>Ga0164243_10006508_pt1 | contig 17665 bp, 12 predicted proteins | sample OricompcompostOP_FD_108781 | JGI IMG/M metagenome (GOLD analysis project Ga0164243, IMG submission 108781) | Organic Plus compost microbial communities from Emeryville, California, USA - Original compost - Organic plus compost (OP) | ecosystem: Engineered > Solid waste > Mixed feedstock >... | reverse complement strand
GCGACCGGCACGCTCGGGCGGGCCTTCGCGCGCATCTGCCAGGCGCGCCAGCTTGCCTGCGTACTGGTCGGACGGCGCGAAATGGATATCGCCGACGCCGATTCGGTCGCGCGCGCGATTGCCCGGCACCGGCCGTGGGCCATCATCAACGCCGGCGGCTATGTGCGCGTGGACGAGGCCGAGCAGGATGCGGCGCGCTGCTTTCGCGAGAACGCGGCCGGCCCGGCCGTGCTCGGCGCGGCCTGCATGCGCGACGACATCCAGTTGCTGACCTTCTCCAGCGACCTCGTGTTCGACGGCGCGCGCGATGGCCCCTACGTCGAATCCGATCCGGTCGCGCCGCTGAACGTCTACGGCCGCAGCAAGGCCGAAGCGGAACGGCGCGTGCTCGACGCCTGTCCGCATGCGCTCGTGGTGCGCACCAGTGCCTTCTTCGGCCCCTGGGACGACTGCAACTTCGTGACCGTCGCGCTGCGCACGCTGAGCGCCGGCCAACCCTTCGCCGCCGCCGCGGACACCGTCGTCACGCCGACCTACGTGCCGGACCTCGTGCACGCCTGCCTCGACCTGATGATCGATCGCGCGCACGGCATCTGGCACCTGGCCAACGCGGATGCGCTCAGTTGGGCCGAACTGGCGCGCAAGGCCTGCGCGCTGGCCGGCGTCGACGATGCCCTGTTGCAGCCGGTGCCGCTAGCCGCGCTCGGTCTCGCCGCCCCGCGTCCGCGCTACAGCGCGCTCGGCAGCGCCCGCGCGCGCCTGTTGCCCGGACTCGACGATGCGCTTGCGCGCTACCTGCAACTGCGCGAGGACGCGCAGGAGCAGGACCGCGCAGGCGATGCCGCCCACTACGGAAACCGTTGAAGAACATGAAAAAAATCGGAATCGCAGGCGCCGGTTTTTCCGGCGCAGTCATCGCGCGCGAGCTGGGCGAGGCCGGCTACGAGGTCGAGGTATTCGATGCGCGCCCGCACGTGGCGGGAAACTGCCATACCGAGCGCGACGCGGAAACGGGCGTGCTGGTGCATGCCTACGGTCCGCACATCTTCCACACCAGCAACGAGACGGTATGGAATTACGTGCGCCGCTTCGACGAATTCATGCCGTTCACGAACCGGGTCAAGGCGATCACCGGCGGCCGAGTGTTTTCGCTGCCGGTCAACCTGCTGACCATCAACCAGTTCTTCGGCAAGACCTTCAACCCGTCCGAAGCCCAGGCCTTCATCGCGCAACGAGCCGATACGTCGATCGAAGAGCCGCAGACCTTCGAGGAACAGGCGCTGCGCTTCGTCGGCCGCGAGCTGTACGAAGCCTTCTTCAAGGGCTACACGACCAAGCAGTGGGGCGTGCATCCGTCCGAGCTGCCGGCATCCATCCTGCGCCGGCTGCCGCTGCGCTTCAACTACGACGACAACTACTACGCGAGCACCTTCCAGGGCATGCCGAAGCACGGCTATACCCATATCGTCGAGCGCATCCTCGATCACCCGAACGTGAAGCTGCATCTGAACGTGCGTCTCACGCGCGACATGGCAGCCGGGTACGACCACGTGTTCTACAGCGGACCGATCGATGCCTGGTTCGGTCACAGCGCCGGCCGGCTGGGCTATCGCACGCTCGACTTCAAGGCCGAACGGCACCGTGGCGACTTCCAGGGCAACCCGGTCATCAACTACTGCGATGAAGACGTGCCGTGGACGCGCATTTCCGAGCACAAGCATTTCGCGCCCTGGGAGACGCACGAAAACACCGTGATCTTCAGGGAATACAGCCGTTATTGCGAACAAGGGGACACGCCGTACTACCCGATCCGGCTGGCGCGCGAAAAGGCGCAGCTCGCGCAATACGTGGAGATGGCGCGCGCCGAGAGAAAGGTGACCTTCGTCGGCAGGCTCGGCACCTACCGTTATCTCGACATGCACGTGACGATCGCCGAGGCGCTGGACGCGGCCGCATGTTTCCTGCGCCGCACGAAGGCGGGCGAACCGATGCCCGCCTTCGTCGCCGCTCCGCTGTGATGCGCAAGCTGCGGCCGCCGGCTGCCGCAGCAATCAATGGATGCTCGGCCGCTCCTGCCCGCCGCCCGGCACAACGGTAGACGGCGCGCCGGCGCTGCCGTCGCCCTGGGCGGACGACGCGGTCTGATTGGCAACCCGGTCCGCTTCCTGCTTCGCGGTATCGGCGACATGGCGCGCCGACTCCTTGACCGTCTCGGTCTGCTGACGCCCGGTTTCCTTCGCGCGCTCCAGCATATCGTCGCGCGTGCGGCCCATCAGCTCGTCCTCGCGCCGGGTGGCGGGAAAGGCCGCGCCAAGCGCCGCGCCGAGCGCCATGCCGAGCACGCCCAGCATCAGCGGCTGCTCGTCGACCATGCGGCTGAAGTTGTCGCGCGTGCGGTAATAACGCTCCTGCGAGCGATGGCTCAGCTCGCCCATGCGCGCACGCGCACTGCCGGCCGACTCGTGCATGCGCGAACTCGCATCGCGCGCGCGGCCGGTCAGCGCCGAGGTTTTCTCGCTGATGCGCTGGCCGAGCTCGCTCGCCTTGCCGGCGATGCGCTGCCCGGTTTCGCCGACCCGCGAAGCCGTCTTGTGCATGCGCCCCTCGGCTTCGCTGTCGCCGCCTTCCATCTCGGTGCCGGAGGCGCTTGCATAGTCGCCCTCGTAGCTCCCGGCGCGGCGCGTCGAATAGCGCGGATTCTGGCCCGATGCGGCCAGCCAGGCGATGCCGATGCCGACCAGCGCGACCGGCAGCGGATTGTTGCGCACCGCGTTGCCGAGGTTGCTGCCGAAATCGGCCGGCAGACTCGTGCGCGCATAGTTGAACACCTGGTCCATCATCTGGCCCGGCGTCAGCTTGCTCTGGATCGCGTCGATGGTCTGGCTCAGATCCGCGCGCGTACGCTCGACGTCGCTGGCGATCTCGTCCGGATTGCGGTCGTCCTCATAAGTGTTCATCGCGTCCCTCCCGTGGCGACGTTCTTGTCGCGCTTCAACGAATCCATGGTCTTGTGCGGCATCAGGTTGTCCGCCTTGAGCTTGTTGCTGCCGCCCTTCAACATGCCGTAGCCGATCAATGCCACCACCACGCCGACGATCAGCGGCGCCAGCCACGGCGCCAGGTTCGGCGGCAGCACCATCGCCACCCCGGCCACCACCGCCTGCAGGATGATGAACAGTCCGGCCAGAAGGACCGCTGCTCCGATCGCCACCGAGGTCACGCCGGTCTGCGCAGACGAAACCTTCTGCGACATTTCGGCGCGCGCCAGCGCGATTTCCTTGCGCACCAGATCGACCGTGTCCCGGGTCAGGTCCGAGAACAGGCTCGCCAGCGACTTGTCGTTCCTATCGATTGCCATGAGATCCTCCTTGAATGCTGCTGGATGAAGTCGCCGAGCTCGTGCTGGCGGTGCCGCTGCTGCCGGCGATGCCGGTCACGCCGCCGGTGCCGGCCGCGCCGCTGGCGCCGGGCGGCACGCGCGTGACCTCGCCGTGCGGCACATGCGCGGACTGGGTGCTGCCGGGCACCGGCGATTCGGCCAGCGGGTAGGTTTCGTGCGGCTCGCGCATGCCGGCCGCGGTCCCTTCGCGCATGCCGCTTGACGCGAAGTCCTGCGACGTCCCGCTCGACGCGAAGTCCTGCGACGTCCCGCCCGACGCGAAGTCCTGCGACCTGCCGCCCGATGCGAAGTCCTGCAAGGTTCGCTCCTGATGGCTGCGCTGCGACGAACTCTTCAGGAAACGTGCGAACAGGAAGCCGGCCGCCAGCGATCCGGCGAACAGCGCGCCCGGTGAGCGTCGGCCCAGATCTTCCACTTCGCGCAGCAGCGCATCGGCATCCTTCTCGCGCAACTTCTGCCCGAGCGATTCGAGCCGGTCGGCGGCCATCCCCATGTAGCGGCCGGTCTGCGACTGACCCTCGCCCTGCAACTGGCCGGCGGTGTTGCGTATCGCACCGGCCACACTGTCGACCTGGCGCGCGGCCGATTCGCGCTGCTGGTCGAGCATCGAGCGGCCCTGCTCCTTGGCACGCCCGGCCATGTCCTGCGCGGTCGCCTTGGCCTCGTCGGTCATGCGCGCCGCACCGGCGCGCGCATCGCCGTTCGTTCCGGAGCCCGGCCCCGCGCCCTCGCGCGTCCCTTCCTTGTCGTGATCCATCATCGAAATCACTCCTCTTGTGGCTGAATGGGTAAAGGCAAGACCTGCCGCGGGGCGCGCCGCGCCCGGATGCGGACAAGCAAGCCCGCCTGCTTATCGTTTGAACATCGAATCGGGCGGTCGTTCACCGCTGCGTGTCGATTCCGTCGCTGCGCGCGGCGCGCTTCAGGCCTTCAGCTTGCGCACGATGTCCTGCGCCATCTTCAGATGCTCGCGCAGGCGTGCCGCGCCGTCGCGCGCGAGTTTCCTGATGTCCTCGTCGCCGGCCGTGTCCGCGTAGTGCTGGAACACTTTCACGTCCTTCTCGTGATCCTCGACGTTGTGCTCCATGAACTTGCGGTCGAACTCGGCACCGGACAGTTTTTCCATCTGCTGCATCACCGACTTGTCCTCGTCCTGCTCCTGCTTCGGCAAGTCGATGCCCATGCCGGCCGCAAGCTGCTCGATCCGGCTTCCCATCTGCCCGTGCTCGTCGATCATGCGCTGGGCAAACATCTTCACGTCGTCGTTCTCGGTTTTCTGCAGCGCCATCTCGCACAGCTCGATCTCGGCCAGCGAATCCTGCGCCGCCTGGCCGAGGAAGGCTGCCGCTTCCTCCGGCCGGCCGCCCGCGCCCTGGCCTTGCCGGACCGGCCGCTGCTGCCCGTCGCCGATCTTGCCGAACGCCTGGCTGACGTCGGCCGGCGTCTGGAAATCCTCTTCCGGCAGTTGTTCCAGCGACGCGCAGACGTTGTCGTCGGCCCCCATGTTTCTTGCGTTCTCGATCAGCGCCGCCTTCGAGGCCGGATAGTCGACGCCCTTCAGGAATTTCTGGATCTGGATCGGATTGACATGTGCCATCGTTTTCTCCTGTTCGCGTTCGTTCAGTGCGGTTGTGACCATGTTTTTCGATCCCGGTTGCCTTCTTCACCACATAGCTCAAATGCCGGCCCGAACTTATCGAAACGCCACTTCTCCAAACTTGCATTCGCCACACGATTCCCAGACATGCACAGGCAGCCGGTCGGCCAGTATCAATTCACCCTGCTCGACGACGGCAGCTTCCCGTTTCCGGCGCGCATGTTCTTTGCCAATGTGCCGGAAGACGTCTGGCGCGCGGAACTGCAGACCGACGCGCAGGGCAAGATCGCGGTCGGCCACAACCTGGGCCTGCTCGACGACGGCGCGCGCCTGATCCTGCTCGATACCGGCTACGGCGCCGACACGCACGCCGGGCGCACCGGGCACATGCTGGAAGAACTGGAGCGCAGCGGCCACGGCCGCGAAGCGGTCGACCTGGTCGTGTTCACGCACGGCCACGGCGACCACATCAAGGGCAGCACCGCGCAGCACGGCAGCCGGCGCGAGCCGGTATTTCCGCGCGCCCGCTATCTGCTCGCGCGCGCCGACTTCGCATGGTTCGCCGGCCCCGGCCGTACCCCCGAATTCGACGAGCACGTCGGCACGCTGCACGCGCTCGGCCGTCTGGATCTGTTCGATGCACCGTGCACGCTGGCGCCCGGCGTATCGCTGCTGCCGACGCCCGGCCATTCGCCGGGCCACACCTCGGTCCTGATCGAATCCGAAGGCGAGAGCGTGCTGTTTCTGGGCGACGTCTGCCACCACCCGCTGCACTTCGCCCATCCGGACTGGGTGAGCTGTTTCGATACCGACCCCGCCGTCACGCCGCGCACGCGCGCGTCGCTGTTCGCACTGGCGCTCTCGCGCGCCGCGCTGCTGGTCTGTCCGCACGCAGCCGCGCCGGGCCTCGGACAGTTGGCGCGCAACAGCAACGGCTATTCCTGGCAAGCACTGCACTGACACAAAAGGAGGAACGACCATGAGCGATGCACCGATCGTGCTCGGCATCAACCGCACCCAGGACGCGAGCATCTGCCTGATGCAGGGTTCGCAACTGCTGTACGCGATCCAGAAGGAAAGGTTGACGCGCGAAAAGCACCATTGGGGCAAGCTCGGCGACGTGCGCGACATCTATGCGCGGCGCCTGCCGCAGGCGCCGGGGCCGATCGACGTGCTGGTCGAGTGCTATTCGGGCGATACCGAGATCGACCGGCTGGCGGACTACGAAAGCGAACTCGAGCAGACGCTGAATCTGGCGCCGGACTGCAAGCGCGTGCACATCTCGCACCACCTGTCGCATGTCTACAGCGTGTTCCATCCGTCGCCGTTCGAGCGCGCGGCGGTGATGATCATCGACGGCCAGGGCAGTCCCGTATCCGATCTGACCGAAACCTGGTCAGGGGCAGCCGGCGTGCCCGGCGACTGGCGCGAAGTGTCGTCTTTCTATCGCGTCGACCGCCAACGCGTCGAATGCCTCGACAAGCAGTTGTGGGATCGCAACGAGGGCCGCATGGTCGGCCTCGGCATGTTCTATTTCCTGCTGACCCAGGCGATGTTTCCCGGCGAGGGCAACGAAGGCAAGGTGATGGGGCTGGCGCCGCACGGCGACCCGGACGCGCTCGGCCTGCCGCCGCTGCAGGTGGACGGGCCGCGGGTGACGATTCCCGATGCCTGGTTCGCGATCCTGAAGGAGCGGCAGCGCTTCCGCTACCAGAGCGGCGACCGCGAACGCTTTCCCGACATCGCCAACCTGGCCGCCGCCGGCCAGCGCGCGTTCGAGGAAGCGCTGCTCGAAGTGGCGCGCTGGCTGCACCGCGAGACCGGCGAGGAAAACCTGTGCTTCGCCGGCGGATGCGGCCTGAACTGCTCGGCCAACGACCGCCTGCTGCGGGAGACGCCGTTTCGGCGCGTGTTCATCCCGCCGGCACCGAGCGACGCCGGCACCGCGATCGGCTGCGCGATCTACGGACTGACCGAAGTGGCCGGCCGGCGCTGCGACTGGCGCTGGCAAAACGATTACCTGGGCCCGCAGCCGCAACTGGCGGACATCGAGGCCGCGCTCGCCGGGGCCGACGACCTGATCGTCGAGCGCCTCGACGATGCGGCCGAGCTGCGGCGCCGCATGGTGGACCTGCTGGCGGCGACCAAGGTAGTCGCGCTGTATCACGGCCCGAGCGAATTCGGCCCGCGCGCGCTCGGCCACCGCAGCATCCTCGGCGACCCGCGCCACGATCACGTGCGCGACTGGATCAATGCGCGCGTCAAGGAACGCGAGTGGTTCCGCCCGCTGGCGCCGGTCGTGCTGCTCGAGCGCGCCGAGGAGTTTTTCGACATCCATCGCCCGTCGCCGTTCATGCAGTTCGCCGCGCCGGTACGGCCGCAGGCGGCGTCGGTCATTCCGGCCACCACGCACGTCGATTGCACCGCGCGCCTGCAAACCGTCGGCGAGCATGACGACCCGTTCCTGCGCGCGCTGATCGAGGAATTCGACGCCCGCACCGGCGTGCCGGTCGTGCTGAACACCTCGTTCAATCGCAAGGAAGAACCGATCGTCGAAACCCCGGCCGAGGCGCTGGAATCCTTCCGCCGCACGCCGATGCACGCGCTGGCGATGCCGCCGTTCCTGATCCGCAAGCGCGACGAACCGGAACCGGTGTCGCGCCCATGATCCGCGGCTATCCGGAACGGGCGAGCGTCGCGCCCGGGGAAAGACTTGTGCTGCGCGTCTCGACCGATGCGCGGCGTTTCCGCGTGCGCTTTCACCGCTATACCGGCGAGCTCGTGCCGATGACGGAAAGCGGCTGGCTGGCCGGCGAGCATGCGCCGCCGCGTGCGCCCGACGAAGACTGGGACTGGCCGCCGTATGCGTTCTCCATCCCGCGCGACTGGCCGCCCGGCGTCTACATCGCGCACCTGGAAGAACCGGACGGTGAGGCGCTGCATCTGGCACTGACCAGCGCCGCCGCGCTGTTCGTCGTGCGCGGCGCCGGCAAAAGCGGGCTGCTGTACAAGCTGCCGCTGGCCACCTACCACGCGTACAACTGCGGCGGCGGCGGATGCTTCTACGTGAATCCGCCGCGCTCGGCCGATCCGCCGGGCGCGCGCGTGTCGCTGCAGCGCCCGGGCGGCGGCATCGGCGGCGAGACCTGGGGCGCGCTCGATCACTACGATCCGTCATCGCCGCGCCAGACCTTCGCGCACTGGGATGCGCGCTTCATCCGCTGGCTGTACCGGGAAGGGTACGAGCCGGAGTTCTGCACCGATCTCGACCTGTTCCACGAACCCGACATCTGCAAGCGCCACCGGCTGCTGCTGTCGGTCGGGCACGACGAATACTGGAGCGAGGAAGCGCGCAACGCGGTCGAGGATTTCGTCGCCGGCGGCGGCAACGTCGCCTTCTTCGGCGCCAACCTGTGCTGGTGGCGCATCCACCTGGTCGACGATGCGCGCGCGATGGTGTGCCATCAGGGCGGGCCGCGCGGCGCGCTCGACCACTGGTGGCCGCAGACCGGCGTGCACCGCCCCGAGGACAGCATGAGCGGCGTCAGCTACCGCCACGGCGGCGGCTGGTGGGATGGACCGCGCGACACCCTCGGCTACCTAGTGCAGGACGCGAGCCACTGGGTGTTCGCCGGCACCGGCCTGCGCGACGGCGAAGCATTCGGGCAGGACACGGTGCCGCCGCTGGTCGGCTACGAATGCGACGGCGCGCCGCTGGCGAGCTTCGATGCGGCCAGCGGCCGCGCCGTGCTGTCGCCGGAGGCCGGCGCCGCCGGCACCCCGCCGTCGTTCCGGCTGCTCGCCGCCGGCCCGCTGGGTCCCGGCTGGCAGGAACTGCCGCCGCGCGAGATGCACGGCGCCGGCGAAGGCATCCATGCGGCGGCAATGGGCATCCATACGCGCGGCGGCACGGTCTTCACCGCCGGCACGACCGACTGGGCGCAGGTGCTCGGCAGCGGCCAGGATGCGCGCGTGGACGCGATCACGCGCAATGTGATTGCGGGCCTGTTGCGCTAACGGCGTTTTAATCGATGTCGTTCCGGCGAAGCGCTCAAGTCAACTGAGCGGCATTCGGCCTGTGGCGCCAACAGGCGTCTCGCCCGCTTCCGTGCCGTGTCAAGGATCTGCGTGCGGTGCGCGCACGGTGCCCTCCCCTCGGCACAGCAGCCTTCGCTATCCCGCCGCCGTTCCTTACCGTCCGGTACCCAGCGTCGGTCCCGAATCCGGCCCGGTCGGCGTGCCGGTCACGCCGCTGCCGCTGCCGCCGGTGCCGACACTGGTCGGGTAATCCGATTCGTCGACGGTGGGGCCGTTGCCGCGCTTGACCGTGCTGCCGAGCGGCTGCGAGTCGGTGCTGACGACCGAGTCCCCGCTGCTGTCGGTCGGGCAGTTCTCGCTGGCCGGCCGGCATTCGGCGCGCGCTGTGGGCGGCGACGTGCGCACCGCGTTGGAGCCGGGCGCATTCGACAGCCGCGGCGGCGGCGCTTCCTGTGTTCCGTTGCGCGCCGGCGCCTGATTCTGCGCGCCGGCCGGCGGCATCGCGATCGTCATTGCCGCGCCGAATGCGAACAGGCTTGCTGACAGTTTCCGCATGTGTCCTCCATGGCATCCCAAGATCGGAGGCGCTGCGGACGCAAGGACGATGCCAACCGTTCAGTGCAGGCTGGAGCCGGCCATCCCGCTCGCCGGCCGGCCGGCGCGCAGCCAATGGTCGGTCGCGATCAGCTCCTCGAACTTGTCAGCCGATACCGGCGGGCTGAAGATGAAGCCCTGGGCGCTGGTGCAGTCGCGCGCCCTCAGGTACGCCAGTTGCTCGGCGGTTTCGACGCCGCCGGCCACCACGGTGATGCCGAGGTCGTGTGCGAGGTTGATGATGGCCGAGGCGATCGCCGAATCCTCGCGCCGGTGCGGCAGGTGCTGGACGAAGGCCTTGTCGATCTTCAACGCATCGACGCTGAAGTCCTTGAAATCCTTGAACGCGGTATTGCCGGTGCCGAAGTTGTCGATGATCAGGCGGATGCCGTGCGCGCGGAGCGCGGACAACTGCTCCTTGATCTGCGGATGCCGGGCCAGAACGGCCTCCGACAGTTCCAGTTCCAGGCTGGACGGCGCCAGTCCGGCATCGCGCAGGATGCCGGGAATCCGGGCGACGAAGCCGGGGTCGCCGAACTGCCGCGCCGAGCAGTTGACCGACAGGCGCAGGTCGGGCATGCCCTGCGCGCGCCAGCGCCGCACCTGGTGGCAGGCTTCGCGCAGCGCCCATTCGCCGATCTCGACGATCAGGCCCGTTTCCTCGGCAATGCTCAGGAAGTCGTCCGGCAGCACGGTCTCGCGCTCGCTGGCGTTCCAGCGCAGCAACGCCTCGACGCTCGACATGCGCCAGGTCTGCAGATCGACCTGCGGCTGGTAGTACAACTCGAACTGGTGGTTCTTCAATGCGCTGCGCAACGCCGCCTCGCGGTCGCGCCGCCAGTTCTGCGCCGACGCCAGCTCGTCGGTGTAGAACTGGAAGTTGTGACGGCCGGCATTCTTGGCGCGGTACAGCGCGAGATCGGCGCGCTTGAGCAGCTCGACCGAGTTCTTCGCATCCTGCGGATACATCGCGATGCCGATGCTAGTGCCGCTCATGATTTCATGGCCGTCGAGCTGGTAGCTGCGGCCGAGCGCGTCGACCAGCTTGCGCGCCAGCGTCTCGGCCGCCTGCGGCTGCGACACGTCGCTCTGGATGACGACGAATTCGTCGCCGCCCAGGCGCGCGGCAAAGTCGGTCTCGCGCAGCGACGACATCAGGCGCAGCGCGACTTCCTTCAGCAGCAGGTCGCCGTGATGATGGCCGAAGGTGTCGTTGACGTACTTGAAGCGGTCAAGGTCGAGCAGCAGGACCGCGATCGGCACGCCGTTGCGCTGCGCCTGCGCGATCGACTGGTGCAACTGGTTGGAAAAGCTGATCCGGTTCGGCAGGCCGGTCAGCGCGTCGTGATTGGCCAGGAACTGCGTCTGCTCCTCGGCCAGGCGCTGCGCGGTCTGGTCGCGCATGATCTTGACGTAGCCGCGCAGGCTGCCGTCCTCGTTGCGCAGCGGCGTGACCACGCCGGTGGCCCAGAAGCGCGTGCCGTCGCGCCGCAGGTACCAGTGCGCGTCTTCGGCGCGCCCTTCGGAGCGGGCCTCGTCCATCTCGCGCATCGGCGCGCCCAGGCTGCGGTCTTCGGTGGTAAACAGCTCGACCGCCGGGCGTCCGAGCGCGGCGTCCGGGCCGATGCCGAGCATGCGCTCGGCGCCGCTGTTCCAGCTCTGGACCCGTCCCTGGGTGTCGAGCATCATGATCGCGTAATCGGTCGAGGCTTCCACCAGCAGGCGGAAATCCTGCTGCGACTGGCGCAGCGCGCGCTCGGCCTGCACGCGCTCGGTGATGTCGGCATTCGTTTCCAGGTAGCGCGTGGGCCGGCCGTCGTGCAGGTCCACCGCCCATTGCGAATAGACGATGATCTCGCGCCCGCCGGCGGTCGTGTGCACGACCTCGCCCTCCCAGTAGCCGTCGCGGTGCAACCGCTCCAGGATGCTCTCCAGCGGCTCCGGATAGCGCGAGCGCAGCAGTTCGCCGACATCGCGTCCGAGCGCCTGTTCGCGCGAATAGCCGTACAGCCGTTGCGCACTGCGGTTCCAGTAGGTGATGCGCTGGTCGCGGTCGCGCACCAGGATGGCGTCGTGCGCGAGGTCGAGCAGGCTCGCCTGTTCCTGCAACTGGGCGGCCTGGCGCGCGATCTGCTCCTGCTTTTCGCGCAGTTCGGTGATGTCGCGAAACACCACGACGGCGCCGGCCAACTGGCCCGCCACGTCGAGCAGCGGACGGGCATTGATGCTGACCCAGCCCGCCGCCGGTCCCGAGCGCCCACCGGCGCGCGCGACCAGATTGTCCACATGTTCCCCGCGCAGCGCACGCCAGGTCGGGCGCTCCTGATCTTCATAGGGTTCGCCGCTGTCGGCATGATAGATCTGGTAGATCGAAATCGCCTGCTGCGGTACATCCGTCACCGTCTTGATGCCGAGCAAGCGCTGTGCCGCGGGATTGACCATGATCAAGCGCCCGTCGAGATCGGTCACGACCACCGCGTCGGGCATGCTGTTGAGGATCGAGGTCGTCAGATTGGCGTGCTGCAGGATTTCCAGTTCCAGCGCGCGCCGCTGCGAGACGTCGCGCAGCGTGACCAGCATGACCGGCTGGCCGGGCACCGCAAGTGGAGTCAGCGTCAGCTCGACCGGAATGTCCTTGCCGCCGCGCGTGCGCGCCTGCGCCTGGATGCGCCGCCCGGGGGGCTCTTCGGCGTCCGCCGTGCCGGACAGCCCTTCGAGCAAGTCCTCGGGCGCCACGTCCGGCAGCAAGCGCTCGTGCAGGCCGCGTCCTTGCATCTCGTCGCGACACCACCCGAACGCGCTTTCGGCCTGCTCATTCCATTCGAACACCCGCCCCTTTCCGTCCAGCGCGACGAAGGCATCGACCGTGCTTGCGCTGAGCAGCCGGCATAACTGTTCCACGGTGCTTTCCGGAATGATGTCGGATTTCATAAGTAACGGGTTGTCGCCTGGAGCCGTGATGGACAAGAGCCGCGACAAAATCTTTGGCAAGGCGGCGCCGACGAAGACGTTCAGACATATGCCAATGGGCGCCCCGACTCCGCGGGCCCGGGGCCCGAAAGAGTTCGCGACAAGCTCTGATGTGACAGCATGCACGCTGGACGGTTTCTCGATTCCACTCGGCGCAAGTCTTGTCCCGATGCAGCACAATGGCGCACCTTGCGGCACAGCCGGAACGGGGTGGGTTTGAGCCGGATCAATCGGATGAACCGGAGCGCGACTACCATGCCTCGACCATCGAAGCCTGGCGATACCGCCCCGGAGCACCTCATGGAAGAAGCCTCCACTCCCGGCCCGAACGGCGCACGCGCGGCAGGCGGCGCGCGCAGACGGTTGAGCAGCGTGCCGCTGGTGCCCGGCGAACGGCGCGACGCTTCCGAACCGCGCCCGCAGCCGCCGGCCCCGGCCCTGCCGCAACCGCCGGCGCCCGATGTCGAGCCGCCGACCGGCTTCGACCGCCTGCTGCACGCGGCGATGGGACGCATCAGCGGCAGCGTCTCGCCGGCCAGCCTGCTGCTGGCCTATGCCGACTGGGCCATGCACCTGGTGCAGGCGCCCGGCAAGTGGCAGCGCCTGGCGGAGAAATCGCTGCGCAAGGCGGCGCGGCTGGCGATGTATGCGGCCTGCGTGCACAGCGGTACCAAGACCGATCCCTGCATTCAGCCGCTGCCGCAGGATCGGCGCTTTTCCGGCCCCGGCTGGCAACGCTGGCCGTTCAACCTGATCCATCAATCCTTCCTGCTGCACCAGCAGTGGTGGCACAACGCCACGACCGGCATCGGCGGCGTTTCCCCGCATCATGAGCAGGTGGTGTCCTTCGTGACGCGCCAGTTGCTCGACGTGATGGCGCCGACCAATTTCATCGCCACCAATCCGGAAGTGCTGGATGCGACCGTGCGCGAAGGCGGCATGAACCTGGTGCGCGGATGGAACAACCTGATCGAGGACATCGAACGCCGCCAGGCCGACCGTCCGGCCGCCGGCACCGAGAATTTCCAGCCCGGCGTGCAGGTGGCCGTCACGCCGGGCCAGGTGGTGCACCGCAACCGCCTGATGGAGCTGATCCAGTACGCACCGGCCACCGACGAAGTGCACGCCGAGCCGATCCTGATCGTGCCGGCCTGGATCATGAAGTACTACATCCTGGATCTGTCGCCGCACAATTCGCTGGTGCGCTACCTGGTCGAGCAGGGTCATACGGTATTCATGATCTCCTGGCACAACCCGGGTCCGGAGGACGGCGACCTCGGCATGGAAGACTACCTGCACCTGGGCGTGCAGGAGGCGCTGGCGGCGGTACGCACGATCGTGCCCGGGCGTCACGTCAACGCGCTCGGCTACTGCCTCGGCGGCACGCTGCTGGCGATGGCGGCGGCCTACCTGGCGCAGATCGGCGACGCGCGCCTGAACACGATCACGCTGCTGGCCGCCCAGACCGACTTCACCGAAGCCGGCGAACTGCGGCTGTTCATCGACGACAGCCAGTTGAGCTACCTGGACGACATCATGTGGAACCAGGGCTACCTGGACAACCGCCAGATGGCCGGCGCGTTCCAGGTGCTGCGCGCACACGACCTGATCTGGTCGCGCCTGGTCCGGCAATACCTGCTCGGCCGGCGCGAGACGATGAACGACCTGATGGCCTGGAACGCCGACGCCACGCGCATGCCGTACCGGATGCACACCGAATACCTGCACCGGCTGTTCCTGCGCAACGATCTGTTCGCCGGACGCATGAAGGTGCACGGGCGCACCGTGTCGCTGGGCGACATAAGGGCGCCGATCTTCGCGGTCGCCACCGAGACCGACCATGTCGCGCCGTGGCAGTCGGTCTACAAGATCAACCTGGTCGCCGGCCCGGACGTCACCTTCCTGCTGACTTCCGGCGGCCACAATGCCGGCATCGTCAGCGAACCGGGCCACCGCAACCGGCGTTTTCGCCTGGCAAAAAGAGCGGCCGGCACCAATTACATGGATGCGGAACAGTGGTATCTGTCGACCCCGCCGCAGGAAGGCTCGTGGTGGCCGGCGTGGGCGGACTGGCTGGCGCGCCACGGCAGCGGCATGAGCGTGCCGCCGCCGATGGGCGCGCCGGACAACGGCTATGTCCCGGTCGGCCCGGCGCCGGGCCGTTACGTGCTGGAGCGCTGAAGGGTGCGGCACAGGCGCAACAAGTGTTGCATTTCCGGCTAGAATAATCCGCGCGCCGCAGTCCGGCCCGTACAATACGCGTGTCGCCGGTGCCTTGCCCGACGGCACGCTTACGATGACAGGCCGCGATGCGAAACCCGTATCCCCTCTCTCCCTTCCCGCAGCCGGCGCGCCCTCGCGCCTGAATATGGAAAACCTGCTCAAGCACCTGATCGACATGACGTGCCAGCGCGACCACGCGCTGCTGGACAGCTCGGCCGTCATTGCGCTGCATGAGCTGGTGGGGGCATCGCAGGTGCGGGTGTACGAAATATTCCGCTCGCGCGAAGATCTGTACATTCGCGCCCGCGCCTGGCTGGCGGAAGGCAAGGCGGTGTGCGCCGACGACGCGCTGTGCTGCGAGCACGGCGGCGAGCCGATTTCCGGGTTTCCGGAGCTGGTCGAGGGCATACGCCGGCGCAAGGCCCGCATCGAACAGCAGCGGGCGGACGGCACACGCGTGCTGTGGGTGCCGATCTGGCTCAACGACAAGGTCAGCAGTTGCCTGGAGATCGTCGATCCGAAGCCTTACAACGACACCACGCTTCAGATGCTCGAAGGCATTCTCTCGGTCTATCGCAACTGCCAGAGCATCCTCGACTACAGCGAGCGCGATTCGCTGACCGGTCTGCTGAACCGCAAGACCTTCGACGAAAAATTCTCGCGCCTGCTCACCAGTTCCCAGGGCGCGGCCACCGCGGACCGCCATGTGGAGCGGCGCCAGCAGAACGGGCCCGGCGTCGGCCATTGGCTGGCCGTCGTCGACATCGACCATTTCAAGCGCGTCAACGACCTGTACGGCCATCTGTACGGCGACGAGGTGCTGATCCTGGTCGCCAACCTGCTGCGCCAGTCGTTCCGCGCCCAGGACCGGGTGTTCCGCTTCGGCGGCGAGGAATTCGTCGTGCTGCTGCGTTCGACCTCGCTGGAGGACGCGCGCCGAACCTTCGAACGCTTCCGCCTGAACGTCGAACAGCACGCATTCCCGCAGGTCGGCAGGGTCACGGCCAGCGTCGGGTTTGCCAGCATCGCCAACGAATCGCCGGTCGTGATCCTCGGCCATGCCGACCAGGCGCTTTACTACGCCAAGGCCAACGGCCGCAACCGCGTCTGCTACTACGACGAACTTGTTTCCAGCGGCGAACTGCGCTCGGAATTGTCGAACGACACGGTCGAATTCTTCTGAGCCGCCACCCGGCTCAAGCCGGGGCCGCCACCGCTGCCGCCTCGACGGCCGGCTTCGCGCGCCGCGCGCGGCGGCGCTGCAGCCAGACGATCAGGCCGAGCAGCAGCAACGCGGGGACGTACATCCATTCCTTGTCGGGACGCTGCGCCGGCAGTTCCATCCTGGTAATGCGCCAGCCCTGCTCCACCCCGAGGCGCGCGGCCTTCGAGCCGAATCCGACGGTCAGAATCTGCAGTTCGTCTCCCAACGGCATGACCCGGATGCCGATGCGCGCCAGGCGCTCGCGCGCGGTGCCGGGCTCGCCCAGCGGCAGCAGCACACCCTTGCTGATCGCCTTGCCGTCCAGGTTTTCCCCTTCGATCCAGATGCGCTTTTGCGCACCCGCCGGCGCCTCGTCGGCATAGGCCATCAGTTGCGCGCCGGGCGCTTCCTCGAACGGCGGGAACAGCATGTCCCAGAAATAGCCGGGGCGGAACAGCGTGAAGGCCACCAGCAGCAAGGCCGCGGTTTCGTACCAGCGGCTGCGCACCAGGAAGTATCCCTGCGTGGCGGCGGCGAACACCAGCATCGCGACCACCGCGACGGCGATCGTCAGCAGCAGGTGCAGCGGCGAACCGATGCCGATCAGCAGCAACTGGGTGTTGAAGATGAACAGGAACGGCAGGATCGCCGTGCGCATGCTGTACAGGAAGGCGGTCGCACCGGTCTTCAGCGGGTCGGTGCGCGCGATCGCGGCGGCGGCGAACGAAGCCAGCCCGACCGGCGGCGTGACGTCGGCCATCAGGCCGAAATAGAACACGAACATGTGCACCGCGATCAGCGGCACGATCAGGCCGTTCTGCGCACCGAGCTCGACGATCACCGGCGCCATCAGCGTCGACACGACGATGTAGTTGGCCGTGGTCGGCATTCCCATGCCGAGGATCAGGCTGATCACCGCAACCAGCACCAGCATCAGCATCAGGTTGCCGCCGGACAGCAATTCGACGAGCTCGGTCATGATCAGGCCGATGCCGGTCAGCGAAACCGTACCGACGATGATGCCGGCAGCCGCTGTGGCCACGCCGATGCCGATCATGTTGCGCGCGCCGGCGACCAGTCCGTCGACGAGGTCGGCGAAGCCGCGCCGCACAGCCTGTGCATAACTGCCGCTGCCGCGGAAAAAGGCCTGCAGCGGGCGCTGGGTCAGCATCACGAAGGCCATGAACAGCGTCGCCCAGAACGCCGACAGGCCGGGCGACAGCTGCTCGACCATCAGGCACCAGATCAGCACGACGACCGACAGCAGGTAGTGCAGGCCCGACTTCAGCGTCGGCCCGGTCTCGGGCAGTTCGAACACCGCGGAATTCGGATCGTCCAGTTCCAGCTCGGGATGGCGGCAGCCGTACCACACCAGGCCGACATAGGCCGCGACCACGCCCGGCGCCACGGCCCACATTGCATGCTCGCCCATGACCGTCTTGATCCATCCGATGCCCCAGTAGACGACGCCGGCCAGGATGACCAGGCCGCTGACGGTCAGGCCCAGGTTCGCGAAGCGCTGCAGCGCAGTCGCGCTGCCCCGGCGCGGCAACCCCTTCAGGCCGGCCTTCAGGGCTTCCAGGTGCACGATGTAGAGCAGCGCGATATAGGAAATGACCGCCGGCAGGAACGCGTGCTT
>Ga0164243_10006507_pt1 | contig 17666 bp, 21 predicted proteins | sample OricompcompostOP_FD_108781 | JGI IMG/M metagenome (GOLD analysis project Ga0164243, IMG submission 108781) | Organic Plus compost microbial communities from Emeryville, California, USA - Original compost - Organic plus compost (OP) | ecosystem: Engineered > Solid waste > Mixed feedstock >... | reverse complement strand
TGCAATTTTGCCAGCACCATAATACCGAATAATGCCGACACATCTTCTCCTAACAGTCCCTTGGAAAAATTACAGATAACAATCTTCCCTGAATCCATAATGTCATCGAAGTTTATCGTAGATTTGGATTGTCCCAGCACTAATCGGGCTGCTGCATTACTGTTAAACCGTCCGAGCTTGGCAGTAATACCAGCACTCATTTTTACCCGCTGCATATCCCCGGCTTTACCGAGCTCATTTTTCCAAAAGTCCTTCAAATCTTCGTCTGTTAGTCTGGCTGTAACCTGCTTTCTATATCCCGGACTTTGGAGTAGTTTTAATACCGTAAAAATAGTGGCGCCTTCCACCGTTAAGGCTGTATGGATGACATTACGTAGGACATACTCAATACGATGCCCGCCGGTATCTTCTTCACTAAACAGCTTCCGGAATACCGATATCACCGACTCAGTGACCAAGTCTTTCTCGCGTGCAGCAGCATGTCCCGTAAGCCCCGGCGTCAGCTCAAGGAGATTCAACCCTACCGAATAATCCAAATCGTCAGGATTAAAATATACGACATCCTTAATACGCTCTTTTGGCACATGACGCAGAAGTGTCTCAGCCATATCACCGTGTGGATCAATGACCGCCAAACCTTTCCCACTTTTCATGTCCTGGATAATCGCGGATTGCAACATTGTGGTCTTACCGTTGCCGGTACCACCAATAATATATAAGTGGCGTTCGCGGTCCTGTTCGCTCAAACCGACGGGCGTGTCCTGTCCATGATGCACATTTTTACCCAATACAATTGAGAGTTCGCTTGCATTTTTTAAAGATAGCGGTGGAGACAAGGTACGGCTCAAAGCCATGACAATATCATCAGCTTTTTCAGTTGCATCACTCGGAAAATGATACAGCCCAGCCAGTTCACCCGCCGACAAGACGCTCGCTTTTCCCATACCTATTGATGGCATCCTATGGTAAAACAGGTGCTTTCGATAACCCCTAAGACCGGGCCATTGAATCTTCCGCTTCAACCCCTGATACGGTGGTGTCATATAGGCATCAAAGGCTGCCGTGATCGCCTGACATCGCTCGGCTACTTGTGTTTTTGACGGTGCGCCTACCAACACTCGTATGCTCGTTTTAAACAGCGGCTGGGTTAGTTTATCGTGCGAAGCATCCACGAATGATCTGCCGAATCGATCTGGCTTTTTTAACTGGATCGTCGATACTTTATTATTTTTAGTGTTTTGTGCTTGCGTATAATATGAAGTCCGTTTTGGCCCATGATACACTTCACCAACAATATCGGTCAGCGCAAAAAGTATCGTATTTATATGATTTACACTTCGCCTTATATACGGTATGCCCCTCCCTGCGTAATCTCGGATGTTATCCATGTCTGGTAGACGTGTTGCAAGGCGCCGCATAGCACTGACGCGCATCGGTGAAATAACCAGCTGGTACCGTACTGTTTCGTCTTTAGCTACGGCACCCATAGCGTTGGTAATATAGCTAAGCGCCGCACCGTCTCTCATCGTATCGGCCGATTGCAGAGATAATAACCGATGGCCTGTCTGTTTGAATTCATAGACAACTTCACTACCATTATTGGAAGCATAACTTTCCTTCATTTCTGCTATCCGTGCACCTGGTAAGTGTGTAATGAGTGCCCGTTTCACGCTACTAACTCTTTGTCGCTCAACCTGGATGATATAGCAAATACCTTCCTCATGCGTTGACAGGATTTCAAAGCTCATACACACTGGCAGACCAAAGAGTTTGTGTATTAGATTATGGTAAATTCGCTGACCATGCAGCACACTGAATAACTGCTTCATAGAAAAGAGACCAGGGCTTGAAGCTGGTGGTGTAACTACTAGAAATACCGTGGAACGTTTCTGCAAATATTGCCACACAATCAAGGTACGGAGCAGTAAAACAATCGCGGCGATCACCCCAACAAGCAGTAACGCCACGAGAAGTATTGAAATATATTCCTGGTTCGCTATACCCATCTGTATCCCTTATCTTTAGGCGTATCATAACGAACCATTAGTAAGATTGCAGGCACAAGCATTTTGAGAAGTATTAAATATGTATTAACTATGTCTTAACTTAGTCGCGTCTACCCTTTTAAATTTTTAAGATTTATCAAGAGGTAAAAAAATAAATTACAACGCTTCTCGGTCTCTAAGGTCACGGCTTATGAATATTCTTTGACAATATAACCGAGCACATCTATGTCAGGGTGAAACAGTTCAAGCATTTGGTATTTGTGGTGAGCCACTTCACGAATATAAGGGGACTTACCCAAATACTTTGCCTTAAACTCGTCAAAGTTACTAACCACGTAATCACCGCACCCTACTTGCGCACGATAAGGGTCAGGCACACGTATGCCAACATATTCAATAGAGTCGTTGTTCACGACCATTGGTTCATTAGGTTTTACGTAATAGCTTGTGGATGAGTCTGCTTCTTCATTATTACCAATCGTATCTATCCACTGCTTTAAAAAGGTATATTCATCATCGTAATGAGCGAATATCTTTAGAGTATTTACTGGTAAGTCTTCCTCAAATACTAATTGAGATAATTCTCTGAGCTTTTCGTCGATATATGCAAGAGCTTCATTGCAAGCAGAGTCATCTTGTAGAGGGCTGAATCGGTAGAGCTTCATGATTCCAGCATAGCAAAGATATTGCGGTTTGATTGTTTTAATTAGAGATTCTCTATAATGGCCTCAATATATTTTGCATCAGCTACATCATGTCCAGCTCCCGATATAATAACTGATTTGTTGTTTTTCAGTAATTGCTGTGCACCTCGGTGCCGTTCACCAATAATTGGCCACTTATCAATTTCACGCTGCCCTGTAAACAATAATGTTTTGCAGGATATAGACCTTGAGAGCAGGCTAAAGTTTAACCCACTAAAGGCGGCTACTCTTCGTTTGCCAATTTGTTTAAGCCAGATAGGCTTCATATTTTTACTCTTCAAATCTTCTGCAAAATAAGGGGACAGAGAAAATAGCCATAGCTCTGAAGGATTTTTGTGGGTAGCTGCTACAAAAGCTGTCATGGCGCCATACGAAAACCCTGCCAGTATCGTTTGCATTGAGTCGTACTTGCTATAGACCTTTTCCAGTTCTTCAACCCAATCTTGTATAGTAGTACGTTTCCATTGAATTGGAACAAATACTACTTTATAGCCCTTCTTTTCGATAGCGGTAATAGTTGTCTTGTAATCTCTCGTTTGTTGGTCTTCACGGAATCCGGGAACGAAGAGGACGGTTTTCATGACGGACATTATAACACCCCTCTATTTAACAGTCTTAGACGTAAGGTAGAGAATAACTTTAGCAGAGTCAATTAACTATTCTTAAACATCGAAAATATAACATTACTACATAATCACGAGCTTATTGTTCACGTAGTAGCATCTTGAGAGCAGTGTTCATATCTTCATTAAAATTACTATCGCGAACCTCTATGTAAGTCATGCTGTGTTCGTTAGCCTTTTCTGCAACGTACCGACTGAATACTTGGTTAAAAATTGCAAATGCTTCAATAGTCTCGTCTTCAAGGTCATGCATCCAGTCGTGCTTATTTGATCGGGCCGAATGTAGTATGGTCTGATAGTGCTCTTCAGATTGGTTGCCTAAGAAGATGACAGAGTAATCACACTGCAGCTGGGCTACAAGTTCAGGCAGGACGGCTATACCTTCGATGAGAACGTCGAAACCATCTTCTAAGTTACTGTTTATGAAGTTTACAACTGATTTCCATACAACTACAGACTCTTTGTTTTGCGCTGCAACCATATCGAGCGGATTTGTCCTCAAGTAATTTCGACGCTCTGGCTCGTTTGAGGTGTACTTACCGAGGTGAAATAGGTCTGGTTCGTCCGATTCATGTATGATTCGTCTTAGCGTGTAACGAATCGCATCTGTTGAGGCAGCAAGCATAGGTCGCTCTCTTAAAGCACGCATCGTCAGGGTCGTCTTGCCGGTTCTTGGAGTACCGCCAATTAAGTAAGCTCTTGCCATATGTTAATCATAGCAAAAGTACATACTAATATGTACTTTGCCTACTAGGGTAACTTTACCAACTGTGACCAAGTTGTGGTAATAGTACCCACACTCGAATATCTTTGGCAGACATGTTTTTGTTAAGTAAGTATTCACGAATACTATTTGCAAGTTCATCTTGTTTTTTCACACGTTCATCAAATGCATGGACAGTGACTTCAACTTCAAAGTCTGCAATCATTCCGGCATCAACTGTATTGATAAGCCGTATACTTACTTCCTCTGGGGTAAGATTAATATCTCCACATGACAACTCTTTTGCAAGGTATGACTTCAGTTCAGTACTTATTTGCTTACATTGTGTGGCTTGCTGGTCTGATGTGTGAAAAATATTTACGGTAGGCATAGCTATAGGATAGCTGAATAAACTACAAAGTATTTAAGGGTCTTTAATTCCTGTTAACGATTATCTCTGATACTTGCATATTCTTTGGTAGATCAAGCAGCTGCTTGATAAGACCTGCAATATCTTCAGGCTTCATCCAGTTTTCTTGGCCATCTCGGCGTGTGGTATTTTTTTCAAAAAAGTCAGTGTTAATGCCACCAGGGCAGAAACTAATAACGCGGCATTTAGTTGGCTTTAACTCAAGCTGTAAAGATTTGGTATATCCTCGTGCCGCCCATTTACTGGCTGTATAGACAGCAGAACCTTGAGCAACCTGTTCGGTACCTGCAGTTGAGATAATATTCAATATGTCAGTCTCGTCCTGCTTAATGCGATCGATAAGTTCTGAAGTAAACATGATGACTGATTTCACGTTGGATGCCATAGTACGCTTTACTTCGTCTTCACTAATACTACCGATAGCTTCTTCGGTCCATACACCAGCTGCATTAATGATAGCCTCAAGTGGTTCATCCAAAGCTTTTACCTCATTAGCTGCACGGATGATTTCATTACCTTGGGTCAAATCAGCTTGGATGTTGATATCTGCATATTCGCTTGCTCTGCGAGATATGTTAACAACTTTTTTGCCTGCCTGTTGGTATAGCTTCGCGACCTGTAACCCCACACCGTCGCTAGCACCTGTAATGATAATCATATGCACTCCTTGTATTGTTTGATCATCTACTATTTAACCATAGGATTTATGCTCATTCCGCAGAACCTTGATTATCAAGCAATATCACTAATGATGGTTGGTCATGTATCCTGACCTGCGCAGGATGTGCAGTTTCTGGAGCAGCATTTGTCACCGTATCATGGAAAGTTGAAAGCAGTTCCAATACTCGACCTGTGGTTTGAGCTCGCCATGACTGCTCATCTCCCATACCTTCAGGAGCAAGTAATCGAGAAAAGTTGCTCGGAAGTGATATCCTACCACAATCACCAATAAATAAGTCAGTCTCTGAATGCGGAATGACACCGATCGCTAGTCTACCGAGCGGGCTAGGAACTGCAGCCTCAACTACATCAAGACGTAGTTCACTATCAGCTTCTTTATTGAAGTGCCACAGAGAGACGGAAGGCGCATTATTAAACTCCTTTGTTACTCCGCTTCCAATCCAAAATGAATTTCTGTAAAAATTCATCAAGCGTCGTTGCAATTCTTGTTCTTGTGGTGTCCTCACTATTTCGTTTTTACTCATTGTTGTATGCTCCTTAGTTACTACAAAGGTCAGCATACTGGTGATGAGGCATACTGTTAAATTTATATACCAAATTCACAAAAAATAACAAATGTGTTATTTTTTTAACATGATTACTTTACGACAAACAGTTGAAGCCGAGCTGCAAGCGCAACCGGACCTCTTGTACTGGCTGCATAAAGACCTGATAAACATTAACAGCTTGGCACGTTATATACGTCCAAGCATACAAGCTAAACATGGTCAGACAATTGGGTTGGAGAGTATTAGCATGACTATTAGGCGTATCTTGCAAGATAGTCAGCGAGATATAACACCCAGTTTTCGAACTCCTGATATTAAAAACATACAGGTTCAACTCCATATTTCGATTCTGACATTCGGAAAAGGTGCTCCTATAGACTTGGCGGGAGACAGCAATACGTGTCGTTTCTTGAGCTTTGCCCAGGGTCAAAATGAGTCTATGCTCGCAGTGAGTCAAGAGGACGAGGCACGGTTTAGTAATTCTGCTACGCGTAAACAGTCCGCAATGGCCGCACTCACTATTACACTACACGGTGAATCAAGCGACACGATTGGAGCCTATGGATATATCGTACTGCTTTTAGGACTTGCTGGGATTCCTCTTGCTGAAATAGTCACGCTTCATGATGATATAACGCTACTAGTTGCTGATAAACATGTCGAACAGGCATTCCAGCTGCTCCGTCACATCTCAAAAGATACGACATAACCAATAACTACTGAATCAAAAAGCATTGGGTGTTGGTTTGCTTACTATACATAAAGGCTACCTCCTTTAGTTAAGTATAGGAAGTGCCATCATTGTTGGCTCATCATTGAGTGTAATTTTTTCCCAGATTTTGTCTTTACAGCTAACTGCATTCTCAAACTGCTGCCTTGTAGTGATAGCAAACATTGTTTCGGGGTCGTAGAAATCTTCAAGTGCACGCTCTATTTGTTTCCGAAATTTTCCCTTAGAAGAGGCTGTTGCACAAATAAAAAGAAAAGTTGGCCGTGGTATTGCATCAGGTAGCCAGGTTTCTTCAATATATTTTAAATAGCTCCTTGCCTTCCTGACGAGAACAAAAAATGGCGTATCTTCATGCTCGATATCCAAGAAATAGGAGTATCCTCCCTTCTCTCGTGGAATATATACATTTGGCCTCCATCTGGGGAGGTGTATATTTTTCACCATATCAGCTTGCGTAGCTACAGAAGAAAGATCACTATACCACGCTCTAAGTTTCAATATGATATCCATAATGCAGATACACTGGTTAACAAATGCATCCGAAACTTTCTTATTTTGATACAACAACTTAATAATTCGCTCATCAATACTATCCACATACTCTTGATATTGCCTTAAATGTCGAGCGCCTTTAGGGTGTAAATAGTATTCTGCTGGATGTCCAGCAAACTTGTACGACCTATCATAGCGCTTGCAAATAAAACCCTGCGCCTCTAATGTACGCAAACGCTTCTGCATACCTGCATAATCTACGCCGCCGATTCCCATAGTTATCTGGCTACATAAACTAAATCTATACCTATACAACCAAAACAGTATCTCCAACTGATAACCCTGCAAAGGCCTTCTGTACTTTACTTGCGCCATATACCTAACTGAGACTTTCTGCTCGTTTTTTCCGTATTTTTCTTCCCTTTATATATTTATATATAAAGAAAGGAAATGAAAGTAGAAAATAACAGATATAAATTAAAAAATATAACGGGAGTATCGATACTAACCATTCTAATAATAAATATATGAAAGAAAATTGACAATATGTATTACATTATCCATAATGTAATACATGAAATATACAACCACAGTCACAAGTAAAGGTACCATTACTATCGCAGCACCAATTCGTAAAGCACTTGGATTAAGGACTGGGCAAAAGGTTAGCTTGAGTCTTGATGAAAACCAACACGTCGTGATTAGCAGCGGTACATCAGTCGCTGACTTTGAAAAGCTACGCGATGAATTAACACGGAAAATTCCAAGCCACAAAAAAGGCCTAACCGGCGAAGCACTTAAGGAAGCTGCGGCCAAAGCATGGGTTCGTGATGAAAATAACTAGCCTCGACACAAATGTAGTACTACGCTTTTTACTTAATGATATCCCCGAGCAAGCCGAGACAGCAAAGTCTGCCATTTCACGCAATTCGTGCTACGTTACTGACGTTGTTGTTACGGAAGTTATTTATGTACTTGAACGTGTCATTGAAATGGAAAGAAAAGACATCACTAAATTAGTTACAGCTTTTTTGAATTTGCCCGACATGATCTATAACACATATTTCCTTGACCGAGCCATAGAATTGTATGATACCAAACCTGCTCTATCTTTCGTGGACTGTTATGCTGCCACAGAAGCTAAAGCATACGGTAATCGCCTTGTTAGTTTTGATAAGAAATTGGTGCAACACGGAGGCAACCACGTACGGCAACCTTATGCCTAAAGAACTCTATCGTGAATAAAGTAATACCCTGCTGCCGCTGATGCTGGATACGTTCGCTCACTGACAATATTAAGCCCCTTTACATTCATTTCCGAAATTGTCCACGCTCCCGTCACTGGGTCAACATTAGTCACAAAGGCTACGTGTCCGAACTCGCCACGATCGTGTTGCATAATGGCGGTTACCGCTGGCGTGCGATTCACGACATAACCATCACGCTGCGCTCGAATTGCCCATGTGTTGGCATTGCCCCAAGTATTCGGAATCGGCTTTCCAATTTCCTCACGCTTAAGCGCTGACCAATAGGTGCAGTTGCCCCATTCATACAGAATCGTTGCAGAGAGCGGACCTTGATACAGTCCGATAGTATTACCCGTAGGAACATGGCTCAATAAGCTCAGTGCCTCTTCCCCAAGTGCAAACACCGCCATAATTGGCAAAGATATGATGACAACGAACGTAGTGAGCGCAAACCATACTTGGCGCTTAAACTGACTTGCAAACAGTCCAAACGCTAGCCACTTCATGAACTATAAAGCTCCGCAGGATTCGTGGTAATGAGTGGATGTTCTTTTTCTGCCGCTACAACTCTGACTGCCACATGATTTTGGTCAGCAATAATGAGAGCGTCACCGCGATCACAGGTGAGTAAATAGTTTTCTTCGTATTCACTTAGGTGAAATTCTGAGACAACGTTTTTTATCGTAGTAGTGTCTTGACGCATTAGAATCCGCAGTGCACTCTGCGAAGCGATTGCCCGGCCGTAATCACTGCGGAGAAAATCATTGGCCTGTTGGGAAATAATTGAGACACCGAGGTAATATTTCCTTGCTCTACGAACCAGTCCGGCAACAAACCGTGCACTTTCTTCGTGCTCTAACAGCATCCAGCCTTCGTCAATAATTAATAATCGCTTTTCAGGCCTAGCCTTAACTTGGTTTTGGACGAAATTGGAGATGATCAACATCATGATTTGCCGTAATGTTTCCGGCAGGTCTTTGATGTCAAAAATGACCAAACGGTTATCTAACTTGATGTTGGTCGGTGCATTGAAGACATTGGCCAGCGATCCGGAAATATACTTCTCAAGTCGCTCGCAAAGTTTAGCCTGACCCAGTGCATAGAGTTCGCGGTGCAAATCTTCAAGCAGCGGTTGGCCGCGTTTGGTGCGTCTGTACATGGTAACGATGCATTTATCTACGGCGGCTTTTTCTCGTCCAGTGAGTCCATCGGCCATCAGTGAAATAACTTCTAATAAGTCTTGGGCATGTTCAGCGATATCACTGCTTTTTCGGAAAGTGGTGGCGATATCGAAGGGATTTATTTTTTCTTCAGAACTAGCAGATAACTTCACGTACGTCCCACCAACTGATTCGGTGAGCAATTTATACTCCCGTTCGGGATCAATGACAATGACCTTTGTGCCTTGCATAAGTTGCCTGAGTATTTCGACTTTGGTGGCATAACTTTTGCCTGAACCGCTCTGCGCAAAGACGATACTGTTGGCGTTATGTAAACTAAACCGATCAAGTATCACCAGCGAGTTGTTAGACTTGTTAACGCCATACAAAATACCGGATTCTTGCACGAGCTCGGACGACATGAACGGGAATGACAACGCTGCCGATGAGCTATCCAAGTTTCGTTTTTGTCCCAGTTGATCCTCACTTCGTGGCAAGATGGATTGTAAGGCTTCAAGTTGCTGGTAGCGTGCGACCTTTGAATAAAACAGCCGCGCAGATAATGTGGATTCTAATAGTTTGGTCGTTTTATTAAGTTCCGTCAGTGTCTCCGCCCGCACACAAATATACAAGGCCATCTGAAACAGCTTCTCTTGTCCACGTTGGATCTTATCCCGCAGCTCCATCGCAGAATCAAGGGGATCGGTAATCTCTGATCCGACTATTTTGCCGTCTCGAATCATAGCCCGCTTGGTGGATTCTAATTCGGTAATCTTACGGTGCAACTTTGGTAGCGCCTGCAATGCACTTACTTCATGGATATGGTAGGAAATATCGACATCGTGGTTAAAGTTAATCAGGCTATCGAGCCAACCACTGCTCGCAACAAATGGATAACCGGAAATAAAGAGGGTGCGCATGTACATGCCGTCGATGCAAAGATAATCTGCTTGCTCTTCAAGCCCCGCATATGCAAAGACATCGACACTATCCTGCTCGCCAAAGGTAAGGGCTAACTCTTCAGTTTGCCTTCCTCGCTTCAATCGTGGTTTTGGTAGCTCTAACATTACACGGTCTCCTTTGTTATGAATGAGGTATGGATAAGTTCCAGAGCTCTTTCGGTGAGTGGCTGGGTTTTTGCCTGCGCTGGACTATAGAAGCTGTAGAACAGATCAAGTATTTCAAGGCTGGTGAGTTCCTTGCTTTGCATACCAAGCCGCATAAGTCCTTTCGCGACAATGTCTGTCGTAAGCCCCAACTGTTCTTTGACAGTTTCAAAATCAGTTTTATTTGCAGCTTTATGTGGGATGACAACGTAGAAATGTCTGGTCAGGATTTTATTGGTGGTGATTAAACTTCGGATAAATGCATCGTAGTTTTTTAGCTGGTCTTTATATACTTTCTCGGTTTCCGTGACTACACGAGATTGCAACTCTTCAAGGTACTTATCCATATCGATTTCCCGCGTACGAATCAGGATTTGCAGTGGTGTGCCCACAGAATTTAGAAAACTCTCATAGATGTCTATAATGGCGTCCTGTTCGTCCTCGCTCTTCAACTCAAAGTTCAGTGACGAGACTGCCAACACTACCCGGTATTGGTTATTAGACAGACACAACACACCATCTTTCACCCCTCGAATATCTATCTGTGCTCTAGCACTAGCTTTCTTCCGTGACTTTTGTAATAGAGACATATAACCCTCCTTTCTTGGTCTTAAACGACATATCGGCATTCGGATGATCGAGCACGTCCTGCAAACGAACCTGCTCGGCTATACTCAATCCGACGCCTTGTTTGGTAGGCACAGACAACTCTTCAGTTTCTTCTACGGCTTCACTCTCCTGCTCCATATATTCTGGCTCTCGGCCATAGCTGCTTTGTTTGGTAAAGACGTAGTAGCGCGGCCGAAGTTTGTATCGCAACAGAACTACTATCCAAAGCAACACGATCTTGCCTTTAATACGGATGGCACTGATTCCACACAGCACTGCAAGTACAGTCATAATGACAAGCTTATACGAAGCACTACCCATGAACGGCGGCAAGATAACGTAGAGCAAGCTGCCGCCAAATACTGGCAGTGCGAGCAGTAATAACTGGCTCACACCTAAGTTGCCAGCGATACGATCTTCAACGGTAGTTATTTGAGCTGGAACGACAGTAACTTTCATATTTTCCCCTTTTTCTTATACTTTGACTGCTCGAGAATCTTAGCAACTTTAACTGGTCTACTTTGAGCTCGGTGGATATCCGTCCTGGATTTTGTGACAGTAACACTAGCAGTAGACCGGGACTTAGGAGTATTTGTTTTAGATGGTGTAATGTTTCGTGCTGAATCGTATGTTCTTTTACCCTGCAGATACTTCACTCTTCCGCCAGACTGTGTATTACGAGGCTGGTTGCTACTACTATCTCCGCTGCCTTCCTGAGTTCTTGTCTTATCTTTCCCTCGCAAATAACTGATGCCGCTAATAAATTCCTTGCCGAGTCTTTTGGTATTTCGCGCGCCCATGCTAACGTACGAAAACTGCATCATCACACCTTGGGTTTTTAAAAGCGCCAGAATAGTTGCCAAGCCTACCACCATTGACATCAACACATCCGGAGCTTGTCCACCAGATCCACGTGCCATCCCGACAAACAACGAGGCTGCAAGCTGCAAGATAACGACATGTACGAACAAAACAAAGATGGTCGTGAAATACGTTTTAATAGCACTTTCGGAAAAATCCCGAAATCCTGGCAGCAGCCAAATAAGAAGCACGAGTGGTGACAATACTGCCCCGATATACAGCGTCACTAAACGACCAACGTAATATACCAGCAGTATGACCGAGAAAATTACAAACACTACCATGACAAGAAGCACGGCTATACCTTGTCCGCCAGCTTGTTTGGCAATTTCAGTAAGCACTTCCCAAACGGAATCGGCATCACCAGTCGTCATGTTAATGGCTTTTATGAGGACGTTGGAGAGCTCAATAATGGTGTCTATTGCAAAGATTGAGGTATTCATGAGTAGAAAGACCAGCCCGAGCCGCGGTAGTAAATGTCGGAATTCAACTTCATCAAACCCAAAGGTCGTCGCGCTCATAACTTGAAAACCGATCAGTGCAACAATGAAAATAAAGAGTGAGTCGGCAATACCAACCACTACAAGCCAGAGATTGAAGACACTAGAGTTTTCGGCCATAAGTGGTGTGGACGACGTAAAGAACGATAGTGCAGACAGAAACGGTGCAGCTACGGATTGAATAATGGTGTTGAGCAACCCGGTAATAGCTTTAATGAGGACTTCTACCAATCCATTTGAGACTGGTGCTGGTGGGATTGGTGTGAGGGCTGGTATGTTGGCGGCCATTTCGGCATTTGAGTTTCCAAAGGATTGATTGAGAATTGCGGTTAATACACCTGCGCCGAGCACAATGATTAGCCCGATAAGTGCATTTCGGATAATTCGCTTCGCTTGTAATAGGTTCTGTGGATTACCAGCACTAGTCATGTAGGTAATGCCGCCGGCTATCAGGAAGAATACGGCAGCAAGTGACGCAAGTACACCCAGTGTCGTAACAACAGGCACCACGTATTCCCGCACGACATCAGGAGTTGGCACGGCAGCGGCTACAATATGTAAAAACATAGCAATATTCTCCTAGCGCTAACTCCCGAAAGCGTTCTTGGCAAGTGTGGTCACGATATTGCTAATAACGAAGGCAGCGATGGTGATGGCAAGCCCGATTGCTGAATATAGAATTGTTCGCTTGGCACGATCAAGATATTCGGGCCTTCCGGAGCTCGTAATGTATCCAAACCCGCCGACTACGAAAAAGCCGGTAGCGATCAGTCCAGCAAGACTGGCAATGACTTTAATGACACTTCTAATGAAATCTTCGACATTACTGACGTCCCCAGAGGCAGCAAGCGCTGTGGCGCTCATTACGAGCGGCATGCTTAGCACCGCAAACGCTATAACGGAAATATTTTTACCCTCAATTTTCATCTGTTTATCTCCTTATTTATGATGTGTCGGCACATCATACCTGAAGGAAATATATCAATGCATCCATAAGCGATTTGGAGCAGATTAAATTCTTATTAACCTGAAATTAAAACAGTTAAGACCACCCCTTGATGAAATTGAATTATAAAATTTGGATGAAATTTCAAATTACAACACTGTTCAATAGTAAAGGTTACCATTGAACCTTTAAAATAGCCCCTTCAATTAGAAGCAATAAGATTTTTATTTTGACTACCTACAGATGGTTTAATTTGTATCGTCAAACTTAATGGCTTCCAAGGCGGGCATAATACTTCCAAGTTGCTCAGGAGTATCACAATACCCTTTAATCTCTACATATCCATCTGAAAGCTGAATATATCCAAACGCTTGGCCACCCTTTACTTTGCTTGAACCAGGGGGTGTGGTGACTGACGATTGCCGCAATTCGTATCCTACTGGTCCAGCCGTTGTATGCAACTCTAGTTTCTTAGTATCAAGTGGTGTAATCGCATAGTTTTCACCATGTTTTGTAAGCTCGGCATTTATCTTATTTATCTCACTATCCGCATCAACAGAACCGCCTATATATTCAAGCATGACGAAGCACGCATGGCTGCTGTTATTATCGAATACAACCATTGATGTTTTCGTCGTTACGCCTTGCCACCATCCTTGTGGGTCGCTAAATGAAAACATAGATTCAATCGCCTTGTTATCACGTGTTTCCGCTGTTGTTTGAGAACTACCTTGTAGCGCAAATATTGTTCCTCCCGTACCAGTAACAGTCAGTACTGCCAACATAACGGCAACAATGATTTTCTTCCTGTAAATATTTTTTTGTTTTATCTTCATATTTACACCCTAGCACATATGTCAATTCATTTCCTTAAATGGGTTAGACGGGTGGTATGAGTCGTTCGAGTGCGGATTGACCATAAGTCAGTTCCGCACGAGCGCATACCACCCGCACTCGGGTATTTCCCTGAGATTTTATCTAGTTATGGCCTAGACTGCCGTTTGGGATGAGTTATGTCAGGGGACGTCTGAACCCCACCGCTGGCAGCTCGTGTAGTAGATCTGTCTCGGCTTGCCGCTCATGCCGCTGCGCTTCCAGTGACACTCGATGACAATGCCCGGGACAAACCCACCGTTGACCTGGTAGCACCAGCCGCCGTTCGGGTTGCAGTAGAAACGGTTTGGCACCGTCGCTGCACTTGCAGGAGAGGAGACAGCCGCAGCTGCGCCTCCGCTGATGAGAAGAGAGAGTGCAGCCGCAGCTGCGCCCTTCCTCAAACTACGCCTGAACATCAGGAACCCCTTGTTTTGAGCGATCACGTAACCGCTCGTTGTGAGTAGGACCACTCCAATGACTACACTTTGAGCCTCACACCCTCATGGGATGTAATAGTGTTTGCCACAGAGTAACGTTATTTTACAGACTTCATATACAGCAATCATTAACACTATTTAAGAAGTAGTAGTGACTGTGCGTCATATTCCCTGGCTTTAAGGGAGAATATTAAAATTTTTCTTAATTATAAAAATACCACCATAAAACAGCGCCCCTATATTAACTTCCCAGAAAATAAACGGATGTTAACTCTATAAGCTTCAATTAAATATCTTGTGTTACCATACGAATATAAATAGGAGGCTACGTGCTATGGCAACACCTGAAGGTAAACCTAATTTTCCTGTTCTAAGTGAAGAAGAAAAAGAGCGACTTACTCAACGAATTCAGACTGATGAGGCTCGACGTGCCGAGAGGCGTCAACAAGTGGCCACCGAAGAGTATGGCGCATGGCTTAAGGATTTTGCCGCACGGCATAGGTTTCACGCTGAAAGCGGCTACGGAGTTGGTGAGTATGAAGGCGCAGACTCAGAGAACGTTGAACTGGTACTCGACTTTATAGAATTAGCACTTGATCATGCTGAGCAAACCGGCGCAAACACTCGTAAACCTGATACATATTTTCCTACCCATGAAGTAGAGATTGCCATTGATGATACGGTTGTCGTGGCCAATCGGATGCGCGGCCAAGGTGTCATGTATCGCCTGTACCCACCGGAAGACGATCCTGCGGCAATACGTCCTCGAGTAGACATGGCTGAGCTTATAGAAGCGGCACGGTAACCCTTAGCTCTACACAACCCTATTAACAAATAACCAAATTTATTCTGATATATTTTTAATAGCTCCTGCTGAAATGTCTCTAGTTTTTGCTCAGCGCGATCACTTTTCTTCTCAGGCCTGCGTCTCCCTTTGTTCTTTACCAGTATTACCACTAGTTAGCGTTACTCGTTGCAGTGGTTTTCATGGTATTCAAAGGGTGGCATCACCTCCCTGCCTCAACGTTTACTTAATGGTAAAATCATAGCAATTTTTCCCAACCTGTATGTAATAATATGGGCATTTGACTCTCTTTATTTCAAATACTATACTTGTCTCCATTAAGCGTCTGAGCTCCAGTCACGACGGAGCAAGCTGAGCGTCAAAATACGCTACGGAAACTCAACCATAAAATAGGGTAGCCGAAATCGCAGTATGTAGAGCCGGCAATAAGCGCCTAGTTATAGTAATATGACTAGGAATAAGGATGGGACCGCGGAAAAACATTTTTCGTTCCTTAGTAGCAACCGTTATTACCCCTACACTAAGGAGGTCACCATTATGTCCGTAGAATTTGTGCGTTTATACGCAACTGTGAATACATTCCGAAACCCACGTCTCTTCTTCACAGGAGAGACTGTATGAGTACAGCTCCGCTCATCTTCCTAGATATTGACGGCGCACTTCTTGATGCTCGTTATATGTCTAACGATCCAGACTTAACTTTGTATATTACCCAGCTTCAAACAGAAAAAGAATATGTGTTCGGGTTAAATTCGAATCGGTCGCTTGAAGATATCCTCCCTATTGCTAAAGCTTTTGCAATAGTATTTTTTACCGAACGAACTCCTGCTCAGCTTTAGATTTCACTGTATCAACAAGAACAAAATGCATTATCTGTTTATTTTTCTCTTCGTTCGTCATGTTTTTATCTTAGCAAATAAAAATAGCTTCGTGTGGGATGGTATGATGCTGCGAAATAGAAGGAAGTACTACGCTACTGTGGATAGCATGGGCCGTCGTCTCATTTCGTGCTCTGCTCCTTGACAGCCCAAGGAAGGTACTGATCAGTTTGAGAGACGTATTGACTTTTGGCGCATTGGCGCGCATGCTGGGGGCATGAAACGCTGTCAATCCAGCGAACGTCCAGCCTTGGAGCCGGATACAGTCCGACTACGTCGGACTGGTCGACGTCTCTTGCGTTTTACGCGACGAGCGGACGGCCGCGAAGAGATGGCATTCATGGACACAGCAAGCTTCGAGAAGATCACGCAGGAGCAGATTGATCTCGAAGAGGCGCGCACGAAAGAAGAGGAGCGCTTGTATCGCGGGATTCGGGCACCCGAAATCACAGCCGGCTTCGGTAATCTTGGTCCGCATGAGTTTGAGGAGTATCCAGACGGTCCATCGCGCGACGAGCTAGAAGACGCGGCGCTCGCAGACGCGGCGATGGCTGTGGATGACCCGTGGAGTGAACTTTGAATCACCTCAAAACAAGACCCTTCCAAAGTCTTAGGGGTTTGCGCTAGAGAGCAGCGTCTGCAATCCGTTAACCTTCCACGACTTACGCCTCCTAATATATATCGACCTAATTATATAGCGCTGGCAGCAATCAGTAAAGCGAAGACCATTCGTGCCGATAAAAATTGCCGAAGTGGAGCTTGTTCCAGGTAGTGCACCAGTATCCATCGGCGTTTTGCTCAGCGAGGACCTCGCTTGAGTCGATGCCGGCGCTCCCGCTCTGCTTGTCAAAGTACTCTGCAGATTGCACTTTTGTTACGGGGTAGGCGTCAGGAATCTTTACTGTAACCGTGATCCGTCTCGTCGCAGCGAACCGGACTGCGCGATCGTCCTGACCACTGGTCCCCAGGCTGCGTACCGTCGCGGCACAGCGCGCTTGCGTGGACTGATGAACCAGGGGTTCTTCTCGGCGCTCTACATCAATACGAGGAAGACTCCCCACGGCGAGCTGCAACTGGTCTTCAACCAGCTCATGACTGCCTGGCTGGACATCGCGTCCCGAGGTTGGCACAATGACGCTACTGCCGCCCTGCGCCTGACCGGCCGGTCAGACGGCAAAAACGAGGGCCAAGAACGACGGAACCCCAAGCCGGTTTGCTTGGGGGTTCCAGTGTCCTTCATATGGTGCGCGAGAGAGGACTTGAACCTCCACGATATTGCTATCACTAGTACCTGAAACTAGCGCGTCTACCAATTCCGCCACTC
>Ga0164243_10006505_pt1 | contig 17669 bp, 17 predicted proteins | sample OricompcompostOP_FD_108781 | JGI IMG/M metagenome (GOLD analysis project Ga0164243, IMG submission 108781) | Organic Plus compost microbial communities from Emeryville, California, USA - Original compost - Organic plus compost (OP) | ecosystem: Engineered > Solid waste > Mixed feedstock >... | reverse complement strand
TGGGAGGGCGACACGATCGAGAACCCCAGCATGGTGCAGTTCCGCGGGGTGACCTACCTGTTCTACTCCGGCAACTCCTGGGAGCGCGCCGACTACGCCACGGGCTACGCGATCTGCGCCGGCCCCGAGGGGCCGTGCGTGCGCCAGAACCACGGGGAGCCGCTGCTGTCGACCACCTCGACCGGGCGGCTCGGCCCCGGCGGCGCGAGCGCCTTCGTGGACCGCGGCTCGCTGCGGCTCGTCTACCACGCGTGGGACCGCGTCGGGGGCCTGCGCCGCCTGCACGTCGCCGGCCTGTGGCAGCGCGACGACGGGACCCTGGAGATCGTCGACCCCGGCTGACCATCCCCGTCAGTTGACGGTCACGGCGAGCGCGGCGGCGGTGAGTGGGTGGAAGAGGAGCTGTGGGTGGCCGTCGGCGTGCGTGCGCGTCACGCCGATGCCGTAGACGCGCTCGAGCACGGCGGGGTCGAGCACCGACTCCGGCGTGCCGGCCGCGGCCACCCTGCCCCGGTCGAGCAGGACGAGGTCGTCGCAGTAGCGGGCGGCGAGGTTGAGGTCGTGGAGGACGACGACCGCGCTCGTCGCCACCTCGCGCACCAGGCCGAGCACCTCGTGCTGGTAGCGGATGTCGAGGTGGTTGGTCGGCTCGTCGAGGAGGAGGAAGTCGGCCTCCTGGGCCAGGGCGCGCGCGACGAGGACCCGCTGCCGCTCGCCTCCGGAGAGGTCCGCGAAGGCGCGCGGCGCCAGGTGCGTGGCGCCGACGCGGGCGAGGGCGGCGTCGACGGCGCGCCGGTCCTCGGGCCCCGTGCGCTGGAAGGTGCGCAGCCGCGGGAGCCGGCCCAGGGTCACCATCTCGCGCACCGTCAGGATGGTGTCGGCCTCCGTCTCCTGCACGACGACCGCGATCCGCCGGGCGATCTCGCGAGGGCGCAGCGTCGTGAGCGGCCGCCCGGCGACGCTCACCCGTCCCGCCGCGGGGCGCAGCGAGCCGTAGAGCAGGCGCAGCGCGGTGGTCTTGCCGCTGCCGTTGGGACCGAGCAGTCCGAGGACGCGCCCGGGCGCCGCCTCGAACCCGACGTCGTGGAGGACCGACCGGCCGTCGTACCCGAAGCGGAGGCCCTCGGCGACGATCACGATCCGAACCTCTGCCGGATCTGCTCGAGCCCGTCGAGCGCCAACGGCGTGGGTGGCTCGACGAAGTTGAACAGCAGCGGCATCAGCTCGTCCTCGCGCACGGCCGTGATGCTGTCGGCGCCGGGCAGGGTCCGGACCGCCTCGACCACGTCGCCGGGGTCGCCCGCCGCGTACAGCAGCACGAGGACGTCGGGGTCGCGGCCGATCAGCTCCTCGGCGGTCACCTCGAAGACCCGCTCGTCGGTGTCGGCGAAGACGTTCTCGAACCCCGCGGCCTCCAGGAGGGGGTGCGCCATGCTGCGGGTGCCGTAGGCGTAGGTGACGCCGCCGCCGACCGTCGGGTAGAGGACCGCGGCCCTACGCCGCTCCCCGGCGGGGTCCGCGGTGAGCGCGGCCTCGCGCCGCTCCAGCTCGGCGTTGGCGGCCTCGGCCTCCGCCGTGCGGTCGAAGATCCGGCCGTAGGTGGTCATCTGGGCGCGGATGTCGTCGAAGCCCGGGTCGTCGAGTCCCTCCGGGCACATCGCGGGCTCCTCGATCACCGGGATGCCCGCGGCGCCGAGGCCGGCGCGGTCGAGGTTGTCGAGCTGGCCGAGGACGAGGTCGGGCTCCTGGTCGATGACGACCTCCTGGGAGACCAGGGTGTGGCCGGACGTGTCGGTCTTGCGGGTCAGCGCGGGGATCCGCTCCAGGGCCGACCAGGTGGCGTCGTCGTAGTAGGCACGCGGGTACTCCCCGGCGCGGGCGGTCACCCGGTCGAACACGCCGAGCGCCGCCAGGAAGGGCACCGGCCCGCTCTTGAGGAGCACGACCCGCTCCGGGCGGGCCTCGAAGGTGACGTCGGCGCCGCAGTTCTCCACGGTGAGCGGATAGGGACCCGATCCGCCCTCGGCGGTGTGCTCGGACACCGACGTCAGCCCGCACCCGGCCAGGGCGAGCGCGGCGGTGGCGACGAGGGCGGTCAGCGGATGGCGCATGGGACTCCTCAGGCGATCAGGCGGTGGTGGCGTGGAGGCGGCGGACGAGGATCAGCAGGAAGGGCGCGCCGACGACCGCGGTGACGATCCCGATCGGGACCTCCTGCGGGGCGAGCAGCACGCGGGCCGCGACGTCGGCCCAGATCAGCAGGGTCGCGCCCATGAGGGCGGCGACCGGGATGACGCGGGTGTGTGCGGCCCCCACGGCGCGGCGGGCGAGGTGGGGCACGACGAGGCCCACGAAGCCGACGGCGCCCGCGGCGGACACGACGACCGCCACGCACAGCGCGACCACGACCAGCAGGGCGGTGCGCAGCCGCTCGGGGGGTACGCCGAGGGCGAGCGCCGTCTCGTCGCCGACGGCGAGCGCGTCGAGCCGCCGGCCGAGGAGGGTGAGGACGGCGACGGCCACGAGCACGACGCCGGTCGCGACGGCGAGGGGCTGGCCCCACGCCGCCAGGGCCAGCGAGCCGAGCAGCCAGAACATCACCGACCGCGCGCCCTCCGCTGAGTCGGAGGCGAAGATGAGGAAGGAGGTGACCGCCTGGAGGGCGTAGCCGACCGCGACACCGGCGAGCAGGAGCCGGGTCGAGGTCACCCGCCCGGCGGAGCGGGCCACGGCGTACACCAGCGCCGAGGCGGCGATCGCGCCGGTGAAGGCGCTGGCGGACAGCACGTGCTCCCCCAGCCCGAGCGTCACCCCGAAGAGGATCGCCGACGCAGCGCCCGTGGAGGCCCCCGCGCTCACCCCGAGGAGATAGGGGTCGGCCAGCAGGTTGCGCACCATCGCCTGCAGCGCGGCGCCCGCGACGGCCAGGCCCGCGCCGACGACGGCCGCGAGGACGACCCGCGGCAGCCGGACGTCCCACACGATCGAGTCCCGGGGGGCGCTCCATGTCGGCTCGGCCGGCACGAGGAACACGTGGTGGCCGACCACCCGCACGACGTCGCCCAGGGGCACGGCCACCGCGCCGAGCGCCGTGCCGGCGGTCGCGGAGGCCACGAGGGCGACGAGCAGACCGGCGGTCCACCGACGGGCCACACCCACCTCCTTGTTGCAAACGACTTGCAACAAGGAACCTATCGCAGATGCTCAGGAGGAGGGGTGCTGGGTCCGGCCGATCCGCATCCGCAGCCAGCCCGCGATCTGCCACATCAGCGGCTCGGCGGCGTCGAAGACGTCGGTGTGGCGCCAGAACCCGTGCACCTGGCCCAGGTAGCGGGTGCCGACCACCTCGACCCCGGCCTCCGCGAGCAGCAGGACGAGGTGCTCCCCCTCGTCGCGCAGCGGGTCGTGCTCGGCGGTCGCCACGAGGGTGGGCGGCAGGGTGCCGAGCGCGTCCGAGCGCAGCGGCGCGAGGTCGGGGTGCTCGAGATCGCCGGGCGCGGCGGCGTACTGCTGCCAGTACCAGGCCGCCTCGGCGGGGTCGAAGCCGTCGGCGGCCGTGCGATAGGAGTCGAAGGAGGCGGTCGGGTCGAGGAAGGGATAGATCAGCGCCACGCCGGCGAACCGACCGGGGTGCCGCAGCGCGGTGACCAGGGCCAGGTTGCCACCGGCGCTGTCGCCGTGGACGAAGGCCGGCAGGGCCGCCAGCTCCGGCTGGTCGTCGAGCCAGCGCAGTGCGGTGGCCATGTCGTCGGGCGCGGCCGGGAAGCGGTGCTCGGGCGGGCGGCGGTAGTCGACGCTGAGCACCGCCGTGCGACTGATGTCGGCGAACCGGCGCACCGCGGCGTCGTGCACGTCGACGTCGTTGAACACGAATCCCCCACCGTGCGCGTGGAGCACGACCGCGTCGTAGCCGTCGGGGAGGTAGAGCCGGGCCGGCACCCCACCGGCGTCGACGTCGCAGACCTCGGCGACCTCGGGGCGCTCCTGCTGCGCAGCCGCCGCGCGGTCACGCTCCCGCTCGGCGGCGATGTCGAAGCCGGGGTCGGTCACCGGCAATGCGCCGGCGGCGTTCTCGAGGGCCTTGCGGGCCTGCGGGTGGAGGGCCATGGCCGCACCCTAGAGGTTCGTCGGTGGGGCGGCCGCCGACACCTCTGCGCCAGCCCGCTCACCGCGGGCGCGCCGGCTCCAGCTTGTCGTGCAGGCGCATCGCCGTCGCACCCCACATGCCCAGCAGGTCGTCGGTCCGCAGGACGTCGTGGTCGTCGACGTACACGTGGAAGGTCTCGTGCACCGGCGCCCGGGACGCGTGGGCGCGGCCGCCGTCCTCGACCACGACATAGGCACCGTCGGCGCCGGCCGATCGGCGTCCGGCAGCCTCCGTGAGCCGTAGCACCCGCTGAAGACGAGCTCGCCGGTCGCGCGCAGGGTCCGCAGCCAGCCGGCGGCGACCTGGCGGCCGGCCCGGTCGCGGACCACGCTCGCGGCGCTCGTGGGGGCGTGCAGCCACGGGTGCTCGCCGTCCGGGTCGACCGGCCTGCCCAGGGCCCGCCAGAGCTTGCGGGTGCCGAGATCGAGCAGCGGGGTGATCATCCTCAGCCGTCGAGCCGCGCCAGCTCCTCCTCGACGACGCTCGGGTCGAGCTTGACGAACACCGGCGTCGGCTTGGTCACCGCCCGGCCGACCTCGACGGGGTGACGCGCCCAGGCCGGGAAGCCGGCGTAGTCGCCGGTGATGACCGGGTAGGAGCGGGAGGGGTCGTCGAGGTCGGTCGCCTCCTCGATCCGCGGCATCGGCGCCACGTCGCCGGACCCGCCGAGGGCCTTGTCGACCTCGTTGGCGGAGAACGGCAGGAACGGGCTGAGCACCAGGTTGAGGTCGGCCACGCACTGCGCCATGACGTGCAGGACGGTGCCGAGACGCTCGGGGGCGTCCTTGATCTTCCAGGGCTCGGAGTCGGTGACGTACTTGTTGACCTCGGCCACCGCCCGCATCGCCTCGCCGATGGCCTGCTTCTGCCGGTGCCGGCCGATGAGCTCGCCGACCGTGCCGAAGGCGGCCTCGGTGACGGCCAGCACGGCCTCGTCCTCCGGCGCCAGCGGACCGGCCGCGGGGATCTCGCCGAAGTTCTTCGCGATCAGGTTGGCGGTCCGGTTGACCAGGTTGCCCCAGCCGGCGACGAGCTCGTCGTTGGTACGCCGCACGAACTCGGCCCAGGTGAAGTCGGAGTCCTGGCTCTCCGGACCGGCCGCTGCCACGAAGTAGCGGAACGCGTCGGGCTGGTAGCGGGCGAGCAGGTCGCGCACGTAGATGACGACCTTCTTCGAGGAGGAGAACTTCCTGCCCTCCATGGTGAGGAACTCGCTGGAGACGACCTCGGTGGGCAGGTTGAGCTCGCCGTACTGCCGCGGCTCGCCACCCTTGCTGCCCTTGCCGGAGTAGGCGAGCAGCTCGGCCGGCCAGATCTGGGAGTGGAAGGTGATGTTGTCCTTGCCCATGAAGTAGTAGGACAGCGCCTCGGGATCGTTCCACCAGGCGCGCCAGGCCTCCGGGTCGCCGCTGCGCCGGGCCCACTCGATCGAGGCCGACAGGTAGCCGATCACGGCGTCGAACCACACGTAGAGCTTCTTGGTGGGGTTGTCCCGCCACCCGTCGAGCGGGACGGCGATGCCCCAGTCGATGTCGCGGGTCATCGCCCGCGGCCGGATCTCCTCGAGGATGTTCTTGGAGAACCGGATCACGTTGGGCCGCCACAGTCCGGTCGCCTCGCGCTCGTCGAGCCAGGCCTGGAGCGCGTCGGCCAGCGCGGGCAGGTCGAGGAAGAAGTGCTGGGTCTCGATGAACTCCGGCTTCTCGCCGTTGATCTTCGACCGCGGGTCGATCAGGTCGTGCGGGTCGAGCTGGTTGCCGCAGTTGTCGCACTGGTCGCCGCGAGCGCCGTCGTACCCGCAGATCGGGCAGGTGCCCTCGATGTAGCGGTCGGGCAGGGTGCGGCCGGTGGAGGGCGAGATGGCGCCGTACGTCGTCTGCTCGACGAAGTAGCCGTTCTCGTACACGCCGAGGAAGAGCTCCTGCACGACGGCGTGGTGGTTGCGGGTCGTGGTGCGGGTGTAGAGGTCGTAGCTGACGCCGAGCCCGACCAGGTCCTCGACGATGAGCCGGTGGTTCTTGTCCGCCAGCTCCTGTGGGGTCATGCCGGCCTCGTCGGCGGCGATGAGGATCGGCGTGCCGTGCTCGTCGGAGCCCGAGACCATGAGCACCGCGTTGCCCGCCATCCGCTGGTACCGGCTGAACACGTCGGAGGGCACCCCGAAGCCGGCGACGTGGCCGATGTGGCGGGGGCCGTTGGCGTAGGGCCAGGCGACAGCGGAGAGGACGTGCGTCATGGCTGAATCCTAGGGTCGCCGCCGGCGCGCTCCGTCAGCGGCGGGACCTGCCGATGCGCCGCGCGGTCCGCAGCCGGATCTCGGGGAGCGCAGCGTAGAGGTGCTCGCCGGGGCAGGCGGTGTCGTTGGTGTCGCGGTGGCCGTCGATGACCGGCAGCGTGACGACCGTGCCCTTCGGATAGCGGTCGCTGCCGCGCGAGGTGACGGCGATCGAGCCGAGCGGGTCGCGGTGATGCTTCCTCAGCTTCCAGGCAGCCACCTTGGCCACCCCGGCGAGCATCTGCGGGCCGGGCACCACCTCGTCGTAGGAGCCGAGGACCGCGATGCCGACCGAGGAGTGGTTGAAGCCCAGGGTGTGCGCCCCGCGGGTGTCGCGATCGCCGTCGGCACCGCGGCGGCCGGCCCAGATCCGGCCGAACCGGTCGACGAAGTAGTTGTAGCCGACGTCGGACCACCCGAGCGTCTTGGTGTGGTAGCGGTAGATCGCGCGCAGGATGCGCGGGACGTCGCGCCGGCGGTACTCGTTGCCGGTCGCGGTGTGGTGCACGTGGATCTGCTCGACCGTCCTGACCCGCTTGGGCCTGCCGGTGGCCCACCGCTCCTTGGCGCCCCAGGCGCGCCGGCTGCGGATCCGAGGTCGCAGCGAGCGATGCTTCTGCGGGCGGGCGGCCACGCCGCGCGGGTCGCCTGCGGGGTCGTCGCCGGAATGGTTGCCGGGGTCGATGAGCGTGAGGACCGGGTCCTCGACGGAGCCGGTCACCTCGACCTGGACGCCGTCGCTGTCGCCGACCCACAGCGGCTCGGTGCCGGCGCGCGTGTGCCGACGCTCGGCGGTGCCGTCGTCGGGGAGGTCGCGCAGCGCGGGGACGCTGCGCCAGGAGCCCCAGCCGCCGTCGGTGCTGTGCACGCGCACGCGGACCCGGCCGCTCCCCGCGGCCCAGGTGACGCCGAGCAGGGCGAAGGTGTCGGTGCGCTGTGCCGGCGTGCGCAGCGCCGCGCCGCGGGCCGCGATCTGCCGGTGGTGGCCGAGGCGGACGTCGAGCGCCCTCCCGGCGCCGTCGTCGGGGCGCAACCGGAGGCGCGCACCGCCCGGCGGAGCCGCCGCCGCTGCCTGGCCCGCCACGAGCCCGGCCAACGGGAGCACCGCGACCGCGGCTCCGAGTGTGGCGAGGTCACGGCGGCGCAGGCCGGCGTCCGAGAAGGTCATGACCATCGAGCATGCGCCATCGACCGACCGCAGGGGAAGCGCCTGCCCCGCGTGTCGCAGGTTGCCGCAGGTCGTCTATCGGTCGTGTCTGGACCCGTCCGCAGCGGCGGACGGGCCGACGTCAGCGTCGCGTCACGAGAAGTCCAGCTCGCCCGTCCGGGTCCGCTTGAGCTCGTAGAAGTACGGGAACGACGCGACGGCGACGCAGCCGTCCCACAGTCGTCCGGCCTCCTCGCCGCGCGGGATCCTCGACAGCACCGGACCGAAGAACGCGGCGCCGTCGATGTGGATGGTCGGCGTGCCGACGTCGTCGCCCACGGCGTCCATGCCCTCGTGATGGGAGCGGGCCACCCCGTCGTCGTACGCCGGGTCGGTGGCGGCCGGGAGGAGGTCAGCCTCGAGTCCGACCTCGGCGAGGACCTCGGCGATCAGGCCGAGGCCGTCGTCCGGCTCGTGGTCGAGGCGGCGGCCCTGGAGGTGGATCCGGGCGCCGAACGCGTCGTACAGCGGCCGCAGCACCTCCTCGCCGTGTCGCTGCCGGGCGGCGATCAGCACGCGCACGGGTCCCCACGCCGGGGCCAGCAGCGCCCGGTAGTCCTCGGGGAGGTCGCGGTCCTTGTTGAGGTAGGCGAGGCTCATGACGTGCCAGTGCACCTCGACGTCGCGCACCTGCTCGACCTCGAGGATCCACCGTGAGGTGATCCAGGCGAACGGACACAGGGGGTCGAACCAGAAGTCGGCCCGGTGGGGCGCCGGCGCGGGCGAGCTGTCAGCCATGTTCTGAGCCATGGTCGGCCAACCTCGCCCTGCGCGCCGGCATTCCCTCCGTGCTGTCGCCGCTCACCGGACCTCGACGGAGCCGGTCACCTTCGGCGCCTTCGGCACGACCGTGGAGCCGAGGTAGCGCACCCGCACGGGCTTCGTGCCGGGCGACGTGCGCACCGTGACCTTCACGAACCCGTCGCGCAGCCGGACCTCCTGCTTCCAGGATCCGACCCGGACGAGCACCTTGCCCTTGACCGGCAGCTTCCCCACTGCCGTCACGCGGACCTTGACGATCGCTCGCCCGTTCTTGGACTTCGTCGCCACGGCGACGTTCGCCGGACTGGTGACCCGCGGTGTCCCCGGGAGGGTGGCGGTGTGCTCCAGGAACTGCGGCTTGGTGCCCGTCACCCGCACCGACACCGAGGACCCGACGTCCTCGGGAGCCAGCTGGTAGGTCGCCGCGGTGGCGCCGGGGATCGGCGTGCCGTTGCGCAGCCATTGGAAGGCGACCGTGGCGTCCGCGTGGTCGTAGCCCCCCGGGGTGACGGTGAGGACCTGCCCGAGCGCGGGCGTCCCGCTCATCGCGGGCGGCGTCGTCGGCTGCACGGCGCCCGCGTACACGGGCCCGAGCTCGTAGAACGGCGACACCGTCGTGGTGAGGCCGTCCTGCTTGGCCACCACCCGCAGGCTGATCTGCTTGCCGACCAGGTCGGGGGTCAAGGCGAGCTGGGGCGAGATGTTGCCCTCGATCCGCACGCCGTCGGCGAACCAGCGCCACCGGTTCTCGGCCGGCGTCGGCGTCCAGGCGCCGGGCGAGGCGGTCACCGTCGTGCCGGCGACCAGCGGAGCGTTCACCGCGGGCGGCGCGGTGAGCGTGAAGGTCGTGGGTGCCGGCGGTGGCGTGGGCGTGGGAGGTGCGGGCCGGTCGACGAAGTGGATGAACCCGCTGGGCCAGCGGCCGCTGGACCGGGTGATCGAGCGCCAGTGGAAGGTCCCGCCCCAGGAGTCCTCGGAGACGATGATCTCGTCCGGGGAGACGACCCGCTCGACGTAGGCGACGTGTCCGGAGGAGCCGGCGCCGTTGGCGTAGCGGCCCCACCAGGCGATCGCCCCGACGTTCGGGGTCTGGTCGGTGATGGAGCTCATGAACTTGCCCCACTCGCTGGCGTTCCCCTCGCCGCTCCAGGGCCGCACGTTCGGCATGCCGGCCTTGACCATCCGGTAGGCGGCGTAGTTGGTGCAGTTGTGGCCGGCGTACATCCGCCAGTACATGGTGCCGTTGGCGGCGCCGTACCCGGCGTCGGAGTAGCCGGCGTTGACGCACGCGGCGTAGCCACTGCACAGATAGCTGGTGCCGGCGGCGGGGACCACCGGATGTCGGGGTGTCGAAGGGCCCGCGAGGACGAGGTACGACGCCAGCAGTGTGCTGGCAGCGGTCGTGGTCCCCCAGCGCGCGGCCCGTCCTGGTGTGCGCATGCCGAACACCATCGGACACAACGACCCCAGAACGCAACAAAAACCTCGAAAAACTCACCAGTCACTGGCGTGTCGCGTTGACTTTCGAGAGTTACATCGTTGTAGTTCGCCGATCCTCAGGTGATTGTCCGACAACTTCGGCCGGGTGCAAGGATGAGCGCCATGCCCGGCACCAACCTCACCCACGACGAGGCGGCTACCCGCGCCGCGCTCGTCGACGTGACGTCCTACGTGATCGACCTCGACCTGTCCCGCGCGACGGAGGGGGGCGTGACGACCTTCGGGTCGACGACCACGCTGACCTTCACCTGTCGGCAGCCGGGCTCGGCCACCTTCGCCGACCTGGTCGACGCCACCGTCCACGAGATCACGCTCAACGGCACGCCGCTCGACCCCGCGACGGCGTACGTCGACAGCCGGATCGCCCTGCCCGACCTCCAGGCCGAGAACGTCCTGGTCGTGCGCGCCGACTGCACCTACTCCCACACCGGCGAGGGCCTGCACCACTTCGTCGACCCCGCCGACGGCAAGGTCTACCTCTACTCGCAGTTCGAGGTGCCCGACGCACGCCGGGTCTACACGACCTTCGAGCAGCCCGACCTCAAGGCTCCGTTCACCTTCAACGTCACGGCGCCGGCGCACTGGAAGGTCGTCTCCAACGCCCCCACGCCCGAGCCCGAGCCGACCGGCTCGACCAACGGGCGCGGCGAGGAGCTCGCGATCTGGCGCTTCCCGGCCACCAAGCCCATGTCGACCTACATCACCGCGATCGTCGCGGGCGACTACTACGAGGTCCACGACGTCTACGAGGGCGCGCACGGCACGATCCCGCTCGGCCACTACTGCCGCCAGTCGCTCAAGGAGTACCTCGAGCGCGACCGCGAGGAGATCGTCACCCTCACCCGCCAGGGCTTCGCCTTCTTCGAGGACGCCTTCGGCTACCCCTACCCGTTCGTGAAGTACGACCAGCTCTACGTGCCGGAGTACAACATGGGCGCGATGGAGAACGCCGGCTGCGTGACCCTGCGCGACGAGTACCTGCCGCGCTCGCGCCAGCCCCGCTCGTTCTACGAGTTCCGCGCCTCGGTGATCCTGCACGAGATGGCCCACATGTGGTTCGGCGACCTCGTGACCATGAAGTGGTGGGACGACCTGTGGCTCAACGAGTCCTTCGCCGAGTGGGCCTGCTATCACGCCGAGGCCCTCGCCACGTCGTACGACGACGCGTGGACCGGCTTCACCAACGCGCGCAAGCAGACCGGCTACCGGGCCGACTCGCTGCCCTCGACCCACCCGATCGCGGCCGACAACGTCGACCTGCACGCGGTCGAGGTGAACTTCGACATGATCACCTACGCCAAGGGCGCCGCGGTGCTCAAGCAGCTCGTCGCGTGGGTCGGCCTCGAGCCCTTCCTCGCCGGGCTCCGGCAGTACTTCCACGACCACGCCTTCGGCAACACGGAGTTCGCCGACCTGTTGACCGCGCTGGAGAAGGCGTCGGGCCGCGAGCTGACCGGCTGGGCCCAGGAGTGGCTGCAGACAGCCGGCACCAACACCCTCTCCCCCGCGTTCGAGCTCGCCGACGACGGCACCTTCCGCTCGTTCAGCGTGGTGCAGAGCGCTCCGGCCGAGCACCCGACGCTGCGCCGCCACCGGGTCGGCATCGGCTTCTACAACACCGCGCCGGCGGCCGAGGGCGGCCGTCTGGTGCGCACCGACTACGTCGAGGTCGACGTGGAGGGCGAGCGCACCGAGCTGCCCGAGCTGGCCGGCAAGGCCCAGCCCGAGCTCCTCCTCCTCAACGACCAGGACCTCGCCTTCGCCAAGATCCGCCTCGACGAGCGCTCGCAGGCCACCGCGATCGCCCGCCTGTCCGACCTGGACGACTCGCTCGCCCGCGCGCTCGTCTGGAGCGCGGCGTGGGACATGACGCGCGACGCCGAGCTGGCCGCCACCGACTTCGTCGAGCTCGTGCTCGCCAACGTGGGCCAGGAGACCGACGCCTGGGGGGTCAGCCGGATCCCGGTGTACGCCGCCCAGGCGGTCACGCTCTACAGCGACCCCGCTCGGCGTACCGAACTGGCGGCGCGCTGGGAGCGGGGCCTGCGCGAGCTCCTCGCCGCGGCGGAGCCCGGCACCGACCACCAGCTCACCTTCGCCCGCGCCTACGCGGCGGCCGCGACGAGCGACGAGGCGGTGGCCGAGCTCGAGGCCCTCCTCGACGGCTCGCTGAGCTTCGAGGGGCTCGCGGTCGACCAGGACCTGCGCTGGTCGCTGCTCACCGCGCTCGCGCGCGTGGGCCGGGCCGACGACGCCCGCATCGACGCCGAGCTCGCCGGCGACAACACCATCTCCGGGCAGGAGAAGGCCGCCGCCGCACGCGCCGCCCAGCCGACCGCCGCGGCCAAGGAGCGCGCCTGGACCCAGGCGCTGCTCGACCCGACGGTGCCCAACGAGACCCAGCGCAGCGTGGTGCTGGCGTTCTGGCAGCCGGGCCAGGACGACGTGCTCGCGCCGTACGTCGAGCGCTACCTCGCCGACGTGGCCGGCACCTGGGAGCGGCTGGGCAGCCACAAGGCGTCGGTCGCGCTGGAGTTCATCTTCCCGCGGCTCATCGCCACCCAGCGCACCCTCGACGCCGTCGACGCCTGGCTGGCCGAGCACGCCGAGAGCGTCAACCCCGGCGCCGTGCGCTACGTCCGCGAGGGCCGCGCCGACGTCGCCCGGGCGCTCGCCGCGCAGGCCAAGGACGCCGAGTAGCCGCCACGAAGCTCGTCGCGTAGCCGCGAGCGCCGGCAGCCCGTGGTCGTCGCGTAGCCGCGAGCGCCAGCGAGCGGCGTATCGAGACGCCACCGCGACGTCTCGATACGCCCACGGCCTCGTTCCTCGGCCGTGGGCTACTCGACGACCGGGTCAGTCCTTGGCGAGCTCGCCCAGCAGCTCGATGCCGCGGGTGAGGCCGCCGGCGAGGTCGCCGGCGGCGAAGCGCTCGGTCATCGCGGCGACGGCCTGCGCGGCCTCGTCGTCGGTCAGCCGCTGGCGGGTGTGCCCGCCGGTGACGATCTCCACCACGCGCCGGTCGGGGTCGACCATGATCAGGATGCTGCGCGAGGGCAGCACGAGCGTGTTGTGCAGGCTGGTGGCGAAGTCGCGGGGGTTGCCGCTCGCGGAGCCGACGAACACCGAGATCTCGGCGCGGCAGGCCTGCTCCGCGCTGCGGATCGTGACGTCGAGGGCGGCGCGCTCGGCGGCCGAGAGGGCGGTGCTGCTCATGGCCGGCGTCTACCAGCTGCCGCCGGCGCCGCCGGCCTTGGAGTCCTCGGAGTCGGGCGCCGCCAGCTCACCGGCCGCCTTCCGGGGCCCGCCGAGCCACTGGTTCTCCGGCTCGAGCGCGTCGAGGCTGAGGTCCTCGCCGCGGGCCAGGGCCGGGGCGACGTAGAGGAGGGTGATGACCACGAACACCAGCAGCGGGATGCCGCCGAGGTAGAGCCAGGCCTCCAGCGTGTCGATCTCGGGCTTGGGCTCCCAGCTGCCCGGACGCGGCTCCGGGGTGTCGGCCGACGCGGAGCCCGCGCCGGCGACGACGAGGAGGGCACTCACCCCGACGAGGGAGCACACGGCGATCAGGCGGCGTACGGCAGTGCTGGTCACGGGGAGGATGCTATCGGCTCGCGGTCCACGGTGGCGTGGTGGTGCCCGACGGTGGGCTCGGGTCGCTTTGCGACACTGGGGGGATGGCTGTCCTCCCCCTGGCGATCGCCGCTCCGACCAGCCCCTGCGCCGACGGCGAGACGGTCTGCGAGCTGACCTGGGACGTGACCGGCAATCGGCGGCTCGCGGAGTGGTCCGACGTCCTCATCGGCACCCCGCTGGCCATCGTCGGCCTGCTCCTCCTCGGCCTGGTGATCCGCTGGCTGCTGCACCGGGTGGTCGACCGGATCGCGCGCCGCGCGGAGCGGGGCGTGCTCCCCGAGCGGGCCGAGAGCGCCGTGGCGGCCCGGCGCAAACAGCGCGCCGCCACGATGGCCGGGGTCTTCAAGAGCGTCATCACCTTCGTGGTGGTGGCGATCGTCGGCACGATGGTGCTCAGCGAGGTCGGCGTCGACATCGCGCCGATCATCGCGAGCGCCGGCATCATCGGCATCGCGCTGGGCTTCGGCGCACAGTCGCTGGTCAAGGACTTCCTGGCCGGCATCTTCATCTTCATCGAGGACCAGTACGGCGTCGGCGACGTCGTCGACGTCGGGGAGGCCAACGGCACCGTGGAGCTGGTCACGCTGCGGATGACCCGGCTGCGCGACATCAACGGCACCGTCTGGTACGTCCCGAACGGCGAGATCCTCCGGGTCGGCAACAAGAGCCAGAACTGGTCGCGCGCGGTGGTCGACGTCGGGGTCGGGTACGGCGAGGACCTGGCCCGCGTCCAGCGGGTGCTGCGCGAGGTCGCCCACGACCTGTGGGAGGACGACGAGTTCCGCGACGTCATCATCGAGGAGCCGGAGGTCACCGGCGTGGAGATGCTCGCCGCCGACTCGGTGACCCTGCGCGTGATGGTCAAGACCGCGCCGCTGGAGCAGTGGGCCGTGGCCCGGGCGCTCCGGCAGCGGATCAAGGCGCGCTTCGACCACGAGGGCATCGAGATCCCGTTCGCCCAGCGCGTGGTGTGGCACCGCGAGGACCGCCGCCACCAGCAGCACGACGGGGGCTCGGCTCCGGCGCCCACCGCGGGCGAGGGATGATGGCGCCATGAGCACTCCACCGAACGGCGAGGGGGCGAGCTTCTTCGAGGAGATCGGCGGCCTGGAGACCTTCCGCCGGATCGTGGCGAGGTTCTACGAGGGCGTGGCGACCGACGAGGTGCTGCGGCCGATGTATCCCGACGACCTCGGTCCGGCCGAGGAGCGCTTCCTGCTCTTCCTGGTGCAGTACTGGGGAGGTCCGACGACCTACTCCGCCACCCGCGGACACCCCCGGCTGCGCATGCGGCACGCGCCGTTCGCCGTCGACTCCGACGCGCGGGACCGCTGGCTGCGGCACTTCCGCGCGGCGCTCGACAGCGTCGATCTCACCCCGGAGCAGGACGCTCGCTTCTGGGAGTACGTCACCCACGCCGCGAACTTCATGGTGAACACCCCGGGCTGACCGCTCGACCCGCAGCCGCCGGCCGGCCCATCGCAGTCCGATGTAACGCGGGGCGCCGCCCGCGACATGTTCGGGGTGAGAGGCGGCTCCTGTGGGAGCGCAGCACACCACTCTCGGCCCGACTTCCCTCCCAGCCCCCCTTCCAGCCCCCTTCCAGCCCCTTCAGCAGAGCAGGCCATGACCGACGAGCGCATCCGCGAGCGGCTCCGCGTCGACGTACCGACGCTCGAGCCGGATCCGGCGTTCCTCGGCATGCTCGCCCACCGCAGTGCGGCCGCCCCGACGGCCGCCCCCCGTTCGACTCGGTCAGCCGGTCTCCGGTTGGCGCTCGCGACCGGCTCCGTCGCCGTGATCGCGACCGCCACCTGGGCAGCGGGCGTCCCCACCGGCGGAGGTGTCCCACACTCCCCCGCCGATCGCCCCAGTCCCTCCGGACCTGCCGGCACCCCGAGTCCCGGTGACGTCGGAACCCCACACTCCGACGTCGCCACGCCCGGCAGCCCCCTGTCCCCGGGGCTGCCGGGCGATTCCTCGTCCTCGCCCTCGGGCCGCGCCACCGACCCGGAGGGCGCCGACCGGGACCGCGGCACGGGCGGTCGCCCCGGCGACCGGGGCCACCGGGGCAAGGACCACGCCGGCGGCGGAGACAAGAAGGGCCCGAAGAAGCCGGAGGGGGGCAAGCCCGGCAAGCCCGGGAAGGCCGGCAAGCCCGCCGGGCAGAGCGGCGGGCAGAGCGGCGGGCAGAGCACGCCGCCGGCTTCGGGAGTCCCCGGCCCGCCCGCACCCGGCCTGTCGGCACCCAAGCCGCAGGACCCGCTCCCGGAGGACCTCGACGCGATCGCACCGGAGCTGCTGCCTGAGTCGGCGAAGGACGACGACAAGGCGGATCGGGACTGATTCACCGTTGATTCGCGGCGCCAAATGCCCCGCTTCGGGCTCGCATCCGTGACAATGGGACGCGCGGTCCGGCAACCGATCCGGACACGCCAGAGCAACAGGGGTGGGGACACGTCCGGTGCGGGCCGACGACGAGCTCGTCACTGCAGCCAAGCGCGGTGACGCCGCAGCCTGGCGCGAGCTCTACCGCGCGCACGCCGGTCGCCTCGTCGTGTGGCTCGAGGCGCGCTCGGTGCCGGGCGGGGAGGCGCCCGACGACCTCGCCGCGGCCGCATGGCTGGTGGCGGCCGAGCGCATCACCGACTTCCACGGCAGCGCATCGGACTTCGGCGGCTGGCTCTTCGGCATCGCGCGCAAGCACGCCGCCAACGCGTCCCGACGCGCCGCGACCCGGGTCCGCGGTGCCGACACGCTGGCGGCGGACGCCGACCGGTCCGCGCCCGGTCCGGAGGCCGGCCTCCTCGCCGACGAGTGGGTGCGTCACGCCCTCGCCGCGCTGCCGCCGCGCGAACGCGACGTCATCGCGTGTACGGAGGTCCTCGATCTCGACGTCGCGACCACGGCCGAGGCGCTCGGCATGACCGCCGTCGCGGTGCGCGTCGCCCGGCACCGCGGACTCAAGCGCCTGCGGACCCGCCTCGGCGAGCAGATGGACCGCTCCGAACGTCGCTAGAACACGTTCTATGGTGGTCTCCATGACCCTGCTCGTGGCCGACGACCACCGCGTCCGCACGCTCACCCTCCACCGCCCCGAGGCGCTCAACGCCTTCAGCGAGGAGCTCTACGACGCCACGGCGAACGCCCTGCTCGCCGCGGCGGACGACCCGGCGGTCGCCGTGGTGCTGCTCACCGGCAGCGGCCGCGCCTTCAGCGCCGGCACCGACCTCGGCGAGATGCACCGGCTGGCCACCGACCCGCAGGCCCCGCGCGGCGAGCACGGCTTCGTCGGTCTCGTCGACGCCCTCGTGGAGTTCCCGAAGCCGCTGGTGGTCGCCGTCAACGGGATCGGCATCGGCATCGGCGCGACCATCCTCGGCTTCGCCGACCTGGGGTTCATGGCGGCGGACGCTCGCCTCAAGTGCCCCTTCACGGCGCTGGGTGTGGCGCCCGAGGCGGCGTCGTCGTACCTCTTCCCGGCTCTCGTGGGCCGTCAGCACGCCGCGTGGGCGCTGCTCTCCTCGGAGTGGATCAGCGCGGACGAGGCGCGGGCGATGGGCCTGGTCAAGGAGGTCTGCGCGCCGGGCGAGCTGATGGCGACGGCGCGGCGGCATGCCGAGGTCCTCGCCGCGAAGCCGATCTCCTCGCTGATGGCGGTCAAGCACACGATGACCGCGCCCCACCGGGAGGCGATCCGCGCCGCCCGGGATCGGGAGAACGCCGCCTTCGCCGAGCTGATGGGCGCGCCGGCGAACCTCGAGGCCCTCGCCGCCTTCGCGGAGGGCCGCGAGCCGGACTTCACCCGGTTGCCGTGACCATCTCGCCGAGTGCCTCGACCAGCGCGTCGCGGAAGCCCGCGGGCGGCTGCACCGACCGCTGGGTCTCGACGTCGAAGAACACCAGCACGACCTTCGACCGCGCCAGCGTCGCCGCCTGCGGCGAGCGACCGGTGCCGTCGGTGATCTCGGACTCGATGACCATCGAGCGGTCGCCGATCCGCGAGACCACCGACCAGCTGTCGTAGGGCTCGGGTCGCAGGACCAGCGGCGCGACGTACTCCACGTCGGCGCGCGCGATCACGCTCGCGATCCTCGGGAAGCCGGTCAGTCCGTGCAGCAGCCGACGGATCGAGGCGATGCGCG
>Ga0164243_10006503_pt1 | contig 17670 bp, 16 predicted proteins | sample OricompcompostOP_FD_108781 | JGI IMG/M metagenome (GOLD analysis project Ga0164243, IMG submission 108781) | Organic Plus compost microbial communities from Emeryville, California, USA - Original compost - Organic plus compost (OP) | ecosystem: Engineered > Solid waste > Mixed feedstock >... | reverse complement strand
GCAGCACCAGCAGCACCAGCAGCGCCGCCCGTTGGCGGAGCCGCGCCCCCAGCAGACGGAGGGCGGCGGACAGCAGCAGCCGCATCAGCAGGCCGGGCACGGCCAGCCGCAGGCGCCGCAGCAGAACGGAGCGTCGGGCCAGTAGGCGCCGCAGGGCGGCAGCCGGGGCAGCCCGGTCGGTGACCGGAGGCGTGCGGCACCGGGCCGGCCGTTCACGACCCGGCGTCGGACGGCGGAGCCGGACGGCAGCGGGCGACGGCAGGGGGTCGCACGGCAGGGGGCGGGGCGGACGGCAAGGGCGAACCACCCGGCCTCGGACGGCAGGACGACCCGAAGCCGCGCGGGAGCGGGGGTGCCGCGCGGGAGCGGAGTGCCGCCCGGGGCCGCCGGGAGGGCAGGGTGCCGGGGTGCCGGCCCGTCTGCCGGCCCCTCGTGCTCGGTGGACGCCGTCGGCGGCTCCTCTCAGCGGGCCGCGAGCGGACAGCCCCGGCGGACTCCCTCAGCGGACCCCGCGAGCGGACAGCCCCGTCGGACGCGTTCCGCGAACCCCGCGATGGGGCAGCCCCGACGGCCCCGTTCCGCGAACCCCGCCGCGGCGCCCGCTGCGGCGGCTGTCAGCGGCGGGCGGTGCGGACGCGGTGGAGGGCCGATGCGAGGGCCTTGCGGATCGGTTTGGGGACGGGGGTGCCCTCGGCCCCGGCGACGAGCGCCGCGGCGACGTGGCGCAGCTTGATGTTCGAGTGCTGGGAGACCTGCACCAGGACCTGCCAGGCCACCTCGGCGTCGCAGGGGCCCAGGGCCATCACCATGCCCCGGGCCTGGTCGATGACCGGGCGCGAGTCGAGCGCCTGGCGCAGTTGGCTCACTTCGGCGCGCAGCTGTTCGATCTGTTCCTCGAGCAGCTGTCGTTCGGCGGTGTCCAGGTTCTCGGGGGCGAGCCGGGAGCCGGGGGTGTCCGCGCGCTCGTGGCGCGGCGCCGGCACGGCGGCGGACGACGGTACGGCTCTGCGCCGGGCACGCCCCGCGGCCACGGATGTGTTCACAGAGCCGGATGCGGCACTCATCGGTCCCCCACGTGCGGACGGTCCTCGCTGCGAGGCTTCCTGCCTCCGAAGTCCCCCGGTCCTCCGGACACTTCTTCGAGAGTGGACCCGTCGGCCCCGAACCAGCAACCCCGTACCATTCGCGCGATACCGCCCAAACCTCCGCCGAGACACAGCGGCACCGGGGGCTGTTCGCCCAACCCTCCGGTGCCTACGCGGGAAGAGCTCACTCCCACGCATGGGAGCAGGTATCCGCTCAGCGGCCCCGGCAAACGGGTGCCGCCCCATCGGCTGACCTGCCACGGAGCGGCACTTCGGTCAGAATCCCCCGCCTCCGCCGAAATCCCCTCCGCCCCCGCCGAAGCCGCCGCCGTCCCCGAAGCCGCCGCCGAAGTCCCGCGAGTCGAAGTCACCGCCGGAGAAGTCACCGCCGGAGAAATCGCCGCCGTCGAAGTCCCCGCCCGGGTCGCCGTAGCCGAACGGCGCGAACAGGCTGCTGCCCAGGACGGTGCCCATGAGCATGCCCGGCAGCAGTCCGCCGCCGAAGTAGCCCGCGGCCCAGGGCGCGAGGACGGGGCCGGCGTCCCAGTAGGGGCGGGGGCCGGTCGCCGTGCCGACCTGTCGGGTGAGCGGTTCCTCCCCGTCGGCCAGCCGGGTGGCGTCGGCGGCGCAGACCGGCACGGACCGTTCGGTGCCCCCGTCGGGCGGTGTCCAGCGCACGTCCTTCGCGGAGGGGCCGTGCCGCGGGTCGAAGAAGCACGGCGGGCGCCGCTCGGGCAGCGGTTCGCCCTTGAGGCGCGCGTCCAGGGTGGCCAGGTCGAAGCGTCCGCGCTCCAGCGCCTCGCTCACCCGGCGCACCTCGCCCGGGTGGCGGGCGGCGGACATGGTGCTCTTGGCCTCCTCGTAGGCGTCGAGGGCCCGGGTGTAGTCCTCGCGTGCCGGTTCGGTGGCGTCCGGTCCGCGCGGGTCGAAGCCGATCCGGCTCAGTTCCTCGCCGAACGCGGTGATGTCCTCGTCCACGACGGGGCGGAGCCTCTCCAGTGCGGCCCGCTCCTGCTGCTCCCGCCGTCTGCGGCCCCGCCGGCTCACCAGGAAAGCGGAGGCCGCGGCCAGCAGCACCAGGGCGCCGAGGGTGACGACGGCGACCACGCCGCCGCCGGTGCCGCGCGAGGCGCCCTCCCAGGAGTCGGGCGCGCTGCCGCGGGCCTGGTCGAGTGCCTGGTCCGTGAAGTCGGTCAGGGCGGCGCGGGGGTCGCCGGGGTGGGCCCGTCCGACGGCGCCGGACAGGTTCCGTACGGCGCGCGGTGACATGACCCGGCTGTCCGCCCTGGCGTCGAAACGGTCGCCCAGGGCGACGGCGTAGACCCCGGTGATGCCGGTCTCGGCCCGCAGGTCCTGGATCACGGTGGCCCGGTCGAATTCGCCGGTGGCGGGCAGGACGACGACGAAGACGGGTTTGCCGGCGCGTTCGATCTTGTCGGAGAGGGCTTCGGCGGAGGACCGCGGCAGCACGTCGCGGGCGCGCGGGTCGACGTAGACGGGGCCGTCACGCAGAGTGCGGGCGGCGTCGTCGATGCCGTGCACGGCGCGCGGGCCGCCGCCTGCGGCAGCGGTCAGCAGCAGGGTGGCGGCCACCGCGCCCAGCAGCACGAACAGGCGCGGCAGCCGGACGTGCGGGACGGGGCGGGGCGCGCACCGTGCGGTTCTCATACCGCCAACGGTAGAACAAAAAGGGCAATCCGGGCTTGTCGTGCAGTGCTTCCGGGCCCACCCCGGCCGCGCGTCCGGGCCACCCGCGGGCGCCCCCGTGAGCTCCCCGTGGGCGCCGCACCCGGACACCGGGCGCCGCCCCGCCCGCCCCGCCCCGCCGCACGTCAGGTCGCCACGGTCGCGACGGCGTCCATGCCGTAGGTGCGGGCGTAGCCGTTCTCGGTGCCGACGAGGAGATCGACCACCTCGAAGTAGCGGTCCCAGAACGGGGTTTCCCGCAGCGCGTCGATCAGGAGCTGGTAGGCGTGGTGGTCGTCGGCTTCCCAGACCCAGACGTCGGTGACGCGGGTGGAGTAGAACTCCGTGTCGTAGAAGCGCGACCTGACGCCCTTCGTCCTGGCCTTGATCGCCGGTACGACCTCGGTGGCGAAAGCGTTCACCCGCTCCTCGGGGGTCATGGCGAGCCACTCCGGCTGGGTCTTGATCAGCATGAACGCGGTGACCGGCGGAGCGGTTTCCTCGGTGGACACGACGGTTCTCCTCCACTGTCGGCGGACGGGCACGGCCACCGGGACCGTGCGGGCCGTACCGGGTCGGTACGCGTCCCATCCTCGGGAGGCGCCCGGCGTTGCCACAATGGGAACTTCAGCAACGCATCATTGCCCGAAACGGAAAAGCCCTGGTGAGAAGCCTGAACTCCGTCATCGACGCCAATCTCGCGGTCGCCTTGGACGCCCTGCTGGCCGAGCAGAGCGTCACCCGCGCCGCCGCCCGCCTCCACACCTCGCCGGCCGCGATGAGCCGCACCCTCGCCCGCCTCCGCCGCATCCTCCAGGACCCGCTGCTGGTCCGCGCCGGGCAGACCATGGTCCCCACGCCCCGGGCCCGCGCCCTGCGCGACGAGGCCGCCGAGGTGGTGCGCCGCCTGGGCGAACTGCTCGCCCCCGGCACCGGCGTCGATCCCGCCGCCCTGCGCACCACCTTCACCCTCCAGGCCGCCGACGTGGTCGGTGCGGCACTCGCCCCCGGACTGCTGGCGCTGGCCCGGCGGGAGGCGCCGGGGGTCTCGCTGCGGTTCCGGGCCGAGGAGCTGGAGGCCGGTCCTGCCCTGCGCGACGGCCAGGTGGACATGGAGGTCGGCGTCATCGAGCACGTCGATCCGGAGACCCACGTCGAAGAGCTGGTCACCCTGCGGATGGTGGCGGCCGTACGGTCCGGACACCCCCTCACCGAAGGCCCCTTGACCCCGGCCCGGCTCGCCGCCGCCGAACACGTCACGGTCAGCCGCCGCGGCCGGTTCACCGGCCCCCTCGACACCGCCCTGGCCGAGCACGGCCTCCGGCGGCGGGTCGCCGCCGTACTGCCCAGTCACCTGGCCGCGATGAGCCTCGCCGCGCACAGCGACATCGTCTGCCTCGTCCCCGCGGGACCCGGCGGTGCCGCCGCCCCGCCCCTCACCGACCCCGCGACCGGAGCCGGCCTGCGCCTCCTGGAGATCCCGCTCCCCCTGCCGTCCGTCACCATCGGCATGGCCTGGCACCCCCGCCACGCCGCCGACGGCGCCCACCACTGGCTCCGCGGCGCCGTCCGCCGCACCCTCCGCGGCCCCGGAGGCGCGGAGGACTGACACCCGCTGTCGGTGGCGCCGTCTAGGGTGCTGTCCACCGAGGTCCCGGGCACGGCGGGGCTCGGTGAGAACGGGGAAGAACGGGGAGGAACGGGGCATGGCGGCGGACGTCGAACAGGGCGGGTACACGGCCGAGTTGACCGAGGACGATCTGGAGATCGTCTACCGCGGGCCCAGGGGCCGGCAGCTCAAGAAGTGCCCCGCCCAACTGGCCGGCGCCCCCGGCATGGCCGAGCTGTCGGCGGTGCGCCGCACGCTCACCGCACACCGCGCGGCCTGCGAGGAACAGGCCCTCGTCTGGGCGAAGGAGGGAGCGCACGCCCCGCGGGCCCTTGCCGAGGCCGACCCGGAGTGGGAGCGCGCGCTGACGGCGGCGGGCGTACCACTGACCGGGGAGCCCGGCGAGGACGGCCTGTTCGCCCGCACCTACGCGGGCCCGCACGGCCGCACCCTCACCCAGCTACTCGCCGATGAAGTGGTCCCCTACCGCGACATGCTGATGCGCGAGGACGCGTGGGAGCCGGCGGGGCTGTTCGCCACCGGCCTGCCGGATCCGGCACCGGACGCGGACGGCCGCCTGCCCTTCCCCGAACGGGTCCTGGCCGCCCACCCGCACCAGCAGGGCCTCGCCCTGGAGAAGATCCGCGCGCTGGAGCGGGAGAGCGCGGGCTGGAGGTACGTCTTCAAGAAGGACATGGACGACGTCCTGGCCGGGCTGGAGTCCACCGCGCCGGCACTGGCCGTGTCACTGCTGGACGAGATGGCCGACTTCGCCCTCGGCACGGGCGACCTGGCGGAGGCGGCGGCCTGGTTCGGCCGTGCCCGCAAGGCCGAACGCAACGCCGGCCGCACCCCCGACCACACCTGGCTTTACACCCGCTGTCTGCGCTACGCCCGGGCGGGGGCGCTGTCCGCGACGGTGCTGCGGGCCTGGGCGAGCGAACTCGCCACGCGGGACGGAGTGGCGGCACGCGACCTCGACCAGTTCGGCACGGTGGTGCTCGCCCGCAGCCAGGGCCCGGAGGACGGCCACGGCGACGTGCACAGCGGCATCCACCCGCAGCTCGCCACGGACATCCGCAAACTCGCCAAGGCGGCCGGCCTCGATGCGGACGAGGAACTGGCCACCATGATGGAGGGGCTGCTGGCACAGGGCGGCATCTCGCTGAGCGACACCCGGTTCTGGGCCCAGTGCTGCAAGGGCCGCGCCCTCGACCTGCTGGTCGAGCGGTGCCCCGGGACGGTCCGCACCGCCGTGCTGGCCCTGCGTCCGCGTGGCTACGACTCCGGCGGCGAGGCGGAGTTGTGGCAGACGCTGCTGACGCGCACCGGGACTCTCGCGCAACTGCGCGGCGAACTCCCCGGGCTGCCGCACGGTGCGGCGGCGGCCTGGCTCACCGACTGCGTCAACGCCCCGCCGCCACGCAACCAGGGGCCGTGGCCCGTCCTTTACGAACTGGCCGGACAGATCGCCCCCCACCTCGCCGCCGAGGGCGTCCCGGTCGAGTTCCGGCAATGGGAGGACCGCCACTGGAAAAGCAAGCAGCGCGTCCCGCTCGACCTGATCGACGTGCTCCTGGAGCACGGCGTCGAGGTCGACGACCCGCCCGAGCGCCTCGCCGACACCGCACCGTACGACCTGCTCGTCTCCCGCCGCCCCGAGCTGCACCATCTGCTGGCCCACGAGGGCTTCCAGCGGGAGGTCCGCGCCTGGATGCGGGCCGACCTGGACATGACGGTCGGCGACGGCACGGCGGCCGACGGCATGTCGTCCAACAGGTGGTACAACCCGCACGAGACCAAGGGCTGGTCCGGTGTGCACCACCTGTACGCCACCTGGGTCGGTCACGAGGAGCTGCACGCGTGGTGCGCGCGCGAACGGGAACGGCTGCGCTCGGGCCTCGACTTCGACGGGCTCGTCCTGCTCCTGGGCCGGTTCGTGCACGTCGGTGGTGCGGTCGACGCACTGCTCAAGGACGCGGAGGCGGCCCGGGAGGTCGCGGCCGTGGACGTCGTCGGTCTGCTGATGCCCGAACTGCCCGTGCGGCTGGACCGGGAGCGGGTGGAGCAGACCATCGCCAAGGTGGAGCCCTCCTACGTCAGCCGGCGCGACGGTGTCACGGGCAAGAACTACACCCTCCTCCGTGCGGAACTGCCCGAATTCGCCCACGGCACCACCTGGCCGGAGGCGGGCGAGACCTTCCACCGGCTCGCCTACCTGCTGGTGATGGCGGCCAACTGTCTCGACGGTCAGGCCCGTCTGGTGCGCCGCTTCACACCCGCCACCCCGGGCGCTCCCGCTCAGGAGCCCCCCGCCTCCTGGCGGACCCTCGCCCTGCGGCTGACCGAGCTGGCGACCGGTGACACCCCGCCCTGGGACGGCGATCCGGAACAGGGCGGCGGGGAACCGGACGACGCCTGGCGGGGGCTGCGCATCGTGCACTTCCACGGACACGCCGAGGCCGAGGCGCTCCGCATCGCGGGCGGTCTGCTGGGCAACCCCGGCAAGGGTGCGGCGGAGCTGGCGGAGTACGCCGCCTGCCCCTACGCCACCCCGGTGGGCGAGTGGCGGATCGTCGAGTACGACGCCTCGTCCACGACCCCGCGCAGCCGGTGGGCCAGGTGGTACACCCGGCCGATCCGCACCGCCACATCGGCCGCACTGCTCCTCTCGGAGCGCACGCCGGGCGCCGCGTACCGGCAGGACGTCCCGCTGCGCGTGCTGGAGTACGCGCCCGGGGGCGCCTTCCCGGACGAGGGCCCCCTGGCCGCCGCCGGCCTGCGCCCCGCCCGGACCCAGGTGCTGGCAGCCGCCCGCCCCGGAAGCTGGTACACGCGCTTCGCCGCACTGATCGACCGGCACGGCCCCGTCCCGGCCCGCCCCGAACGGGCCGCCGACCTCGCCGCGCGGACCGGGCTGTCGGTCGCCGAGGCCACCCTCGTGCTGCGCGGCTGCCTGCCCTGCGCGCCCCACCAGGACCTCGGCCACAACCTCCCCGGCCACGCGGGCCGCTACGGCAGGGACCAGTGGAAGGTGCGCGACAAGGAGATCGAACGGGCCGGGGACGGCCTGCATTTCCTCACCCCCGCGCACCTGCGCACCCTGTACGGCAAGCTCCTGCCAGACGACCCCGAGCGGCTGTGGACCGAGGGCCAGGACGTGGACCGCGCGGTCGAGTGGTGGCGAGCGGAATTCGGCGAGCCCCTGCCCGTGCCGCACGAGCTGACGCCGCTCGCGGCCAGGGAGATCGCCGCACCGGAAGGGGAGCACGCGCGACGCAAGGAGCACACCGGCGAGGAGCGCTCCTTCCGGTGGCCGCACCAGGAGAAGCACTCCTCCTGGTGGCCGGCCCTGCGCCGCCCCGCCCTTCTCGGCCGGCTCGCCCTGGGCGACGGCTGCCTGGGCCCCGACACCCCGCAGGCCCCCCACCCCGGGCTGCTCGGTCTGCCCCGCATCGCCGCGTGGGCGGCGTACCGGTCCCCGGCCGGCGCCCCTCTGCGCGCGGCGGCCGGGGCGGCGGTGGCCCGGCTCCGCGCGGAGCTGGCCGCCGGTCCCGGACCGCTGCGGGTCTTCTCCCTCCAGAGCAACTACCTGATGGGCGCCCCGCCCTCGACCGCGCCCCTCACCGCGCACCCGGCCGTCACCGTCACGGACGACGAGACGTATGCGATGCGGCACGTCCGCGTGGACCCGGCACAGCTGGCGGGCCCCGACGACCCGGTGCTCCGGGCGCTCGACGACTATCTGGAGGGCCTCTACCCCTCCCAGTGGCTGCCCGCTCCCTCCGGCCTGCCCGCCCTCGCGGACCTGCGGCTGCTGCTGAGCGAGGACTTCGCGGCCCTGGGCGTCCATCTGGAGGCCGACCGGGACCTGCCAGCAGGCTGGGAGCAGCACCCTGCCCGTTCGGTCCCGCATCTGGTGGAGCGGTGTGCGCGGCACCACGGTCTGGGCGAGGACGCGGCGGCGCTCTACTTGATGCTGCTCGCCCTCCCCGACCCGACCGACCGGCGGGTGAAGGAGTGGACGGGATGGAAGCCGGCCCGTTTCAAGGCGGCGACCGCCGAGTTGGCCGCCACCCCCTTGGTCGTCCGCGCCTCCCGGGACCGGGCGGGCCGCGCCCTGTTCGTCCCCGGCCCCTGCAGGAGCGCCCGGCGCCGAACCTCCCGCTGGAGGCCGCGAAGCTCGCCCTGCTGCCCGCGCTCGGCAGCCGCCGCGCGGCCGGCCATCTGGCAGCGGTGCCCGCGGTGCCGGTACCGCTGCTCTTCGAACGGGCCTGGGACAGGGCGGTGCCCCCGGCCGCCCGCTGAGGGCCTTCCCGCGGGCGGGAGGGGCGGCGGGGGTCCGTGCGGCGGGGGACGGCGGCGGGGCCGTGCGGCGGGCGGGCCGGGCACGTGGTCGCGGCGCGGCCCCGCAGCCCGGCCGGCGGTCCCTAGGCGACCCGGGTCAGCATGGGGCGCCGCAGCTCGGGCTGGATGGCCACCGGCTCCTCGGCCGGCTGCCGCCGTTCGGCGAGGTACCGCAGGACGGCGAGCACCCTGCGGTTGTCGCTCGGGCTGCCGGGGATGTCCAGCTTGTCGAAGACGGCGGCGACCCGCTTCTCCACGGTGCCCTGCGAGACGACGAGCCGTTCGGCGATCGCACTGTTGGTGCGGCCCTGCGCCATGAGGGAGAGCACGTCCATCTCGCGCGGGCTCAGGGCGGCCAGCCCGTGCGGCGGGTCCTGGCCGCTCCGCCCCGCGGTGCTGCCCGCGGCCAGCGCGCCGACCAGGCGCGGATCGACGACGGTGCCGCCCACCGCGACGCGGGTCAGGGACTCCAGCAGTTCGTCGGCGTCGGTGATCCGGTCCTGGACGAGATAGCCGAGGCCGGAGCCGTCGTCGGTGAAGAGCCGGGCGACGTGCCGCGGGTCGGGGGACGCGGAGAAGAGGAGCACGCCCGTGCCGGGGTGCCGGCGGCGTGCGTGGAGGGCGGCGGTCACGCCCTCGTCGGTCCAGGTCGGCGCGAGCCGGACGTTGGTGACGAGGACGTCGGGTCGGTGGGTGGCGATCAGCGCGGGCAGCACCCTGGCGTCGTGCACGGCCGCGGCCAGTTCGTGGCCCCGGGCGTCGAGCACGTGCGCCAGACCCGCCCGCAGGATGGCGGAGCCTTCGGCGATGACGAGACGCATCGTGGATCACTTCCTTGACCGGGGCCGGGAGGGGGCGGCGGGGCTCGCTCGGCCCCCTCCGCACGAGGGGGCGACGCGCAAGGTCGTCGGCATCTCAGCCCCCCGCCCCCGGGCCGGCCGCCGCCGCGGCGGGGGCCGCAGCGGCGGGAACGGGGCCGGTCGCGTTCCGGGACTCCAGCAGTCCCGCCTGCTCGGCGAGGACCGGCGTCCGTGCGAACTCGTCGACGCTCAGCCGGTGCCCGAGCGCGAGCACGAGCCGTACGGCGGCCCGCGAGGTGCCGCCGATCTCGAAGAAGTTGTCGGTGCGTCCGATCCGCCCGGCCGGTACGCCGAGCACCCCCGCCCACAGTGCGGCGAGCCGCTGCTCGCCGGGGGTGAGCGGGCCGCCGCGCTCCTCGGTGTCCCGCTCGGCCCCGGCCCGGCCGTAGCGGCCGGACTCCACGTCGCCGGTCATGCGCGTCGCCTCCCTTGGTTCGTTCCGTGCAACAAGGTGCTCGCCGAACTCGACAAGCTGGAGTTCGGCAGCGAGAGGTTCACCCGCCTGCTGGCGGAGTTCGAACAGTCCGTCGGCGAGCACGCCGACCACGAGGAGCGGGAGGAGTTCCCCGCCCTGCGCAGCCGGCTCAGCCAGGAGGAGCGCACCACGATGGGCCGCCGGCTGCTGGCCGTGGAGAAGGCGGCACCCGCCCGGCCCCACCCGACCGCGGCCGGTTCCCCCGCCCTCCAGTGGACGGCGGGCCCCCTCGCCTCCGTCCTCGACCGCGCCCGGGACGCGGTGACCTCGACGGGGAAGTGACCCCCGCCCCGCCCTTCCGCCCCGGGCCCCCGGCACCGTGACAGGGCCCCGGCCGCTGGGTACCCGGGGCGGCATGATGAAGCGCGCACTGTGCCAGGGGCTCGCGGCCGGCGCCTCAGACCCCCAGCGCGGCGTCGGCCGTCATCGGCGCGTCCTCCTGCGGCCCGCTCTCCGCGAGGTAGCTGCGCCACGAGCCGAGGTCCAGCACCACGCCGACGGCGAGAGCAAGGGCGCCCAGCACATCGGCCGGCCGCACCCCGGGCCGCCGCCCGCCACGGGAGTTCCGGTGCTTCTCGTCGACGTCGCCGTCACCGTGCTCACCCTGCGGCGTCCGCTCCACGCCCTCGTAACCCGGCTGACCCACTGCTCTCACCTGCCTCGTCCTTGCTCCTCGCCCACGGCCACCGCACCCACGTCCTACGGGCCCCGCGCCGCACCGGCCGGTCCCCAGGTGTGATGCGTCCCCGGGCGCCAAAGTTCACGGCGCCGGCCGGTGCGCACGCCGGGGGCGAACGGACGGGAACGAACGGGGATGGACTGGGTTGGACTGGGGCGGACCCGGCACCTGCCGCCCGGCCAGAACCGCTCCGCGCTCTCCGCGATACGGGCTCGCGGCGAATCCCCCGCACCTCCTCGGTCCAGGTCCACAGCGGGAAGTCCGGTCCGGGGCAGCGCCAGTTCCGCTGGCGGCATCGCACCCGCTGACCGCGACACGGAAGCGCGCGTCGGGCACCACCTGGACACGGCATGCGCGGCCGGCCGCCCAGGGGCCACCGGCTCTCAACGGGGAGACCACCGGTTCTCAGGGGGAAACCCGAGAGGGACGAGCGGCGACGCTCGAACGCCCGCGCGGCAGGCGGTCAGCGCCGGGCGGCGCCCTCGGCGTCCTGCCCCCGGCTGTACCTGCGGATGCGGTAGCGCAGCCCCGACGTGGAGGACCGCCAGCCGCTGTCCTCCGCGAGCTGCCACGTCCCGTCCGGCGACGGCGCGTACGTGTCGCCGGCCACCGCCGCATCGACCTCGGTCACCATGAGCGTCGTGGCGAACTCCAGGGCCGCCCGGTAGACCTCTCCGCCGCCGATCACCCACACCTCGTCGGCGGCGCCGCCCTCGCGGGACGGTCCGGCCGCGCGTTCCAGTGCCTCCTCGACGGACGCCGCCGACTCCGCGCCCTCGGCCGCCCAACGGGGGTTGCGGGTCACCACGATGTTGCGCCTGCCGGACAGGGGCCGGAAACGCGGCGGCAGCGAGTCCCACGTCCGGCGGCCCATCACCACCGGATGACCGAGCGTGGTGGCCTTGAAGTGGGCCATGTCCTCCGGGAGCCTCCACGGGATCCCGTTGTCGGCACCGATGACACCGTCCGGGGTCTGTGCCCAGATCAGCCCGACGTCCACCCGGTCCGGCCCCACGCTCACAGCCCCCACGTCCACACGTCCACACGTTCCTCCCGGTCCGCCCGCGCGCCGCTCCGCCCGGTGTTCACACCGCGACCGGGGCCTTGATGGCCGGATGGTGCCGGTAGTCGAGCATCTCCACGTCCGAGTACGCGTAGTCGAAAAGCGACTCCGCCCGGCGCAGCCGCAGCCGGGGGAACGGGAACACGCTGCGCGACAGCTGCTCCGTGACCTGCTCGACGTGGTTGTCGTAGATGTGGCAGTCCCCGCCGGTCCACACGAAGTCCCCCGGCGTCAGACCGACTTGCTGCGCCACCATGTGGGTGAGCAGCGCATAGCTGGCGATGTTGAACGGGACGCCGAGGAACAGGTCCGCACTGCGCTGGTACAGCTGGCAGGAGAGCTTCCCGTCGGCGACGTAGAACTGGAACAAGGCGTGGCACGGCGCGAGCGCCATCTCGGGCAGCTCCGCCACGTTCCACGCGGAGACGAGCATCCGGCGGGAGTCCGGGTCGCGGCGCAGCGTGTCGAGGACTTCGCTGATCTGGTCGATGTGCCGGCCGTCGGGGGCGGGCCACGACCTCCACTGCGCGCCGTAGACCGGGCCGAGGTCGCCGTTCGCATCGGCCCACTCGTCCCAGATCGTGACGCCGTGCTCGCGCAGCCAGCCGACGTTCGAGTCGCCCCGCAGGAACCACAGCAGCTCGTACACGACGGACTTCAGGTGCACCTTCTTCGTGGTGACCAGCGGGAACCCCTGCGTCAGGTCGTACCGCAACTGGTGTCCGAAGACACTCCGGGTGCCGGTCCCCGTCCGGTCGGCCTTGGCCGTCCCGGAGTCGAGCACCAACCGCAACAGGTCTTCGTACTGGGTGTCCACCACGTCCGCCGAGTCTAGTGGCAGCCCCTCGGCCGGCCGACGCCCGCCTGGGGGCGTGACCCGGGTGGCCGGAGAAGTCCGGGCCCCGCCCGGGGCCGGCGCGGCGGCGGGCTCCGGCCGGCGAGGTCCGGGCTGGTCAGTGGGTCCGCCGTGGAGCTCAAGGCACTCACGGAGTGGCCGGTGGAGCAGCACCACGAAGACGTCCTCGCCGCCCGCGAGGAAGCCGCACGCGACGCATACGACAACCGCGCCGGGGAGCATCAGCGCGGCAACGGCCGGACGGACGGGCCGGGCACGCGGGGCCGCCCCGCAGGCCCGGCGCCGCCCGCGGGGTCACCCCTGGCGGCCCGGCAGCATGGCCAGGGCGCGGGAGCGCTGTGCGACGAGTTCGTCGTACGTGCCGTCCCGCTCGGCCCAGCGGTGCATGCGCACGCCTTCCACGAGGATCTCCCGCGGGGTGGGCTCCTGGGCGAGCAGCTCCATGGCCTCGGTGGCGAAGTCGTCGAGCGGCAGTGCGTGCGGATTCACATTCTCCTGCCCCGCGGTGGCGACGGCCGGGGGCACCAGTTCCACGACGCCGACGCCCGTGCCGTCGAGCTGCGCACGCAACGCCTCCGAGTAGGCGTGCACCGCGCTCTTCGAGGCCGCGTAGCCGGGCATGGGCGGGAACGGCAGGAAGGCGATGCCGGAGGTCACGGTGACGAACGTGCCGGCACCCCGTCGCACCAGGTGCGGGGTGAAGGCGTCGAGGACCCGGACCGTGCCGAGCAGATTGGTGTCGATCGTCGTCTCCGTCACCTCGAAGTGCGCGGGGTCGAGCAGGTCCTCCATCGACATGACGCCCGACATCGTGATCACGGTGTCCAGCTCGGGGTACCGGTCGAGCACCGCGTCACGGGCGGCGGCGACCGAGGCACGGTCGGTGACGTCGACACCGACCGTGCCGAACCCCTCCCCGGCGAGTTCCGCGAGCGCCTCCTGGTTGCGCCCGCCCACGGCGACGGTGCTGCCCGCCGCGGCGAACCTGCGGGCCAGCTCCCGCCCGATGCCGGAGGTCCCGCCGACGACGAGAACGGTGCGGTTGGAAACATCCACGGCGTTTTCCCTTCGGACCGGCCCCGACGCCGCCGGCCTGCCGGCCGCGTATCGGGGCAGTGTGTTCCGCCTCTTGCCGAGAGGCACCACCGCAGCCTGGACGAGGCCCGCCCGGCCAGGGAGGGCCCCCGTTCTCCCTGGTCCTGACAGGGCCCCCGCAGCACCGCGCCCACCGCGTTACGGTGACGGCATGAGCGGTGCGGAAACCGGCAACCGGCTGGGCGACTACCTCCGTGCGCGGCGCGGACTGGTCACCCCGGCACAGGCCGGGCTCCCGTCCGGGGGCAACCGCCGCGTACCCGGTCTGCGCCGCGAGGAAGTCGCCCTGCTCGCCGGGATCAGCCCCGACTACTACCTGCGCCTGGAGCGGGGCCGGGACAAGAACCCCTCGCCCCAGGTCCTCGACTCCCTCGCCCGCGTCCTGCGACTCGACGACGTCGAACGCACCTATCTGCTCGGTCTCGCCGCGGCCCGCCCCAGGGCCCCGCGCCGCAAGCGGCCCGAGCACGTACCGGCACGCGTGCACGAACTGCTCGCCCACCTCCAGCTCCCCGCCTTCGTCGAAGGACGCGCGTTCGACGTCCTGGCCGCGAACCGGATGGCCGTCGCGCTCTCCCCCCGGCTGCGGCCCGGCCACAACCGGCTGCGGTCCCTCCTCCTCGACCCCGAGGAGCAGTCCTTCCACCAGGACTGGCCGAAAGCCACCGCCGACTTCGTCGCCGCCCTCCGCACCACCATCGGCGACGACACGGACAACCCCCGCTTCGTCGAACTCGTCGGCGAACTCGCCCTGGCCAGCCAGCGGTTCCGCACCCTGTGGGCCCGCCACGACATCCGCCCCCTCGACGGTGGCACGACCACGGTCCACCATCCCGTCGTCGGAGAGCTGCGCCTCCACCGGGACAAGCTCCCCGTCGAGGACGTCATCCTCGTCGTCTACTACCCGGACAAGGACAGCGAGAGCGACGAGAAACTACGGCTCCTCGCCGCACTCCCCCACCCCGAACCCACCGGTACGACACCCGACACCCCGGCGGACGCCCCACCCCCGGCGAACCCCTGACACACCCCCGGCCCGCGCGGGGCCACCCCACAGGCCGACGGCCCCTCCCCGGCAACCAGGGCGGACGGGCACCACGGCTACTCACCGACGGGCGGGGACCACGGCTGGTCCCAGCAAGCAGGCCCCACGACTACTCCCGACGAGCAGGGGCAGGCCGGGGCTCCCCCTCGGCGACAGGTGGCTCGCCCGCAGCGGCGGGTGGCTCCCTGTCGGCAGCAGAAGGCTGTCCCTCGGCAACGGGCGGCTCGCCGCCGTCCCGGGCGAGATCGAGCAGGTCCCGGGCCCGCAGCAGCGGCTCCGAGGGCGCGCCCAGCTTCAGCGGGAGCACCAGGGTGACGACGGTCAGCGGAGCCACCGCCTCGCCGGGGACGCCCAGCGCGGAAAGCAGCCAGGCGAGGGCGGAGGCGAGCACGACACCGAGCACGGCCAGAAACCCCGCCCGCTTCCGGGACTCCCGCCGAGCCGCACGCGGCGAAGGCGAGGGCAGCGCACTCTCAGGAAGCAGATTCTGCGGGGTGCCGGCGCACAGCCCGTCCAGAACCGTGGCCAGTTTCCCGGCCAGCGCCTCGACGGCGTCCGGCTCCCCACTCCGTACCCGTTGGGCGTCCCCGCGCAGCGCGTCCCGGACCCGCTCGGCGTGCTCGACGGTCGCGGACCGCTCCTGCCGCAGGTGGTACTTCTGCGCGCGGTGCACCAGTACGGCGGCCACCCCGCCGACGGCACCGTCCAGCCGGGCGGGGCTCGCCTCTCCGCGCCGCACACGGTGGGCGGTGATCAGCGCGTTGCACACCATCCTGGTGACGGGAAGCCCCAGCCGGGGCCCGTAGACGCGGGCGGCACCCCCGACGGCGGTCAACATGAAGAGCAGCACGGCGGCGACGACGGTGGTGAGCGCACCGAACCCGCCGGCCTCCCCGTCCGCGGAGTGCGCGTCCAGCGCGGTGCGGTCGAAGAGGAACAGCGCGGGACACCCGATGAGCACGGCCGTCACGGTGGCCAGCACCTGGGCCTTCCACAACCGCCGGCGCAGCGCCTCACGACAGGCGAAGGGCAACCCGAACTCCGCCATGGCCGCCTCCACCCGGGGCAGGAGCCGCCACCGGCCCCGCACCGCACGCGGCGCACCCCGCCGCCCCAGCGCCCACACGCAGACCGCATACACCCACCGCACCAAGGTCGGCGCGACGATCACGCCGTAGAGGGCGCCCATGGCCATCCACGCGAGATCCCCCGCAAGCCGCTCCTCAACCCCTCCCACCTGACTCATCGGTCCCCCTCACTCCTGCAACGGCTCGTCCAAGCGGTCGGCCCGGACCGTCAGATCCTCCGCGAAACGATCCCAGTCGGGTCCGACAGAGAGAATGAGGTCCCGAATATCCACTTCGCTCACGACCACGGATCCAATCCAGAGCCATACATCCGCCGCGAAGAGGGACGATCAGTCTTCGATGACCGGGCTGACCGGCGAGAGGAAAGGATCAAGACGGACATGCAGTTCCCCCCTCGCCATCACGTGCACCCGAAACCCTCCCTGGCCTGGCGGGTCCTCCATGTCGCTGGAGCGCTCGTAGAGAAGGCCCCACGAGCCGGGGAAGCGCGTGGCGACATACCGCAGCAGGGCGTGGAGTTCCTCGGCCTCGTCCCGCCGCCGGTTGACCAGGCCATTGGCAACCAGGAAGTACTCCCCGTTGTGGACTTGCAAAGAGAGCTCCCCGGTGGCCCAATCGGTCTTCGCCACCTTCGCTCTCAAGTCACCGATTCCTGACTCCAGACTCCCGGCATCCGATTCCTCAGGGGACTCGGCGATCCCGAACCAGCCGTGAAACTCGTACATTGAGCCCTTACCCCTGTAGAGGCGTTGTGCCGATCACAGGTGCTTCACCGTAACGTTCACCGTACTCCTTCAGCTTTCTGATCACTCCGGGTCCCGGCTCGCCGTCGAAGTTAAGTATGGAGTATGACCCGCCCGGCACCGGTCTCGCCCCGCACCGCCCGCGCTCCCGAGGCGACGACGCCCAGAATCACCCCTGCTTCGAAGGGCCATAGTTCGCAGTCAGGGTTGCGGCATACTCCTGCGGGACCTCCCGATCGGCAAAGGTCAACGGTAGATAGGATTCCAGCGCCCCCGCAGCATCCAGAAAGGGGCCGAACCGTGAACGCCAGTCATCTCGCGTCGCCACATCGGGAAACCCCTGGAAGACGGCCACCTCGGGATCCCTTTCACCCCAGCACCCCCATTTCCCGGAGGGGCCGGTCAGCGCGATGACATTCGCCGAGATCGCCAGAGACCCCATGATGTCACCGTCAGGTTCATGACCGACAGCGTCCCAGTACTCGTCTTCCCCCGCCTCGACCGGCAGCGAAACCGCCGGATACATCCCGTAATCCGCAAGGTAGAACGTCTCGCAGTCGGGCTCGAGAACCAGCAACTCGACCCGTGAATCACCGTGCCACCGAGCCATAGCACTGATCGCCGGCCAGAACTCCGGGGCAAGGACTACGTCGAACTCACAGAACAAAGAGTCTTCATGGCTTTCCCTGAAAACCTTCCCAGGCAACCTGGCGTCGAGATCGAAAGTGGCCGAGGCATGGGAGCGCACTTCACGATACCCTTGACCATCTGCGACGGCCCAGGGCCCGCACGAAGTCGCGTCGGAGTTGCTCCGAATCGTCATGACCGGTCCCGCCAACTCCATCGGCGGCTTGCCGTCCCGTTCTCCCGGTAGGCGGACAACAGCTTCTCTCCGGCCTGATCGATCTCATCCGAAGAGACGATCGGCGACAGGGAAGCGTCGTACATTTCCATCATTCCACGGGCCTGGTGAAGGTCTGCACCGAGCCCCTCCCACAGCACCCTGATGAGGTTGAACGGCGTTGCAGGAACCGGTTTT
>Ga0164243_10006502_pt1 | contig 17670 bp, 15 predicted proteins | sample OricompcompostOP_FD_108781 | JGI IMG/M metagenome (GOLD analysis project Ga0164243, IMG submission 108781) | Organic Plus compost microbial communities from Emeryville, California, USA - Original compost - Organic plus compost (OP) | ecosystem: Engineered > Solid waste > Mixed feedstock >... | reverse complement strand
CGCGCCGGCCAGCTCGATCACCGTGGCCTCGCCCGCCATGAACGGCCGCTCGCTCCAGGTCAGGTGCGGTACGCCGGCGCTGCCGCCGCTGGGCAGCATCGGCACGATCGCCGGGTAGTCGCCTGCGTACTCGGCGGTGCCGGCGGCCTGCGCGGCGGCGATCTCCGCGGCCGCGTCGCACTGCCGCCGGCCCGGCCGTACGGCCGCCACCGCCACGCCCATCACCCGGTCGGCGATCCGCGCGGCCCGCCGCATCAGCTCGATCTCGGCCGGCGACTTGATCGCCCGCACCCAGTTGACCAGCGGCCCGGCGTCGGTGAAGTCCACGCCGGGCAGCGCCGCGCACAGCGCCTTTTCCGCGCGGGCCGAGAAGTAGTAGGCGTCGTACTCCAGGCCCACCGGCCCGTCCAGGTCCGGGCGCAGCGCGCCGCGGTCGAGCAGCTCGGCGGCCACCCAGTCCATCGGGTGCCGGTCGGGCTGCTGCACGTAGGACTCCGGGTACCCGAGCACCTGGTCGCGGGGCAGCCACGCGGTGGCGTCCGCGCCGTTGGCGTCCATCTCGCGGGCGAACAGCAGCGGCTTGCCGTCCGCCGGTACGAACAGGCCCTGCGGCGTGTAGAAGGACCAGGCGTCGTAGCCGGTCAGGTAGTAGATGTTCGCCGGGTCGGTGACGATGAGGGCCGCGAGTCCCGCGGCGGCCATGTGCTTACGGGTGGCGACGAGCCGGGCGTCGTACTCGGCGCGCGAGAAAGGCAGCACGGTCCTCCCCTGGAAACGCTCGGTGTTGCGACGAGTGTCGGCCGCTGTGCCGAGCAGCGTCCAGCGAGGAATCGTGAAGTGCACCTTGTAGCATTTGTGCATGGAACTCGGGCTGCATCGGCTTCGCATGCTGCACGAGCTCGCGCAGCGCGGAACGGTCACCGAGACCGCCCGGGTGCTGCACTACACACCGTCGGCCGTCTCGCAGCAACTGGCCGTGCTGGAGAAGGAGGTCGGCGCGGCGCTGTTCGAGAAGATCGGCCGGCGGCTGCGGCTGACCGAGACGGGCCGGCTGCTGGCCGCGCACGCGGGGGAGATCCTCGAAGCCGAGGAACGTACCCGCATCGCGCTGGAGGAGGCGCGCACCACCATCACCGGTGAGCTGCTCGTCGGCATGGTGGCGACGGTCGCGTCCGGGCCGCTGCCGCGCATCCTGGAGAAGCTGGCCGTGAGCCATCCGGGGATCACCGTGGTCACCGCCGAGACCGACCCCGAGGCGGCCGCGATCGCCGTCCGGCACGGCGACCTCGACCTGGCGTTCGTGCTCGACTACCCCGACGTCCCCGGTGGCCAGCCGGTGGCCACCGGCGACTTCGTGCCCACGCTGATCGGCGTGGAGCCCATGTACGCCGCCACCCGCGCGGGCACGCTGCCCGGCGACGGCCCGGAGATCGGCCTCGCCGCGCTGGCCGACCTGCCGTGGATCGTGTCCGGCCCCGGTACGGAGCTGGGCCGCCGCGTGCGCGCGGCCTGCCAGGACGCCGGGTTCGTACCGCGGGTGACGCACCAGGTCGACGAGCACGCGACGGCCATGTCGATGGTCGCCGCCGGCCTCGGGGTCACGCTGGTGCCCGGCCTCGCCCTGTCGTACGCGCCGCCCGGCCTGGACATCGCCCGGGTGACGCCGCGCATGCGCCGGCGCATCTTCCTGGCCGGGCGGCGTCCGGCGTTGCGCCGCCCGGCGTTGCGCGCGTTCCTGTCCACCGCGGTGGAGACGGCCACCGAGTTCGACCTGTGGACCGAGGCCGACCCGGCGCCGTTCCACCCCGACTGGCCGGAGGTCGGCGCCGAGTCCTAAGGCGTCGGCTGGTGCAGCTTGGAGTGCCGGTAGCCGTACGCCGCGTAGACGATGATGCCGATCACGAACCACACGCCGAACCGGATCCAGGTGATCGTGGCGAGCTGGCTGATCAGGTAGATCGAGAACGCGATGCCGATGAGCGGCACGATCGGCATGCCGGGCGTCTTGAACTTGCGCGGCACGTCCGGGGAGCGGTACCGGTAGACGATCACCGCGGCGCTGACCACCACGAACGCCAGCAGGATGCCGATGTTGGTCAGCTCGGCCGCGTCGATGATCGGCGTGAACCCGGCGATCGCCGCGGAGACCACGCCGACGATCCACGTCGGGCGGTGCGGCACCTTGTGCTTGCGGTGCGTCTGGGCGAACCAGCCGGGCAGCAGGCCGTCGCGGCTCATCGCGTACCAGATCCGCGAGGCGCCCAGCATGAACGAGAACAGCACGGTGGCGATGCCGACGATCGCGCCGATCGCGATCACGTCCGCGAACCCGGTGAGCCCGACGGACTGGAAGGCAGACGAGAACGCGCTCTCAGTGTCGATCTTGGTCCAGTGCTGCATGCCGGTCAGCACGGTCGCGGCCAGCAGGTACAGCACCATGGCGATGACCAGCGACCAGATGATCGCGCGCGGGAGGTCGCGCTGGCCGTTCTTGGACTCCTCCGCGGCGGTGCTCATCGCGTCGTAGCCGAACACCGCGAAGAACACGGTGGCCGCGCCGGCGACGGTCGCGCCGAATCCGTTCGGCATGTACGGGGTGAGGTTGCCGGACTTGAAGTAGAACGCGCCGACCACGATCACCGCGATGACCAGCGCCAGCTTCACGAACACCAGCACGGTCTCGGTGCGCGCGCTGGACTTGATGCCGCGGTTCAGCAGCACCGCGATCAGCAGGCAGAGCACCACGGCCAGGATGTCGACCCGGTGGCCGTCGCCGGTGCCGGGCGCGCCCAGCATCCAGTTCGGCAGGTGCACGCCGACGCCTTCGAGCAGGAAGTTCGCGTACCCGGACAGCGCGATGGCCACGACGGCGACGATCGCGGTGTACTCAAGCAGCAGGTCCCAGCCGATGAACCAGCCGACGACCTCGCCGAGCGCCGCGTACCCGTACGTGTAGGCCGATCCGGCCTGCGGGATCATGCCGGCGAACTCCGCGTACGACAGGGCCGCGGCGGCGCTCGCGATGCCGGCGATCACGAAGGAGATCGTCACGGCGGGGCCCACGCCGGGCGAGCCGGGCGCGCCGTGCGCCACCGCGCCGGCCAGCGTGAAGATGCCGGCGCCGATGATCGCGCCGAGGCCGATCGCGGTGAGCTGCCACACGCCGAGCGCCTTGTGCAGGCCGCCGCCGTGCTCGATGACGTCGGTCTCGCCCGGCGGCTTACGCCGGAAGATGCCGGATGACGGGCCCGGTGCGCTTCGTGTCGACATGGCGGTACCCCATCTCGTGTCCAGCCTTGTATACGAAGAAGCATCCAAAGCGTCCAACCCGCCAGTAGCCCTGTCAAGAGGGTGATCCGGGCTCCTCGCCGACGTGGCCGAGGTGGGTGGCGCCGACGTCGACGCGGTCGCCGAGGGTCGCCAGCAGGTCGCGCAGCAGGTCGGCGAGGTCGCGCCGGCGGCCGGCGCTGAGGCCGTCGAGCAGGCGCTGCTCGTACTCGAGCAGCCCGGTCACCGCCGCCTCGACCAGGGTGTGGCCCGCATCGGTGAGGGTGATCGCGCGGGCGTGGTAGCCGGACGCGCTGACCGTACGGGTCACCAGGCCCGCCTTCGCCGCGCGGGTGACCCGCTGGGTGATGGCGCCGCGCGAGACGAGGCACGCGGTGGCCAGCTCGCTGGGGCTCATCCGGTACGGCGGGCCGCTGCGGCGCAGCGTGGACAGCAGGTCCAGGGTGGCCATGTCGATGCCGAGCCGGTGCAGCGTACGGCGCCGCTCGTCCCCGAACAGCTTGGCCGCCCACCAGATCCGGGTGATGACCCCGATCGAGTCGGCCGGCACCCCCGGCAACTCCCGCCGCCAGGCGTCCCGGATCGCATCGGCCCCGTCCCGCGGGCCACCGGCCGCCCCGGGCCCGATTCCGGGCGGAGCCCCGGCGCCCGGGGCGGCGGGATCCGCGGGGTCCGGCTCGGCGTCGCCGCGCGGCTCAGCGGCCACGTTCGGCGCCGCCGTTGACCTGGATGATCTGGGCGGTCAGGTGGCCGGCGGGCGGTGAGGTCAGCCAGGCGATGGTGGCCGCCACGTCGGCGGGGGTGCCGGGGCGGTGGTTGGCCGTCTGGTCGATGAGCGCCGCGCGGCGGTCGTCGCTCAGGCCGCCGCCGAAGAACTCGGTCTCCTCGATGAACCCCGGCGCCACCACGTTCACCGTGATGCCGCGCGGCCCCAGCGCGGTCGCCAGGTTGTAGGCGTACGGGTGCAGCGCGGCCTTCGCCGAGCCGTACGACCCGGCGCCGGACCCGCGGATCGCGGCGATCGAGCTGACCAGGACCACCCGGGCGTCGTCGGCGAGCAGCCCGCTGAGCGCCTCGGTCGGCAGGACCACCGTCAGCACGTTGGCCTGGAAGTTGCCGATCCACTGCCGGGCGACGTCGGCGAGCCCGTCGCCGCCCGGGTCGCTCAGGTCGGCGTTGCCGCCCGCGTTGTTCACCAGGACGTCGACCCGGCCGTACGCATCGGCGACCTCGTCGCGCAGCCGCGCCACGTCGTCCGGGTCGCCGAGGTCGGCGGCGATCGGCCGTACGTCCCCGTCGATGCCCTTCGCGGCCGCGGCGAGCACCTCGGCGCGCCGCCCGACGATGATCACCCGGTCGCCGTTCCGAGCCAGCTCGGCGGCGACCGCCCGGCCGATCCCGGTACCGCCGCCGGTCACCACACTCACGCGTGCCATGATCGTCCTCTCGGGTAGAGTTTAGACCTAAACTCTACCCGCCTCCGTCAAGGCAGCCGCCGCGCCGCCACCGCCGTGACCGCCCCGAGCACCGCCTCCCCGATCAGCACCGCGAGCGTCCCCGCCCGCCATCCCCCTACCTCGGCGACGCCGAACAACACCGTCCCGAACCCGGCCGCCCCCACGGCCAGCCCGACCTGCTGCGTCGTCGTCAGCGCCCCGCTGGCCACCCCGGCGCGCGCGGCCGGCACCCCGCCGAGGATCACCCCGAACAGCGGGATCATGATCATCGCCTGGCCCGCGCCGTTCACCGCGAGCACCGGCGCCAGCCGCAGCGGCGTCAGCCCGGGGTACGCCAGCGCCACCTGTACGGCCAGCCCCGCCAGCCCGGCGGCGGCCACCACCGCGCCGGCCACGACGACCGCCCGTCCGTACCGCGCCGCGTACCGCCGTACGGTCAGCGACACCAGCAGGAACGCCAGCGCGTACGGGGCCAGCGTCAGCCCGGCCGTCAGCGGCCCGAACCCGATGCCGTCCTGCAGGCTCACCCCGGTGGTCAGCAGGAAGCCGCCGCACATCACGAAGAACACCGCGGCGGTGACCAGGCCGGCGCGCATCGCGGGCATCCGCAGCAGGGCGGGCGGCAGCAGCGGCATGCGTCCGGCGCGCTCGGCGCGGACCTGCGCGTACCCGAACGCGGCGGCCAGTACGGCGGACGCGGCCAGCGACGCCCAGCACCACGCCGGCCAGCCCAGGTCGCGGCCGAGCGCCAGCGGCAGCAGGAGCGTGACCAGCGTGGCCGCGAGCAGCGCGGAGCCCGGCAGGTCCAGGCGGGCGCGGGCGCCGCTGCCGGTCTCCGGCAGCCACCGCGCCGCCCCGGCCGCGCACACCACGCCGATGGGCACGTTGATCCAGAAGATGGGCCGCCAGCCGAGGCCGCCGAGGTCGGCGGCCACCAGCGCGGCCCCCGCCACCTGGCCGGTGACCGTGGCCACGCCGATCCCGGCGCCGAACACGCCGAGCGCCCGCTGCCGGTCGCGGCCGTGGAACAGCCCCTGTACGGACGCCAGCACCTGCGGCACCAGCACCGACGCGGCGAGCCCCTGCGCCAGCCGGGCGAGGACCAGCGCGAGCGGCGTCGGCGCCAGCGCGCACGCCGCCGACGCCGCGGTGAACGCCAGCATGCCGCCGACGAAGAACCGCCGCCGGCCCACCGCGTCACCGAGCCGCCCGGACACCACCAGGCCGCTCGCGTACGCCGCCGCGTACCCGGCGACCAGCAGTTCCAGTACGGCCGGGGACGCGCGCAGCTCGCGGCCGATCGACGGCAGCGCCACGTTCACCACGAAGAAGTCCAGGACGGACAGGAAGTTCCCGGCCAGCACCAGCGGCAGCACCCGCCAGGGCGCGCGGGCGGCCACCGGGGCCGCGGTCGTCAGCGTCATGACACCGACGGTGCGCCCGTACGGAGCCGGGTACCGAGAGCCCCTCGATACTGGTACTGACAGCACCTTGGTACCGGTCTGCGCGCGGGGGGATGATGGTCGCATGGCGACCAGCACGGCCGGTACCGCCCGGCACCGCGAGCTCGGCGCGTTCCTGAAGTCGCGGCGGGCCCGGGTCACGCCGGAGGCCGCCGGGCTGCCGCCCGCGCCGCGCCGCCGTACGCCCGGGCTGCGCCGCGAGGAGGTCGCGCAGCTCGCCGGGGTCGGCGTCACCTGGTACACCTGGCTGGAACAGGGCCGGCCGATCAACCCGTCGGCGCAGGTCATCGACGCCGTGGCCCGTACGCTGCGGCTGGACCGGCACGAACGCGCGCACGTGTTCACCCTGGCCGCCCTACCCGACCCGGCGCTGCCGCCGGACATCGAGGAGGTCAGCGAGCCGGTCCGGCTGGCGCTGGACCAGCTCGACCCGTTCCCCGCCCGGGTGATCAACGGCCGGTGGGACGTGCTCGCGTACAACCGCGCCGAGGCCGCCGTGATGGGCGACTACGCCGCGCACCCGCCGGGCGAGCGGAACGTGCTGTGGCTGATGTTCACCGACCCGGGGTGGCGGAAGATCCTGCGGGACTGGGAGTCCCACGCCGCGCACCTGATCGCGCTGTTCCGCGCCACCATCGGCGACCACATCGGCGAGCCGGCCTGGCAGGACCTGGTCGACCGGCTGAGCGGCCGGTCGCCGGAGTTCGCCCGCATGTGGGCGCGGCACGACGTGACCGGCGCCATCCCGCGCGTCAAGCTGTTCGACCACCCGGAGGCGGGCCGCCTGCAGATGCGGTCCGCGTCGCTGTGGCTGTCCGACCGGCCCGGCGCCCGCATGGTGATCCACACGCCGGACGACGCGGAGACCCGGGCGGCGCTGGCGCGGATGCGACGAAAGTAGGGTGCGGTCGCGACGTCCTGCCGTGCCGGTGCGACCGTACGGCGGCGTGCAATGCGGGCATGACGAGTACGGAACGCGCGGCCGCGCAGGGCCGCACCGGGAACGTCGTGCTGTGGGTGCTCCAGGTCGTCGCGGCGCTGTGGTTCGCGACGGCGGCCCTCGGGAAGTTCACCGGATCACCGATGATCACGGCGACCTTCGACGCCCTCGGCTGGGGGCACTGGTTCATGTACCTGATCGCGACGCTGGAGGTGGCGGGCGCCGTCGCGCTGTTCATCCCCCGGCTGACCGGCGTCGCCGCGCTGGCGCTCACCGCCTTACTGGTCGGCGCCGTGATCGTGCAGGCGGTCGCGGTGGGCGCGGGCGTCCTCACGCCGGTGCCGCTGCTGGTGCTGACCGCGGTGATCGCCTGGGGCCGGCGGGAGAGCACCGTACGGCTGGTCAGGTGAGCAGGTAGCGGAGCAGCAGGCTGTCGTCCTCGGTGAGCACCGAGGCCAGGCGCAGCGCCGCGGGGTCGAGGTCGGCGCCGGCCGCGATGCGGCCGGCGGCCCCCGCGACCAGCAGCGGGGCGACGGTCAGGCGCAGCTCGTCCACGGCGCCCGCGTCGAGCAGCGAGCCGAACAGGTGCGGGCCGCCGTCGCAGTGCACGCGGCGCAGGCCGCGGTCGGCGAGGGCGGCGCGGGCCATGGCGAAGTCCACGGAGCCGTCGCCGGCGACCACCACGTCGGCGCCGGCGTCGGCCCAGGCGCGGCGCAGGTCCGGGTCGGCGGCCGCGCAGGTGAGCACCACGGTGGGGGTGACCGTGTCGGTGATCACCGGGGCGTCGGGCGGGAGCGTACGGCCGGAGGTGACCACCGCGATCGGCGGGATCGGGGCCAGGCCGTGCCGGGCGCGCCGGTCGGCGTCCTGGTCACCGGGGCGGACGCCGCGGAACCCCTCGACCACGGCGGTACGGCCGCCGACCAGGCGTACGTCGGCCAGCTCGCTGCTCAGCGGGTACACCTTGCGGTCCGCCGGGTTGGTCAGCCCGGCCGCGGTGCCGCCCACCTCGACGGCGCCGTCCGCGCTGCACACGAAGTTGACCACCAGCCACGGGCGGTCGTCCGGGTAGGCGTACAGCTCCTCAAGGGCGGCGCCGTCGACCGGGCCCGCGGCGTCCTCCGGCCAGATCCGGCGCATCAGTCCAGGTACCTTTCCACGCGGGCCGGCGGGCGCTGCCCCAGGATCGAGGCGACCATCTCCACGGTGTGGCGGGTCTGGCGGACCTGGTGGGCGCGGAACATCGCGGCGCCGGCCTCGGCGGCCAGGGCGGTGGCGGCGAGGGTGCCGGTGACGCGGTCGTCCAGCGCGACGTCCAGGGTCTCGCCGACGACGTTCTTGTTGGACAGCGCCATCAGCACCGGCCACCCGGTGTCCACCAGCTTGCCGACGTTGCGTAGCAGGGCCAGGGAGTGCCAGGTGTGCTTGCCGAAGTCGATGGCCGGGTCGATGAGGATGCCCTCGCGCGGTACGCCGTGCGCGACCGCGCGCTCGGCCAGCTTCGTCGTCGCGTCGATCACCGCGCCGACCACGTCGTCGTACTCGGGGCGGACCGGGTCGGTGCGCGGCGCCAGGCCGCCGGCGTGCGAGCAGACGTAGCCGGTGCCGTACCGGGCGGCCACGTCCAGCATGCCCTCGTCGTACGTCTGCCAGGTGTCGTTGATCAGGTCGGCGCCGGCTTCGCACATCGGCGCGGCCGCCTCCGGGCGGAAGGTGTCCACGCTGATCACCAGGTCGGGGAACTCGGCGCGCATCCACTCCAGCGTCGGCATGACGCGGCGCAGCTCCTCCTCGACCGTCACCTCGGGGCCGGGGCTGGCCGGCACCCCGCCGATGTCGACGACGTCGGCGCCCTCGGCGACCGCGTCCCGGATCGCCGCCCGCGCGGCCTCCTCGGCGTAGGTGATGCCGTGGTCGTAGAACGAGTCGGGCGTACGGTTGACGATCGCCATGATCATGGCGCGATCGCGGACGACCTTGCGACCCCGGAAGGTCAGCTCCGGCATTGAGTCCCCTAGCTGGTACGTGGGTGTTCCGAAAACGGTAACGGCTCCCCGTACGTGGGCCATCCCGAGACCCCGGGCGGGGTTCTGACAGGATCGGTCCGTGGCTGATCGACCGTACGTGCTGCTGAGCTGCGCGATCTCGCTCGACGGATGCCTCGACGACGCGTCCCCGGACCGGCTCGTGCTCTCCGACGCGGCCGATCTGGACCGGGTCGACGGGGAGCGGGCGGGGGTGGACGCCATCCTGGTCGGCGGCAACACGATCCGGCGCGACGACCCGCGGCTGCTGATCCGGTCGGCGGCGCGGCAGGAGGAGCGCCGCGGGCGGGGCCTGCCGGCGCAGCCGCTCAAGGCGGCGATCACCGCGACCGGCGACCTGGACCCGGCGGCCCGCTTCTTCACCACCGGGGACGCGCCCAAGGTCGTGTACGCCCCGCCGTCCGCGACCCCGGACCTGCGGCGCACGCTGGACGGGCGGGCCGAGGTGGTCGAGGCCGGGCCGTGGCCGGGCGAGCTGGCCGGCGTGCTGCCCGGGGTCCTCAGCGACCTGGCCGGGCGCGGCGTGCGGCGGCTGATGGTGGAGGGCGGTGGCCGGGTGCTGACCGCGTTCCTCACCTCCGGGCTGGCCGACGAGCTGCAGGTGGTGGTGGCGCCGTTCTTCGTCGGGGACGCGGAGGCGCCGCGGTTCGCGCTCCCGGGGTCGTACCCGTACGGTCCGGGGCGCCCGCTGCGGCTGCGCGACGCGCGGCGGATCGGCGACCTCGTCCTGCTCGACTACCGGGCCGACGACCGCGCCTGGCTGGAGAAGGCGGTCGAGCTGTCGCGGTCCTGCCCGCCGTCGGACACCGCGTTCTCGGTCGGCGCGGTCATCGTGGACGCCGATGGCGCGGAGATCGCGTCCGGCTACTCCCGCGAGACCGACCCGCTGGACCACGCGGAGGAGGTGGCGCTGGCGAAGGTACGGCACGGCGACCCGCGGCTGCGCGGCGCCACGCTCTACACCTCCCTGGAGCCGTGCAGCGCCCGCGCGTCCCGCCCGCGTACGTGCACGGAGCTGATCCTCAGCGCCGGCATCCCGCGGGTGGTCTTCGCCTGGCGCGAGCCGTCGATCTTCGTGGACGGCACGGGCGCGGAGACGCTGCGCGCGGCCGGCCGCACGGTGATCGAGGTACCGGAGCTGGCGGAATCGGTCCGGGAGGTCAACGCCCACCTGCTCGGGACCTGACGCGTGCCGGCCACCGGGACCGGCCGGCGCGGGCCGGTTCGCGGCCTGTCCGTACGGAAATACCGCCGACGCGCTGGCAGCGCCGGGCGATGCGCCGCACACTAGCGGCGTGACCCACGCGCGACCCGAGGATGCCCCCGCGACCCCGTTACACGGGCGGGACGCCGAGCTGCGCGCGCTCGCCGGCCTGCTGGCGCGGGCCCGGGACGGGCACGGCGGGGCGCTCGCCATGCTCAGCGAGCCCGGCATGGGGCGGTCGGCGATGCTCGCCGAGGCCGCGCGGCGGGCCGCGGACGACGGCATGGCTGTGCTCGGCGTGCGCGGGATCCGGCAGGAGTCGAAGCTGGACGGGGCCGCGCTGAACCGGCTGATGCGGCCGCTCGTCGAGCAGGCGGCGGACTCCCGGTACGCCGGCACCGTACGCGACCTGCTCGACGGCCGGCCGGCGCCGCCGCTCGAGCTGTTCGCGGCCGTGCACGGCGTGGTCGCCCGGGCCGCCCGCGACGCGCCGCTGCTCGTCTGGCTGGACGACGTGCACTGGGCGGACCGGACCTCCCTCGACGCGCTCGCCTTCTGCGCCCGCCGGCTGGCCGGCCTGCCCGTGGCGATGCTGTTCGCCGCGCACAACGAGCACGTGACCACGCCGGAGCGCGACCGGCTGGCCGAGATCCCGAAGCTGCCGCTGCCCGCGCTCGATGAGGCGGCGGCCCGCGCGGTCCTGGCCGACCACATGCCCGCCGACCCGCCCGGCGACCTGGCCGCCGCGCTCGTTGAGCTGGCGGCCGGCAACCCGCGCGGCCTGGTGGAGCTGGCCGAGGGCCTGACGCCGGGGCAGCTCGCGGGGGAGGAGCCGCCGCCGGGGGCGCTGCCGCCGGGCAGCGGGCTGCGCGCGATCTACCGGCGCCGGCTGTACCGGCTGTCCGCCGACGCGCGCTGCCTGCTGCTGATGGCGGTGGCCGACGAGCGGCTGGACGCCGACACGCTGGCCCGCGCGGCGAGCGTCGGCGGCCTGGACCTCGGCGAGCTCGAACCGGCCCGCGCCTGGGGCCTGGTACGGGTGGACGGCACGTCGATCACCGTGCCGAGCCCGCTGATCCGTACGTCCCTGTACGCCGACGCGCCGCTGGCCGAGCGCCGCGCCGCGCACGACCTGCTCACCCGGGTGCTCGACCCGCAGCGGCACCGGCTGCGCCGTGCCGAGCACAGCGCCGCGCTGACCGGCGAGCCGGACGCCGCGGTGGCCGCCGAGCTGTGCGCGGCCGCCGAGGAGGCGCGCGGCACCGGCGACTTCGCGGCCGCGTCCCGCGCGTGGCGCCGCGCCGCCGAGCTGACCCCCGACGCCCGGCTGCGCCCGGTCCGGCTGCTGGCCGCCGCGGGCGACGCCTGGCTGGCCGGGCGGGGCCGCCGGGCCCGCGCGCTGCTGCGCGATCTGCCGTGCGAGAGCGGCATCCGGGCCGGCGTGACCGCGCTGCGCGGCGAGATCGAGCTGCGCGACGGTACGCCGAACCTGGCCGGCCGCATCCTCACCGACGCCGCCGAGCAGCTCCTCCCGGCGGACCGGGAACGGGCGCTTGAGATGTTCGCCTACGCCGGTGAGGCGTACTGCGTGAGCGGCGACCTGGCCGCGTACGCCCGGCTGGCCGACCGCGTGGCGCGGCTGCGCGAACCGGCCGAGAAGCCCGCCACCGAGCTGGTGTTCGCGCACTTCAGCGGCATGGCGGCGAGCTACCAGGGGCGGCACGGCGCGGCGGTCGGGCCGTTGCGGCACGCGGCCGCGCTCGGCGAGGCGGTGGACGGCTGCGCCGCGAAGGTGTGGGCGGCGATGGCCGCGCTGTTCGCCGGGGACGACCAGCGCGCGTACGAACTGGCCACCGCGGCGGTGGACCGCGCCACCGGCCGGGACGTCGCGGTGCTGCCGTGGGCGCTGCTGTTCCTCGCGCAGGCGCAGTTCTGGCGCGGCCACTATCCCCAGGCGGTGGCCACGTCGCGGGCGGGGCTGCGCGCGGCCCAGGCGGGCGGGCAGAGCAGCGTGGCCACCGATCACGTGGCCATGCTGGCGCTGCTGGCCGCGTTGCAGGGCGACAAGGAGACGGTCCTGCGGCACCTGGACGAGGTGACCGACGCCGCCGCGACCGGCGGCCTCGACCGTGCCGGGGCGTTCACCGCCTGGGCGGTCGCCTGCCTGGAGCTGGCCGAGGACCGCCCGGCGGACGCGGCCGTACGGCTGCGGCTGATGCGCGGCACCGGGCACGTGCACCCGGTGGTGCGGGTGATGGCCACCCCGCACCTGATCGAGGCGGCGGTCCGCTGCGGCCGCCCGGCCAGCGCCGTCGGCGCGTTCGGTGTGTTCGAGAGCTGGGCGACCAGTACGGAGAGCCCGGCGCGGCTGGCCCTGGCCGCCCGCTGCCGGGCGCTGCTCACCGACGACCCCGCGGCCGCCGAGGAGCATTTCCGCGCCGCGCTGCGCCTGCACCGCGCCGCGGACTCGGCGTTCGAGCTGGCCCGTACGGAGCTGCTGTACGGCCACCGGCTGCGCCGCGGCCGGCAGCCGCGCGCGGCCCGCGACCATCTGCGCGGCGCGTTGCAGATCTTCGAGCAGTACGACGCGGAGGTGTGGGCGGACCGCGCCCGTGAGGAGCTGCGCGCGGCCGGGGAGACGGTCGCGGCCGGCGGGCCCCGGTCGTTCGGCGCGCTGACCGCGCAGCAGGCGACAATCGCGCGGATGGCCGCGGACGGCGCCACCAACCGGGAGATCGCCGCGCGCCTCCAGGTCAGCCACCGCACGGTGGACCACCACCTGCGGAACATCTTCGTCCGCCTGGGCATCCGCTCGCGGGTGGAGCTGACCCGGTACGTGCGCTGACCGACACCGGTGATTTCACCGATGCGGCGGCCGGGCTACCGAATGAAACTCGGTCGGTCCCCATCCCCTGAGGAAGGAGTGGCCATGCGTCGATGGCTCGGCGGCTTGCTGGCCGCCGTCATCGCCTGCGCAGGCGTCCTGCTCGGCCCCGCGACCGGCGCGTCCGCCGCCACCCACACCCCCGTCGTGTTCGTGCACGGCTACACCGGCAGCCCGTCCAACTGGACCACCGCCATCGCCCTGTTCGAGGCGGCCGGGTACAGCGCCGACGAGCTGTACGCGTTCTCCTACAACTCCTACGGCGACAACCGGACCAACGCCCAGAGCCTGGCCTCGTACGTGAACCAGGTGAAGTCCAGGACCGGCGCGTCGAAGGTCGACATCGTCAACCACTCGATGGGCGGCCTGGTCAGCGACTGGTACCTGCACGAGCTCGGCGGCGCCGCGAACGTGGCCCACCTGGCCTCGATCGCGGGCGCCAACCACGGCACGACGGCGGCGCTGTCCTGCACCATCTACACCACCTGCCAGCAGATGGTGCCGGGCTCGTCGTTCATCCAGCAGGTCACGTCCGGCGACGAGACGCCGGGCGACACCAAGTACGCCACCTGGTACTCACCGTGCGACGGCGTCATCAACCCGTACACCAGCACGCGGCTCAACGGCGCCACGAACAACTACGTGGCCTGCCAGACCCACATCGGCTACCTGACGGACACCGTCACGCTCACGGCGGTGCGTCAGTTCCTGGCCACCTGATCGGTGCCGGGTGCCCGTCCGGAGGCACGGTCCGGGCGGGCACCCGTCGCCATCCCGACGGCGGCGGTGCCGTTCCGCAGCCGGCGGCGCAGTACGAGCAGGTACCACAGGGCGGCCAGCACCATCCAGCCGGCGACGACGTACACGGCCGAGCGGAACTCCGCCGGCAGCACCAGCACGAGGATCACCGCGGCCAGCCACACCAGCGCGACGGCCATCACCACGGGACCGGCCCTGCCGAGGCTGAACGCGCCGGGGATGGCCTCGAGCCTGCGGCGGCGCATCGCGTACACCAGCACGGTCAGCAGGTAGATGATGTACGGGACCAGGGCGGTGGCCGAGACCAGCGTGCCGAAGGCGTTGCCCTGGAGGTAGCCGAAGATCATCAGGACGAGGCCGATGACCAGGCTGACGAGCAGCGCCGGCACGGGCGTCCGGGAGCGTACGCCGATCTTCTTCCACACGCCGGAGAACGGCAGCATGTTGTCGCGCGACATCGCGTAGATCAGCCGGGCGCCGGTCGCCGCGCCGACGACGGCGATCGCGAACATCGAGAACACCACGACGGCCAGGAACACCCGGGTGAGCCCGGTGCCCAGCCAGTGCTCGGTGATCACCACGAGCGGCTCGGGCGCGTTCTGCACGGCCGCCAGGTCCGGGATGGCCACGGTGAAGCCGATCAGCGCGACCATGCCGAGCGCGCCCGCGAGGCCGACGGACCACAGGATCGCCCGGGGGATGACCCGCTTGGCGTTCACCGTCTCCTCGGACAGGTCGGCGGCCTGCTCGAAGCCGACCAGCGTGTAGATGCCCATCAGGCCGGCGAGCACGGCGGCGTACCAGAAGGGGTTGTGCTCCAGGCCCTTGGTGACGCTCAGGATGCTCGCGGGCTGGCCGTGCGGCTTGGCGTCGCCGACCCACAGCACGAACAGCAGGACGCCGAGCACGACGGTGCCGATGATCTCGGTGAACACGGCCACGTTGTTCACCCGGGCGGCCAGCTGCACGCTGATCAGGTTGATCATGAACCCGAGGACCAGCGCGGCGATCGCGATGAACAGGATCAGCCGGCCGTTGTCCGGGTCCAGGCCGAGGACCGAGGCCAGCAGCGGGGCGAGCCCCTCCAGCATGATCCCGGGCAGGCCCACGGCGCCGTACAGGATGCCGAGCGCGCCGATGAAGTAGCCGTACCCGGGGCCGACCAGCCGGGCGCCCCACTGGTAGTTGGCGCCGGCCAGCGGGATGCGGGTGGACAGTTCGGCGATGACCAGCGCGACCAGGAACTGCCCGGCGACGGCGACCGGCCACAGCCAGATGCTGGCCGGGCCGAGGTGGGTGATGCCGAAGCCGTAGTTCAAGAAGATGCCGGTGGTGATCGAGACGATGGAGAACGCGACGGCGAAGACCGCGAACTTCTTCAGGACGCGGCGCATCTCCTGCTTGTAGCCGAAGTCCTGGAGGTCGGACTCCTCGGGGGCGGCGTGGGACATGGCGACTCCGTACGGTGGGGGACTCAGGGGCGGCCGGCGCGTACGGCGGCGAACGCCTCGTCGGTGGCCTGCAGTGCGGCGTCGATCGCGTCGGGGGTGTGCGCGGTCGACATGAACCAGTTGTGCCAGGGGTGCACGATCGCGCCGCGGCGTACGCACGCGGACGTCCACGCGTTGGCCACGTCGAGGTGGGGGTCCTCGGCGAAGGTCAGGAACGGCATCTGGACCGGGCCGGTCTGGTTGATGGTGAAGCCGTGCGTGGCGGCCTGCGCGGCGAGGCCGTCGCGCAGCCGGGTGCCGGCCGCCTTCATCAGCGCCGGTCCGTCGATGCGGCGCAGCTCGGTGATGGTGGCGATGGCGGCGGCCATCGACACGGCGGAGCACCAGAACGAGCCGGTCGCGTAGATCCGGGTGGCCGCGTCGCGCAGCGCGTCGGTGCCGGTGATCGCGGCGAGCGCGTGGCCGTTGGCGATGGCCTTGGACCAGGCGGACAGGTCCGGGCGCACGCCCAGCGGCTCCCAGCTGCCGGCGAGGTCGAGCCGGAAGCCGCAGCGCACGTCGTCGAGGATCAGCGCGGCGCCCGTACGGTCGCAGATCTCGCGCAGGCCGCGGGCGAACTCCGGGTCGGCGAGCTCCTGGTCGTGGTGCGCGTCGTGGCGGAACGGCGTGACGATGATGGCGGCCAGGTCGTCGCCCGCGGTGTCCGCGGCGGCGCGCGCGCTCGCCAGGTCGTTGTAGGTGAAGTAGCCGAGGTCGCCGCGGTCGCCGGGGGTGGTGCCGGCCGGGTTGGGCGTGCACCAGGGCGCGGAGCCGTGGTACGAGCCGGCGGCGGCCAGCACCGTACGGCGGCCGGTGGCCGCGCGGGCGATCATCAGGCTGACCGTGGTGGCGTCGGTGCCGTTCTTGGCGAACATCGCCCAGTCGGCGGCGGCCACGGTGTCGACGAACAGCTCGGCCAGCTCGACCAGCCGCGGCGACGGGCCGCTGAAGCAGTCGCCGGCGTCGCGCTGCGCGGCGGCGGCCTTCTCCACGGCCGGGTGCCGGTGGCCCAGCACGATCGGGCCGTACGCGCACATCAGGTCCACGTACCGGTTGCCGTCCGCGTCCGTGACGTGGGCGCCCTCGCCCTCGGTGTAGAACTGCGGGAAGACCGGCGGCAGGTTGGCCCCGTTCATGTGCCCGTACATCCCGCCGGGCACCACCTTGGCCGCGCGTGCCCGCAGCTCCGCGTCCCGCGTTCGTTCCACCGTCGCCCTCCGGTTCTATTTCGATCGTTCGTATTAAAATGGCCGTGGCAGGCTCGGTGTGTCAAGCCCCGGAAGCGAGGAACGATGCCGAAGATCGTCGACCACGACGCACGCCGTCGCGAGCTGCTGGACGCCGTGGTGCGGGTGATCGCCCAGGACGGCATGGAGGGCGCCACCACCCGGGCGCTCGCCCGCGAGACCGGCTGGTCGACCGGCGCCCTCGCCCACTACTTCTCCGGCAAGGCCGATATCCTGGCCTCGGCCCTGGAGTTCTCCCACGACCGCATCAAGGCCCGCTGGGCCGCCGACCTGGCGGACCTGCACGGCGTCGCGGCACTGCGCCACCTCCTCCTGGACAACCTGCCGCTGGACGAGCCCCGCCGAGTGGAAACCCGCCTGGAAATGGTCTTCTGGAGCCAGGCCCTGAGCGACCCGCGCCTCCGGGAGATCCAGCGCACGGAGTCCCGCGACCTCCGCGACCGCGTGACACGCCTCCTGGAGGAGGCCCACGCGGCCGGGGAGCTGGCGGTCGCCGGGGAGCCGATCGCCGAACGCCTCCTGGCCTTCGTCGACGGCCTCAGCGCGCATGCCGTCCTGTACCCGGACCGTCTCTCGGCCGAAGACCTGACAGCAGCAGTGGACGAGGAACTGGCCCGGCTCCGGAGGTAGCCGCGCCTGCCCCGTGCTTCCGCGCGTAAAGGCCTCGCTCCGCGAGACAGACCTTTTGCGCGTGCGGCCGCCGTTGATGGTGGGCCACCGTTTGCGAAGTGCGGGCAGGATGCGGGGCGGGGCCGCGCGCTTCCGCGCCCTGAGCCGCCCCGGGTTTGTTGGAGGCTTGATCGGGAGGGAAGATCAAGTCATGGGTCGGAAGTCTCCTTACTCTGCGGAGTTGCGTCGGCGGGCGGTGGCGATGGTCGCCGACGTGCGTGGCG
>Ga0164243_10006501_pt1 | contig 17671 bp, 15 predicted proteins | sample OricompcompostOP_FD_108781 | JGI IMG/M metagenome (GOLD analysis project Ga0164243, IMG submission 108781) | Organic Plus compost microbial communities from Emeryville, California, USA - Original compost - Organic plus compost (OP) | ecosystem: Engineered > Solid waste > Mixed feedstock >... | reverse complement strand
GCGGCGCGCCTGAGCTCGGCGCAGCTCGCCGCCTCGAGCTCGCGCGAGCCGAGGACGTGTCCCGCGCGATCGCGTTGCTCCACCACGGCTCGCTGGCGACCTGTCGTCGTCGTGGGGAGCTCGCGACCTTCGACGATCACGTCGGCACGATCGACGGCGACGAACGGCGGCCGGCCGAGCCGGGCAGCGACGGCGTCTTCGAGCGCCTCGGGCGCCACGCACGGCGACTCCGCCGATGGCGACCAGGACAGCGCGAAGCCGCCGTCGTCGGCGAGCGCGGTGCGACGGAACGCGCACAGGCACGATAGCAGGACCACGGCGCACGCGAGGAACGAGGTCGCGCTCCGGACGAAGCGACGCGCGCCGATACCGCGGCTCGAAGGCGAAGGGGATCTTGTCGCGACCTGTTCGCGCACGGCGGTCCGAAGGAGTAGACCATGTGCGCTCGACGCCGCGCGAGAGCCGACCCGGACGACCGGGCGCGCCGAGCGCGCGTACCCCGCAGCTCGGCATCGACCAGCGACCGGATCGTGCGAGCTTCCGGTGTCGTCGAGGAGCGGCCGTGGGAGGCTCACGTGCCCGCGATCCACGACGTACCGCCGCGCCGGTGCAGATGTGGGCCGGGGCGATCTTCGGGCGTGGCGCACCTCGGAGTTGACAATTCGTAATCGCGAGGCGCATGCTCCGCGGCGATGACGCACTCGCTCTCGGCCAGCCAGCTCGCGCGGACGATGTTCGCGCAGACCGGCGCGTGCAGCGGCGTCGCGGCTCAGAGCCTCGCCAGCATCATCATTTCCATTCAGTGCGAGGTGCGAGCCCGTTCCTGAGTGAATCGACATCAGCGAATCGGCCCCGCACCTCGGACGAGGGAGCGGGGCTTTTCGTTTCTGCTCTCTGAACCGCGGTCGGGGCCTCGTCGGAGGTCCCATGAACAGCGATCGAATCAAACGAGGAACGAGCCGCGCGCCAGCACGCGCGATGCTCCGAGGAGCAGGGCTGCCGCTCGCCGCGATCGAGCGGCCGCTCGTGGCTGTCGTGAACACGTGGGCGGAGGTGACGCCCTGCAACGTGCATCTGCGGAAGCTCGCCGAGGAGGCGAAGGCCGGGATCGTCGAGGCGGGAGGGACGCCGATCGAGTTCAACACGATCGTGGTCTCGGACGGAATCGCGATGGGCACGCCCGGCATGCGTGCGTCGCTCGTATCGCGCGAGACCATCGCCGACTCGATCGAGCTCGTCGTCGAAGGGCATTCGCTCGACGGCCTCCTCGTCCTCGCGGGCTGTGACAAGACCCTGCCGGCGGCGGCCATGGCGCTCGCTCGCCTGGACGTACCCGGGCTCGTGGTCTACGGCGGGTCGATCCGTCCCGGTCGCTTCCAGGGGCGTGACGTCACTGTGCAGGACGTCTTCGAGGCGGTCGGCGCGAGCGCACGAGGGCGCCTCGACGAGGAAGCGCTGCAGCGGCTGGAGGAGGCTGCGTGCCCCGGCGCCGGCGCCTGCGCCGGGCAGTTCACGGCGAACACGATGGCGATGGCGCTCTCGCTCCTCGGTCTCTCGCCGATCACGGCGAACGACGTGCCGGCGGTAGACACGCGGAAGCCCGCGGTCGTGCGCGAGGCAGGACGGCGCGTGATGCAGCTCGTCACCGAAGGGACGCGGCCACGAACGATCCTCTCGCGTGCGTCGTTCGAGAACGCCATTGCGGGCGTCGCCGCCACCGGTGGCTCGACGAACGCCGTCCTGCATCTCCTCGCGATCGCGCACGAGGCGGGCGTGCCGCTCGCGCTCGAAGACTTCGACGTCATCGCGCGACGGACACCGTGGCTCGCGGATCTCAAGCCTGGCGGGCGCTTCACGGCGCCCGATCTCGAATCTGCCGGCGGGACACGGCTCGTCGCGAGCCGCCTCCTCGAGGCAGGTCTTCTTCAGGACGCGTCCACGGTGACCGGCGAGAGCCTCTTCGAGCACGCACGCGCTGCGCAGTCGACGCCGGGGCAAGAGGTCGTTCGGCCGCTCGGCCGACCGCTCGGCACCACGGGAGGGCTTGCCGTGCTTCGCGGGGGCCTCGCACCGGAAGGCTGCATCGTGAAGCTCTCGGGGCACGAGCGGGTGAGGCATCGAGGACCCGCGCGCGTCTTCGACGACGAGCGCTCCGCCTTCGCGGCGATCGCCCAGGGACGAATCCGACCGGGTGACGTCGTGGTCATCCGCTTCGAAGGACCCGTCGGCGGGCCCGGGATGCCGGAGATGCTGGCCGTCACCGCAGCTCTCGTCGGAGCGGGTCTCGGCGACTCCGTGGCGCTGATCACCGACGGCCGGTTCAGCGGGGCCACGCATGGCCTCGTCGTCGGACACGTCGCCCCGGAGGCCGCCCTCGGTGGACCGCTCGCGCGCCTGCGCGACGGCGACGTGATCGTGGTCGACGTGAACGCGCGGCGCATCGATACCGAGGCGTCGCTCGACGAGCGATCCCCATCGGCTCCGCCCGTCTCGAAGCGAGCGCCGCGCGGCGCGCTCGCGAAGTACGCCCAGCTCGTCTCGTCGGCGTCCACCGGCGCCGTCACCACCTTCGACCGAACGAGGACCGCATGAGCACGCCGATGATGCAGGACGAACACGACCTTCGCGCTCTCGATGGGAAGCAGATCGCGATCGTGGGTTACGGCAGCCAGGGCCGAGCGCACGCGCTCAACCTGCGCGACTCCGGGCATGCCGTGACCGTCGGCGTGAGGCTGGGCGGAGCCACGGCCGCACGCGCCGTCGCCGATGGCTTCCGGCCCGTCGCCCCCGACGAGGCCGTACGAGGTGCCGATCTCGTCGCGATGCTCATCTCGGACACGGCGCAGCCCGCGGTCTTCCGCGAGCATGTCGCACCGGCGCTGCGCGAGGGCGCGGTTGTCCTCTTCGCTCATGGCTTCAACGTCCATTTCGGTCAGATCCGACCGCCGCGTGACGTCGACGTCGTGCTCGTCGCGCCGAAGGCCCCCGGTGAGCTCGTCCGCCGGCAGTACCTGCAGGGCCAGGGAGCTCCGTGCCTCGTCGCGGTCGAGCAGGACGCGTCCGGCGAGGCGTTCGACCGGGCCATGGCGTACGCGCACGGCCTCGGCGCGACGCGTTCGGGAGTGCTCCGGACGACGTTCGCGGAGGAGACGGAGACCGATCTGTTCGGCGAGCAGGCGGTGCTCTGTGGAGGGGTCACGGAGCTCGTGACGGCGGGCTTCGAGACGCTCGTCGATGCGGGATACCAACCCGAAGTGGCGTACTTCGAGTGTCTGCACGAGCTGAAGCTGATCGTCGATCTGCTCTACGAGGGCGGGCTCGGGCGCATGCACCGCTTCGTGAGCGAAACGGCCAAGTACGGCGATCTCTCGCGAGGCCCGCGGGTCGTCGATGCGCACGTGCGCGCGTCGATGCGGACGATCCTCGAAGAGATCCGCTCGGGCGCGTTCGCGACGGAGTGGGTGCTCGAGGACCAGGCGGGGCGCCCGCGCTACGAGCGCCTCCTTGCGCGTGACCGCGCGCATCCGATCGAGAAGGTCGGCGCTCTGCTCCGCGCGCGAATGGCATGGCTGCCCCGGGCCGAGCAGGAGGTCGCCGATGAAGGCCGCTGAGCTCCTCGTCCGTGCGCTCGAGCAGCAGGGAGTCGACGTCCTCTTCGGCTATCCCGGAGGAGCGATCCTTCCATTTTACGACGCCCTCGTCGGCTCCCGCCTTCGGCACGTCCTCGTCCGCCACGAGCAGGCGGCGGCGCTCGCGGCGGACGGATACGCGCGTGCGACAGGGCGGGTCGGGGTCTGCGTCGCGACCTCCGGGCCGGGCGCCACGAACCTCGTCACGGGGATCGCCAACGCCGCGCTCGACTCGGTCCCCGTCGTCGCCGTGACCGGCCAAGTCCCGACGACGATCCTGGGCACGGACGCGTTCCAGGAGGTCGACGTCTTCGGGCTCACGATGCCGATCGTGAAGCATAGCTTCCTCGTCCGAAGCCCGACCGACCTCCCGGCGGTCGTCGCGGATGCGTTCCGGATCGCGATCTCGGGGCGGCCCGGGCCGGTGCTGATCGACGTACCGAAGGACGTCGCGAACGCCGACGCCGCGGGGCTCGAGCCACTCGGGCGGGCAGCCGCGAGCTCGCCTCCGCCGCCGAGCCACGAGGCGCTCGCTCGCGCACGCGAGCTCCTCCAGAGGAGCGAGCGACCCGTCGCGTACGTCGGCGGGGGCGTCGCGATGGGACGAGCGGTCGACGAGCTGCGCGCGTTCCTCGCAGCCGCCGAGATTCCGGTCGTGACGACGCTCAAGGGGATCGGCGCCGTCGACGGCAACGACCCGCTCGCGCTCGGCATGCTGGGCATGCACGGCTCGCGCGCGGCGAACCTCGCGGTGCAGCGCTCGGACCTGCTCGTGTGTCTCGGGGCGCGCTTCGACGACCGCGCGACGGGTAAGCTCGACGGATTCGCGCCGCGCGCCCGCGTGATCCACGCCGACGTCGACGCGGCCGAGATCGACAAGCTTCGTCGCTCGGACGTCGCGCTCGTCGGCGATCTGCGCGTTGCGCTCCGTGCGCTCGCCGTCCCCTCGGCGAACGGCACCTGGCGGAGCGCCTGCCTCGAGGAGAAGGCGCGCGAGATGATGCCGGCACCGCCGGACCGAGGCGTCGACGGACCGCGCTTGCTTCGCGCGCTCTCGGAGCGCCTCGACGATCGGACCATCGTGACGTGTGACGTCGGCCAGCACCAGATGTGGGTCGCGCAGCACGTGAGGTTCCGCCGTCCCGAGCTCCACCTCTCGAGCGGTGGGCTGGGGACGATGGGCTACGGATTGCCGGCCGCGATCGGCGCGCAGCTCGGCCGACCGGATGCGCGTGTCGTCGCGGTCAGCGGTGATGGCTCGTTCCTCATGAACGTTCAGGAGCTCGCGACGATCAGGCGTTACGCGCTGCCGGTGAAGGTCCTGCTGTTCGACAACCGGGCGCTGGGGCTCGTCCGGCAATGGCAGGAGCTCTTCCACGCAGAGCGGTACAGCGAGATCGATCTCTCGGACAACCCCGATTTCGTCCGCGTCGCCGAAGCGTTCGGGATCCCGGCGATGAGGATCGAGCATGACGAAGAGGCGCCGCACGCGGTCCGCAGCGTCTTCGACGAGCCCGGACCCCTCCTCGTCCACGTGATGCTCGACCAAAAGACGATGTGCTGGCCGCTCGTGCCGCCGAACAAGGCGAACGACGAGATGCTCGATGGAGAAGGCCGATGACGCATGAGCTGAAGCTCGATGTCTCGCGTGTGGAAGGTGTCCTCGTGCGGGTCTTGGGCCTGTCGGTGCGGCGGGGGTACGAGCCGATCGAGGTGACGGCCGTACCCTCGGACGATTCGGGGGTCCTCGCGGTGCGGATGCGCGTGGAGAGCACGCGTCCCGCGGAGTTCCTTGCTCGGCAGCTCTCGAAGCTCCACGACGTCCGCAGGGTCGAAGTCCGCGAGGTACGGCCATGACAGCGCGATTGCCCGACTTCGCCGATGTCGCTGCTGCAGCGTCGCGCCTTCGACCGCTGCTCGCGCCGACACCGCTCGTACGCTCCGAACGGTTCGACGGGTGGCTCAAGCTCGAGGCGCTTCAGGTGACCGGCTCGTACAAGGTCCGTGGGGCGTCGAACGCCATGCTGGTCGCGCTCGCCTCCGGTGATCGCAGGCCGGTGATCGCGGCGTCTGCCGGGAACCACGCGCGCGGGGTCGCCTGGGCAGCGAACCGCCTCGGGATCGAGGCGCATACCGTCGTGCCGGTCACGGCGCCGCTCACGAAGATCCGCGGAACGGAGGCGCTCGGCGCGGACGTGATCCGGTCCGGCCGCTCGTACGAGGAGGCGCAGGATCATGCCCAGTCACTTGCGCGCCGGAACGGCTGGCGTTTTCTGCCCGCGTTCGACGATCCCGACGTCGTCGCGGGGCAGGGGACCGTGGGATGGGAGCTGCTCGACACGCAGGCGGACGCCGTCATCGTCCCGCTCGGGGGAGGGGGGCTGGCGGCCGGGGTGGGGCTCGCGCTGAAGGCGCGCGGCGTGCGGATCGTCGGAGTGCATGTCGAGGGGCTCGACGCGATGGCGCGCGCCCTCGAGGGACGCCCCGGCCTCGACGCACCTCGGGCGACGATCGCCGACGGCGTTCGTGTACGCGCCGCCGGCGAGCTGACGCGGCGCATCTGTGCAGACGTCCTCGACGAGATCGTGGTCGTCACCGAAGCGAAGGTCCGACGCGCGGTCGTCGAGCTCGCGGCATTCGATCGGATCGTCGCCGAAGGAGCAGGCGCCCTCGCATGCGCAGCCCTCGAGCAAGTGGCGGGTGCAAGAAAGATCGCGGTGGTGTCGGGCGGGAACATCGATCTCGAGTCGCTCATCGCGCTCACAGGCGACCGCCTGGCGGGATCGGCGGCCGGCGGTCGGGTCGTCGGCGGGCGGATCGGCTGAGCGAGCACCGAGGCGCACGCGCTTGCTCGGCGACGAGGTCGACGCCGCCGAACGCCTCGCGCAGGCAGGCGCGCTTCCGCGAGCTTCGTTCGGCGGTCGGGCCGCCGGCTCTGCCTCGAGGTCGAGGCAACCTTGCTAATCGAGCGGGAACGATGCGCCGAGCGTCGCGAAGGGGATGAGGATTGGAAAGTGGTAAGCGAAGATGGGGCCGAAGGAGTACCGCTCGCGTACGAGCGGCGCCTCGACTCCAGAAGACAGCTCGACGGTGATACGGCGGTTCAATGAAACTGCTCCGCGAACGAGGACTCGCGGAGCGAGCCATGGACGCGTAAAGGAACGCGGAGCGGCCACTCCGCTCGGCGTCGCCGTGGAGACTCCGACGGCGAAGCCGCCACACGGCGCGAGCGACCACACGCTCGAAGCGAATCGGGTTGGACAGGCTTCGGGCGTGGCGGCGAGCCACACGAAACGAGCGGACAGGCTCGACGTCTCGACGCGTGTCGTGAGCGCGGAGAGTGAGATGCGAAATGCGGGCTCGAGCGCTCCGAACTTCCGCGACGCCTGCGCGAACAGCAAGCCGCCGAGCGGTATGCCGTCCATCACTGCCAACTGTGCCGCTACACCCAGTGCAGCGATCCACGGTTCGTTCGATGACGTCGAGTCTTGTCGTGGCTGCGGCGCCAGTTGCGCGGGTGGAGCCGGCTGCGGGCGTGGGCGGGGGCCCAGGGCATCCGGATCGTAGGTGAGCGCAACGAAGAAGCTCAGCGCATCCACGACTTCTTCGCACGTGTTGCCGCTGACGCTGCGCTCGTAGGAAGCAGGGGTGTCCGGCCCCTCGTGCACGCTGAAGCTGCCCGTGAAGTGTTCGTCTTCGGCATGGACCGTGAGCGCGAGCGTCACTGCGGCTTCGCCTGGCGACGCCTTCGTGACGAGAGCGGTGTACGCTCCCACTCGTTTCCAGAATGCATCCTCGTCGGCGCAAGGCGCGCTCACGATCGCATGAGCGCGGGTCACGTTGGATTGTGCACCGACGTTCCGTGCCCACGCGACGGTCGATGTCGCCACGAACGCCGCAAGCAGGAACCTCACGTCCTAGGACTGCGCGCCTCGACGCCCGAGCATGCCTCGCGGAGTCTACGGTCTCGGTAGCCTGTTGGAAAGGTCCACACAAGAAGGGCGGTGGTGCCGCTCCGTCGGGCGCGTGACTCGGGACGTGTCGGGCCGACACGAGCTCCGCGCTCGAATCCATGGGCATCGTCCGGTTGGCCAGCGTGGGGCGTCGCTGCCTCATGGCAGAGGTTGCCTCGTCGCCAGTCCGCGCCCTCTCGACGCTGAGGACGCGTCGTGAGGCGCAGTGCTCGAGCTCGAGAGCATGGGCCGAAAAAGTTTGATCAGCTTGCGCCGATTTCGAGATTAGGAGAGTGCGAACGGCAGCAGCGAGCCCCGAGGCGGCCCACGTGATGCGGGGCGAGGACGATCTGCCTCGTCGACAAGCAAGCACCCTCTCCGTGCGAGAGCTCCTCGACGCGCACGGGGATTTCGTCTGGCGTGTGTTTCGGCGGATGGGCTTTCAGGAGGCGGTCGCCGACGACGCGCTCCAGCAGGTCTTCCTCGTCGCCTTCCAGCGGCTTCACGTCATCGAAGCGGGGCGGGAACGCGCCTTTCTCTACACCACGGCGAAGAACATCGCCGCTCGCCTTCGGTACGGCGAGGGAAGGAGTCGCGAGACGCTCTACGACGAGGACGCGCTCGACGAGGAACCGATGGTCGAGACGTCGCTCGACGACATCCTCGAGCAGCGCCGTGCGCGCGCCATCCTCGACGAGGCACTGGGCGCGATGCCGGAACGTCTTCGAGACGTGTTGGTGCTGATCGAGATCGAGGAGATGACGACGAGCGAGGCTGCCGAGTGCCTCGGCATTCCGAGCGGAACCGTAGCGTCGCGGCTGCGCCGTGCGCGGTCGCTCTTTGATCGAGTTTGCGAGCGAATCCATCAGCAGGGTGGAGCGAGGTCGAAGCGATGAGCGGACTACGAGATGATGCCGGGCGCCGTCGAAGAGCCCTCTACGCTGCAGGCCGTGCGGAGCGTCCCTCTGCTGCCGCCAGACGCGGGACCTTGCTCGCCCTCGCTGCCGCCGAAACCAAGGCGAAGGCTGCCCGTGCGAACGGCAAGGACGCAAACGACGACATGGTCGACTTGCCGCGCGCCGGGAACGCGCGGTCGCCGTTCGGTTGGACCCTCGTCGGGGGCGTGGCGCTCGCGGCGATCGCCTTCGGAATCAGCGCGGGAACGCGCTCCGAGCGACTGCCTGCTCCCGAAGCCGCGCCGGTGGCCATCGCGACGACGGTGGCAACCTCCGCGACGACGTCGCCAACAGAGCTTCCGTCACCGTCGACCCCCGCTGCTGACGAGCTGCTGCCGCCAGCCGTGACGGTGGAGGCGTTGCCGAACACCACGCTTCCCGCTCGAGCGTCTCGTGTCGAGGGTGCGCCGACGATCCTCACCAAGCACGAATCCGTGCAGAGACCGCCCACGGTCGCGGAGGCGCCGCAGCCGCGCGTTCCGACGAAGGCGTCGCCGGACCCGATCGATGCCGGGTCGGTGACCGCCAATGCGGGCGCGCCGTCTCCAGGCTCGCCACCGGAGTCGCCGAGCTCTTCCGCGTCGTTCGCGGCGCGCGCGCACGAAGACCCGAAGGATGTTGCTCCTCGCCGCGAGCCGAACAGCGCGCTCGCCGAGGAGGTCCAGCGAATGCAGGGGATTCGCGGCCAGCTTCGCGCGGGTCGCGCGGGGGAGGCGATGCGGCTCATCGCCGAATATCGGAAGGACTACCCCGCCGGCGCGCTCGCCGACGAAGCCGTCGTCCTGCAGGTCGAGTCGCTCATCCGCCTCGGGCGCGACGAGGAGGCGACGCTGCTGGCGCGCCGCTTCCTCGCGGAGAGGTCGCGCAGTCCCTACTCGGCGCGCGTCGGCTCACTTCTGTCGTCGATCGGCAACCGGGCGCATACCGGCGACCACGCGGAGAGCTCACCATGATCAAACGCCGTCATTGGGTCGTCGTCGTCCTACTCCTCGCCGGCGCTGCCGCGCTGAGCTGCGCGGCGGAGGAATCGATCGACTTCGGTTCCCCGCTTCCTGCCGACGCGCCGGTATTCGCCGTACCCAGCGAGGACGCGTCGTCCGACGCCTCCCTTGCCACCCTCATCGAGTACTGCCCGTCGGACAAGTGCCCTGCGGGCCACACGACGTGCGCGGACTCGATCTTCCCCTGCGACGTGGATCTGAAGTCGGATCCGCGAAACTGCGGAGCGTGCGGAGCGGCGTGTCCGAGCGACACCGCGAACGAGCTCTTCTCGTGCGTCGACGGGCGATGCGTGATGGTGTGCAACGGAAACGCTCGCAACTGTGATGGCCTCGTCGAGACGGGGTGCGAGGTCTACGGAACGGATTGGGACAACGACAACTGCGGAGACTGCGGCGTCAAGTGCAATTTCCCCGACGAGATTTGCTATTTCGGCCACTGCGGCTGTCCCAATGACCAGACCTTCTGCTGGGAGCTTGGGATGTGCATCCGGACACAGGAGGACGATGCGAACTGTGGCGCTTGCGGGCATGAATGCGATCCCGCCGGCGACGGAAGCACGCGTCCTCCGCATATGTACTTTGGTTGCCGGTCGAGCACGTGCGGCAAGCTCAAATGCGAGGCAGGCTGGGCCAACTGCGACGGTCTCGACGAGAACGGCTGCGAGCGGGAGGTCGGTACGGACACGGACTGCGCAAGCTGTGACGACAACTGCGTCGCGCAGGGCGAGACGTGCCTGAAGAAGCCGTTCCCCGAGTCGGAGCGCTACTGCGGATGCCCGGCGGGGCAGAGCTTTTGCGGAAGCTGCGCGTCGCCCGGAGCGATCGAGGTCCAGGGGCCTGACGGCGGTACGATCAGCTTCCCGCTCCCGGCGGTGTGCACGGGCCTCTGCTACGACCTGACGAACGACCCATCGAACTGCGGCGCGTGCGGCGTCGCGTGCAACGGTGGCACATGCGAGTACGGGTCGTGCGTCAAGCACTGCCCCCACGGCCGCGCCGATTGCGATGGCAACCCTGATTGCGAGGTAAACACGCTGAGCGATCCGTCGAACTGCGGAGGCTGCGGGATCGTCTGCAATGCGGTCGAGGGACAGGCCTGCGTGGGCGGCAAGTGCGTCGTCGAACCTTGCGATGCCGGCGCCGGAGGTCCGACGCGATGAAGCTCCGAATCCGTTCGACCGTATCGCGATCGCGGTGGCCCGCGCTCGCCATGGCCGGGACGGCGCTGCCGACCGCCATCCTCCTCGCGTGCGCGACGGACGGCGCGTCGCCCCCGACCGACGAGCCCCCGACCACCGAGACGGTGACGGCGGGCGACGGCGGCGTGGACGCCGATGTCGTCGTCGACGGCGATGCCTCCCTCGGCCCTTGCGACGACTGCGAGTACTTCCCCGAGACCTGCGCGCCCGACGTGCTCTGCTCGAGCGGGCCCTTCGATCCGGTCACCTCGGGCGGAGCGTTCGACTCACGCACCCGCGTCGACGTCATCCGCGGCCGCTCCGCGAACGACGTCTGGGTAGCAGGAGGCGCCGGCGCGCTCGCGCACTTCGACGGCACGTCGTGGACGCGCTCGGAGTCGGGCACGCAGGAGTCACTGAAGGCGCTCTGGCTGCGCGCCTCGGACGAGGTCGCGTTCGCCCGGCTCGACGTCCTTCACACGCGTGGGATCGACGTCCCGGACGCCAGCGTGTCCGACGGCGGCTGGTCGCAGCAGATCGCGACCGCCCCGACGGCCTACACGCGGTATCCAACCTCGCTCGAAGGGGCGTGGGGCACACCGGACGCGGAGTGGCTCTGGGCGGCGCTCAGGGGCGCGAGCCCCGCGAGCGTCCTCCGCCCGACCACTCTGTGGCGTCTGCGAACTTCGCCGTCGGGCGCGTTCGAGATCGCGGTCGCCGTCACGGGGACCTTCCCGTATCCGATGACGAGCGTGCACGGCACTACGCCTGACGTCCTCTGGGCCGTCGGCGACAACGGTATGGCCGTCCGCATCACCGGAGCGCAGGGAGCGCAGCCGACGTACGAGATGTTCGACACCCACACGTTGAACGGCCTCCGTGGAGTCTGGGTGGCTTCGGAGTCGGAGGCATGGGCGGTCGGCGGAAGCGGGACGATCTGCCACTACACGGGCGACGGCTCGTACTGGGAGGTCGTCGCGGATGTCCCGACGACCCAGCACCTCAATGCCGTCTGGGGCACGTCTCCGTCCGACGTGTGGGCCGTCGGCGACGGCGCTGTGGTCCTTCACTACGACGGGGCGCAGTGGTCGCGCGTGAAGATCGCCGGTCTCGGCCTACGACGGCCAGACCTCTTCGCCGTCTGGTCCGCGACGCCTGGACACGTGTGGATCGGCGGTCATGGCGTCCTTCTTTCCGTTGGAGGCAACCCGTGAGAGCGCTCTTCCTTCTCGCTTCCGCCTCCGCCGCCCTCGCAGCGCTCGTGGCCTGCGCCACCTCCGACGAGGTCATCGCGAACGAGATGCCCGCGCCTGAGGAAGCCGGAGTCCTTCCGCCTACCCCGCCGGACGCTTCGGACGCGGCGGTCGACGCGACGGATGCCGTCGTCGTCAGGTGCAGCCCAGACGGCTGGTGCTCGACGTCACTGCCCGACACCGATCTGAGCATGAAGGACATCTGGCCGGTCTCGGCGGACCGGGCCTTTGCGATCGCCGAGAGCGTCACGGTCGGCGTCAAGGTCCTCGAGTGGCGAGCCGAGGACGGCGCGTGGAAGTACATCGACGACAACTCGCAAAACCAGCTCGACGGTGCGTTCGCCGGTTCGATTTGGGCGCCGGACGCCGATACCGTCTATTACGCCGTGTCGTCGTACATCTATCGGGGTACTCGGCTCGCACCTCCCGCGAGCGGCTGGTCGTGGTCACGTCAGAAGCTCGAGGACAACAGCCACGTCGGCGACCCCACGCACGCGACGCACGATCATGGCCGTACGTCCTCGAACGATCCCCTGGTCGGGGTGTGGGGCCTCGATGCGGACGACGTTTACGCTTGGTACTCGAACACGATTTTCCACTGGAAGAGCGAGAACGGCGCCGCCGCCTCGTGGGTCGCGGAGTACGTCGCCGACGATCCTGACGAAGACACGCAGCACCTCTTCTTCGTGAGCGCCGCCGGCTCTGGTCCGAATGACATCTGGTTCGCGGGGGCCAGAAAAGGAATTTGGGAAGTCTCCGACAGCATCTATGACTGCGCGATCATCGTGCGAAAAACAGCCACGGGATTTGCGCGCGTCGCGGATGGCACTCCTGTGTCCGCCAACTGTTCGGAGCGCACGGGCTTCCCGCTCGTCGGCGGATCGGCAGGCTGGCTCACGAGCATCCAGTCGACGTCACCGGGCACGGTGACCGGCATCAAAACGACAGGCTTCCCCGCGTCTACCGAGGTGTTGCAGCTCTCCTCCGAGATCGCCACCCTCCGCGAGGATCCGGTCCCCGCACTCGAGCGCGCGCCCGGCAGCCTCTTTTCCTACTGGCGGTCGCCCGACCATGAATGGCTGACCGGGTGGGGATTCGTCCTTCGCGGAGAAGAGGCCGGCGACGGCATGACGTATTCGAACTCGTCACTCGTGCTCGACGGAAACCCGACTCGCGCCGCGATGCATCGGATTCGCGGCACGGCCGAAACCAACATATGGGCAATCGGAGACGGTTATGCGTTCCATAAAACGACTCTTTGACCGGCGTTCTTCGATGCTCGTGTTCGGTACGTGCTCTCTCGCGGCAGTTGCGGGGGCGAGCTGCGGAACCAGCGACGATGCGACCGCGCCGATCGCCGCCGATACCCTCGACGCCGCCGCCGGCGACGTCAGCTCCGACGCCGTGCTCTCGGACGCGGCAGCCGAAGCTTCGCCGGTCGTGGATGCGGCACCCTTCGACGGCGGACCGCTGCCCATCGTGTGCACGTCGAAGCCGTGCGCGACGGCCCTCGTGACCTCGTCGTCCGCGTCTGGAACGGTCCCTCCACACGAGGGCTTCTGTGCGCTGCTCGACGACGGCACCGTAGCGTGCTGGGGCGCGAACGCAGACGGCCAGCTAGGTCGCGGTGCGGAGGGAGGCACGAGAGACAGCGCGAATCCGGCACGCGTGGTCGGCCTCTCGGACGTCGTCGAGCTCGATCACACCTGCGCGCGGACCGCCAACGGCGACGTCTGGTGCTGGGGATTGGGGATGTACGTGCGCGACGACGCAGTCGTGTACGCGTCCGAGCTCGCCCCCGTGAAGGTCCCGATCCCGCCTGCAACGAGCATTGGCGTGGGAGCTTTGGTCGGATGCGCGGCGACCGCCGACGGGCTCCTTTGTTGGGGGGACAACGCGTACCGGCAGATCGACCCGAGCAACACCAGCGGGCTGCGCCTGCCCACGCGGATCGATCTCCCGCCCGGCGCGCCGATCCGCGACGTTTTGGTCGGCAACGCCACGTTCGTCGTTCGCGACGACGGCTCGACGCTCAGCTTGGGCGCAAACCCGCCCCTCGCACGTGTCTCTTCGATCCCCGTCGGCGACGCTCATCCGGCGCCACCTGCCCTCGGCGCCGTCACCGCGATGGACCTGACGAGCACGAGCGCATGCGCGATTGTTGGGGGCGTCGGCTACTGCTGGGGAGCGGTCGACCTCTCGAAGCTCCCGGACGAAGACAAGCCCTCACCGCTCGTCAACGCTCTCCCCAAGCCGATCACGGCACCGGAGCCACTCGTTGCCATTGCCACGACGTCCACCGCCGCGACCTCGGACTTCGCCGGTGAAACGATCGTGTTGCCCCAGAGGTGGTGTGCGGTCGGCGCGTCCGGCGACGTGTATTGCCGGGGCCTCAACGCGCAAGGACAGGCCGGCGACGGCACGAAGGATCTCGCCCTCGACGCCGTGAAGGTGAAGGGCCTCCCTGCCCCTGCTGTACAGGTGAAGACGATGCCGCTCTCGACGTGTGCGCTCTTGACGACCGGTAAGATCCATTGCTGGGGCAACAACGCGTCCGGCCAGCTCGGCCGAGGCTGGTTCGGCCTCGCCGAGGCCGGGAGCCTCGCGCCGCAGGAAGTGGTCCTGCCATGAGGCGAGCTCACGCGCTTCGCGGCGCCCTTGGTAGCGGCGCGTTCGGCCTCGTGCTGATCGCCGCCGCCGCGTGCGGTGAAGACCGGGTCACCTTCACGCAGCGCCCTCAGGTCTTCCAGACGGACGCCTCCGCGGACGCTCCGGTATGCGGGGTCCAATGCTCCGTCGACGGGCGTTCGATCGTGAATACCTGCACGAATGACGTGGTCGAGACATGTCCGCCCGAGCTCGCCTGCGGCGCGGCGCGGTGCCAGGAGCCGTGCGCGGCCGCGGCCGCCGACCAGAGCTCGAACGGCTGCGAGTTCTATTTCCAGCCGCCGTTCTACGGGACGACGTACCCGCAGTCCTGCTTTGCGGCCTTCGTCGTCAACACGTCGACGCAGCCGCTCGAGCTCTCGCTCGAGTACGAAGGCAAGGCGCTCGACCTCTCGAAGGCCGTTTACCGGACGACCCCAGGCAGCGCGTCGCTCCTTCCGCTCGAAGGTCCCATCCCGGCCGGTGAGAGCGCCGTCCTCTTCGTCCTCGACCGAACGGGGCAAGTCCACGCCTCGGACTCGGTCAACGAGACCCACTACATCGCCTGCCCGCCAGGGGTCGTTCCCGCGCTGGTTGCGGATATCGGCGGCGGTACACGCATCAGCACGGCCATTCATCTCAAGTCGAACGTGCCGGCGGGGGTGGTCGCAGTTTACCCGTGGGGCGGGGCCGCGAGCTTCATGCCGTCCGCCACGCTGCTCTTCCCCGTTCCGAATTGGGGGAAAGAGCACGTGATCGTCAACGCCTGGGAGGGAAATAATCCCGCGGCGCAGATCGTCGCCTCCGAGGACGACACCGAGGTGACGATCGACCCGACCGACGACATCCAGAACGGAATCGGTGTCGACGGAGTCATCGCCGGAACGCCGGTCACGTACCACCTCGACAAGGGCGAGTTTCTCCAGCTCGTCCAGGGGCGCGAGCTCACTGGGAGCTTCGTCACGTCGACCAAGCCGACGACGGTGTTCGGCGGCCACGTGTGCATGGACATCCCGTCGACGAAGGCGGCTTGTGACGCCGCCAATCAGCAGCTTCCGCCTTTCGAGCAATGGGGGCACGAATACGTCGCCGTCGGCTACCGGCCGCGCACCGGTTCCGAGGGAGAGAAGATGTATTACCGGATCGTTGCTGCCAAGGACGGAACTCGTCTCGACTACGATCCAGGCGTCCCCCCCGGCGCGCCCGTCACGATGTCCGCCGGGGAATCGGTGCTCTTCACCTCGGGCGTCGGCGACGCATTCGTCCTTCGCACCCAGGACGCGGACCATCCGGTCTACCTCGCGGCCTACATGACCGGCGGCGAAACGGCGGGAGGCATCGGCGACCCCGAGTTCGTCAACGTCGTGCCAGCGGGTCAGTATCTGAGCTCCTACAGCTTTTTCGCGGATCCGACCTACAAAGAGACGTCGCTCGTCATCATTCGCGAGAGGACGAGCAAAGGTGAATTCAAGCCGGTCTGGCTCGAATGCGCCGGCGACCTGACCGATTGGAGGCCGATCGGAGCGCGAGGCGAGTACGAGTTCACGCGTGTCGACCTCACGCGAGACCGCGGGCCCGGCGACAAATTCGGCGACAGGGTCTGCCAGAGCGGGCTCCAGCGGATGCGGAGCGACGGCCCGTTCACCGCCACGATCTGGGGCTGGGACACCTACGCCAGCTACGCCTATCCCGGCGGGATGGCCGCACGGAAGCTCGTGACGACCCCGCTCGTGCCGGTCAACTGAACGTGCGCCCTGGGTCGCGCCGCACGTTCGGAGCCGGCGAGCTCGTCGAGGAGCTCCGCGCCGTTCCGGCGTCACCATGGCTCGTCGACGCGCATGTCTCATCGCGCGCGCGGCGGTCGTAGCGGCGGCCGGGGAGGGGGCCCGGCCGGTTCGTCTTCGTCGAGGCGTCTTCGGTGCCGTCGTTCTGATAGTGTCGCTCGCCCGTGGACGACTTGGTCCGGCGCCGCGCGCGGATGGCTCGCGCAGACATCGTGTCCGGCGCGTTGCGCGGGCCGGCGCTGCTCGAGCTGCTCCGCTCGGTACCTTTGTCCGATCGCGACGCCTGGGTCGACGAGGTGCTCGGGATCGAAGCGGCGCCGCCCGACGACGAACCGGGACTTCCACGCGGCGCGGTTCCTTACCTGCCCTGTGGTGTCGACGAGATCGTCACGATGGTGCTCGAGCTTCCACTCCGGCCGGACGACGAGCTCGTCGACCTCGGCTCGGGCCTGGGCCGCGTCGTGCTCCTCGGCCACTTGCTCTCCGGTGCACGTGCGCGCGGCGTCGAGATCCAGGAGCACCTCGTCAGGGCCGCACGGGCGCATGCCACCGAGCTGGCGGTCGTCGGCGTCTCGTTCGTGCACGGCGACGCCGCGGATCCGGCCACGGACATCGACGGATCGGTCTTCTTCCTGTACGCGCCGTTCAACGGCCAGATGCTCGCCCGCGTCCTGCGGCGCCTCCGCGACGTCGCAGGAGCGCGGCCGATCGTCCTGTGCGCGGTCGGGCTCGAGCTACCCGACGAGCCCTGGCTCGAGCGAAAGCCGACGTCGAACGTCGCGCTCGTGCTGTACCACTCGCGCGTGACCGGCGTGCCTCGTCGCTGAGGCTCAGAGAGCGGGGATCTCGAGCGTCACGGCGCGTTCGTCGATCGCCGAGACCACGTAACCGCCACGCCACAGATCGGACAGCGGCGTCACCGGATTCATGCGCGCGTCGAGCGCTGCGGCGCGCCAGACGCAGTCGACGAACGCGGCATGCGCGAGCGCTCGCGCGAGGTGCACCCTCTCCGGAAACCCGGCGCGCGCCGTTTCGTGGACGTCCCGCTCGAGGGCGCGTGCGCGGTCGAGGGCGACCGACGCGTGATCGTGGACGGAGAGGGCATCGAGCGCCGCGCGGAGCGGCTTCGCGAGCAGCTCGGCGGTGCCTTCGAAGTCCCGCTCGAACGACGTCCACCGGACGCGCGAGGGGATCGACGTCCCCGACGCGGCGAGCGCGACGCGAAGCGCGCCGAGCGCCGCCTCCGCCGCCTCGACACCCTCGACGTCGCT
>Ga0164243_10006500_pt1 | contig 17674 bp, 13 predicted proteins | sample OricompcompostOP_FD_108781 | JGI IMG/M metagenome (GOLD analysis project Ga0164243, IMG submission 108781) | Organic Plus compost microbial communities from Emeryville, California, USA - Original compost - Organic plus compost (OP) | ecosystem: Engineered > Solid waste > Mixed feedstock >... | reverse complement strand
GCGTTCGCCGTCAACGCAATGATCGGGATATTCTCCCACGCTCCGCCGAGCGCACGGATTTCGCGGCACGCGGCGAGACCATCCATCTCTGGCATCCGCATGTCCATGAACACCACGTCGAACGTGCGCTCCCTGGCATAGTCGAGGGCTTCGCGCCCATTGTTGGCGATGGTGAGATCGAATTTCAGGTTCTGCACCAGTTTTGAGAACACCAGCTGGTTCGTCGCATTGTCTTCCGCCAGCATGACCTGCAGCGGCTGGCGGAGATTGGCCAGAATCCTCGCGAACGCGCTTTCGGTCGAACGGTTGCGATTGTCGGCCAGTGCCGAGATATCGGCCTTCGGCAGCGGCACCTCGAAAATAAACGAGGCGCCTTCGCCGAGTTTCGATTCGGCACGGATCGTGCCACCCATCTGGTCGATGATCCGCTTGGAGATGGCGAGGCCGAGCCCGGTGCCGCCGAACTTGCGGCTGATCGAGGCATCGGCCTGCGTGAATTCCTGGAACAGCTTGTCGATCACATCGGGAGCGAGACCGATACCCGTGTCGTTGACACAGAACTCGATTCTCGCCGTGCTTTCGGTCTCGCTGACGCAGCGCGCGGTAATCTCGACGCCGCCGGTCTCGGTGAATTTGATGGCGTTGGTCGCAAGATTGAGAATGACCTGACGCAGCCGCGCATGGTCGCCGATCACGGCCGCCGGCAGTTCGCCGATGGCGCGCGCCCGCATTTTCAGGCCCTTTTCCGCGGCCCGCGCCTCGACAATGCTGACGGCGTTGTCGATGAGGCCGGCTGGCGAGAACGGCGCCGCTTCGAACTGGACCTTGCCCGCATCGAGCTTCGAAATATCCAGAATATCGTTGAGCAGGCGCAGCAGGCTGTTGCTCGATTCGTGGATGGTATCGACCAGATGGCGCTGCTCCCCGCCGATATCCGAATCGAGCAGTGCGGCCGATAACCCGATGACCGCGTTCATCGGCGTCCGGATTTCATGGCTCATCATCGCCAGGAACGCGGACTTCGCCTCATTGGCGGCGAGGGCGGCATGGCGCTGCCGGCGCAATTCCTCGCGCTCCTCCGCAGCTCGGCGCTCGCCTTCCTCGGCGCGGACGCGCTCGGTGATGTCGGAGTGCAGGACGATCCAGCCGCCGACAGAGCGGGGGAAGAATGCCGAGGCGATCACCTTGCCGCGCAGGTCGGTCTCGACATGCTCGAATTTCTGGTTGGCGCGGATGAATTCTCCATAGCGCGCAAAGAAGCGATCGCTCGTTTCGGAGACGGTGCCTTTCGCGTAACGAATATCGATGATCTGCCGGGCCGAGACGCCGATCGGAATGTCCGCTTCGGTCAGGCCGACCATGTCAAGGTACTGCTTGTTGTAGATCAGCAAGCGTGCCTGGGCATCGAACACGTTGAGCCCGTAGCCCATGTTGTCGAGCGCGTCCTTGAACAGTTCGCTCTGCAGCCGTTGCGCCGCTTCGCTCAACTCCAGTTCGCGCCGTGCCTGTTCGCGCTCGGTGACGTCGTGATGGATGACAACGAAGCCGCCGGTCGCGCGGGGATAGCTTGAAATCTGGATCACGCGGCCATCGGCCTGGTGACGGATATCGGTGAAGCCGGAATTGGGCTGCGCGGCGTTGACGTAGCGCTGCAGGCCGTCGTTGATGTCGAGATCGTAGACCCGATTTTCCAGGAGCTTGTTTACGACGTCGCGCAGCATCGTGCCGGGCTTGACGTCGCGTTCGGACAGCTTGTTGATTTCGAGGAAATGCCGGTTGTAAACGACCAGGCGCTCGTCGGCATCGTACATGGAAATGCCCTGGCCCATATTGTCCAGCGCATCCTTGAACCGTTCGATTTCGATCGCCAGTTCGGAGCGGCTGGCTTCGAGTTCGCGTTCGACCCGCATGCGGGCGGTGACATCCTCGTGGATGGCGACCCAGCCGCCGCCCGGCCGCGGATAGCGCGACAGCATGATGGAACGGCTGTCGGCAAAGGCGTAAACCCGGCTCGACGACGTCGGCAGCGTCGCCGCGCGGCGGTACGCCTCGCGCGCGGCGCGCGATGAATCGGCATAGACATGACGGGCAAAAATGCTGTCGACGATGGCGTTGTAGGGCGTGCCGGGTTTGGTATTCACGTCTTCAAGCGCGTAAATATCCGCGTAGGGTTTGTTGCAGACGATCAGACGGCGGTCGGCATCGAACATCGAGAGACCGTAGGGAATACCCTCCACAAGATCTTTGAAGCGGGCGATCTGCTCGGTCAGTTCGTTTTCACGCAGTTCGAGATTCGCGAGCGCGCGACGATGCTCGGTGATGTCCGCATGGGTCACGATGTACCCGCCGCCCTCGCGATTGGTGCGCGTCACCCGGATGATGCGGCCGTCAATCACGACATTGCGCTCATCCTCGTCCCATAGCGATGTTTCCTGGTCTGGATGCTGGACGAACTGCTGGGCGCCCTGCTGCCGGTATTCGAAAAGGTCCCGCACCACCTGGCCGCTTTCGGACGTCGCCTTGGAGCCGTGCTTGTGCCAGGCAGCCGTGACGTCGGCGGCGGTGATGCCGGTCCGAATGCGCTCCCCCGGCAACCCGTAGATCGTCAGGACGCGTTCGTTGAAAACTTCCAGAACGCCGTTGGCATCGAACATCGTCAGGCCAAGGCGCATGTTGTCGAGCGCGGCCTTGAATTGCGCGTTCTGGCGGGCCAATGCCGCTGTGTTAGCGCGAATCTCCCGTTCGGCACTGCGGATGCCGCAGGCCCACAGAAAAACGATGGTGGACATGACGAGCGCGACAACGATGCCTCCGGCAATCGCGGCGGTGGCGAGTTGCCAGAAGAAATCCAGTTGACGGAACGCTTGCTGTAGATCCGCGACATCGGCGAGTGCCGGCGTGCCGGAGGCTGCAACGATGAAACCGGCCGCGCAGCCCGCACAACTCAGTCCGATCACGTCGGATCGTATTTCAAGACACATTTTATCAACGCCTCTCAGGCGCCGCACGGCCGCTTTGGAGCGTGTTGTCTTTGCGCGCGGCTCGCCGGCCTGCCTGTCTCAACGAACGGTGGAAACGCGGTGGAGCGTGAGCGCCACGGCGTATCCGGACCCGGACCGGGCCTTTGGAAATGGCGTAGCGTGGCAGGGTAAAACGCTACTTAATCCGAACAGTGACGGTGAAGGAAACGCAACATTCCCAGCAGCTTTGACGCCGCATGGTCGATTTTTGCTTAAGTTTCTCCACATTCTAAATGCAGCATTCAGGGTCCGTTCACGCAGTTTGGCGACAATGGTGACGACTTACCGGAACGCGGGCCGCGCCCGGGAGGTTAAGGCTCGCCGTTTCAATTTCGGAGGAACACACATGAAAAAGATCCTTGCCGCACTGCTGGCGACGGCCACGCTTGCGGGCGCTGCCATGAGCGGCGCGACGCCTGCGGAAGCGCGCTGGCGCGGCGGCGGCGCGGTCGCCGCCGGCGTGATTGGCGGCATTGCCGCCGGTGCGTTGATCGCCGGTGCTGCCCGCGCAAACCCCTATTACGGGCCCGGCTATTACGGTTACGCGCCGCCGCCGGCGCCGGTTTATTACGGCGGTCCGGCCTATTACGGTCCGCGCTGCTATTGGCAGCGTCAACGCTTCTGGGACGGCTACGCCTGGCGCTTCCGGCCGGTTCGGGTGTGCTACTGATTTTGACAGGTGTTTTCGGCGTGAGCCGGTGCGCCTTCGCCTGAAAACGCTCTGATTTGGCTCGCACGTCTACGTGTAACGAAAGCCCCGCAGCCGCGGGGCTTTTTTCTTGCGGCCTTCTTGCCGCGTTTGTTCAAATTTTCCGCAAACCTGCGGAAAATCGAATGGGTTCATTTGAACGCTTTTGAAGAAATGTCGTTCTAAGTTGCCGATCGACAGGGAGCTTTCGTCTGTAAACGGCATCCGCCGGAATTCAGTTCGAATGCTGACCGGATTCTTGTCTGGCTGTTATCTGAATTTCTACGAAGACTGTCTGCGGCATCATGGCCGGCACGGAGTGCCGGCCATGATTATGCTCGTCAGCGCGCAGCTCGCATGTCGTTGAGGACATCGGCCGTCGGCCAGCAGTCGACGCGCAAGCGGTTGGCTTTCTGATATGCGCCAAGCGCGGCGCGGGTTTTCATGCCGGCTTTGCCGTCGATCTTGTCGCTGTAAAGACCAAGCGCGGTGAGCCGTTTCTGCATCGCTTCGACGTCGGCGGTCTTCATCTGCACGACCTTGCGCCACGGTGTTTCAAACGGACGCGGATCGAGAATGCGGTCGGCCACGTGGCCCACGAACAGTACGTACAGGTCGGAGAAATTATACTCCTTGATCACGAAGTAGTTCTTCGTCACGAGAAACGACGGGCCGTAGAGTCCCGCCGGCTGCAGGAGCGAAGCCGTTTCTTTCATTTCTTCGGGCCGGAACCGGTCCCGCAACGGGGTGTAGCCTTCGCGTATCCATTCCGTAATCGGCTTGGTGTTCTCCGGGACGCCGATCGTGCAGTCGACGGACCTCGGTGGGCGCACCTCGACCGCCCAGTGAAGCCCGCGCTGCCAGCCCTTGTTGACGAGCTGCTTTGCGGCGGAGGCCAGCGCGTCCGGCACCGAGGTCCAGATATCGACCCGGCCGTCGCCGTCGAAGTCGACGCCGTGCTGATAGTATTCGGCCGGCAGAAACTGGGTGAGGCCGATGGCGCCGCCCCACGACGAGCGCATGCGCTCACGCGGGACACCGTCCTGCAGCATCTTCAGGGCGTAGAGAAACTGCTCGCGAAACAAATCCTTGCGACGCCCGGTGTAAGCCTGCGTCGCCAGCACGCGGACCGCGTCGTGAGGGAGCTTGTATCCCCCGAACGCTGTCTCACGGCCCCAGATTGCAAGGATGATCGGCCCGGGAACGCCGAAGCGCGTTTCGATGGCCGCCAGTGTTGCGCGATGTTCCTGCAACAGCTTGCGGCCCTGCACCGCGAGCCGCTCCATGGTCGCTTCTTTCAGGTAGTCGGCCGGCGCCAGCACAAACTCGGCCTGTCCGGCCGGCCGCGGCGCACGGCCGGGGATGACAAGGTCGGGCAGGGAAAAATCCGGTTCGAGCCCGCGGATCGCCTTGTCGAAGGTCGCGCGCGATACGCCGAGCTTCTGCGCGGCGGGCCACTGCGATTGCAGGAAACTCTCAAACGCGGAATCGGTGGCGTGTGTGGTCGAAATCGCAAAAACAACGAAGGCGCCGATAACCAGCACGAGGGCGGCAAACGCTTTTGTGCCGTCATGGCCGGGCTTGTTCCGGCCATCCACGTTGTTCTTTTTGTCGAATGCTGCAAGCCAGGCGCGGATGCCCGGCATTCGCCGTGCATGACAAGGAGTATGCATGTGGTCCCGATGTAATTCGACGCTATGATGCAAACGACGGGTCCAGACGCTCGGCCAGCCGCAGCCAGTATTGCCAGCTGTGATCGTCGCGTGGTGTGTTTTCCCGCGTACTGCGGCTCATCTGCGCCTTGGTTTGAATTTGCACGTCTTCAGGAATGACGCGGAGCGGTTTGCCAGTTCCGAGCGCGCGTTCGATAAAACGGCATTCGTCGATCAACGTGCGCATCCAGCCAAACGCTTCGCCGATCGAAGCGCCGACGCTCAACAGACCGTGATTGCGCATGACCAGCGTGTGTTTGCCGCCAAGGTCGTGCAGGATTCGCGGCACCTCGTCCGACTGGTTCGCCAGGCCCTCGAAACCGTGGTAGCCGACCTCGTCATGCAGCCGGCAGCCGCCCTGACTGATTGCGACCACGGGCTGGTCGACCGCGCTGATGACGACGCCGGCGGCCTCGTGCGTATGCAGGACGCAGTTGATGTCCGGCCGCGTCTTGAGGATGCCGCTGTGGAAGTTGAAGCCGGCCGGCGCCAGCCTGATGCCGGCGTGGCTGAGAATGTTGCCGTCGTAGCCGACGGTCGCGAGCGACGAGGCGGTGATTTCTTCCCAGGCGAGCCCGAGCGGATTCATCAGGAAGGTTTCGGTGTCGGGAATGCGCAACGTGATGTGGTTGAGCGTGTCGAGATTCCATTGCAGATGCTGCGCAATACGGAAAGCGGCGGCGAGTTCCACCCGCAGCTTGTGCTCGACGTCGCTGACCGGGCGATCAAGCGCGGCGCCGCCGATCTGCGACAAAGGCATCCTTGTATTCATGGCGCGCTTCCCGGTTGGTATATTTATTCGGCGGCCAGCGTCTGGCCTTGCCAAATCTACAACAGGGGACGGCCATCTTCAAACGCCGCCGGCGGGGCTTCGATACCGCGCCGCTAATGCCTGCGGGTTTCGGCGATGACGCCGATCCGCTCCACCGCGGCGACGCCAATCGCCGACAAAACGAACACGCAATGGATGATCGTCTGCCACATGATGCCGGGTTCGGTGAACGTCGTCCGTGGCGACCCGAGACCGCCGGCCTCGATGAAGGTGCGCAGCAGATGGATCGATGAAATGCCGATGATCGCCATGGCGAGCTTGATCTTCAACACGCTGGCGTTGACGTGGCTCAGCCATTCCGGCTGGTCAGGGTGGCCTTCCAGTTCCAGCCTTGAGACGAAAGTCTCGTAGCCGCCGACGATCACCATGATGAGGAGGTTGGAAATCATCACCACGTCGATCAGGCCGAGCACGACCAGCATGATCTGCTGTTCGCTGAAATCGGCAGCGTGCTGAACGAGGTGCCACAGTTCCTTGAGGAACAGGAATACATAGACCGCTTGCGCGACGATCAGTCCGAGGTAGAGCGGGAGCTGTAGCCAACGCGACCCGAAGATCAGTAGCGGCAGTGGGCGCAGCTCCTTGCCGACTACATCTTCCCTTTGCTCTGCCATGTAAGACTCCGGCTCCCCTCAGGCCTTATCGGCCGCTAGCGTGAAAACTTTTTGTATTTAATGCGGTGCGGGATAGCTGAATCCGTGCCCAATCGTCGCATCTTGTCGGCTTCGTAGTCCTGGAAGTTGCCCTCGAACCATTCGACGTGGCTGTCGCCTTCGAAGGCGAGGATGTGAGTCGCGATACGGTCAAGGAACCAGCGATCGTGGCTGATGATGACGGCGCAGCCGGCGAAATCCTCCAGCGCTTCTTCCAGCGCACGCAGGGTATCGACGTCGAGATCGTTGGTCGGCTCGTCGAGCAGCAGCAGGTTGGCGCCCGAGCGCAGCATTTTCGCAAGATGCACGCGGTTGCGCTCGCCGCCCGAGAGCACGCCGACCTTCTTTTGCTGGTCGGCGCCCTTGAAGTTGAAGGCGGAGCAATAGGCGCGGCTGTTCACCTCACGCTTGCCGAGCGTGATGATATCGAGGCCGCCCGAGATCTCTTCCCAGATCGATTTCTTGCCGTCGAGGGTGTCGCGCGACTGGTCGACATAGCCGAGATGCACCGACTCGCCGACCTTGATCGTGCCGTTGTCAGGCTTTTCCTGCCCGGTGATCATGCGAAACAGGGTGGTCTTGCCGGCGCCGTTCGGTCCGATGACGCCGACGATGCCGCCCGGCGGCAGCTTGAAGGTCAGGTTATCGATCAGGAGGTTGTCGCCAAATCCCTTGGAGATACCCTCGAAGTCCACGACGTTCTGGCCGAGCCGTTCCGTGACCGGAATGGTGATCTGCGCGGTCTGGACCTGCTTTTCGGATGCCTGCTTGAGCAATTCCTCGTAGCGCTGGTAGCGCGCCTTGGATTTCGCCTGCCGCGCCCGTGGCGAAGCGGCGATCCACTCCTGCTCGCGGGCAAGCGTGCGCTGGTGCGCTTCGTCCTCGCGTTTTTCCTGTTCGAGCCGCTTCCGCTTTTGCGTCAGCCAGGAAGAGTAGTTGCCTTCGTAGGGAATGCCGTGGCCGCGGTCGATTTCGAGAATCCAGCCGGTGACGTTGTCGAGGAAGTAGCGGTCGTGGGTGACGATTAGGATCGCACCCGGATAATTGCGCAGATGGCCTTCGAGCCAGTTCACGGATTCGGCGTCGAGATGGTTGGTCGGTTCGTCGAGCAGCAGCAGTTCCGGCTGTTCGAGCAGCAGGCGGCACAGCGCCACGCGGCGGCGTTCGCCGCCCGACAGCTTGGCCACGTCCGCATCGTCCGAGGGGCAGCGCAGCGCATCCATCGCCAGATCGACCTGGGAATCGAGGTCCCACAGGTTCTGGCTGTCGATGATGTCCTGCAGCTTGGCCATTTCCTCGGCGGTCTCGTCCGAGTAGTTGACGGCGATTTCGTTGTAGCAGTCGAGCAGCGCCTTCTTGGCGGCAACGCCGTCCATCACGTTGTCGCGGACGCTCTTGGCGGGATCGAGCTTCGGCTCCTGTTCCAGGTAGCCCACGCGCGCGCCCTCGGCCACCCAGCCTTCCCCCGTATAGTCGGTGTCGATGCCCGCCATGATCCGCAGCAGCGTCGATTTACCTGAGCCGTTGACGCCCAGAACGCCGATTTTCGCATCCGGGTAAAACGACAGGTTGATATCTTCGAGGACCTTGCGGTTGCCGGGGTAGGTCTTGTTGAGACCCCGCATATGATAAATGAACTGGCGACCGTTCATAAAAAGCCTTTGATTCCACTACGGATGACGTTGCGTTGCGCTCATGTATCGGCCCGTCCCCCTCAGGGCAAGCACGGAAGCGGTTTGGAAGTCCTGGACCGCCAGCCGGCCGGTAAGGTCCTGGAAAGGATACAGCCGCAATACCGTCGCGATTTTTTCGAAATTTGAACCACCCTTTAACAAATATGTCCCGAAATTCGAGGGTCAATAGCGCGGCCACTGTGAGGTCGTTGAATCGTCATGGCGTACCAAGAGACGAGCCGAGAGGCCCGGAATTCTGTCCACAACCCGATCGCACGACTGTACAGATCGCTCTTGCGCGATCTGGCCGGCGCCTACCGGCCCGAACTTTACTACATGCGCGGCCCGGGACCGAAATGGCACGAGAAAAATACGTCGCCGCAGCCGGCGCTAGCCGACATGCACGCGTCCAAACCTGCCACTTGAGCGCGATGCCATCGAATTGATGTCGATCGGCGCTTAACGTCCTGCTTTGCCTGTGCGAACATCCGGCTCTCATGCAGAAGCCGGCCATGTCGCGACCATTCTTCGCTTTTCCATGTCGTCCCAATGCCGCCTGTCGCCCGTCGAAGGGAGCGCCGGCCTAACCGCCATTTTCCTGCAAAGCCACCAGAGGAAACGCCATGGCCCATCGCTGCGCGATCCTGGACGACTACCAGAATGTTGCCCTCAAGATGGCCGACTGGTCGAGCGTGCGCAGCGATCTCGACATCAAGGTATTCGACACGCCGTTGGGGGATGACGACGCCGTCGTTCAGGCGTTGAAGAATTTCGAGATCGTCTGCGCCATGCGCGAGCGCACCCGGTTTCCGCGCCGCGTGATCGAAGGGTTGCCTAATCTCAAGCTTCTCATCACGACCGGCCTGCGCAACAGTTCCTTTGACCTGAAAGCGGCCGCCGAACGGGGGGTGACCGTTTGCGGCACGCGCGGCGCCGGTTCTCCGACCACGGGCATCGCCATCGGTCTCATGCTGGAACTGACGCGGCGAATTGGTTTCGAAAATGCGCGGCTGAAGGCCGGTGAGCCCTGGCAGGTAACGGTCGGAACCGATGTCGACGGCAAAACACTCGGTATTATCGGGCTCGGCCGGCTTGGCACCCGGGTTGCGAAAGTCGCTCAGGCACTCGGCATGAGGACGATTGCCTGGAGCCAGAACCTGACACCGGAGAAGGCGCGCGAAGCGGGCGCTGAATATGTCGACAAGGATGAGCTGTTCGAGCGCGCCGATGTGATCAGTATTCACCTGATATTGGGCGAACGTACACGCGGAATCGTCGGCGCGGCGGAACTCGGCCTGATGAAGCCCACGGCCTATCTCATCAATACGGCGCGCGGGCCGATTGTCGATGAGACGGCGCTGATCGCGGCGCTGCGCGAGCGCCGCATTGCCGGCGCGGGTCTCGACGTGTTCGATGTTGAGCCGCTGCCTGTCGATCACCCGTTTCGCACGCTCGACAATGTGGTGTTGACGCCGCATCTCGGCTATGTGAGCGCCGAGAGTTATGCGGTCTATTTCCGGGAGACGGTCGAGGACATTCGGGCGTTTCTGGATGGCAAGCCGGTGCGGCTCGTGTCGGCGGGCTAGATTGCGTTTTTAAGCAAGGCAATGAGGGAGTGAAGCATGCGCTTGTCTGCTCGATATGTTCTGAGTGCGGTTATCGTCGCTTTGTCGGCTACTTGTGTGCGGGCGCAGACCGCGAAGGAGTGGGAAGACGTCATCGCCGCGGCCAAGAAGGAAGGGCAGGTCGTCGTCTACACCGCTTACCTGTCGAAAAATACGAACGACCCGATCGCCAGGGCGTTCGAGAAGAAATACGGCATCCAGGTGAACTACCTCGCCGCGCGCGGCAGCGAAATCCGCGAACGCGTGCGGGCCGAACAGGCCGCCGGCCGTTACCTGGGTGATGTGTTGCATCACGCGCTGGCGACGACCTCGACCTGGGCGGTGGAAGAGAAGGCCATCCAGCCGAATGGCGGGTTGCCCAATGCGGCAAAGCTCAAGGCGTCGCTCAAGCGCTGGGCGAGCGATCCCTATCAGACGCCGATTTTCACAATCAATTATGGCTTCCTCGTCAATACGCGGCTGGTGAAGCCGGAGGACGAGCCGCGCCGCTGGACGGATGTGCTCGATCCGAAATGGAAGGGCAAGATCATCGCCGACGATCCGCGCGCCAGCGGCGGCGGAGCCGTGATGTTCCGTTTGACCTACGACAAGTTCGGCCGCGAGTTTCACGAAAAGCTGGCGGCGCAGAGCCCGGTTTTCGGCCGCGATTATTCGGTGTCGGCGCGCCGCGTCGCGCAGGGCGAGTTTCCACTTTATCTGCCGTACATCCTCTCGGACTATTCCAATGTCCGCGGATTGCCGGTGAAATACATCGTGCCGGAGGAGGGCGTAACCTACGGCTCCTATGCGGCGCCGATCCTGAAGAATGCGCCGCATCCCAATGCAGCGCGGCTGCTTGCCGACTTTTATCTCTCTGACGAAGTGCAGACGATCTATGCCAAGGAGGGGCATGGTATCGTGATCGACGGCATCCAGGAGAAAATGCCGGCTTCAGTCGAAGCCGTGATGAATGCAAAACCGCTGGCGCCCGAGGATTTCAAGCGCATCGACGAGATGTACGATCTCGCGAAGCAGATTTACAAGTGACGCCCTTTGTCCTTCCTCTCTCCTTCTGCCGAGGAGAGAGCGAGCGAGCCGCTCGCTTCACCCTCCCTCTAAGCGCGAAGGGGTCGGCTTTCGAGCGTATGTGAGCAGGCCGGATGAGGGAATGCCTCGAATAGCCGAGCACCGGCTTTCCAGGCGTCTCCCGTTCGGCGTCTGTGGCCCAGGAGTCGCCGGCGCCGTCACGGCAGGCAACGGCTAGGAGACAGAACGAACGTTCTGACCAGCCGGCGAACTCGTGTTCTGAAGAGTCTCCGCCGTGCTGACGGTTACCTTACGCCAATCCGGACGGGCGTCCTGCAGATCAGTCGAAAACGTCGCGTCGCCATGGCGCTGCAGCGGCGGAAAATCGGCTGGCGTGATCGTCTCGCGGTCAAGCAGGAGAACTGCTCCAGCCCGCAGGTCGTCCAGGCGGGCTTTCAGCAGTTCCTTGGCCGCTGCATAGGCCTCGTCGATCATTTCGCGCACGGCAAGGTCAATTTCGCGCGCGGTCGTTTCTGAATAATCGCGTGAGAGAGGTCCGGTGCCGTTCCCGAGCCATTGCTGCTTCTGCTCTTCAAGGACCGCCTGCCCAAGCTGCGAACTCATGCCGAAACGCGTAACGCTCTGGCGGGCGACGTCGGTGGCCTTGGCGAGATCATCCGCAGCGCCCGTCGATACTTCGCCATAGATGATCTCTTCTGCAGCACGTCCGGCAAGCAGAGCGGTCATGCGTTGCTTCAACTCGGTCGCCGTGATGAGGAAACGATCCTCCGTCGGCCGTTGCAGGGTGTATCCCAAGGCGCCGATCGAGCGCGGGATAATCGACACCTTGTGAACCGGGTCGGTCTTCGGCAGCGCGGTGGCGACGATCGCATGGCCCATCTCATGATAGGCGACACGTTCGCGCTCTTCCGGCTTCAGGAGGCGGCTTTTGCGTTCCGAACCAGCAACAATGCGCTCAACAGCATTGGTGAAATCGTCCATCGCGACTTTGCTGGCGTTTCGCCGCGTGGCAAAGATCGCCGCCTCGTTGACGAGATTGGCAAGGTCGGCCCCGGTGAATCCCGGTGTAATGGCGGCGATGTCGTCGATCTTGGTTTCCGGGGCTATTTTGATCTTCTTGACGTGAACATTGAGGATTGCCGCGCGGCCTTTGCGGTCCGGCCGATCGAGCACCACCTGGCGATCGAATCTGCCGGCGCGCGTGAGCGCCGGATCGAGCGTCTCCGGCCGATTGGTCGCGGCCAGCAGCACAATGCCGATGCGCGGGTCAAACCCGTCAAGCTCGGATAAAAGCTGGTTGAGCGTCTGTTCCTTTTCATCGCTGCCGCCAAGGCCCGAGAAGGGCGTACGCGCGCGGCCCAGCGCATCGAGTTCGTCGATGAAAATAATGCAGGGCGCAGCTTGCCGGGCCTGTTGGAAAAGGTCGCGTACGCGAGCCGCCCCGACGCCAACGAACATTTCCACGAATTCCGAGCCGGAGATGGAGAAAAATGGGACGCCGGCCTCGCCCGCGACCGCGCGCGCCATCAGCGTCTTGCCGGTCCCCGGCGGACCGACGAGCAGAATTCCCTTGGGAATCCTCGCCCCGAGACGGCCATATCTGTCCTTGTCCTTGAGGAAGGAGACGATCTCCTGCAGTTCGATCTTGGCTTCATCGACACCTGCAACGTCGTTGAACGTAACACCTGTCTGACGCTCGACATAGACCTTGGCCTTCGACTTCCCAATGTTGATAAGGCCACCCATACCCTGCCGTTCGGCGAAGCCACGGAACAAGAACATCCAAAGGCCGAAAAAGATCAGCGCCGGCAGCACCCATGACAGGATTGTCGTCAGCCAGCTGCTGTCCGTGCCGCCCGATACTTCGACCCCGGCTTTCTCGAATACGGCCGCTGCATTGGGGTCGACCTTGGCAGCAACAAAAAGGCTTTTTCCGTCTTGTGGCTCCTTGAAGCGGCCCTCCAGCATCGTTTCGGTGATGGTGACCGACGCCACCTTTCCCTGATTCACCATTTGCATCAGGTCGGTGTAGGAAAGCTGGGCGACGTTGCGTGACGCGACCCACATCTGAAACAGGCCGATCAGGATAAGAGCGAAGATGAGGTATCCGATATTGAGTGTGTGTTTACGATCCATAGCGGCCGCCCTACGACACGTCGGTCAGAGTTGTTGCGCTATCCATTTCCACGGACTGGCTAGGAGGTCATTCGTAATAACGGATTGGCGGCTTGCAGCCAGACCCGATGTATATGGAGTATTTTCAAACTAAAGCTTTTGATTTTGTGCGTCCTTGCGTCTTTGACACAAGACAAATCAGGGCGCCGGCGTGGTCAAAAAAATCCCGCGATATTTCACGCAAATACTATTGCTTAACCACGCGCGGCTTCCCGGCATACCGGCGCGCGCTTCCGGGCGGCGCATCCGCGACGCAAGCGCACGAGCCGATCTGCTTCAGGCTCAAGGCGTTGTCGCCGTATCGAAACAGGCCAGGACGTATAGTCCAATGACTTCGCTTGCCGTCAGCAAGGCTGCGCCGTGACATCTTGGGCCAAGATGCGCTGAATACCCAAACGGCAAATCGTTTGTCGAGTGTCCGCTACAGATCCATCAACGTCGATCCCGCGGCAGGCGTCTTCCACAATCGTAACATCAAACCCTTCTCGCTTCGCATCTTCTGCGGAATAGCGCACGCAAAAATCGAATGCCAATCCGGCCATGAAGATGCGCTGAAAGCCGCGTTCGCGCAGATAGCCCCCGAGTCCTGTCGGCGTCGTCCGGTCGTTTTCGTAAAAGGCCGAATAGGAGTCGATATTGCGATGATAGCCTTTCCTGAGAATCAGTTCGGCGTGTGGAATATTCAGATCGCGGCGGAACTCAGCGCCTAGCGTACCCTGTACGCAATGTTCCGGCCATAGGACCTGGGATCCATAGGAGACCTCGATGGTCTCGTAAGGCTTCATTCCAGGGTGCGACGATGCAAACGAGAGATGATCGGACGGATGCCAGTCCTGCGTCAGAACGACATGCTCGAACTGCCGAGCCAACCGATTGATGAGCGGGACGACCTCTTCGCCATGGGGGACGGCCAGACTGCCGCCGGAGCAAAAATCATTCTGAATATCAACGACCAGAAGGATATCACGTGAGGCGATTGTGAGCTTCTCCGCCGCCATAGTCATCTCTCTTGCGAGTGCCGATCAAACTCGGCGGCCAGATCGACCAGTGGCGCCGCAATCTCGACGGGATAAGTTGTTTCCGCATTCAGGTCGCGCAGGTGATCGGGCAAGCGGGCGAAATCGCGGGCGAAGCGTTCCCGGCCGTCCTGCAAGGTTCGCGTTGGGCCGATGCGGCGCCCCTGTTTCATGACCTGCACAATCAGTTGCTCGCCATCGTGACGATCGCTTTCCAGCGAAAGAATGTCGCCTGCCATCCGGCCATCTGCGCCATAGCGACGCCACACTTGTTTGCGTCCCGGCCATGTTGCCTTCCCGGCTGAACGTTTGCGCCGCGGCTGGCCGGCGTATTCCTGCAGCTTGTAGGCGCAATCGAGCGCCGGCACGTCCGAAGATGTCGTCAGACTTGTTCCAAGGCCGAAACCGTCGATAGGCGCCCCGGCGTTCAGCAGGTCCGCCACAGCATCTTCATCAAGGCCGCCGCTCGCAAAGATCGACACGTGCGAAAGCCCGCCTTCGTCCAGGATCTTGCGCACGCTCCTGGAGAGCGATTCCAAATCGCCGCTGTCGAGGCGAACGGACTGGATAGCGATACCAAGCGATGTCAGATGCGGCGCCAGCGCAACGATCTTGCGCGCGGCAGCCTCTGTGTCATAGGTGTCAAGCAGCAAAGTCAGGTTTTCTGGCCGCGCCCGCGCGAAGCGCTCGAAAGCCTGCGCCTCGTCATCATGCACCTGAATGAACGAATGCGCCATCGTGCCGAACGTAGGAATACCGAAAAGCTTTTCAGCGAGAAGCGTCGCGGTGCCGGCAAAGCCGGCGATATAGCTCGCGCGCGCCGCCATCAATCCAGCCTCTGCGCCATGGGCGCGGCGAAGCCCGAAATCAACCAGCCGCTTGCCGGGGGCGGCCAGCATCATGCGGGCAGCCTTCGAGGCAATCAGGCTTTGGAAATGCACGATGTTGATCAGCCGTGTTTCGACCAGCTGGGCTTCCGGCAAGGGCGCGGTGATCCGCAGGATCGGCTCATTGGCGAAGAATAAAGTTCCTTCCGGCATGGCATGAACATCGCCGGTGAAGCGGAGCTGTGCGAGCTGGTCGATCAAGGCCTGACTGAATCGTCCGGTCCGGGTGAGCCAGGCAAGTTCCTCGTCGGAAAATCGCAGCTGCTCAAGAAACGCAAGCGCCTGTTCGAGCCCGGCGGCAACGAGGAACGCGCGTCGTCGCGGTAATTCGCGGACAAAGAATTCGAAGACGGCAGTTTTGGTCTCGCCATGGTCCAAATACGCCTGGAGCATGTTGAGCTGATAGAGGTCGGTCAGTAGCGGACTTGATGAAATTTCCATGACTTCGATTCAATGAGTTATCGCGGTCAGATCACGTGGTAACGAGGTCATTTAACAGTCACGTCGCACTTGACCTTCGTCAAGGCTGTACCTCCGTTCGGGGACTTAGGTTGACCATAGACTTTCGGGGAGGCATGCGGCAGCCTTCCAACTCCGGTCAGGCCTGCGAATATTCTCGAGGGCGGCGCCTTTTTCGAGGTCTGTCATCAATCCGGCCGCTGCAGGCGCAAGCTCACGAGGGAGCCTGTCATGGTCAAGATCATCGAACCGAAAGCCGTTCCCGACCTTTCCATTTCACCGGAGAAAGTATGCTTTGTCATCGTCAAGGCGCGCGAATTCGACGCGAAGGACGTTTTGACTGATCCCGGCGACAGCTCCAACCCAAGCGACGATGCGATGATTTCGGTGCTTGAGGACCATGGCAACGATCCGGTCGTGGCCGAACTGACCGCGTTCATTGATGCGCTGAGCCTTGATGAACAGGTCGACCTGGTTGCGCTTATGTGGCTTGGCCGGGGTGACGGGACGCTCGGCGATTGGCAAAACCTGCGCGAGGAGGCCGTGCGCGCACACAACGAACGCATCGCCGGCTATCTTCTTGGGCACCCGCAGCTATCGGACGATCTCGAGGAAGCCCTGTCGCAGTTCGGTCTCTCTTGCGAAGACTTCGAGATGGGGCACCTGTGATGCTCGACGCGGCGTCGGAACAAGGGGGCCATGCAGCGACGCCGTTCTGGTCGCCGCGCGATCCGCTGCCTCGTCTGACGGACACCAAAAACCTTTGCGTGTTTGCGTTGCAGGCAACGGCCGAACTGGGAAACCGGATTGCAGCCGCTCTTGATATTACGCTCTCCGCTCACGAGGAGCGCACGTTTGAAGACGACGAGCATAAGGTGCGGCCGCTCGACAATGTCCGCGGCGCGGATATTTACGTTGTCCAAAGCCTTCACAGCGGGCCTGCGGAAAGCGCCAATGACAAGCTTTGCCGCCTGCTGTTTTTCATAGGAGCCTTGAAGGACGCAGGTGCGGGCCGCGTTACTGCCGTGGTTCCATACCTTTGTTATGCCCGCAAGGACCGGCGCACCAAACCACATGACCCGGTAACGACGCGCTACGTCGCTGGAATGTTCGAATCTGCCGGGGCCGATCGTGTCGTTACGCTTGAGGTGCACAATCCCGTTGCGTTTGAGAATGCTTTCCGTCGTCCGACCGTTACGCTTAGCGGGTCTCCGCTTCTGGTCGACTTTGCCCGCCGTTTCGGAGGCGAGAAGCTGTGTGTGATCTCTCCGGACCCGGGCGGCGCAAAGCGCGCGGAACTGTTTCGCGAAACGCTCGAGACCGTCCTCGCTCAGCCAATTGGCAAAGGCTTCGCCGACAAGCATCGCAGTGCGGGTGTCGTCTCTGGTCATCTTTTTGTGGGCGAGGCCGCGGGCGCAACCGCGTTGATTGTCGACGACCTGTTAAGCACCGGGCATACGCTGCTACGGGCTGCCAAGGCCGTTCGCGAGGCTGGCGCGCAACACGTGATCGCATTGGTCACTCACGGTCTGTTCATGCAGGGGGCGGAAGCGGTCCTCGCCGACCCCGCGATCGATCAGTTCGTGACAACGGACAGCGTTCCCGACTTTCGGCTCACCGCGAAAGCTGCGCGCCACAAACTCACCATCCTGCCTTGCGCGCCCCTGCTGGCGGAGACAGTCCGCCGGTTGCATGAGGATCGCGACTTGACGGAATTGCTGGTGTTCTGAGCAACCGGGCAAGCCTGGTGGTATCGGCGACGGCGAGTTGGAGGTAACGGCGCGCCAGGCCGGGCCATTTTTCAGGGGTTCGGGGATTTGGCTCAAGCAGGTGTGCAATGGCCAAGCGCGCGCGGAGGGTGGCTCGATAACAGCGATAGAACAGGAATAGGGCGATGGGCGGAGGATC
>Ga0164243_10006499_pt1 | contig 17675 bp, 18 predicted proteins | sample OricompcompostOP_FD_108781 | JGI IMG/M metagenome (GOLD analysis project Ga0164243, IMG submission 108781) | Organic Plus compost microbial communities from Emeryville, California, USA - Original compost - Organic plus compost (OP) | ecosystem: Engineered > Solid waste > Mixed feedstock >... | reverse complement strand
TGCCGAGCCGGGCGTTCGGATCCTCGACTGCACCTGGCACCACCCCAGCACGAATTTGGACGGCCGTACCAATATCGCGGCCGCCACCTGCCCGGCGCCGTTCACTTTGACATCGATCATATCGCCGACAAGTCCTCGTCTCTGCCGCATATGCTGCCAAGCGCCACCGATTTCTCCCATAAAGTCGGATTGCTTGGCGTGAACGACGGCGATCGCGTAGTCGTTTACGATCGCCTGTTCGGCGGCTCTGCCGCGGCGCGTGTGTGGTGGATGTTCCGCGTGTTTGGCTACGATAACGTCGCCGTGCTGGACGGCGGCTTCGATAAATGGACCAGAGAAAAGCATCCGACGGAAATGTCGGCAGTGCGGCCCGAGCCAAAGAAATTCACAGCGGTCTTCAATCCGGCCCTTGTCCGCACGCTATCGCAGATGAAGGATAATCTGGGCTCGGCCGCCGAACAGGTTGTCGACGCGCGTGGTCCCGGAAAGTTCGACGGCACGCAGGAAGACGTTTTCAAGTTTGCCAAGAATGGTCATTTGCCAGATGCCATCAATGTTCCGTGGGCCGATCTCGTCGATGGACAAACCGGCGCTTTCCTGACGCCGGACGCAATCGCGAGCCGCTTCACCAGCGCCGGCGTCAATCTCGACGCGCCGATCGTGACCATGTGCGCATCAGGGATCAGCGCGCCAGTTGCGGCGCTCGCTCTGTCTCTTCTCGGGATCGGAAATGCTTCCGTCTATGACGGCTCATGGGCAGAATGGCACCTGGCCGAAGACGCGCCCGCTGTCGCTGCTTAACGGGATCGAAGGAGCATGCGCACCGAGACAAGCAGCGAGACCAACGGCGACACTCTTCTGCCGGTCGCACAAGGCGACGAATACGAGCTGCTACAGTCGAACGATGGCGGTGCGTTCGTCCTCCGCTTCAAAACGGAAGGTCTTACCGCGCATTTGCAAGGCGAAGACGCCGCGCGCTTCCTCGCCGACTATGAAGCCATCAAGTTCCGCTTTCCCGACTGGAAACCCGACCAGATATTGGCCCAGCTCTGGGATCAGGGCGGCTACAGCTGGCTCGCGACACAGGAGTGAAGAACGATGGCAACGCTCGTCAAGGTCACGCGGGACGGCCGCAAGGTGGAAGTCATCGGCTTCGCCATCTGTCTTGACGGCCAGCTCGAGGCCTTCGATCTGATCGAGGTGAAAATGCACCCTAACCGCCGCAAGATCCTCGACGTTGCGCCGGACGCCACCCATATGGCCGGCCGCGTGACCCTCACCAAGGACGAAGCGGAGACTGTGACGCGCGCGCTCAAGGAGGCGGAAGCCCAGGTGCTCGCGAATCCTGCGGCAATCAACGAACGATTCCGGATCGCCGCCATGTGGAAGGCCCGAGAAGTCGGGATTGAATAAGCATCTCTTTCTGCCGCCCCTTGCCCCATCATGCTTGTCCCGATCCGGTATAGAACGCAAAGCGAGACCGCTTAAAGCCGGATCGCGGCGGATTATCCAGGTCTAGTTATCCAGGTCTAGGCCGCTTCCGCCTTCAGTGCACCATGGGTCTGGCAATTGGTCGGGCAGACGCGGGCGCAGGCACCGCAACCGATACAAGCGCCCTCGTCGTTCATCACCATGACTTTCTTTTCAATTTCGTCGTCTTCGTCTTCTTGGTCGAGCGCGACCAATTCACCGTCTTCGTTGATGCCCTTGAGCGTCATCACGTCGCGGCCGCAGACCTTGAAGCAACGGCCGCATCCGATGCACTTCTTCGGATCGATGCCGAGCAGAAAATCAGGTTCCCATACCCGGCCATCGCGCGTTGCATTGGACATTTTTACGATTCCTGCCTACGCGGCCTCAAGGGACTTGAGATTAGCGCGCTTCTGCTCCAGTTCGGCGAACGCATCGTGCGCCTTCTTGGCGACGTCCATGATCTGCTGCCAGTTGATCGGCAATTCTTCCGACAGATCATGCAGGTCCATTTTCGCCTGCATCGCCTTCGCAGACAGCTTCTTGATTTCAGTCTTCAGTTCTTCCACACCGCTCATTGTGACCCTCAATATTTTGCGACGTCGGGAAACTTGGTGATCATGTCGACACCCTGCTTGATGTATTTCTCGCCCTCTTCGGCAAGCTTGCCCAGTGTGTCGAAGCCAAACCGGTGAACGTCGCGCAACTGCTTGTTGACGACGATGAGACGGCCACCGATCAGCACCATGCGGCCGAAACCTTCGTGACTCATCTTCAGCATGGGAGAGATCATCACGCCGGTTTCGCGCTCGATCGAAAGACAGACGGCATTGAAAAACAGCTCGATCCGCCAAATTGTCTCGGGATCCGGATCACCGATGATCGGCAACGCCCGGCGCTTTTCCTTGTCGAGAACATATGGCTCGATCAGATCAAGATCGTCCTTGTTGTCCCACGCGCCGTGGGTGTCCTGAGCCCGCCAAACCTTGACGAGTTCTTTGATGAACGGCGCAGTGGCTGCCGGATCTTGTTCGAGCACGGGGGCTGCTTCGGCCATTATTTCCTCATTCTTCAAAATCAAACGTCCGTTCCTGACCCTTGGCGAGCGCCTTGCGCAGCCAGGGCGGCGGCGTTCCCTTCAGAACGTCCTGAAGCTTGCCCAGGAGATCAGTAATCTCCTCGGGTTGGTTCACCTTCATCGGATGGATATTGTTCGCAACCACCCGAGCCGCGCCGGAGCCGCCGATCGCCGCGACATAAAGGATCGCGCAGTCCTTGATGGCGTCGATCTTCGGCGCGAGCTTGTCTTCGTTACCGTCCTCCTTGAGATCGCCGTCGAACTCGACAGCTTCAAGGAATTTGTGTCCCTCCGGCCCGACATCGTAGATCGCGATATTCTTGGCCCAGCCGAAATGCGCGTCGACCCGTTTGAGGTCTTGCGTTGCGAATGCGACTTTCATGTCATCTCCCCATCTTGCCTGAGGTCAGTGGGATATGCCGGACGCGGGTCGGGCGCCTTTCAGGCTGTCGAAGCCGTGGCGCCACGTTTCCGGGTTTGGCTGGCGATTTTTTTCGTGGTCCTCGATAAGCAGATTGGCAATGTCGAAAACCAGATCGCGGCTTCCGCGATAGCCAATGCTGAGCTGATGTCCTGGGCCGAGCCGGTCAAATATGGGAAAGCCGCAACGATAGAACGGGACGTTCAAGCGCTCCGCCATCTGGCGCCCATGCGCATGGGTGATCAGAAGGTCGCAACCCCGCTCCCTGGAAAACGTCTCCAGGTCTTCGAGGTCGCCGATCAAAACTTCCTCGGTTGGAAGTCGCTCCAAAACCGGCGACTGCGTCGTGGTTACGGCGGCAGTGATATCCGTGCCGACGCCGTGCAGGAAGCTCGCGATGTCGTAGAGCAGGTCCGGTTCAGCACCGATCGCGAGCTTGCGGCCGCCAAGCCAGAAATGGGCATCCAGCATCGCATCGGCCAACTGGCCGCGTTGCCGGCGATACTTTATCGGAACAGGACGGCCGGTGACCTCGCTGAGGAACATCATCAGTTCGTCGTTCGGTTCGAGACCACACAGCCGCTCGAACACGCGGGACGGAACCCCCGTCTTGTTTTCCATCGCTTCAGCGGCACGGCGCATCTGGGCACCAATCGCGATCGTCCAACCCGCCTGCCCCATGGTGGCGATTTCCTCCACGCCGATGCCGCCGATCGTCGTGGGGCTGAAATCCTCCGGAATATGCCCATCGAGCGACGTACCGATATCGGGCAGGAATGATGGTTCCAGGCCGAAATCCTCGAGGATTGTCCGCAGTTCCTCGATATCGCCCGGCGTGAGATGACAACCCGGCAAAACGTTTATGCGCGACGGGTCGCGTCGCGCCGCGTTTGATGGCTTCTCGACCAGCACCTCGACCATCTTGGCAACGGTCTTTTCCCAGCCATCCTGGAATGCGTCCTTGAAGTCCGGCGTGGAAACGTAGACGAGCGGATAATTGGCGAGTTGCGGATACTTCTCGCGCGCCAGTTTAATGTAGCCGTCGACATCGTCGCCTTTGGTTTCGGTGACGCCCGTCGACACGATGCCGATGATTTCCGGCTTCTGCCGGTTGAATATGTTGATGATCGCCTGCTCGACGTTTTCATATCCGCCGAGCACAGTCGCCACCTCACTCATCGCCGTTGTCTGCATCGGCACGTTTTCCTTGAAGTGCCGAACGAACAGCGTGAGACCGAACGACGTGCAACCTTGAGAACCGTGCAGCAAGGGCATCGCGCCGCGCAGTCCGAGAAAGGCATATGCCCCTCCGATCGGCTGGCTCATCTTCAACGGATTGACTGCGCAGGCCTTCTTGCTGACTCTTACTTTGGCCGGCAGGATTGGGGTTGTCATGGGAGCCGGCCTTATTCAGCCGCAATCATTTGCGGCACGGGCTCGGGAACGATCTGCATGGCCTCGAAGATCTCCTCGATGCGGATGGAGCAGGAGCCACAGCCCCCGGACGCGTTGGTGTGTTCGCGCACGCCTTCAACCGTCGTGAGACTGTGCGCCTTGATGGCATCCTCGATCGTGCCGAGGTCAACGCCCTTGCAGTTACAGATCTTCTTGGAGCGGCGGGCGGCTTCGGCGGCGACCGGGTCGGCCGCGAGCGCAGCGGCTTCGGCTTCGATCTGGGCGATCGCTTTTGCCTGCCAGCTCTTCGTGGCGTCATCCCATGGAGCCGGCTTGCGAAGCTGCGACCAGAGCGGATTATACAGCGCCTTTTCGATTTCGTGGACCAGTTTGACCATGCCGACATATCCCATGTAGGCGTGGTTGCGTTCCTGATTGATATCGAGCCATGGCACGCCCGCCTTGAGCGCGACAAACTGGGACTTTCCGCCCGACAGCATGATGTCGGCCTTGGCGTCCTTGAGCATCTTGTACATTTCACGCGGCGCCATGTCGTCGATCATGTGCGCATCCTGGCCCATCAATTCCTTGATGCGCTCCTTGTCCTCCTTGGTGGACTTCTTCACGCTGGTGCCGACCATCTCCATGCCGGCTTCCTGGAGGGCTGCAACCACCGACCAGGATTTCACACCTCCGGTGATCAGCAACGCCTTCTTGCCTGTGAGCCGCTTCTTGTACGGCTCGATCGCAGCCCAGGCCCTCGCCTCTTCGCGCGCGATCACCGCTTCGGTGCGATCCATGAGTTCGGCAGGCGCGCCCTTCTCGATCAGGAGGCGCGCCAGCTCGCGCAGGGAATCCGAAGAGTCCTGGATGCCGTAGAACGATCCTTCAAAGAACGGGATATCGTACTTCTCCTCCATTTTGCGGGCGATATTGATCATCGCCTTGGAGCAGACCATCATCGCAGCCTTGGCGCGATGGGACGAAGCAACATCCTTGTAGCGGCCATCGCCGGAGATGCAGGCGAGAACACGGATACCAAGCTCGTCCAGCAGCGGCTTCACCTGCCACAGTTCGCCTGAAAGGTTGTATTCGCCGATGATATTGATGTCGTATGGGGTCGTGTATTCCGGCTCTTCCGTGCCAATGACGTGTTCGAGAATAGCCTCGCCGGCGAGCTTATTGCCGAGGTTCTTCGGGCCGACAAAGCCAGGGGAGTTGATCGGAATAACCGGCTTGCCGAATTTTTCCCGTGCCGCCTTGCAGACCGCGTTGATGTCGTCGCCGATCATCGCAGGCACACAGGTCTGATACACAAAGATCGCCGGCGGGTCGTACTTTTCGATGATTTCCTTGATCGACTTGAACAGCCGCTTTTCGCCGCCGAACACGACATCCGTTTCGTTGATGTCGGTCGTGAACCCGGTGCGCCAGACACTGGAGCCAGAAGATTTGGCGGGACGGTTATCCCAGGAATTTCCTTCGCATGCGATAGGCCCATGCACCAAGTGCGCGACGTCCGTCAGAGGCTGCAGCGCAATCTTGGCGCCGTCGAAAGCACAGCCGCCGGCGGCGCCGCCGGGCTGCAATTGCTTGGTACAACCCTTCTTGCGTTCAGCTTCCGACTTGTTGGCGTTCTTCGCACAACCGGGTTCGTTGAAGACTTGCTGGATGGTATTCGAAAGCGAACTCATTCCTCTCTCCTCTTCATCCGATCTACGCCAGCAAGCCCCCGGTAAGGCCGCCGGCTTTGCACCGCGCCGCGAAACCCGATCGGGAGCCGCGGCGCAGCGGTATCTGCCATCAACGAATGATGTCGAAGCTGTAGTCCGTCTTCGCCGGAACGATCGTGTTCTTGTCGATCTCGTCGAAAATCTTGTCGAGAATCCAGACCAGCACGTTCATGCCGCCCTGATAGCCCCACACGGGATAACGATGGTGATGGTGGCGATCGAATACCGGGAAGCCGATGCGGATCAGCGGCGTGCCGGTGTCGCGCTCGAGATATTTGCCGTAGGTATTGCCGATCAGGAAGTCCACCGGCTCCGTGAACAGCAGCGAGCGCATGTGCCACAGGTCCTTGCCTGGGTAGACGTGGCAGTTCTTGCCGAACGGCGAAGAGTCGAACAGCGCCTGCATCTTTTCCGCCCAGCCCTTGCTGCCGTTGGTGGCCAGGACATGGGTCGGCTCAGCGCCAAGTTCCAGCAGGAACTCTGCAAGGCCGTAGCAGAGGTCCGGATCGCCATAGATCGCAAATTTCTTGCCATGAATATGCGCGCTCGAATCCGCAATCGCGTCGACGAAGCGGCCGCGTTCGCGCGCGAGCTCTTCCGGGATCGGCTTGCCGGTGATACGTGAGATTTCCATCAGGAAACGGTCGGTGGCGCCGACGCCAACCGGGTGATTGAACGCGAGCGTCTCCTGACCATGCGCCGCGATCAACGGAAGCGTCTTTTCGGTGCAGTATTCCTGCATCGAAATGGTCGCCTTGGCGTGGATCGAATTCGCCGCCTCTTCCAGCGTGGTCCCGCCGTCGTACATGCGGAACTCGCCATCCGTCGGCGTATCCCACACGTCGCTGTTGTCCGCAAGGATGGTGTACTCGACACCCATCATGTTGAAGATACGCTTGATCTCACGGATATTGCCGACAGTATAGCCGTCGAAGCCGCCGATGAAGTTGATCTTGTCGTTCGGCTTGCGCTCCAGCTTGGGCGCCGTGCCGGCCTTGCCGTCCCAGAAATGTTCGAAAATCCCCTTCATTACGTTGTCGTAGCCGGTGATGTGACTGCCGACGAAGGCGGGTGTATGTGCGAACGGCACGTCGTATTCAGCGGGCACGGAGCCTTTCTCCTTCGCGGTTTTGATAAACGCATTGAGATCGTCGCCGATCACTTCCGCCATACAGGTCGTCGAGACCGAGATCATCTTCGGCTTGTACATGTTGTAGGTGTTGGCGAGGCCATCGATCATGTTGTTGAGGCCGCCGAACACCGCCGCGTCCTCCGTCATCGAAGACGACACACAGGAGCTGGGCTCCTTGAAGTGGCGCGAAAAGTGGCTGCGATAGTACGCGACGCAACCCTGCGAGCCGTGAACGAAAGGGATGGTGCTTTCAAAGCCGACCGCGGCGAATACGGCGCCGAGTGGCTGGCACGCCTTGGCCGGATTGACGGTCAGCGCTTCGCGGGCGAAATTCTTCTCGCGATATTCGGGCGTTTTCGCCCATTCGCGGACACGCTCGACTTCCGCAGGATCGCGGGGATTCTCGAACATCTTCTTCTTGTTGGCCAGCATCTGCTGGTATTCCGGACCCCGGAACAGCTCGAAGTGATCGAGCACATTGTCTGCATTTTGCGGCATCGTAGCCTCTCCGTAATATCGTGTTCGATCCTTCGACCGGCCCCGCCGAAATGGCGGAGCCGGAAGTTCTCATTGCCTTACTCGGCTGCGAGCAGGGTCGGCTCCGGCGCCTTCTTCCACGGCGCCCTGGCCATCTTCCAGATCGGCGCGTTGATCGCCATGTCCATGTCGCGCGCGAAAATCGCGAAGCCGTCATAGCCATGGTACGGGCCGGAATAGTCCCAGGAGTGCATCTGGCGGAACGGTACGCCCATCTTCTGGAACACGTACTTTTCCTTGATGCCCGAACCGACCAGATCCGGCTGGATATTCTCGACGAACTTTTCGAATTCGTAGCCGGTCACGTCATCGTAGATCAGCGTGCCATCCTTGACGTAGTGCTGAGCCGTACGCTGATAGTCATCGTTGTGGCCGAATTCGTAGCCGGTGCCGACAACTTCCATGCCCAGGTCTTCGTAAGCGCCGATCACGTGACGCGGACGCAGGCCGCCAACGAACAGCATCACCGTCTTGCCTTCCAAACGCGGCCGGTACTTGGCAATCACCGCATCCATCAACGGCTGGTACTTGGCGATGACGCGTTCGGCACCTTCCTTGATCTTGTCGTCGAAGTAGCTCGCAATCTTGCGCAGCGACTCCGCAATCTTGCTCGGGCCGAAGAAGTTATATTCGCACCACGGAATACCGTACTTCTCTTCCATGTGGCGCGAGATGTAGTTCATCGAGCGGTAGCAGTGCAGAACGTTGAGCTTCGCCTTCGGCGTCGCCTCGAGTTCGGCCAGGCTGCCGTCGCCCGACCACTGGGCGATCACGCGCAGGCCCATCTCTTCGAGCAGAATGCGCGAGGACCAGGCGTCACCGCCGATGTTGTAGTCGCCGATGATCGCGACGTCGTACGGCGACGGCTCGAAGCGCGGCGGGGCGTCGGGCGCAATCTTGTCGAACACCCAATCACGGATCGCGTCGTTGGCGATGTGATGGCCGAGCGACTGCGACACGCCGCGGAACCCTTCGCAGCGCACCGGCACGATCGTTTTGCCGTCGTATTCCTTCGACTTTGACTTCGACACCGCTTCGATGTCGTCGCCGATGAGACCGATCGGACACTCGGACTGCACCGTGATGCCGTTGTTGAGCGGGAACAGTTCCTGGATCTCGTCCATGATCTTGGCGAGTTTCTTGTCGCCGCCGAAGACGATGTCCTTTTCCTGGAAGTCCGAGGTGAACTGCATCGTCACGAAGGTGTCGATACCGGTCGTGCCGATGTAGTAGTTGCGACGCGCCGCCCAGGAATACTGCCCGCAGCCGACCGGCCCGTGGCTGATGTGGATCATGTCCTTGATCGGTCCCCAGACAACGCCTTTCGAGCCGGCATAAGCGCACCCGCGGATGGTCATCACGCCGGGGATCGACTTGATGTTCGACTTCACGCCGCAATCGGACTTGCCGGCTTCGTGGACGTTGAGATGCTTGGCGCGGCGCTTGGCGGTCTTTTCCGGATAGACCTTGAGGACGTCATCGATCAGCTGTTTGTTGCGCGCCTTGATCTCTGCAATGCTTTCCGTCTTTGCCAGACTCATGTGGTTTCTCGCTTCTGCTCCGGTTGTCGTGTCCCGGCTGCGCCCGCGGCGGAGCCGCCCTAAGATCGTTGCCGTCAGCCTGAACGGGCCTTACGGACCTCCCTGCGGCCGCATCGTTGACCAGTCCCCTGTACAAACACAGGGTTTGCAACCCCTATGCCAGCGGTGCCAAAGCCAAAAACTGGATGAATTCCAGATAGATATCGAATTTGTCCTGGATGTTCCAAACCCGACACCGCCACGCCCTGCCCGACATCCGCCGGTGCGACTGTCTGAAACAAAACAACACAGCGAGAGGCGCTCAATGCAGCCCGGAGCCCGAGCGGGCCGCCCGCTCGCGGGCGAATTCCGCGACCACAGGATCGGTGTCGTCGAACATCAACGCCAATTCCGACACCGCGACCTGGCTTGCAACATGATAGCGGACACGCCAGTCAGGATCGTTTCGCAACACCAATAATTGTTCAGGCGACATACGCTGTGCGGCTTCAAGCCGGATATCGCCATGTTCGTCCAGCGCCATGCGGCCGAGCCATTGCGGCTCGATCCGTTTGGCCACGACCCGGCGCACTTCCGGTTCGCTATCGAGAATCATGAGCGGCAGCAGCGAAGACTCGATGGTCCGGGCGACCATCAAGCGTACGTAGTAATCGGAATCACTCATCATCGGAAAAAGGTCGACTCCGCTTAACAACGAAGCAACGCGGATGCGCACCTCCCGATGCGGATCATTGCGCAGCTCCAGGAGATAGCGCTTCGGCAACCGACGGCCGGCCTCCCAACGGACAGTCTCGTCCGGGTCCTTCAGGAGCGGCGGAAGCAAAAACGGGTTGGCATAACAGGCCGCGACGGCACGCGCTTCAAAATGCGGATGCGTGAGATAATCGTTGGAAAGTTCCGGATTCCATTCAAAGAAGCGGTCGATGCGGCGCGCATAGCGGTCCTGAACGCACGCCTTGCGCAACTCGCACTTTCCAGCGGACCGGAGGTCGCGATGCTTGCAATTCTCGCAACGGACTTCGTTGCCTTGCCAGTCGCGCGCCTCATCGATCTCCATCGTCGCTTTAGTCGTCATTGCTTCGACCAATACGATTCAGCACTTCGAGCAAAACTTTCGCGCCGACCTTGTCGCTTGGGTCGAGTTCCAGGAGCTTCATGACGGCGGCGCGGCCCTCCTCCAGATTGCCCAGCCGCATCTGCAGATAGGCATAGCCCTTCAGCGTGAACAGAAAAAACCGCGGCAGGATTTCTTCATAGCGACCGAACTTCGCCTGGTCCGCCGTCACACGCCGCCAGTCCGCCGGCAGATTGTTTTCGCGCGCGGCTTTAGCGAGACATCGCCGGGCAACCTCCAAGGCCTCGCGCAACCGGCCTTTATAAAAATAGAAACGGTAAAAGCCGATCAGCACAGCGGCATGATCAGGCGCCAAAGCCTCGGCTTTTCCGAGAAGTTTTTCGGCCTCAGCATCGTCCTGATAGGCGAGGCCCGCCTCATAAAGATAAATTTCAGCTTCCGGCGATAGGCCGCCGCCGAGCAGAGCGTCACTGAGTAACGCCTGCTCGGACGCCGATACTTCCAGGCCAGGGCTTTCGAATGCCGGGGCCATATACAATGCCTAGTGGTGAACAGCAGCCTTGAGGGCCGGGGCTTCCGTTGTCTTGCAGCCGCAATTCCCCGCCTTCGGATCACGAAACACGAGGCCGCTTTGGGTGGCATTCTCGGCGAAGTCGATTGTGACCCCGTCGAGCAGCAAGCGGCTCTCCGCCGGCAGAAAGAAACGAATGCCGCTCTGATCGACAATCGCATCTCCCGCTCGCGGCGCCGCTTCCACATCGAACTCTGCCGCCAGCCCGGAGCAACCGCCTGCTGTCACTGCGAGACGGAAGCCGCTTTCCGGCCCCCCGCTGAACCGAAGGATACGGCGGATAAACTTGTCCGCGGCTGGCGTCAGTGTGAAGTTCATTGCGGTCCCCTTATGCCGGCGGCTGGTAGCGCGGATAGGAATTGTCGATCACGCAGGTATCGTCGACTGGACAGACGGCGGCACACTGCGGCGTATCGAAGTGCCCGATACATTCGGTGCACTTCTTCGGATCGATCACGAACGTTCCGTTCTTTTCGAAGATCGCAACGTTCGGGCACTCCGGTTCGCAGGCCGAACAACTCGTGCACTGCGACGCGATGATCTTGAGAGTCATGCTCCTGAGCTCCTGTTTCCTTGTGACCGGCTCAGGCCGCAGCGATCAGAGCGCCCTGACGGATTTCCGCGTCGCCGCGGACCTCGTGGACGATCTCACCGCTCTTGACCTTCTCGAGGTACGCCTTGAACCAGGCAATCGCTGACTTCTCGATGAAGGCGTGAGCGTATTGATCGACCGGTTCAATCCCGGCCTTGATCAGATCCGCCTTCGGGCAACCACCGATCTTCGCCACAAACACCGCGTGGCAGTCGTTGATCGCCTTGATCACGGTCTCCAGACTGTCCTCATCGCCATAGCCGCCCTGGCAGTACAGATCGACGCGGCGATGACCCACGAACTTCGCACCAGCGGTCGAGAGTTCGTAAACCTGGAACTCCTTGGCGTGGCCGAAGTGTTCGTTGACGAGTCCCGACCCCTTGGTCGCCACCGCGATCAGAAGCTTGATGTCGCTCGCCTCACCAGCCAGCGTCGCAAGTTCTTCCTGCTTGGCCGCCACCTTGGCGAGACGCTCTTCCTCGACCTTGTCCTGATAGGCCTTGCGGCCTTCAAGGTCGTAGTCGACTTCCATCGCCATGATCTTGTCTGTGGTGAACTCAGCCGAACGATCCTCGCCCAGCAGACCGACCGCATCGGCACGGCACTGACGGCAGTGCCGCATCATGTTCATCTCACCTTCGCAGCTGTCCTGCAGCGCCTTGAGCTCCTGCGCCGTCGGACCGCGCTGGCCATTCAGGCCAAACACTGTGCCGTGCTCCGGCGAGGAAATCAGAGGCATGATGTTGTGCAGGAACGCGCCACGCGATTTGACGGCCTTGTTGACGTCGACGAGATGCTTGTCGTTGACCCCCGGGATCATTACCGAGTTGACCTTGCAGAGAATGCCGCGCTCGGTCAGCATCTCCAGACCTTGAAGCTGACGGTCAGTCAGAAGCTTTGCTGCTTCCACACCCGTATAGCGCTTGTGCTTCCAGAACACCCACGGATAGATCTTCGCGCCAACTTCCGGATCGACCATGTTGATGGTGATCGTCACGTGGTCGACATTGAAGCCCGCGATGGTGTCAACGTGGTCCGGCAGCGCAAGACCGTTGGTCGACAGGCACAGCTTGATGTCAGGTGCCGTCTTCGAGATTAACTCGAAGGTCTTGAAGGTCTTTTCAGGGTTGGCGAGCGGGTCGCCCGGTCCGGCAATGCCGAGCACGGTCATCTGCGGAATGGTGGAGGCCACCGCCAGCACCTTCTTCGCCGCCTGTTCCGGCGAGAGCTTCTCGCTCACCACGCCAGGACGCGACTCGTTCGCGCAATCGTATTTCCGGTTACAATAGTTGCACTGGATGTTGCACGCCGGCGCGACGGCCACGTGCATGCGCGCGTAGTGATGATGCGCTTCCTCGCTGTAGCAGGGATGGTTCTTCACCTTCTCCCAGATTTCCGGAGCAAGATCGTTTTCCCCGGCACCCGAGCCGCAGCTCGCCTTACCGCTGCCACCGCTCGTTCCACAACCCTTGTGTTCCGCAATTTTCTGCATCACGTCGTCGAGCCCATTCGCTCCAACGACCCCGTCCGAAATCTCAGCCGACCCCACCGATGCCTGCAGACCGCTCATGTATCTCTCCAATGCTGGGTCACAATGCCGTTAACAGCTTCGACGCACCCGCAGTCCCTGCGCTGGCGGTGCCTGCTCTTCACACCGTGCCGCCGCTCCAACACGACGACACTGCGTTCCCTGTCCCTTTCGCAACTCCTGTGCCAGCGATCAAAATTCAAATAAATCCAAACTGCTCAATGCGTTGCGGCAAACGGCACGATTGTCGCCATGACGACACAGCGGCACCGAAAACGCTTCTGCTGTTCCAAACGCGACAGGAGTTTTGCGAAAGCTTTGCAGCGCGCGACATATGTTGCTTTGCTTAAAAGCTTCAGGAATCGTTCCGAATAAAATGAAATGAGCCGGATGCCGATAGGCGCTCTCAAGCAAAGAATGTCTGCGCTTTCACCAGCGCCTGCGCCAGGCTGTCGACTTCCGCAAATGTATTGTAGAGCGCAAACGACGCCCGGCAGGTCGCCGGCACCCCGAAGCGTTGCAACAGCGGCATCGCGCAGTGGGTGCCGGCACGCACCGCGATTCCAGACCGGTCGATGATGGTTGCGAAATCGTGCGCATGCGCGCCTTCCATCTCGAACGAGATGATGGCGCCCTTGTCCGCACCGGCACCGATGATCCGCAGCGAATTGATTTCGCGCAGCTTATTTTGGGCGTAGGCCAGCAACGCCTGTTCATGCGCGCGAATGCGCGCCTTGCCGATCGAGCTGATATAATCCAGCGCCTCGCCAAGCCCGATCGCCTGCACGATCGGTGGCGTTCCTGCCTCGAAACGATGGGGCGGGCCGCCATAAGTCACCCAATCCCGGTGAACCTCACGGATCATCTCGCCGCCGCCATTGAACGGCGGCATCGCAGCGAGAAGCTCATATTTGCCGTAGAGCGCGCCGATGCCGGTCGGGCCATACAGTTTGTGGCCTGTCACAACATAAAAATCACAATCGATGTCTCGCACATCGACATCGAGGTGGACCGCTCCTTGCGATCCGTCGATCAGCACGGGAACGCCCCGTGCATGGGCTAGCCGCGCGACTTCCTTCACCGGCACGGTCGTGCCAAGCACGTTCGACATCTGCGTGATCGCGACGATCCTGGTACGATCGGTCAAAAGCTTTTCGAATTCGTCGAGCAGGAAATTACCGTCGTCGTCGACCGGCGCCCACTTGATCACCCCGCCTTGCCGTTCGCGCAGAAAATGCCACGGGACGATGTTGGCGTGATGTTCCATGATCGAGAGCACGATTTCATCGCCCGGGACAATCCGCTCACGGCCAAACGTCTGCGCCACCAGATTGATCGCTTCCGTCGCACTGCGCGTGAAGATTATCTCTTCGCTCCGCTCCGCATTGAGAAACGCACGCATTTTCTCGCGCGCGCCTTCATAGGCTTCGGTCGCTGCGTTGGCGAGATAGTGCAATCCGCGATGAACATTGGCGTACTCGGACGTATAGGCCTGATACATGCGATCAAGCACCGCTTTCGGCTTTTGCGCCGAAGCGGCATTGTCGAGATAGACCAGCGGCTTGCCATGAACCTGCATGGCGAGGATGGGAAAATCCTCACGGACCCGCGCGACGTCGTAGCTTCCGTTACTGACGGCGGAATGGGTCATTTCCGCTCCCGCAGCCAGCCTGCCGTGGCCTCCGTCAGAACGTCGCGGATATTCTCGTGATCGATGCCGTCCACGACCTCGCCGATAAAAGCCTGAATCAGCAGCGCTTCTGCGTCCTTCTCCGGAACGCCGCGCGCCATCAGATAGAATTTCAGTTCGGGATCGAGGGCACCAGTTGTTGTGCCGTGACCGCATTGCACGTCGTCGGCAAAGATCTCGAGTTCCGGCTTGCTGCTGGCCTCCGCTGTATCCGACAAAAGGAGCGCGCGGGACATCATGCGCGCATCGGTCTTTTGCGCATGAGGCTGCACCTTTATGCGCCCCTGGAACACGGCGCGGGCTTCATCGTCCAGCACCGATTTGAAGACTTCCCGGCTCTGACAGCCGCCGGCGACATGATCGATACTAAGCGTGGAGTCCGCATGTTGTTTGCCGGAAAGCAGGCTTGCGCCGCTAATCGACGCCGACGCGCCTTCGCCTGCAATGCGCACAAACACCTGGTTGCGAACCAGACTGCCGCCGATCGTGTAATAGCAATCGTTGAATTGCGCGCGAGCATCAAGCGCCGCCAGAACTGACGCCACATGTAGCGCCGCTGACCCCTCACATGTAACTTTCACATGATCGACCCGGCTGCCCTCCCCAACAGAAATCTCGACGGCGGCGTTAACCTGGTAATCGGATTTATCTGGACCTTCATAGCTTTCAATCAGCGTCAATTGCGCGCCGGGTTCGACGACGACGAGCGAGCGCATGAACGTCGCCGTCCCGCTGCCACTCGTCGTCACAAAGACAAGAATAAGCGGTTCGGCGATGATAGTATTCGCAGCAACGTGGATCACGACGCCATCGCCCATCAAGGCTGTGTTGAGCGAGAGCGCCGGATCACGAACAGGCAGCAACTTGCCAAGGTGCCTCGCGGTGAGCGGATCACCCGACGCTAGAGCTTCCGCCATCGAACAAATCTCGAGGCCGGCTGGCATATCGGATAGATCCGAAAGTTGGGGGACAAACGCCCCGTCCACAAAAAGGAGCCTGCGGCCGCCGGTTTGCGGAAACAATGCGCCGGCATTCTTCGCGCTGGCCTTGGCTGTCGCGTCGGGCGGCGGCGCAAGCGGCTTTGCGTCCCGCATCAAATTGCGCAGGTCCGTGTACTTCCAGGTCTCGATCCGCCGATGGGGCAGGCCGTTGGCCGCGAATTCGCTGAACGCAGCCGTCCGCACCGCCTTCACGCGAAGGTCGCCCGGCAACTTTGCCGCCGCAAAGATGTCGGCCAGCGCCAGTTCCGCGCCGGTCTTGCGGCGTGCCTGCTCGGCGGGGAAAATCTGCGCCATGGTCGTTACGCCGCCTCATTGAGGTACTGGGCGTAACCGGTCGCCTCGAGTTCGAGCGCCAGTTCCTTGCCGCCGGTCCGCACGACCTTGCCTGCCGACAGCACATGCACCACATCCGGCACGATGTAATCGAGCAGCCGCTGATAGTGCGTGATGACGATCATGCCGCGTTCCGGCGAGCGCATGTAGTTGACGCCATTGGCCACGATTTTCAACGCGTCGATATCGAGACCCGAATCGGTTTCGTCGAGCACGCAGAGTTTTGGCTCCAGCAGCATCATCTGCAGCGTCTCTGCGCGCTTCTTCTCGCCGCCCGAAAAGCCGACATTCACCGGCCGCTTGAGCATATCGGGATTCATGCCGAGCTGGTCGCCGATCTCGCGTACCCGCTTGATCAGGTCCGGCGACGACAATTCCGGCTCGCCGCGTTTCTTCCTTTGCGCATTCATCGCGGTGCGCAGGAAGGTCATGGTCGCGACGCCCGGGATTTCCAGCGGATACTGGAACGCCAGGAACGTGCCGGCCGCAGCGCGCTCGTCCGGCGATAGAGAAAGCATATCGACGCCGTTGAAAAGCACCTCCCCCCCGGTGACCTCATAACCGGGCTTGCCGGCCAAGACATAGGACAGGGTCGATTTGCCGGCACCATTCGGCCCCATAATGGCATGCACCTCGCCCGCATTCACGGTGAGAGTCAGCCCCTTGAGGATCTGCTTGCCGGCGACTTCAGCCTGGAGGTCTCTGATTTCCAACAGCGCCGTCATAACAAGACTCCTTTCGTCGATCCCGACGTCAAACCCTGAATTTTAATCCCCAGCCCTGCCCCACTTGCGCAGGCCACTACCCCACACTGCCCTCAAGACTGATCGAGATAAGCTTCTGCGCCTCGACGGCGAACTCCATGGGGAGCTGCTGCAGCACGTCGCGCACGAAGCCGTTGACGACGAGCGCGGTGGCTTCCTCGGCGGAGAGCCCGCGCTGCATGCAGTAGAACAGCATCTCTTCGGAGATCTTCGAGGTGGTCGCCTCGTGCTCGAACACGGCGGAAGAGTTCTTCGCCTCGATATAGGGCACCGTATGCGCGCCGCACCTGTCGCCGATGAGCAGCGAGTCGCAGTTGGTGAAGTTGCGCGCGCCGGTCGCCTTGCGGTGCGCCGAGACCAGCCCGCGATAGGTGTTGTCGGAGCGCCCGGCCGCGATGCCCTTGGAGATGATCCGGCTCGTGGTGTTCCGGCCCAGATGGATCATCTTGGTGCCAGAGTCGACCTGCTGGCGCCCGTTCGAGATCGCGATCGAATAGAACTCGCCGCGCGAGTTGTCGCCGCGCAGGATGCAGCTTGGATACTTCCAGGTGATCGCCGAGCCGGTCTCGACCTGCGTCCACGAAATCTTCGAACGCGCGCCGCGGCAGTCGCCGCGCTTGGTCACAAAATTGTAGATGCCGCCCTTGCCTTCGGCGTCGCCGGGATACCAGTTCTGCACCGTCGAATACTTGATCTCGGCGTCGTCCAGCGCGACCAGTTCGACCACCGCGGCATGCAGCTGGTTCTCGTCACGCATCGGCGCGGTGCAGCCTTCGAGGTAGCTCACATAGGAGTCCTTGTCGGCGATGATCAG
>Ga0164243_10006498_pt1 | contig 17676 bp, 19 predicted proteins | sample OricompcompostOP_FD_108781 | JGI IMG/M metagenome (GOLD analysis project Ga0164243, IMG submission 108781) | Organic Plus compost microbial communities from Emeryville, California, USA - Original compost - Organic plus compost (OP) | ecosystem: Engineered > Solid waste > Mixed feedstock >... | reverse complement strand
CACCACGTACGGCGAACTCATCGACCGTGCCGGACCCGCCGGGGAACGACACGCATCGACCATCTCGGTCTCGCTCGACCTCAAGTCCGCCAGTCGAGCGATCCGGGCCGCCGGCGGCGGCAACCGGGGCGCCGCAGCCGTGCTGCGACAGGAGATGTCGACCATCGTGGCCGCACTCCGCTCAGCCGACCTCGCACCATCGGACTGGTTGGAACCTGGAGAACTCGCAGTCATCCTGCGCGGCGCCTACGACCCCGACATCGGCGCAGCGCTGGAACGCCAAGGCGACATCGGGCGCGACCTGGCCACCGCCGGACCCGTGGCCGTCACCGAAAACTGGGCGATGCTGCGCTCTGACTCCGCGCACCATTGCGTGCTGTGGATCAGTGAATGGCCACGGTCGCTGGTCTTCCCCGGCTTCCTCGCGCCCGTTCTGCTGTCGTCGGGTATCCGACGGACGTTCAGCCTGCTGTACACGCCCCTGCGTACCGACCAGGCCGCCCGCGACATCCGCAAGAAGAAGACCGAGTACGTCTCCGACGCGGCGCAACGGCAACGCATCGGGCAAGTCGAGGACGCCCAACACAGCGCTGAATACCAAGACGTCCTCCAGCAAGAAGCCGACCTCACTGCCGGCCACGGCGTCCTGCGGGTCACCGGGCTGATCGCCGTCAGCGCCAGCGACCCTGACGAACTCGAACGCGCCGTCGCTGACATCGAGCAGGCCGCCATCCAAGCCTCCTGCGAAACCCGGCGCCTGTGGGGGCAGCAAGCCCAAGCGTTCACCGCAGCCGCGTTGCCTTTGTGTCGCCAACTCTGACCGTTGCGGCGCACCTGGTTATCAACCCAGGCGTCATGACCATTCGGGAGGAAACGTGCCGACCTTCACCAACCCCACCGTTGATGCAGCTGAGGCCGAGCAGGCGCTGCGCGGTCTCACGCACGCCACACGCCGGATCGACGACCCCTCCCAGATCTACGGAATCCTGGCCTCGCTGTCTCAAGCGGTCGCCTCGTTGAGCCAGTCACTGCACCAACTCGCGGCTACCCACGACAACCACGGCGTAGGCAGCCGCACCGAGGTGGTCGTTGATCCGCAGCAAGCCGGTGCCGCGTACCGGGTGTCGTGGGATCTGCACCGTGCAGGAGAGATGCTCAAGAGCGTTCAGAAGGTCGTCGATGCCGCCCACGAGGCCGAAGCGACCCTCACCTACCAGCCCCCAGCCGTCAGCCGGTCGACCGGACGTACCTCGGGCGGGGTGTCGTTGTGACCGGCCGCGATACGTCTCGTCTGCACACTTCGGTTCTGGTTTCCCCGAACCGTGAACGACGCCGAGACCGCAAGGCACGAAAGGTGGCAGCCCGCGACCTGCTCGCCCGCGACCGCGCTGAGCAGAAGGCGACCGCTAGGGCCAAGGCCGATGCGCTCGCCGCGGAACGCAAAGCAACCGTGCTGCTGCCCAAAGCGGGGGAACCTGGTGCCGCGGCGTTGCGGACACCTGGACGGTTGCGGCTCCCTCGTCATCAAGACACCTCTGCCACCCTCGCGGGTGCCTATCCGTTCCTCGCCGAAGGTGGACTCGGTAGCGATGGAGTCTTCGTCGGCCAAGACCTGTACTCGGGCAGTTCGTTCGTGTTCGACCCGTGGGTGCTGTATGCGCGCGGCATGATCACCGCCCCGAACGTGGTGCTGGCCGGGATCGTGGGCTCGGGCAAGTCGTCGCTGGCGAAAAGCCTCTACACGCGGTCCATCCCGTTCGGTCGACGCGTCTACATTCCCGGCGACCCGAAGGGTGAACACACCGCTGTGGCTGAGGCAGTCGGCGGCAAAGCCATCGCGTTGGGTCATGGGATGTCGGCGCGGTTGAACCCCCTCGACGAGGGTCACCGGCCCAGCGGACTCGACGACGTCCAGTGGGCCGCGCAAGTCAGTGCACGACGCCGCGACCTTCTTGGCGCGCTCGCTGAGACGGTGCTCGATCGTCGACTCTCACCCTTGGAACACACCGCGATCGATGTCGCACTGGGCGAGGTGGTCCGTACCGCTGAGGTGCCGGTGCTGCCGCTGGTGGTCGACCGGCTCTTGGAACCTGATCCGACGGTGGATGCCGACGGTCGGCTCGCCGAAGACGGCCGGCTCCCCGGGCACGCGCTGCGGCGACTGGTGGCTGGTGACCTCGCTGGCCTGTTCGACGGCCCCTCAACGGTGCAGTTCGACCCGACGTTGCCGATGATCTCGCTCGACCTGTCGCGGGTGACGGAGAACGCGACCCTGGTGTCGGTGTTGATGACCTGCGCGTCGGCGTGGATGGAGTCCGCGCTGCTGGATCCCAACGGTGGACAACGCTGGGTCGTGTACGACGAGGCCTGGCGGCTCATGTCCCACCCCGCGCTGCTGCGCCGCATGGACGCCCACTGGCGACTTGCCCGCCACTACGGGATCGCGAACATGCTTGTCTTCCACAAACTCTCCGATCTCGACAACGTCGGCGACTCCGGATCAGCCATGCGGGCACTCGCGAACTCACTGCTCGCCAATGCGGAAACCCGGATCGTGTACCGCCAAGAGTCCGACCAACTGGGTAGCACCGCGACCGCACTCGGACTCACCGGAACCGAGCAGACGCTCCTGCCCACGCTGGGCACCGGCCAGGGCCTGTGGCGGATCAAGCACCGCTCCTTCGTCGTGCAACACCAGCTCCATCCCGCTGAGTTGGAGTTGTTCGACACCACGAGCCGGATGACCGGCATCCACCCGGCGGAATCCTCCGCGCACCTGATGGACGACACGACATCGGGAAGGTGAACCGGATGCGGCAGCAGACACGAGCAGCGCAGCAAGCACGAGAAGCGAAACTCGACGCGCTGCACGCCAAGTTGACCGACGCGGTCAGCACCCTGGTCAGCGGCGACGACTGGCGTCGGGCACTCGAGTTCTCCGCGAGATTCCGCAGCCGGTCAACTGGCAGGAGGGGCGTATTCGAAGTCCGTGAATGGTCAGCGCTTTGACCGGTCGCGGCACGTAGCGGCGCCCGGCGGGACGTCCGCTCCATTCCTCCATCCACCGCGACGAATGACCGTTCAGCCGCGGCTGTACTATTCAGTGCATGCTGACCAATGCCTCTCGTTTGGACGTGATGAATCGTTTGGGTCGAGCTATGGCTGATCCGACTCGTTCACGACTTGTCATGATCTTGTTGGAGCGGCCTGCGTACCCGGCTGAACTTGCTCGCGAGCTGGGTCTGACGCGATCGAATGTGTCTAACCACTTGGCGTGTCTACGCGACTGCGGGATCGTCGCGCCCGAACCTGAAGGCCGGCAGACGCTTTATGCCATCGCTGACCCACACCTGACTCGGGCGCTCAATGCGCTGCTCGAGGTCGCTTTGGCGGTCGATGAACACGCTCCCTGCATCGATTCGGCCTGCACCGTGGCTGAGTGCAGCAGCGGAGTGCCGGCATGATCTTGACCTCTGCGTTGCAGGCGATCGGCCTGTTCATCGCCACCAACATCGACGACGTCATTGTGCTTTCGCTGTTTTTCGCGCGGGGGGCTGGAAAACGCGGGACGACGACGCGGATCTTGGCTGGCCAGTACGTCGGGTTTGCGGGCATCCTGGCCGCAGCCGTACTCGTGTCGCTGGGTGCTGGGGCCTTTCTGCCCGAGGACGCCATCCCCTACTTTGGTCTGATCCCGCTGCTGCTGGGCCTGTGGGCTGGATGGCAAGCCTGGCGTGCTGACGGCGATGATGATGAAGGCAAGGTCGGCGGCAAGGCGGTGGCCGTTTGGACGGTTGCTGCGGTTACCTTCGCGAACGGCGGCGACAACATCGGGGTCTACGTTCCGGTCTTCCTCAGCGTCGGTACCGCTGCCACCGTGGCCTATTGCGTAGTCTTCTTGCTGCTGGTCGGAGCACTGGTCATGCTGGCCAAGTTCGTCGCCACCCGTCCCGGCATCGACGAGATCCTCGAACGCTGGGAACACGTACTCTTCCCACTCGTCCTGATCGGGCTCGGCCTCGTCATCCTCTATACCGGGGGAGCTTTTGGTCTCTGATCGAGCGACGCGACGCGCCCGTCGGTGGTGAGCTGGACCGAGCGAGGACGCTCGAGCACACCTGAGCGTTATGAACACGTTGTCGCACGTCGTTCGATCAGCCTTGGCGGTCGGCGGCGTAGGTCGCCCATTGGCCTTTCGCGGTGGTGGTGTGGCGGTTGATGGACCCGATTGTGAGACCGAGAACGCCAGCGAGCATGGCTGGCGGGATCTCTCGGACGAGTTGCTCGGCCGCTGCAATGCGGTGGCGGCGGGGCTGGATGCCGATGGCACGCATTCGAACAGCAAGCGCGTTGACCGAGAGTGGCTTGTCAGCATGGCCTCCGGTGAACAGCCAGCGAGTGGGCAGCTGCTCGACGGTACTGGCGCGTCTTCGGTGGGGCAGTTGCTGAATGGTCGCGGCGAACGGTTCGGGCAGTTCGAGGGCGTCATCGCCGAGTTTGAGACGCGTGCCGGCTGGGGTAACAATCACGTCCTCGGTCGTCAGCGTGACGATGCGCGCGAGTGGTTGGGCGTAGAGCACGATCAGTGCGCCGGCGATGCGATCGACGGGGTCGAGTTCATCGTCGCGGACCAGACGTTGGGCGATCTGCCAGCGCTCGTCGGCTTCGGCCGGTGCTTCGGGAGTTCCCTTGTAGGCCGGAGGCAGGCTGATGCTTCGAGGCAGATGCCCGCGGCGGCGAGCCCAGGTCAGGAACGGTCCGACCGACCAGCGAGCGGCGCCGGGGCCTGCGAACCACATGTCGATGTCGTGCTGAGTGCAGTCGGGCAAGACGCGGCCATCATCCTCAAGGCCAGCGAGGAAATTGGCGGTTTGTCCGATCTTGCGGCGCGAGTTGATCACCGCTGTAGCGAGTCGTCTGTCGTCATTCAGCGCTCGCAAGCGCGGCAATACGGCCCAAGTTGCCCACCTGCTGGCCAGTCTGCGGTGCTCAGGCGCGAGTGGGGCGAGCAGGTCGGGGATCGCGTTCTCCAAGTGCCGCAGCGCACGCCCCGGGTCGGGCCCGAGGATGTCCGCGGCGATCAACAAGGAGCGCAGGTGCTCGATGGCCTTGCGTTGGGGCAGGTCGTCGAGGCTCTCGTGAGTCAGCGGTATGCGTCCGGTGTCGAGGTCGCGCAGCAGTTCTTCGGACCGGTTCAGCCACCGCCTCGCCGTCAATGGTTCGGCACGCACGATGACGTCCCGCAACAGATGCAACGGCCCGAATCGATCGGCAGGCAAGATGTGGTCGAGGCGGCGTCGCAGCGCACAACGATCACAGACCCGGACACCATTGATGCTGACCAGCGCGGTCCCGGTGGCTTCACAATCCGGGCAGCGGTTACGGGCCTTGTCACGACACCAACGGCAACGACGGTGAGCATCGAGCAGCCGATCGGTTTTGCCGCATTCACGGCAGTGGCCGCGTTCACGGCCGACGCCTTTGCTGCAACGCGAGCAGAGTCCGCGCCCCGACATCGGCGGGCGCTCACACAGCTCGCACGAAGGGGGCGTCACTTCTTGGGAGTAATCTCGGCGCGCCGCGGGGTGCGCGCCTTTGACGTCGCTGAGACCTTCGCCGGCTTGGCCCCGTTCGTGCCGGTCGCACGGGTCGCGGCGGTCTCGGCGACGGGCTCGATCAGGTCGTTGGGAGTAACGGCGAGGATGTCACACAACGCCACCAACATGCGTAGGCTCAACCGCTCCGGGGTGCCGGTCACCATCCGGTATATCTGGGCCTCTGATAGCTCGATGCCACGTTCGGTCAGCAGCGGACGCAGCTCAGTGGTGGCGTACATTCCTCGCTCGGCCATCAGCCTTCGCAGATGCCACGCGTATCCCAGTCGTGGTCTTGACGTTCGGGGCATCGTGATCCTCCTGGCGATCTCAGTCGACGTCTGGCTGAAAAGCTCGGTCCAGGGCGCGGCGCAGCGCCTTGTTCTTGTAGTCCGTACCGACGCTGGTGTAGATCGCGGTCGTCGACCCCCACGAGTGACCGAGCTGTTGCTGAACGAACAGGTGGTCGAAGCCATCTTCCAACAAATGCGAGGCATAGGAATGCCGCAGACAATGCGGACCCAGACTCCGGTCCAGGCCGATCGCATCGCGATATTCAGCGAACCGGTGCGAAAGCGCGTCCACGCTGACCCGAGCGCGCCGCTCGGTCGGCCACATAGCGGTGCCCGTGGCCGCGTAGAGCGGCCGGAGCTCCTCGACCCATTCGGCCACGGACTCAGCGGCCCAACCCATCGTGGTCAGCACCGTCCGACGCCGAGGTGGTCCGCCCTTGAGCGCTTTGCCGTAGCGGACCGACAGTGCCCCATAGCGGCCGAACTCGCCGGCAGCGGCGTTGGCCGACCAGTCCACGACCTCCAACATCGACGCCTCCCGGCGGCGCAGCCCCCATGCGTAAATGACCTTGAATACCGTCGCGTCGCGGAACGCCGCCAACCAGCCTTTACGCCCCGAGGCGCCTACTTGACTGACGCGAGCGTCGCAATAGTCGAAGAACGCCTGCAACTCGTCTCGCGACAACGGACGATTGCCCGGTCGACCCTCATACTCACCTCGGTGAACAACGGTGTTCCACTCGTGGAAGACCTGCACCGGATATTCACCAAAGTACCGGTCGCAGACCTCGTGCCACCGGTACCGGGCATCAGCGAGATACCCACAGAACAGCGAGGTCGCCATTTGATAGTTCCGGATCGTCGAATGCGCGATCCCCGTGCCCACCAAGCTCGCGGTCCACTCCTCGACATCAGCCGGTCCCCATCGCCACGGATAGTCGTTCGTGAACTCCACGAACCGTCGCACGATCTGCGACCGACGCTCGATCGTTCGGCCTGCGAGCATTCTGGAGCGCTGCTGCGTCTCCCAACCCGACAGCATCGCTTCCATCACCGTCTCCTCCGGAGCCAGCAACACCACGCCAGCGCCCAGCAGCCGCTCTGCCGAACCCCCAACCGCGGGCCCCGACGGCCACTTCTGCCCGACTTCCCCGAACCGACTCGACGACACCAGAAGACGATATCATTCATCAGATGCAAGACGCGTGCGGCGGTGCCGGTCTGTCTGTGCGTCAGAGCGCCAGGGAACTGCGCTCAAGCGCCGATCGCAGTGGTTCCGCGATGCCAAGGGGCGGGCTGGTTACGAGCCCCTGAATCGTGCATCGGATGCCATTCAGCATCCTTGTTCAACAACACGATGCTGATCTACCTGCAGCACTACGAAGCATTCCAAGCCGGCCGGGTCCCATCCGCCACTCCGACCTACGTCGCCGGCTTCAAGCAGTGGCAGACCCTGGGCCGACAAGTGAGGAAGGGACAGTCCGGGTACGGGATCCTGGCACCGGTCACCGCGCGGTTCGCGTCCCGCACCCCCGAGAACGCCGACTCGTGGCGGCGTCTCGGGCGCGGTGAACGGGCTCAGCTTGGTGAGACGACCCGCACCAAGCTGGTCGGCCTGCGGCCCGCCTATGTGTGGGACGTGACTCAGACTGACGGTGACCCGATCCCGGAACCACCCGCCCCGACCCTGTTGGCCGGCCAAGCACCTCTCGGGCTCTGGGACGGGCTCGCCGCGCAAGTCGAAGCGCGGGGGTTCACCCTCAAACAAGTCCCTGACGCGGCGGCGATCGGTGGCGCAAACGGCCTCACCGACTTCACCAGCCGTGAAGTCAGCGTCAGAACCAACATGGATGAGGCAGCCCAGGTCAAGACACTCGCGCACGAACTCGGCCACGTCATGCTCCACTCCCCCGACACCCACACGAGCGACAAGGCGACGACGCGGGACGCAGCCCTGCATCGCGGCATCGCCGAAGTCGAAGCCGAATCCGTAGCGCTGATGGTCGGCGCAGCCCACGGCCTGGACACCAGCGCCTACACCATCCCCTACGTGACGAGTTGGGCGAGCACAGTCCCCGGGACTGACCCCGTAGATGTCGTCCAAGCCACCGCCGAGCGAGTGCGGAGCACCGCTGTTCGCGTCCTGGACCAACTGGACACTGCGCAGGTCGGCGATGGTGATCCTCCCGGAATCGAACGCACCGCCCCCGCCCGGACCAATCCGGAGCGGCGGCAACAGGCGGTCGTTGAACGGCAGGCGGTCGGGTTATGAGCCTGCTGAACCCAGCCACCGCCTACCGCCGCTCCACATCCCGGCCGCGGATCCCCGTCGTCCTGCCGCAGGTCCAGGTCACCGTCGACGACACCGGGACATTGAGCGTCAGCATCGACGACGAACCACCCACCGACGACACCAGCGGCCTGACCCGGGGCGACCTGCGTCCACTGCTGGACCGCATCGCCACCGAACGCGAATCCGCACTGCGGGTCGAGATCCACGAACCCGACGGCACCGTGTTCACCGACTTCCACACACCACAACCAGCAGCCACACCCGCCCCTGTACCACCGCCATCTATCCGTGAAACGCATGGCCGAGCAGGCGCGCAGCCGACTGTGAGAGTGAGCGCGGGAACGGTGACCGGCGAAGGCTTCGGCCCCAGCGAGACGGTCGTCATGGCGATCGTGGTGCACCGCACCACCGCCACCGCCGACGGCACCCTCGACCTGCACCTGCCCGTCGCCCTGCTCGACCGGACAAACGAAGATGTCGTCCTCCTCGGAGAACAAACCGGCCTGGCCCCAACCCGATCGGACGCCACCGAGGCATCGGAACGGGAAGCCTCGTGAACACCGGCGGGCGCCCGATGGACGACACCCTCGTCAACCTCGCCCTCATCGGCATCGGGATCCTCGCCGCGTTCGCCGGCCTGCTGCGGGGCGCCGCAACCCTCACCGCCTGGGTGAGCCGAACCAGTCAACCGACCGCCGATTGGGCTGCCGGAATCCGCGTGCTCAGCAACCCGGGCGACCCCAGCCGAGTATTCGGCGCTGCCATCTCGCCGTGGGTCTACTGGCCGATCGTCGCCGTACTCGTCCTGGCGCTCGGGGTGGCTGGGTTTCTGATCTGGCGCACAGTGGATTCGATGCGGCACAGCACCCGGCACGACCCGCGGCGGCTGGCCGGTGTCGCAACCCGCGCCGAGGTGGCCGCCGTGGCGTCCAAGAAAGCACTCCTGGCCCGCTCGGCCACCCTGCGACCCAGCCTCACCAACGCCGCCCCCACCGACGTCGGCTACCTCCTCGGACGTTCCCGTGGCATGGAGGTCTGGGCGTCGGTGGAGGACTCGATCCTGCTCCTCGGGCCCCCACGATCAGGCAAAGGGCTCCACGTCGTCATCAACGCCATCCTCGACGCACCCGGCGCGGTCGTCACCACCTCAACCCGGCCCGACAACATCGCCGCCACCATCACCGCACGCCAAAAACGGGGCCCGGTCGCGGTGTTCGATCCGCAACGGCTCGCCGAAGGATTCCCCTCTGGTTTGCGGTGGTCACCCGTACGGGGATGCGAAGACCCGCTGACCGCGATGATCCGAGCCACCGGCCTCGCATCAGCCACCGGCCTGTCGGCTGGTGGAGTCGAGTCCGGCGGGTTCTGGGAAGGCAAGACCCGCACCGCGCTCCAAGCGCTACTGCACGCCGCAGCACTCGACCACCGCAGCCCCGCCGAACTGTTCGCATGGACCCTCTCACCGTCGGCAGCCAACGACGCGGTCGCGATCCTCTCCTCCCACCCCCAGGCTGCGGCCGGTTGGGGTGAATCGCTGGACTCGATGATCCACGCCGACGCCCGCACCCGCGACTCCATCTGGATGGGCGTCTCCCTCGCGCTGTCCTGCCTGGCCGACCCGCGCGTCCTCGAATCCGTCAGCCCCTGCCCTCGTGAAGAGTTCGACCCGGCCGAGTTCCTCACCAACAACGGCACCCTCTACCTGCTCGCCACCGGAGCCGGCGCAGGAGCATCCTGGTCACTCGTCGCAGCGTTCATCGAGGACCTCGTGGAAACCGCCCGCCGACTCGCCGCCGACTCACCAGGCGCCAGACTCGACCCGCCCCTGCTACTCGCACTCGACGAGATCGGAAACCTCTCCCCACTCCCCTCCCTACCGGTGCTCATGGCTGAGGGTGGAGGCACGGGCATCACCACCCTGCCCGTCCTCCAATCCCTCGCTCAAGCACGCGACAAATGGGGAGACCACGCAGCCGGAGCCATCTGGGACGCCAGCATCGTCAAGGTCATCCTCGGCGGAACGTCAGCAGCACGCGACCTTCAAGATCTGTCCGCGCTCATCGGCGAACGCGATGAGCAAACAGACACCGTTTCCGTCGGAGACTACGGCTCACGGTCGCTCCAACGCTCCATCCGCCGAGTGCCCGTGATGCCACCAGAAACGATCCGCACCCTGCCCTTCGGCACAGCACTGGTCTTACTGCGCAGCGCGCCACCTGTAGTGACATCTCTGCGCCCGTGGACCGCACGGCCAGAGGGCGCGGTGATCCAGCAGAACCGCACGGCGGTCGAGAAGTTGCTCCGGCGTCGCTAGGGGCGTCTAACGAAACCAAGATCAGTCATACGCCACCGGGTCTAGAGGGCGGTGAATGGTCGCGGCTGACCGACGAGACACCGGGCGACGCCACGGAACACCTCATCGGGCACTTCGGGATCGGGTTACGACGGCACGCTCATGTCCTCGTCTGTCGTTCCTCCTTGACGATTACGATTCGCTGGACAATGACGGCCGCAAGGCATAGGCCAATGATCGCGAGGCCGCTACTTCGCACATAGGGTGATACACCTTGCAGAGCCGACGCGAAACCCAGGCCCACGTAGACCGTGACACCTGCGGATCCACCGAGCTGGTCCGCGGCTCGCTGCACGCCGGATGCGACTCCGGCATCATCGTCAGTGACTTCGGTAACGGCCGCGTACTGCAATCCAACGAGGCCGAAACCCATACCTGCGGCGATGAAGAGCATCGCGGGGGTTAGTAACCACGCGGGGGCTTCGAGCTGCGCGGCTGCCGCGATCACGATCATGCCTGCCCCTGCGGAACTCAGTCCCACGACGATGCACGCACGCGCTCCCCAGCGCCCCAAGAGGCGGGGCACGACGGTCACGGCGACGACGAGTGCCACCGCAAGCGGCAGGAGCAGCAATCCGGTTTCCAGTGGCGAGAGACCGAGTCCATCCTGTAGATAGAACGTGAACAGCAGGAAGGATGTTGAGAGCGCCGCGCTCAACAATGCAGTCGCAAGATTTGCTCGCACTCGTGTCCGGTTGCGGAAGAAGGTCAGCGGAACCAACGGGTTTGCGGCTCGGCGTTCCACCTTGACGAACAGTGCAGCGGCGGCTACCGCTCCCACTAGGGCAGCGATTGATGACCATGGCACATCCCCATTGCCGTGCCCCGCCTCTACCACACCGAAAGCGAACAGCAGCGGTGCGCTCGTCAGCAGAATCGATCCGAGAATATCCAACGGTGCGCGCTCCTGCGATCGGTCTGGAGGTAGCAGGGCGACAGAAGCGATCAGCACGAACAGGACGAACGGAACGGCGATGAGGAAGATCCATCGCCACCCGAGATATTCGGTGATGATTCCCGAGAGCACGAACCCCAGTACAAGACCGCAGCTCGCCACCGCAGCCCAGACGCTCAGGGCGCGGGTGCGCGCCCGCCCTTCGGGAAACAACAGGACGATGGTCGCCATCGCAGCGGGCAAGGCGAGGGCTTCCCCTGCACCCTGCAACAGCCTTGCGCCGACGAGTAGCGGAAAGGTTTCCGCGATGCCCGCCATCAGCGAGGCTGCTCCAAAGATGGTGGTGCCGATGAGGAGAAGGCGGCGGCGGCCGAAGACGTCCCCCAGACGTCCGCCAAGCATCAACAGACCACCGCCTGTGATGGTGTAACCAACGACGACCCATGTCAGGCCGCGTGCGTCAACGCCCAGATCGTGGCCGATGGATGGCAGCGCCACGTTGACCACGGTGACGTCGACGGCGATGAGAAATTGCAGGATGGACAGACACACGAGGACTGCCCAGGACCGAGCGACCGATACTTGCGCAGGCCGCGATGAAGAGGTGCTGAAAGACACAGAAAACTCCGTTGCTCGAATGAAGACCGGGCGACCAGACATGTCGCACCGAACCGACGATCAAGCGACGGAACGTGAACTAGATAGTGTGAGGAGACGTTCCGCCGCTAGCGGAGCGTCTCGGTCACAGCGGCAGCGGCCGCAGCAGAAGCACCTGACATGACGCCCATCTTACCCGATGGTGTTCCGCGTAGTGGCTGTCCGCGAGCCGTCACGCACACCTGTCTCCTACAAGCGGAGTGCCAATCCGGCACTCCCCGAAGATCAGGAGCCAGGTCATGACCATCCCCACCCAGATGAGCCTTCACGGATTCATCGCTACCCCGCCGGAGTTGACGTACAGCAAGAACGACGTGGCCCGGTTCTACGCCCGGATCGGTGTCGAGCAGTGGCGCAAAGAGGCTGATGGGAGTTTCACGAAGCTTGAGCCGCAGTTCTGCGACCTGGTGATGTTCAAGACCGCCGCCGAACGGGCATATGCCCGGTTCCGTACCGGTGACCAGTTCGTTGCCTCCGGGTACGTCCATGAGTACGAGTTCGACCGCGACGGCGAGACCGTGCAGCGGGAGGAGTTTGTGGCCCGCCGGATCGGTCACGACAGTGCCCGCACCCGCTACAGCGTCGAACGCCCCACCCCCGAACGTGAAACCGGACCGACCACCGGCCGTGACACCCAACGGCGGGTCGAACCGACGTCGACCGCGGTCGGGATCTGACCATGACCGACGAACCCAAGAACCGTGACCGTGGGGATGCGTCGGTGCTCGACGTTGAGCGGCACCCTGTCTTCGAGACCTGGGAGAACTTCCCCACCCGCGACAACACTGCCGACCAAGATGCGACGGGTCCTGATTGGTCGGAGGCGTTCGAGTCGGGGTCGTTGTCTGAGCCGTTGGGGCCGATCAACTGGAATACCCTTACCGCGAACGAGGCCGAAGCCGAGTGGCTGGACCTCAACGCATGGGTGAACTGGCTCCGCGGCACCTACGGCCTGTCCCCTACCGAGTTGCCGCCGATGTGGCACCGTCACGACGAACTCGTGTGGGAACTGTCCGCCCTGCACCTGCACTGGCTGAACTCCTACAGCCCCGACGCTTCCCCCTCGGCACCGTTGGCCTGGCACCGTGACTTCGCTGAAGCACGCCTGCGGCTGCGGGACTGGGTCGCCGCCTGCGGCACCCGACTAGACCGCGACCGCCCCACCCGCCACACGTCCTGGCCCGGCGAACCCGCTGCGTTGCCTGCCGCGGAAGCGACCGTGACCGATCGAGATGCCGACTTCGTGCAGGTCGTGATGGCCGACGTCACCGCCCGACGGCAGGTCGAGGCCGAGGTCGCGCGCAAAGCCTCCTAACCCCACCGCCCTGTCCTGGCGCCGCGGCGCCGCAGCGGGTTGTGGAGAACCCACGGGTGTCCACAGGACGACCGTTCCGCACCACCCCTGGCCTTCCTGTTGGCGGACGGTGGCGTTGCGCGCACCTGATGTACATACCGAAGGGAACGAATCGATGCTTCTCGCTCACGCGGTCACTCTGGCTGAGGCCCGCTCCTACATCGCAGCCCTCGCCGACGAGGCCGTCACGTTCGACGGCTCGGTCGAGTACGAGCACGCCCTGCTCTACCTCGACCTGATCCACGGCGAGGATGTCCCCGCCCTCGACACCCACGGGCTCACCGACGACCGGGCCATCCTGCACGCCATCGCCGTCAGCGCCGTCAAAGAACTCGCCGACCACGGTGTCGACCGGCTCCAGATCGAACTGCTCCTGGACATGCTCGACGTGGCCCGTGACCGCGACAACCCGTCCAGCGAACCCCGTGATTCCTGATGTACGGCGACAACACCGCGGCCATGCGCAGTGAACTCGCCACGCTCCTGCAACTTGCTCGCAACCACCACACCACCGGCCTCACCCCTGGTGACGTCGAACTGATCGCGGCGTTTCGCACCAGCCTGACCCTCTGGTGCCAGCAAGCCGTCCGCGCCCCCAACCCGATCGTCGACCTCGGCGGCACCACACCCCGCAGCCGCGGACCAGCCGAAGAACTACGCCACCGACTCGACCAAGCCCGAACCGGCTACACCACCGGGCTACCGGACCTCGACCAGCTCGCCACCCCGCACCCCCAGCACGTCGTCGACACGTGGCGACGTGCCGCGAAAGCAGCCGTCCTCGGCGAGCACGACTTCCCCGCCGGCCTCAGCTACGACCAGATGAGTGACGAACAGGCGATGACCGTCCTCAAAGACGCCGCCGAGATCACCCGAGCACTCACCGGACTCGACCGCCACTACACGACCACCATCCCCAGCTGGGAACCCATCACCGATGCCAACCTCCTCGGTAGGGCAGCGGTCGTGTGCGCCGCGCACGCCGGGTACACGCCACCTGACTACCGGATCGACCACAAGGGCTGGCGGCCCCCAGTCCAACTCGCCGACGGCCCCGCCCTACCCGGGCTGACCGGAGTACTGCAAGCGCAGAACAACCTCCTGTTCCATCTCCAGCATCAGCCCGACGGGTACAGCCTCCGGCTGATCCTGGACTCCCAACGCATCGTCTCCAGACACGCCGCCACACTCGCCCAACACGACTCCCGTGGCGCTGGGTTCGCGGACCGGTGGGCCGAACGCGCCCGCACCTACACGCTGCTGGTCGACCAGACCCGCAACCTCCGCGGACTGGTCGGACACGGCCACGCCGCGGCCGAAGGCGCCATCGCCGCAGCACGCATCCAGAAACTCCAACCAACCGGCCTTATCGAGATACAAGCCCTACGACACCTCGACGCACTCTTCACCCACATCGACCGACGACTCCACGACGTCATCGTCGCCGGTGCGCGGGACCGCAGCTACCTGATGCGCGTCACCATCCCCCGCATCGACCTCACTGCTCCAGGAGCAGTCAAGGCGCCGCGGGCACGGCACGTGCCACTCGATGTGCGGCCCGACTCTCCTTTACTGATGGCGGTCGCGAACCGACTCGATCCACGCCCCACACCATTGACACGTTCGCCTCGCGGGGTGACGGAACGGCGGGCGTTCATCGACGCTGTCGATAGCACCGAGACGTCTCGCCGTTCCGTCCCTGCGTCTTCACCTCCACGGTTGTGACTCGCGTGTCCGTTCGCGGGGGCCAGGCTCAGGCGATTTGGAAGGTCTCCTCGCCGACGGTGACCTCGACCTTGAGGGTGCCGCCGAGCGCGTCGGCGTATCGGCGCAGCGTGTCCACCTTGGTGAAGTCGACCTCGCCACGCTCGATCTCCGAGACCCGCTTCTGGCTGATCGACAAGGTCGCGGCAACTTCGGACTGCGTCAGCGCCTGCATCTCCCGAAGCTCACGCAGTTTGTAGGCGCGTACCTCGGCCAGCATGCGTTCCATGTGGCGTTCTTGAACTTCCGGACGCCCCGGACGCTTGGCCAGGTATTCATCAAGTGTCTTGGCCATGTCACTTCCTGCCCTTCGGGTCACGCAACCTTGCGAGGTGCTCGTCATATCGATCGTCGGCGATCGGGATGTTCTTCCGGTACCACTTCTGCCACGCTCTGTGCTTGTCACCGGCTAGCAGCATGATCGCTCGGCGACGTGGATCGAACGCGAACAAGATCCTCACCTCGCTACGGCCTGATGAGCCCGGTCGCAGTTCCTTCATGTTCTTGTGTCGCGACCCCACGATCGAGTCGACCAGGGGCCGCCCAAGCCCTGGCCCGTGATCAGCCAGCAACCTGATCGCGGCCACCACTTGATCGAACGTGTCCGGGTCAGTCTGGTCGAGCCAATCCTCGATCAACTCGACGTCAACCACCCACCGCCCACCAATATACTCTTTTCCTTCTACATGGGAAAGGGTATGTCTATCGTCATTCATCGGCCCAACTCCCGGGTTCGGGGTGCCAGCGATTCGAGGATCTCCGCAGTCACCGGGTTCACCTTCTCGTCGGGCTCGATGTAGTGCGCCTTCGTGATGTCCGATGAGGTGTGGCCGAGCATCTCGGCCGCCAGCTCTGCTCCCCCAGCACGATCGATCACCGTGGCGACCGTCCTGCGGAACGAATGCGGGGTGACGCCCTCGATCCCCGCCTCTTCCATCACCGCCCGGAGACGTCGGCGCACGTTGTTCGTGGTTAGTGGTGTGCGGTTCCTGCTGAAGAAGATCAGGTGGTCAGGCCCCTCTGAACCGATCTTCGCCAATCTGTCGCGCAGCACCTCAGCTGTGAACGACGGCACCGACACCGTTCTGGTCGACTTCTGTGTCTTGGGATGGGGTTGTCGCTGCGTGGGCTTACCGGCCGGCGAGACGATCGTCCCGGAGATCCTGACCGTGGCAGGCGTACTGGTGACGTCGACGTCGCACTTGCGGATCGCAAGTACCTCCCCGATACGGGCCGAGGTGCCGAGCATGACCTCGATGATCTGCTCCAACTGGCCATCCGGTGGCGGACCGGAGAATCCCGGTCCACGTCGCCAACTCCGCACAGCCGTACGGATCGCTTCAACCTGAGCCGCGGTGAGTGCGGCTGCTTGCGACGGGGGTTTGCGCAGGCGTGCGGTCTCACGGACAGGGTTCTTCGCGATGGCGTCGTAACGCACCGCAAGACCCAGCGCGAGGCTCAACACGGTGCGAGCCTGCTTGGCCATGCTGTAGCTCTTGTTGGTGGCCAGTCCCTTGAGGAAACGGTCAACCTTGCTCACCGTGATCTCGCGCAGGGCGTATCCCTCGAATGCCGGCAACACCAACTGCCGCATGTTGCGCTCATAAAGCGCCCTGGTGCTCTCGGCGAGCTTCGCTTCCAGATCAAGGTCAGCTAGCCACACATCCGCCAGCGCGGTGAAGGAACTGTCCGGGGATAACTCCCCCGTCGACCGGTACGACGTCCGGTCGGCCAGCACCTTCTTCAGGTTCCGTTCCGCCTCACGCTTGGTTGCGCCAGTCGCCGAGACTCGTCTGACCTTACCGTCGTCGTCGCGGTACCGCGTCCGTGCACGGACTTGGCCTTGGGCGGCCTTGATGAACGAAATGTCGCCGAACGTGCCGATCGGGGTCCTGGGTCTAGCCACGACCGGTCACCGCCCGTCGAGCGAGTGTCCTGGTTCTTGCTCGCGCTGACTCGCCAGCCAGGCGTGAACGTCGCTGACGAAGTAGCGCAGTTGACGCCCCACGTGGACAGCGCACGGACCACGCCCCGACAGACGCCAGTCGTAGAGCGTCCGGACCGGAACGTCGAGATACTCCGACAGCTCTTCGATGCTCATCAGCGGTTCGAGACCACTGATCGTTGTCTCTGAGGTCTTCATACCAGCTAGGTGCGCGGTGGCATCCGCACTTCCCAGCACCAGTCGGGCTGACTCCGTAGTCAGCGTGAGCAACCTCGTCGATGACGGTTCTTGGACCGGGTTTTCGGTCCGTAAGTGGTACCTGGATCAAATCCTCAAATGCTTTCAGGCTCGGAATCCGTAGATTCCGAGCCTGAATTTGGTAGCGGGGGCAGGATTTGAACCTGCGACCTCTGGGTTATGAGCCCAGCGAGCTACCGAGCTGCTCCACCCCGCGTCGCTCGTTACACTTTACTGGACGGCTCATAGCGATCCAAATCGGGGTCGGGCTTATCCCTACTCGTTGGCCTT
>Ga0164243_10006497_pt1 | contig 17677 bp, 13 predicted proteins | sample OricompcompostOP_FD_108781 | JGI IMG/M metagenome (GOLD analysis project Ga0164243, IMG submission 108781) | Organic Plus compost microbial communities from Emeryville, California, USA - Original compost - Organic plus compost (OP) | ecosystem: Engineered > Solid waste > Mixed feedstock >... | reverse complement strand
CTCGGTGCCGCCGCAGGGCGGGCGCAAGCACCCGCACCAGGAGTTCATCCAGATCGACACCACGAACGTGCTGTTCATCGTGGGTGGTGCCTTCGCCGGGCTGGAGAAGATCATCGAGTCCCGGGCGGGTGCCAAGGGCATCGGCTTCGGCGCCACCATCCGCTCCAAGCGGGAGATCGAGGCGAGCAACCAGTTCGAGGAGGTCATGCCGGAGGACCTGGTGAAGTTCGGGATGATCCCGGAATTCATCGGCCGCCTCCCGGTCATCACCTCCGTGCACAACCTCGACCGTGAGGCGCTGCTCCAGATCCTGATGGAGCCCCGCAACGCGCTGGTCAAGCAGTACCAGCGGCTGTTCGAACTCGACGGCGTGGAGCTGGACTTCGACCGGCCCGCGCTGGAGGCCATCGCCGACCAGGCCATCCTGCGTGGCACCGGCGCCCGCGGGCTGCGCGCCATCATGGAGGAGGTCCTCCAGTCGGTGATGTACGAGGTGCCCTCCCGCAAGGACGTGGAGCGCGTGGTGATCACCGAGGACGTGGTGCACTCCAACGTGAATCCCACGCTCGTCCCGCGCGCCCGCGGCAACGGCGACCAGCAGCGGCACGAGAAGAGCGCCTGACCCGGCCGTTCCCGCCCCGCACGGGGCCGGCCGCCGGATGCGGGCCCCTGTGCTGTGCGGACCCGGTGCCACGACGAGAAGGGCCCGCCCCCAGGGGCGGGCCCTTCTCATGTCCGTGCGGCTTTTCGGCGCAGGGCCGGTTCACGCCTTCACACGGGTCAGGCCTTCACCCGGGCCTTGGCCCGCAGGTCGGCCGCGAACTTCGCGACCTCGTCGGTGGACAGGCTGTCACCGCTGCCCTTCATGGCCGCCGCCAGGTCCACGCCCAGGACGGTGCCCATCGTGCTGTGGTCGGCCCAGATGCAGATCGGGATGCTCATGTTGGTGGTGCCCTCGGTGACCTTCGCGGTGCGGCACTTCATCACTGCACCGTCCAGGCCCTCGGGCTCCACCGTCTCCGCGTCGCCCTCCCACTCGACCTTCTCGGACTCGCCGGCGTTGTCGCCGGTGTCCTTGGAGTTCTCGTCGGCCTTGGCGAAGGCGTTGTCCAGCGTGCCGGCCGGATCGTCGATGGTGCCGTAGACGCCGTTGAAGCTCATGGACTTACCCGTGGTGCCCACACCGTTGGTGTAACCGCCGGCCACCTTCTTGGCGTCCTTGACGCCCAGCTCCTCGGCCTTCTCCGAGTCGGTGGCGCCCACCGGCCCGCCGGAGCTGTTCATCCCCCCGGAGCTGGTCTTGTACTCGCCCACCTGGGAGGGGACGGTCAGCTTGTGCGGCCCGTCGTCGGCGACGTCGCTGTTGCCGCCCCCGCCGACGACACCGAACGCGAACAGCCCGCCGACGATGGCCCCCACCACGACCAGGGCGCCGACGACGATGCCGATGGTCTTGCCCTTGCCGCCCCCGCCCTGCGGCGGCTGCGGCGGCATCGGCATCCCCGGCATCCCCGGCTGGCCCGGGGGCATCCCGGGCTGGCCGGGCGGCATCCCGGGCTGGCCCGGCTGACCGTAGGGCATCCCGCCCTGCGGGGGCTGGCCCTGCTGCGGGAAGCCGTAACCGGGCTGCGGGGGCTGGCCCTGCTGCGGGTAGCCGTACCCCGGCTGGGGCTGGCCCGGAGCGCCACCGTAGGGTCCGGGCTGTCCTGGCTGCTGCGGCGGCTGCTGACCGTAGGGGTCCGGCTGGCCGTAGGGCCCTGGCTGCTGGTGACTCATGGTGGCGCTTCCCTCCCGTTGATGTGCATGACGCGCTCGCACATCTTGACGGATGCACGACGAGAAAACCCGGCCGCTGGCCGAATCGGGGCCCGGTGGGAACGCAATCGTGAAAAAGCCCCGGCGAGTTGTCCGGGTGCGCCCGGAAGGTCCTCGCGGGGGCGGGAGCGGGCACGGCGAGGGGCGCCCGGCGGTCTCCCGCCGGGCGCCCCTCGCCGAGCGTCTGTGTGCTCCGTGCGTCTCCGTGCCGCCGCCGCGCGAGCGGGCGGCGGCACGGCATCAGGTCACTTCAGCGGTACGCGGACGTCCTCGCGGACCTTGGCCGCCGTCTCACCGGCCTCGGCGACCGGTGTGTCCTTGCCGCTGATCACGTCGGCCGAGGCGACCGTCACCACGAAGCCGATGGTGCTGTGGTCGCCCCACATGCAGAACGGCATGGTGAAGCCCTTGATCCCGGAGGTGCTGCCGGGCGGTGCGGTGAACTTCACCTTCTGGCACTTCATCACCGCGTCGTCGCCCAGCCCGGACGGGTGCACTTCCTCCGGCTCGCCGTCCAGCTCCGCCTTGCCGCCGCCACCCGTGCTCGGGTCCTCCTTGGCCTCCTTGGCGACCATCAGCAGCGCCGCGTCGACGACCGCCTCCGGGTTCTGTATCTCCCCGTAGACGCCGCCGAAGTTGAGGTTCTTCGCGTCGACCCCGGTGCCGCTCTCGTAGGCGGCCGAGACGCTCTTGGGGTCCTTGACGCCGAACTGCTCGAACTTGCTCTTGTCGGACTCGCTGAACCCGCCCGTGGAGCTGTTCTCCGACCCGGGCTTCTTGTCGAACTCCGCGGCCACCGTCTCCGGCGTGATCAGCTTGTACCGCTTGCCGTCGTCGGCGACCGTCGAACCGCCCTTGCCGTCCTTGTCGTCGCCGCCGGTGAACAGGATCACACCGCCGACCACCGCGGCGACCACGACCAGGGCGCCGACGACGATGCCGATGGTCTTGCCCTTGCCGCCCCCGCTCTGCGGCGGCTGCGGCGGCATCGGCATCCCCGGCTGGCCGGGACCGCTCCCGTAGGGGCCGCCCGGCTGGCCCGGCATGCCGGGCTGCTGCTGGGGGAAGCCGTAGCCGGGGTTCGGCGGCTGGCCGGGCGGCTGCTGGGGCATGCCCGGCTGCTGCGGGTAGCCGTAACCGGGCTGACCGGGGGCGCCGCCGTACGGGTTGGGACCGCCGGGCTGCTGCGGCGGCTGCCCGTACGGACCCGGCTGCTGGCCGTACGGACCCGGCTGCCCTGGCTGCCCGCCGTACGGGCCGGGCTGGTTGTTGCTCATTGCGGCGCTTCCCCTCCGTGAACATCTTCGTCGAATGCGCTCCGCTCATAGTGACGGATGGCACCGACGGTTGCCGCACCGGTCCTCAAACCGATTCGAGCCCGGCAGGCGGGCGCCCGTACACTGGCGGTCGTGACCGACAACACTCAGCAGAGCCCGGAGGCGACCGGGCCGCACAGCACCGTTCCCGCAGATCTGCCGACCCAGTACGCGCCGGCCGAGGTAGAGGGGAAGCTGTACGAGCGCTGGGTGGAGCGAGGCTACTTCGAGGCGGACGCCAAGAGCGACAAGCCGCCGTACACCATCGTCATCCCGCCCCCGAACGTCACAGGATCTCTCCATCTCGGACACGCTTTCCAGCACACCCTCATGGACGCCCTCACCCGCCGCAAGCGGATGCAGGGCCACGAGGCGCTCTGGCTGCCGGGCATGGACCACGCGGGCATCGCCACGCAGAACAAGGTCGAACAGCAGCTCGCCGAGGAGGGCAAGTCCCGCCAGGACCTGGGCCGCGAGGAGTTCGTCGAGCGCGTGTGGCGGTGGAAGGAGGAGTACGGCGGCAAGATCCTCGGCCAGATGCGGCGCCTGGGCGACGGCGTCGACTGGTCCCGTGAGCGCTTCACGATGGACGAGGGCCTCTCGCGGGCCGTCCAGACCGTCTTCAAGAAGATGTACGACGACGGTCTCATCTACCGCGCCGAGCGGATCATCAACTGGTGCCCGCGCTGTCTGACGGCCATCTCCGACATCGAGGTGGAGTACCAGGAGGACGACGGCGAGCTGGTCCAGCTCAAGTACGGCGAGGGCGAGGACACCGTCGTGGTGGCCACCACCCGCGCCGAGACGATGCTGGGCGACACCGCGGTCGCCGTCCACCCCGACGACGAGCGGTACAAGCACCTGATCGGCAAGCAGATCAAGCTGCCGCTGACCGACCGCACCATTCCCGTCGTCGCCGACAGCCACGTCGACCCGGAGTTCGGCACCGGTCAGGTCAAGGTCACGCCGGCCCACGACCCCAACGACTTCGAGATCGGCCGCCGCCACGACCTGCCGATGCTCACGGTCATGGACGAACGCGGCGTGATCACCGCGCACGGCCCGTTCCAGGGCCTGGACCGCTTCGAGGCCCGCTCGGCCATCGTGGCCGCGCTGCGCGAGCAGGGCCGGGTCCTGGAGGAGAAGCGCCCCTACGTCCACAGCGTCGGCCACTGCTCCCGCTGCAAGACGACGATCGAGCCGCGGCTGTCGATGCAGTGGTGGGTCAAGGTCGCGCCGCTGGCCAAGGCCGCCGGGGACGCCGTCCGTGACGGGCGCACCCGCATCCACCCCGCCGAGATGTCCTCCCGGTACTTCGACTGGGTCGACAACATGCACGACTGGACGATCTCCCGCCAGCTGTGGTGGGGGCACCGCATCCCGGTCTGGTACGGACCCGGGGGCGAGGTCGTCTGCGTCGGCCCGGACGAGGAGCCGCCCGCCGGCGAGGGCTGGCACCAGGACACGGACGTCCTGGACACCTGGTTCTCCTCCGGTCTGTGGCCCTTCTCCACGCTCGGCTGGCCGGACCGCACCCCGGACCTGGAGCGGTTCTACGCCACCGACGTCCTGGTCACCGGCTACGACATCATCTTCTTCTGGGTCGCCCGGATGATGATGTTCGGCATGTACGTGATGGAGGAGCCGCCCTTCCACACCGTGGCGCTCACCGGTCTGGTCCGGGACGAGCACGGCAAGAAGATGTCCAAGTCCTTCGGCAACGTCGTCGACCCGCTGGACTGGATGGACGCCTACGGCTCCGACGCGCTGCGCTTCACCCTGGCCTCCGGCGCCAACCCCGGCACCGATGTGCCGATCGGCGAGGACTGGGTCAAGGCGTCCCGGAACTTCGCCAACAAGATCTGGAACGCCACCCGGTTCGCGCTGATGAACGGCGCCACGGTGGAGGGGCCGCTGCCCGACGCGGCGGAGATGTCGGCCACCGACCGGTGGATCCTCTCCCGGCTCAACGAGGTCGTGGCGGAGGTCGACGGCTACTACGACGACTACCAGTTCGCCAAGCTCTCCGACGCGCTGCGCCACTTCGCGTGGGACGAGGTCTTCGACTGGTACGTGGAGCTGTCCAAGACCACCTTCGCGGCGGGCGGCCGGCCCGCCGAGGTCACCCGCCGGGTCCTGGGTGAGGTGCTGGACGTCACGCTGCGGCTGCTGCACCCGGTCGTCCCCTTCGTCACCGAGGAGCTGTGGACGACGCTGACCGGCGGCGAGTCCGTCGTGGTCGCCGACTGGCCGAAGGACTCCGGGTTCCGGGACGCCGAGGCCGAGCGGGAGATCGCCACCGTCCAGCAGGCGGTCACCGAGGTGCGGCGCTTCCGTGCCGACCAGGGCCTCCAGCCGGGCCAGAAGGTGCCCGCCGAGCTCGACCTGGCCGGCACCCCGCTGGCGGACCACGAGGACGCCATCCGGCAGCTGCTGCGGCTCCAGCCCGCGGGTGAGGGCTTCCAGGCCACCGCGTCGCTGCCCGTCGCGGGTGCCACGGTCAGCCTCGACCTGTCCGGCGCCATCGACGTGGAGGCCGAACGCAAGCGGCTGGGCAAGGATCTGGCGGCGGCGGAGAAGGAGTTGGCGCAGACGGGCGCCAAGCTGTCCAACGAGGCGTTCCTCGCCAAGGCGCCGGACCACGTGGTGGACAAGATCCGGGGCCGCAAGGCGGCGGCGGAGGCCGACATCGCGCGGCTCAAGCAGCAGTTGGAGCGGCTGGGCTGAGCATCGCCGCGCCCTTCGGCGAGTGAGCCGAAGGGCGCGCGCGGAACCACAGCACACGAGCGGCAGTGCCGGACCGGTGGAAACCGGGCCCGGCACCGCCGCTCGCGTCGGGCGGGGTGCCCGCCTCCGCCGCGGCCGGAAGGGGTAGGGGGCCGCGGCGGTGGATCAGCCGTCCTGGTGGATCACTGGCCCATGACGTACTTGACGGTCGGGCCGGTGGTCCAGCCGCCGTCGACGGCCAGTTCGGCGCCGGTGATGTAGGAGGCGGCGTCGGAGAGCAGGAAGCAGATCGCGGAGGCGATCTCGTGCGGCTCGCCCACCCGGGCCATCGGGGTGTTGGGGTAGTTGCCCTCGCCCTGCTGGATGCCGACCTCGGCCGTCATCGGGGTGTAGGTCATGCCCGGGTGCACGGAGTTGAGCCGGATGCGGTCGGTGCCCAGTTCCACGGCGCCGATCTTGGTGAGGCCGCGCACACCCCACTTGGAGGCGCCGTAACCGGCGGTCAGGGCCAGGCCCATCAGCCCGGCCGCGGAGGAGATGTTGACGATCGAGCCGCCGCCGGCCTGCCGCATCGCCGGGACGGCGGTCTTGATGCCGATGAAGACGCCCGTCAGGTTGACGTCGAGCACCTTGCGGAAGAAGTCGGTGGAGACGGACTCCAGCGGGGCGCCGGTGGAGATGCCGGCGTTGTTGACGAGGCCGTCGAGCGAGCCGAACTCGGCGACGGTGTAGTCGGCGACGCGCTGCCACTCCTCGTCGCTGGTCACGTCGTGGCGGACGAAGCGGGCGGCCTCGCCCAGCCCGGCCGCGGTGGCCTTGCCCTCCTCCTCCAGGACGTCGGTGAGCACGACACGGGCGCCGGCGGCGACGGCCTGCCGGGCCGTCTCGGCGCCGATGCCGCGGGCGGCGCCGGTGATGAGGATGGTCTTGCCGTTGAGATCGTTCATGTCGTGCTCCAGGGGGATTCACTCAGGGATGCGATGCAGCGCGCGGCGAGCGCCGCGGGGCCCTCGGGCCCGGCGGCCGGTGCGTCACCGGCCGCCCACGTCTCGACGGCCACCCGGACCGCCGTCGCCGCCGTGCCGGCCGCCAGCCGCACCGGGAGGGACCCGGCGCGTTCGGGGGCGCCCTCCCGCTCGGCGAGCACGGCCGCCAGGGCCGTCTCGGACGCGTGGTAGGCGTCCATCCACACCGAGCGCAGCGCCGGGCTGCTGTGGGCCAGCCGCAGCAGGGCCCGTACCCACTCCAGCGACTCCGCGTTGGCGGGGTCGTCGGTGCTGAGCGCTTCCCGGGTGCCGTGCGCGAGGGCCTCGGCGAGGGGGAGGCGGGCGGGTGCCGCGCGGGTGGCGTCCACCCACTGCCGGGCCCCCGCCTCGAACAGCGGTGCGACGGCCTCTTCCTTGGTGGGGAAGTAGCGGTAGAAGGTCCGCGGCGCGACGCCCGCCTCGCGGGCGATGTCCTCGGCACGGGTCTCCCGGACGCCGTGTTCGACGAAGAGCGCGGCGGCCGTGCGGGCGATGTCCGTGCGCGTCTCGGCCTTGCGCCGCTCGGTGAGCGGGGTGGCGGGGGTACGGGCGACCGGCATGACAGCAGATTATGCCTGCATGGCACAATCTGCCACCGCGGGGGAGTTGAACGATCGTACGACCATGGGTGGCAAGACCAGTGCATCGACGCCAGTTCCTCCTCGGCGCCTCCTCCCTCGCCGCCACGGCCGGCCTCGGCGTGGGACTCACCGGCTGCTCCGGCGGCAGCGGACGGAGCACGCTGACCGTCCTGGCCGCCAGCTACGACAAGAGCGTCGGCTCCGGCATCACCGAACAGTGGAACGACGTCATCCACGCCTTCGGCAGGAAACACCCCGACATCGAGGTGGACCTCCAGCTCGTCCCCTTCACCCGGATCGACCAGGAGCTGGCCCGGCGCGTCAAGGACGGCGACCCGCCCGACATCTCGCAGGGCAACGTCTTCGCCGGGTACGCCGAGGACGGTGACCTCTACCACGCCAGCGACGTCTTCAAGATCCCCGTCCAGGCGGACTTCATCGCCTCCTTCGCCCAGGCCGGCGAGGTCGACTTCGCCCAGTACGGCATCCCGTTCCTGGCCAGCACCCCGCGGCTCTTCTACAACACCGCCCTCTTCGAGAGGGCCGGGCTCAGCGGCCCGCCCGGCAGTTGGGCCGAGCTGCGCTCCGCCGCCCAGGCCCTCAAGAAGGCCGGGGTGCACACCCCCTACGGCCTGGCCATGGGACCCGAGGCCGCCGAGGACGAGGCCCTCGCCTGGATGCTGGCGGCGGACGGCGGCTACGCCAGCTCCGCCGGGTACGACTTCGTCAAGAGCGAGAACGTCCACGCCCTGATCTGGCTGCGCACCCGGCTGGTCGCCGACGGACTGGCCGGCCCCGACCCCGCCGGGCTGACCCGTACCAAGGCGTACGAGGGCTTCCTCAAGGGGCGGATCGCCATGATGAACGCGCACCCCCTGCTGCTGGGCAGCGCCCGGCAGGCCAAGGTGCCCTGCGCACACGCCCCCTTCCCCAAGGAGAACGGCGGCGCCGCCCCGCCGGTGGGCCTGTCGGACTGGCTGATGGCGTTCCGGGCCGGAGGCCGCCGCAAGGAGTGCTCCGCCTTCTTGAACTTCCTCTACCAGGTCACCTCCGTACGCCGGTACGGCACCGGACAGGGCACCCTGCCCGTCACCGTCTCCGGGTCCCGCGCCCTGCGCAGCGAGCCGGCCGGCAAGCCGCTGCGCGCGTTCATCGACCAGATGCCCGACGCGGAGTTCCAGCCGATGGGCCGCCGCTCCTGGCCGGCCGTCCGCACCCGGGTGCAGCGCACCATCGGCAAGGCCGTCGAGCCCAAGGGGCCCTCGCCGCGCGCCGTGCTCGACGCCCTGCAGAAGGCCGCCGACGAGGCGGAGCGCACCGCGCAGCACCAGTAGGCCCCCGGGCCGCCGCCACCCTGCCCCGGGCGGGGCGGGGCGGCACCCGCCCGCCCCGCCCGGGGCCGCGGTGCTCTTCCGTAGACTGGTCCGCGTGAGCGACGAGCCCCAGCCCCACGAACCCGACCCCTCCTCGTCCCGGCCCTCCGAGTCGTTCGACAGCGCCGAGTCGCCCGACGCCTTCGAGGAGATCGTCGGGGAGGAGACCGACCGCGATCCGGACCTCGCGGTGATCGAGGCGGGCAGCCGCACCCTGCGGGCCCAGGCCGGACCCCCGCAGCCCGACGTGGTGCCGGGCCGGCCCGAGGACCCGGAGGTGGACCGGGCGCTGCGCGCGGTGGAGGAGGAGCTGGCCACCCGCTGGGGCGAGACCAAGCTGGACCCCTCGGTCGAGCGGATCGCCGCCCTGGTGGACGTGCTGGGCCAGCCGCAGCGCTCCTACCCGTCCATCCACATCACCGGCACCAACGGCAAGACCACCACGGCCCGCATGATCGAGGCGCTGCTCGGCGCCTTCGAGCTGCGCACCGGCCGCTACAGCTCCCCGCACGTGCAGTCGGTCACCGAGCGCATCAGCATCGACGGCGCACCGGTGCCGGCCGAGCGGTTCATCGAGACGTACCAGGACATCAAGCCGTACGTGGAGCTGGTCGACGCCCAGCAGGACTACCGGCTCTCCTTCTTCGAGGTGCTGACCGGCATGGCGTACGCCGCCTTCGCCGACGCGCCCGTGGACGTGGCCGTCGTCGAGGTCGGCATGGGCGGCACCTGGGACGCCACCAACGTCATCGACGCGAGCGTCGCCGTCGTCACCCCCATCTCCCTCGACCACACCGACCGGCTCGGCGACACGCCCGAGAAGATCGCGACGGAGAAGTCCGGCATCGTCAAGCAGGACGCCACCGTGGTGCTCGCCCAGCAGCCGGTCGAGGCCGCCTCCGTCATCCTCAAGAAGGCCGTCGAGGTGGACGCCACCGTCGCCCGCGAGGGCATGGAGTTCGGTGTCGTCTCCCGGCAGCTCGCGGTCGGCGGCCAGCAGCTGACGCTGCGCGGCCTGGGCGGTGAGTACCCCGACATCTTCCTGCCGCTGCACGGCGCCCACATGGCGCACAACGCCAGTGTGGCGCTGGCGGCCGTCGAGGCGTTCTTCGGCATCGGCCAGCAGCACGCCCGCACCCTCGACCTCGACGTGGTGCGCCAGGCGTTCGCCTCCGTCACCTCGCCCGGCCGGCTGGAGGTCGTGCGCACCAGCCCCACGGTGCTGCTGGACGCCGCCCACAACCCGGGCGGCGCGCGGGCCACCGCCGAGGCCGTCAGCGAGGCGTTCGGCTTCTCCCGGCTGGTCGGTGTCGTCGCCCCCAGCGCCGACAAGGACGTGCGCGGACTGCTGGAGGCCTTCGAGCCGGTCTTCGCCGAGGTCGTGGTCACCCGCAACTCCAGCCACCGGTCCATGGACGTGGACGAACTGGCCGCCGTCGCCGTGGAGGTCTTCGGTGACGAGCGGGTGCAGGTCGAGCCGCGGCTGGACGCGGCACTGGAGGAAGCGGTCACCCTCGCCGAGGAGGAGGGCGAGTACGCGGGAGCCGGGGTGCTGGTCACCGGCTCGGTCATCACGGTCGGCGAGGCCCGGCTGCTGCTGCGAGGGAGGCGCTAGATGCGGACCCTGTGTGCGTCCACGCTGATCGGCGAGTTCTTCATCGTCGGTTTCGCCGGATTGGTCGCGATGCGAACGAGTGACCTTTCCGTGACCACCGTATGGACGGTCAGCGGGATCGCCATGGTGCTCTGCGTGCTGCTGTGCGGATTCCTCACCCGGCCGGGTGGCGTGCAGCTCGGATGGGCGCTCCAGATCGCATTGATCGCCAGCGGTTTCGTCGTCCCGACGATGTTTTTCCTCGGCGCCTGTTTCGCGGCGCTGTGGTGGGCCTCGGTGCATTTCGGCAAGAAGATCGACGAGGCGAAGGCGCGGTTCGCCGAGCAGGCCGGGACCGAGCGTGCCCCCGAGCCGGACGCTGTGTGAGACACCTGCCCTCACCCATGTAGCCTCTTTTGACCGCCGGGCCCACGACCGCGTCGGAACGCCCGGCCCGGCGGCGCCTGCCCTCCCCAGCCTTCGGCCGGGAGGTGCCCCCAGCCGTCCGCACGACCAGCCAAGGAGCACCACACCATGAGCCAGCGCACCCTCGTCATCCTCAAGCCCGACGCCGTCGCGCGCGGACTGATGGGCGAGATCATCGGCCGTATCGAGCGCAAGGCCGGCTGGACCATCGCGGCGCTGGAACTGCGCACCCTGGACCGTGCCACGCTGGAGCAGCACTACGCCGAGCACGAGGGGCGCCCCTTCTACGAGCCGCTGGTGGAGTTCATGTCCTCGGGGCCGTCCGCCGTCATGGTGGTCGAGGGCGAGCGGGTGATCGAGGGCATCCGTGCCCTGGCCGGTCCGACCGACCCGATCGCGGCCCCGCCCGGATCGGTGCGCGGCGACTTCGGCACCATCGTGCGGGAGAACCTGATTCACGCCTCCGACTCGGAGGAGTCCGCCCAGCGGGAGCTGAAAATCTTCTTCCCGAGTTTCGCCTGAGGCGCGAGCGAACACCGGGACGGAAGAGACTCAACAGCCGTCTCCGACACGACGTCACCATTACGGTGGCCGTTCCCACTTCCCCCGACAATGGCGGAGGAACCGTCTCTACGTGTTCGAGCAAGCGCGTCTACGATGGAACCCGCGCGCTTCGAGCATGGCGGCGCGTACCCACATCCTTCCGTAGCCGCACACCACATCGCCCCACTTGGAAGGCCAGACGCATCCATGGGAACCAACATGTCGTTCATCGGCCGTGATATGGCTGTCGACCTCGGGACCGCCAACACGCTGGTGTACGTCAGGGGTCGCGGGATCGTCCTCAACGAGCCGTCCGTCGTCGCGATCAACACCAACACCGGCGGCATTCTCGCGGTCGGCGCCGAAGCCAAGAAGATGATCGGCCGCACCCCTGGCAACATCGTGGCCGTCCGCCCCCTCAAGGACGGCGTCATCGCGGACTTCGAGATCACCGAGCGGATGCTCCGCTACTTCATTCTCAAGATCCACAAGCGGCGTTATCTCGCCCGGCCCCGCGTGGTGGTGTGCGTGCCCTCCGGTATCACGGGAGTGGAGCGCCGCGCCGTCATCGAGGCGTCCACCCAGGCGGGCGCCCGGCAGGTGCACATCATCGAGGAGCCGATGGCGGCGGCGATCGGCTCCGGCCTGCCCGTCCACGAGGCCACCGGGAACATGGTGGTCGACATCGGCGGCGGCACCACCGAGGTCGCCGTCATCTCGCTCGGCGGGATCGTCACCGCGCAGTCCATCAGGGTGGCCGGCGACGAACTCGACAACGCGATCATCCAGCACATCAAGAAGGAGTACAGCCTCCTCCTCGGTGAGCGCACCGCCGAATCCATCAAGATCACCATCGGCTCGGCGTACGACCTGGAGAAGGACGAGCACACCGAGATCCGCGGCCGTGACCTCGTCAGCGGACTGCCCAAGACGGTGGTGATCTCCGCCGCCGAGGTCCGCAAGGCCATCGAGGAACCGGTCAACGCGATCGTGGACGCGGTCAAGACCACCCTCGACAAGTGCCCGCCCGAACTGTCGGGCGACGTGATGGACCGCGGCATCGTCCTCACCGGGGGCGGCGCCCTGCTGCGCGGCCTGGACGAGCGGCTCCGCCGCGAGACGGGCATGCCGATCCACATCGCCGAGGACCCGCTGGACTCCGTCGCCCTGGGCTCCGGCAAGTGCGTCGAGGAGTTCGAGGCACTCCAGCAGGTGCTCGACGCCCAGCCGCGTCGCTGACCGGCGGGCTGCCGGCGCCGGCCGGCGGGCACACAGCACACCTGTACGCAACAACTGACCGTTCACGCGGCGGGTCGTACGAAGGCAGTGGCGCCGCCGCCACGCACCCCGCCCCGGCGGGGCTGCCCCACGAGAAAGGCACGGCCGCCGCACGTGAGGGACACACGAGAAAGCCGGCTGCTGCTCGTCCTGCTGGTCGCCATCGCGTTCGCACTGATCACGGTGGACCTCAGAGGGGGCGAGCAGTCTCCGCTCGACGGGGCGCGGCAGGGGGCCGCCTCCGTCCTTGGTCCGGTCGAAAGCGGCGTGGCATCGGCGGTCAACCCCGTCGGCAACGCCATCGCCGCCGTCCGCGACTCGGGTGACCGCCACGACAGAATCACCCGGCTGGAGCGGGAGAACGCGGCGCTCAAGCAGGAACTCGGCTCCGACGACCGCAACCGCGCCCGGGCGAAGGAACTGGACAAACTGCTCAAGACCGCCGGCGCCGGCGGCTACGGCGTCAAGGGCGCCCAGGTCGTCGCGATCGGCGCGGCACAGGGCTTCTCCTGGACCGTCACCCTCGACGCGGGCCGCGAGGACGGCATCCGCCGCGACATGACCGTCATCAACGGCGACGGACTGGTGGGCCGCGTCACCACCGTGGGCCCCGCCACCTCCACCGTGGTGCTGGCCAACGACCCCGACTTCACCGTCGGCACCCGGATGGAGAACAGCAACGAACTCGGATTCGCCACCGGACGCGGCGGCAACGCGCTCAGCGTGCAACTGCTCAACGGCAAGGCCAAGGTGAAGAAGGGCGACCGGCTCGTCACCTTCGGCTCCAGCGACGACAAACCGTTCGTCCCCGGCGTACCGGTCGGCGAGGTCACCAAGGTGGAACGGCACAAGGGCACCCTCACCCGCACCGTCCGCGTCAAGCCGTACGTCGGCTTCACCCGGCTGGACGTGGTCGGCATCGTCGTCCAGCCCCCGCGCCAGAACCCGCGCGACGATGTCCTCAAGGTCAAGAAGCCGCCGAAACCCAAGCCCACACCCACGGTGACCGTGACCGCCACCCCCGGCGGCGAAACCCCGCCCAGGAGCTGACCCCACGTGGTGTACGTCAACCGGATGCTGCTCACGGCCGCTCTCGTGGTCGTCGCCCTCGTCGTCCAGGTCGCCGTCCTGGCCCGACTGCAACTGCCCGGCGCCGTGCCGGACCTGCTGCTCCTCGTCGTCCTCGGCCTCGCCCTCGTCTACGGGCACACCGCCGGCGCCCTCGTCGGCTTCTTCGCCGGACTGCTGGCCGACATCGCCCCGCCCGCCGACCACGCGGTCGGCCGCTACGCACTGGTGCTCTGCCTCATCGGCTACGCGGCCGGACTGACCAAACCGGAGGGCGGAGCCCACCGCTCGGCGACCGTACCGATGCTCGTCGTCGCCTCCGCCGCCATCTGCTCCACCCTGCTGTACGCCGGCGTCGGCGCCCTCGTCGGCGACACCGCCGCCCGCCAGGTCGGCCTCACCGGGCTGCTGATCACCGCCACCGTCTACGACCTGCTGCTCGCCCCGTTCACCGTCCCGCTGATCATGGCGCTGGCGCGCCGCGGCGAGAAGGACCCCATCGGCGCGGAGACCGGCGGCACCGGCGGCCTGCGCGCCTACGGCTGGCTGGGCTCCGGAACGGGCCTCACCACCTCCGGCACCGGGCTGCTGAGCAAGGGCGGCAAGGCACCGAAGATGGGCAAGGCCGGCAAGCGCAGCGCGCGCAACGCCAAGCCGGCCACCCTGGCCGCCGCACGCGGCAAGGCGGGCAAGATCAAGGGGGTCAAACGCCTGTGAGGACCCCCGCCCCGGCCCCCGCCCCGCGGACCCCGCCGGCGCCGCCGGGGGGAGCGCCGCGCCCGCCCGGCCCCCTCCCGTCGCCCGACCACCGCCCCTCAAGGAGGCGCTGCGCGCCGTGAGCAACGCCCTCCCGTCGCCCGACCACCGCCCCCCAAGGAGGCGCTGCGCGCCGTGAGTAACATCCCCGAGACCGGCCGCTCCTCCCGTGTCACCATCCGGTTGATCGCCATCCAGATCCTGGTGATGTCACTGCTGCTGACCCTCGGCGGGCGGCTGTGGTACCTCCAGATCCGCAACGGTGACGAATACCAGAAGGAAGCCAAGGGCAACCACGTCCAGCAGGTCGTCGAGCCCGCCGTACGCGGCGCGATCCTCGACGCGCGCGGCATGCCGCTGGCCGACAACGAGACCCGGCTGGTGGTCTCCGCGTCCCGCACCGAACTGATGAAGCAGGACGACGGCGGCAAGGCCGTACTGGAACGCCTCGCCAAAGTCCTCCGCATGGACCCCAGGACCGTCCGCCAGAAGGTCCGCCTCTGCGACGCGAAGACCCCCCAGCCGTGCTGGAACGGGTCGCCCTACCAGCCGATCCCCGTCACGGACGACGCCAAGCCCCAGCAGGCCCTCCAGATCCGCGAACGCTCCGAGGACTTCCCCGGCATCAAGGCCGAACCCGAGGCCGTACGGCGCTACCCCGCGCCCTACGGGGCCAACACCGCACAGGCGCTCGGCTATCTCTCGCCCGTCACCGACGAGGAGATCGAGGAGGCCAAGGACAGCGACTCGCCCTTCCTGCCCTCCGACGAGATCGGCCGCTCCGGACTCGAACGCAGCTACGACAGCAAGCTGCGCGGCAGCTCCGGCGTCACCCGCTACGAGGTGGACAACCTCGGCCGCGTCATGGGACAGGCCGAGAGCGAGAAGGCCAAGCCCGGCTCCAACCTGGTCACCTCCATCGACGCGCGCGTCCAGGCCGTCGCCGAGAAGCAGCTCGACCAGGCCATGAAGAAGGCCCGCACCGAGTTCGACAAGAACACCGGCCGCAACTACAAGGCCGACGCCGGCGCCGTCGTCGTCATGGAGAACAAGACCGGCCGCGTCGTGGCGATGGCCTCCAACCCCGAGTACGACCCCAACGCCTGGGTCGGCGGCATCTCCGGCAAGGAGTACGCCAAACTCACCGGGAAGAACTCCAACTACCCGCTGCTCAACCGCGCCATCCAGGGGCTGGCCGCACCCGGCTCGATCTTCAAGGTCATCTCCACCTCCGCCGCCGTCAAGGCCGGCTACCCCTTCGACGGCAACTACGACTGCTCCTCGTCCTACGAGGTCGGCGGACAGACGTTCAAGAACTTCGAGTCGAAGGGCTACGGCAACATCGACCTGGGCCGCGCCCTGGAGGTCTCCTGCGACACCGTCTTCTACCGCCTCGCCTACAAGGAGTGGAAGAAGGACGGCGGGAACATGCCCAAGAAGGGCGCCCACGACTGGTTCTACAAGATGGCCCACGACTACGGGCTCGGCAAGGAGACCGGCGTGGACCTCCCCAACGAGGTCTCCGGCCGGGTCCCGGACCGCAAGTGGAAGAAGAACTACTGGGAGGCCAACAAGGACGCCTGGTGCAAACAGGCGAAGAACGGCGGCGGCAACCCCAGCTACGCCGAGAAGATCGCCAAGGAGAACTGCGCCTCCGGCATGAAGATGCGCGCCGGTGACAGCATCAACTACTCCATCGGCCAGGGCGACACCCTCGTCACCCCCATCCAGATGGCCACCATCTACGCGGCCCTCGGCAACGGCGGCACCCTCCACGACCCCACACTCGGCAAGGCGATCGTCAGCCCGGACGGCAAGTCGGTGCACGAGATCCGGCCCACGTCGCACGGCAAGCTGCCGATCAGCGACAAAACCCTCCACCAGATGGACGGCGCCCTCCAGGGCGTCGCCACCCGGGGCTCGGCGGCCTGGCGGTTCGGCGAGGCCGGCTGGCCCCAGGACAAGATCAAACTCCGCGCCAAGACCGGTACCGCCGAGGTCGCCGGCAAGCAGACCACCTCCTGGCTGGCCACCTACACCGACGACTTCACCGTCGTCATGACGATCTCCCAGGGCGGCACCGGCTCCGGCGCCTCCGGCCCCGCCGTCCGCAACATCTACAACGCCATGTACGGCGTGGGCGCCGACGGCGGCATCGACAAGAGCAAGGCACTGCTGCCCAAGCCGCAGGCGAAGCTGCCCAAGATCTCCAAGGACGGCACCATCGTGCCCCAGCGCGACAAGAAGCCCCGCGGCCAGAACGCCGAGCGGCCGGCCGACGCCCCCTCCGGCAGCCCCAGCGCGCCCCCCGGCGAACAGACCCCCGCCGAGTCCCCCGACACCCGCGGCGAGGCCCAGGCCGCCCGCCACGAGGGACAACGACAGCAGCACCGCAGGGACGGCACCCCGCCGGCCCGCGAGATCCGCCAGCTCGCCGGAGGTGAGCGGCGATGAGCTCCCGCAGCTTCGCACTCGGCGGCTACGGCCCCCGCCGCCGCTCCCTGTGGGACCGGCTCACCGCCCGCGACTCCGTCGTATGGCGGCTGGACTGGATCATGCTGCTGTCCGGCGCCGTGCTCGCCGTCATCGGCTCACTGCTCGTCTACTCCGCCACCCGCAACCGCACCGAGCTCAACCAGGGCGACCCGCAGTACTTCCTCGTCCGGCACGTCATCAGCCTGATCATCGGCATCGGCCTGATGATCGGCACCGTCTGGCTCGGACACCGCAGACTGCGCAGCGCCGTACCCGTGCTCTACGGCGTCACCGTGCTGCTGGCCGTCTGCGTGCTCACCCCGCTCGGCGCCACCATCAACGGCTCCCGGGCCTGGCTCAACCTCGGCGGCGGCTTCACCGTCCAGCCCGCCGAGTTCATCAAGATCACCGTCATCCTCGGCATGGCCATGCTGCTCGCCGCCAAGGTGGACGCCGGCGACCAGGAACACCCCGACCACCGCACCGTCCTCCAGGCCCTCGGCGTCGCCGCCCTGCCCGTCCTGGTCATCCTGATGATGCCGGACCTCGGCTCCGTCATGGTGCTGGTCTTCATCGTCCTCGCCGTCCTGCTGGCCTCCGGCGCCTCCAACCGCTGGATCATCGGCCTGTGCCTGGCCGGCGCCCTCGGAGCCGTCCTGGTGTGGGCGCTCGGACTGCTGGACGAGTACCAGATCAACCG
>Ga0164243_10006496_pt1 | contig 17681 bp, 17 predicted proteins | sample OricompcompostOP_FD_108781 | JGI IMG/M metagenome (GOLD analysis project Ga0164243, IMG submission 108781) | Organic Plus compost microbial communities from Emeryville, California, USA - Original compost - Organic plus compost (OP) | ecosystem: Engineered > Solid waste > Mixed feedstock >... | reverse complement strand
GTGGCGGAGGCTCGTGCGTGACTACGAGAAGCGCATCGACGTCTCTCACGCCATGATCCTCGTCGCCATGGGCGGCAATCTTATCCGCAGAAACGCCCATCCCTGATTTTCAAAACAGACTCTGAGCGCTCTCAGTTGAGACCGCAGCATTTTTTGTGTTTCTTGCCGGAGCCGCAGGGGCACGGGTCGTTTCGCCCGACCTTCTGAGCCGGAGCGGCGAAGGGGTTTGATCGGGTGGTCATGGTCGGCGCCGGGGCGGCGTTGGCGAGGCGCCAGTCGTTGAGTTCGATCACCCAGTCGGCGATCTTGTCGTGAGCGGTGGCGGTGATGGCGTCGATTTGCTCGTCGGAGAAGCGGGGATCGCGGCGGGCGACATCGGCGAGCATCATCAGGCCGGTCCAGGCCCTGGCGGCCTCGATATCGGCTGTGGCGAGGGGCACCCAGGCTTCGGGCTTCAGCTTGACGGCCTTTTCGAAGCCTTCGATCCAGATCTCCCACAGGATCTCGCCATTGCGCCTGTCGATGCTGACGATCGGACCATAGCGCTCGGGTTGGTCGAAGAGCGTGCGCGCGACGTCGTTGTAGTACGCCATCACCAGGCCCATCACCTTGTTGGCGTGGTCGAGGCTCTCGAACACCGGCTCGCCCTTTGCGTCGGCGCTGTTCCAGACCCATGGCAGCCAGGCGCTGGGAGGGATCATCTGCGGGCAGACGAGGAGGCCGGCAATGAAGCCGTCCAGTTCCTCGATCAGCATCGCCTCTTCATCGAGGTCCAGCAGCGCCTTCGACAACTGCTTCTGTTGGCGCGACAGTCCGGGCATGGCTCGTCCAGTTCCAGGGGGCGAGTTCACCGACGCGGTTGATGGGATGGTCGCCGATGCGGGCCAGAACATCCCGGAGATAGGCCTGGGGATCAAGGCCATTGAGCCTGGCGGTCCCGATCAGGGTGTAGATTGTCAATCGGCGCGCAAAGTTGAACCCGGATCGGCGTCCAATATTGACCCCCTCGTAGTGCGCGACGGTGAGCGCCCGACCGGGTGTAGCTGGTCGGGGTTGCGCAGCCCGGTCGGGCGCGTTGTTGAGGCTTTCCGGCTTTAGCTTTGAGACCTGTTCTTGAAGCGCCAGGATTCGTTGCCGGTCTCGACGATCTCGCAGTGGTGGGTGAGCCGGTCGAGCAGCGCCGTGGTCATCTTGGCGTCGCCGAAGACGGCAGGCCATTCCCCGAAGGCGAGGTTGGTGGTGACGATGATCGAGGTCCGCTCGTAGAGTCGGCTGACCAGGTGGAAGAGGAGCTGTCCGCCAGCCTGGGCGAAGGGGAGATATCCCAGTTCGTCGAGCACGACGAAGTCGAGCCGGGTCAGGTAGTCGGCGATGCGTCCCTGCTTGCCGGAGCGGTGCTCGGTCTCGAGCCGGTTGACCAGATCGACGACGTTGAAGAAGCGGCCGCGGGTGCCACTGCGGATGAGGGACCGGGCTATCGCGATGGCCAGGTGCGACTTGCCCGTGCCGGTGCCACCGATGAGCACGGCGTTGCGCTGGTCGGCGACGAAGGCTCCGGTGGCGAGGTCGCGCACGAGCGTCTCGTTGACGGGCGTGTCGGTGAAGTCGAAGTCGTCGATGTCCTTGGCCAGCGGCAGCTTGGCGACGGTGAGCTGGTATTTGATCGAGCGGGCCTGCTTCTCGGCGATCTCCGCCGACAGCAGGTCGCCGACGACCCTCGGCGGTTCGTGCTGACGCTTGATCGCGGTGGTCATGATCTCGTCGTAGGCGCTACGCATGCCGTAGAGCTTCAGCGTTCCCATCAGGTCCAGAACCTGAGTGCGTTCCATCAGCTTGCCCTCCTGAGGCTGTCGTATCGGGCGCAGTCGGCCTGCGGTTCGTGTCGTAGACGCAGCGCGTCGGGTGTGAGGATGGTTACGGCCGGTGCCGGGTCGCGGCGTCGGGCCAGAATGTTGAGGATGACGGCGGACGAGAAGACGTTCTCGGCAAGCGCCTGCTGGCAGGCGGCCTCGACGGCATCAAGCCCATCCGACAGCACCGCCGTCAGGATCGACACCATCTGCCGGTCGCCGTCGTCGGCAGCCTTCAGCCGCCGCCTGACCCGCTCCATTCCTGGCGGTAGCTCCCACCCCTGGAACGGCGCACCGTTGCGCAGCGCGCCGGGCTTGCGCGCCAGCACCGGGACGTAATGCCATGGATCGTAGACGGTCTGGTTGCGACCGAAGGAGCGGGCATGCTCGCCCACGATCGTGCCGTCCTGTCGCACCACGATGTGATCGGCATAGGCCTGGATCTCGACCGGCCGGCCGACCGCGGTCGAGATCACCGAGTATTTGTTGTTGTCGAAGCGCACCGTGCAGGTCTTCGACACCGAGGCGGGAACGATGTGGAATCCGTCGAAGGGGCCGCGATACTCGACCAGCTTGCTGCGCTCCTCCTCGAACACGTTCCAGATGGTGCGCTCCGGCTGGTCGACATGGCGATGGGCCTTGGCGTAGGCGACGCACTTGTCGAGCAGCCAGGCGTTCAGCTCCTCGTAGCTCCTGAAGCGCAGCCGCGGCGTGAAGAAGCGCTCGCGCACCAGCCCCACCTGGTTCTCGACCTGCCCCTTCTCCCAGCCCGAGGCGGGAGTGCAGGCGACGGGCTGGACCAGATAGTGGCTGCACATCTGCAGGAAGCGCCGGTTGTACTGACGGTCCTTGCCGACGAAGACCGTCTCCACCGCCGTCTTCATGTTGTCGTAGATGCCGCGCGTGCAGGCGCCGCCGAAGAAGGCGAAAGCCCGGTCATGGGCGTCGAACACCATCTCCTGCGTCTCGCGCGGATAGGCCCGCACGAACATCATGCGGCTGTGGCAGAGCCGGACATGGGCGACCTTCACGGACACCGTCACGCCGGCGAGCAGGACGATCTCGTGGCTCCAGTCAAACTGGTAGGCCTCGCCCGGCGCGAAGAGCAGCGGCACATAGGCCTCGGCCGCCGCCGATCCTCTCGTCTTCGCCCAGTTCCCCGCGTATCGGCGCACGGCGTCGTAGCCGCCCTCATAGCCGAGCGCGCGCAGTTCCTCGTAGATCCGGATCAGGGTCAGTTGCTCGCGGGCCGCCTTGCCGAGATTGCCGTTCAGGAGCCCGTCGAGCTGGTCCTTCCACGGTCCGATCTTCGGCTTCGGTTGTCGCTCCCGCTCATAGGAGAACGACGTCTCGTCGGACCTGAGGATCTTGCGGACCGTGTTGCGCGACACGTGCAGCTCGCGGCAGATCCGCTTGAGCGACCACCCCTGAACATGAAAGGCACGTCGAACCCGGGCGATCGTATCCACTGACTTCATCCCCTCTCCACCCGCTCGCCAAAACGAACGGATGGTCGCAGATCGACTTCACGAGGGGGGTCAAAATTGGACGCCGATCCTCCCGTCTAGGGGGTCAAAATTGCATGCCGATTCACAGTCGTCGATCACCCACAGATTTCCACGACTGTCAATGGTCATGCCATGGACCGAGAGAAGCCTCTGTTCCGGCGGCAGGTCGGAGGGAAGGACCATGCCCCTGTCGGGAAACGGAACGAGCTCCGACCCACGCAATTCGGCGAGAGTGGCCTCCTTGTGATTGTCCGCGTGCCGCGGAAATCCGACGAAGGTGCGGCCGTCCGGAGTTACGGCGATGCCGGAAGGCCCCGGCCAGATGAATTCGGCGACGATCTCGAGCACGCCATCCGGGGCCGTATCTCCGGACACGGTGCCGGCACGCGCAAATTCGGGTATCGACACCGCCGCAGCCGTCGAACTTGCGAGCATGACAAGCGCTTCGCGTCTATTCATCGAAATCTCCTTTGCGCCGTGGTCAGCCCGCGTCTGCATCCCTTGCGACGCCGGCTCGGATCAAGCCGGCGTCCGCCACCTCCCTTCGTCGCCATATTCCAGCCCGTGCCGCGGAAAACATTGATCCGGAGCAATTTGGGGCTGAAGAAAAAACCGGCCGCCCGGATGTTGGCTCGGCCGAATGCGCAATGCCCGCGAGAGCGTCGCGAGCCGCTGCCGCTTCGCGCGAAGGATGGGGAACAGGAAGCGGGATCCGTTCAGGGCCGCATGGAGCCCGAACAGATCTAAAGCATGCGCTGGAGCGTGCCATCCTTCAGCAGGAACTGGTGCCAGAGCGCCGCCAGCACATGGCCCGCGATAAGGGCCAGCAGCAGGTTCATCACCAAGCCGCCATGCAGGGAGCCGGCGATCGCCTCGAGGGTGTCGTTGCGGCCGGTTATGGACGGTATCGAGAGGCCGAAGAATGCGACGCTCCTTCCGGCCGCCATTGCGCGACCGATCCCGGCGAGCGGCAAGCCGAGCGTCGCGAGATAGAGAAGGGCATGACCGGCCTTGGCCGCCTTTCGGATCAGCGGCGTCCCGTGGATCGGGGGAACCGGATGGGTCAGTCGCCAGGCAAGACGGGCGATGGTGAGGACCAGGACCGCAAGACCGAGCGATTCATGCGCCGACAACCACCACTCTCGTCCGGGCGATCCGCGCCCGGCCGCCCCGCGCATCCAGTCCGTCAGGAACATGCCGGCAATCAGGACCGCGATCGTCCAATGGAAAATTCGCGCCGTCGCGTTGTAACGGTCCTCGTCGGAACGCGCCCCGCCCCTGTCGTTCAGATTTGTTGCCAAGGCTGTCCGGGTAGTCATGGAGATCCCCTGTTTGGATTGTGGATGGCGGCGGCACGGCCGACATCATGCCGGCGTCTTGCCAGGCAATGAGCGGTTGATATCTTCCAGGCTGTCAAGAACGTCGGAAACGGCGCGCAGTTGAAGAAGCGTGCCGTGCCAGTCGGCAGGGGCCGACGAATCGTCCCTCTCGAGAATGCCGTCCGGCTCGAGGTTTTCGCCCGCGAGGCGCGAGCACCGCGTAGCGACGCCGAGAATGGCCCCCGCCAGCCCCTCCGGCGCCGGCGCGGCGCCCTTGCGAAGCGCGTTGGCGAGAGCTTCGCCGAACAGGAGGGCGGAAGCATAGAGCCGGATGGCACGCCGGTCATAGCGAGCGGCCGTCTCGGCGACGGCGCGAGCGGCGAGGCGCCCTCTGACCGACCAGCGCGCCGCATAGCGTGCGGCATCGATTCCGGCGCCGAGCGCGACCAGGCTCTCATGCGCGGTCGAAAATCCCCGCAGCGCCGCTTCCGCCTTGCGGACGTCGTGGGCCTGCACCGCGCCGGCCGCATCCCGGAAGCCCCTCGCGAGACGCAGCAGCAGATCGTCGGCCGCCGCGTCGATCTCGCGAACCGGGTCGGGGGTCAGAAGCACCTGGCTGAAGGCGAGGCCGACCGCGACGCCGACCGCGACATCCTCCATGCGGGTCAGCCCGGCGCTTTGCGGGCCGAGGGCGAGCACCAGAACGGCGGAGACGCCGGCCTGAATGGGAACCACCGGCGCCATTCCGAAAGACGCGGCGACGAGCATGGAGAAGAAGGTGGCCAATGTCAGCCGGAGCAGGGACAGTCCTTCCGGAACCAGCAGCCCCTCGGGCAGCAGCAAGGCCAGCTCGCCGACGATGATGCCGGTCGCCACGCCCAGCATCAGGCCGACGGCCTGCCGTCCGTGGCTGGGCAGGCCGGGCGACAGACAGACGATGGCGCTGACCGCCGCGAAGACCGGATGAGGATGGCTGAGCAGCCAAACCGCCAGGATCCAGGCGATCCCGGCGGCGATCGCCGAGATTGCGGCATCGCGCCAGGCGACGGCGAAACGGTCGGCCAGGGTGTCGACGAAGCGCTTCGAGGCCATCGCAACCTCCCTATTGCAGCAGATGCGCGACGAGCGGGGCGGCGAGCACGTTCAGAAGCCCTACCAGGATCATGACCAACCCCGCCACCGCGCCTTCCGTTTCGCCGATCTGGTGCGCCCTCGCCGTGCCGGCACCATGCGCGCCGACGCCGAAGAGCGCCCCGCGCGCGAGAGCCGAGCGGAGCGGGACGCGCGCCAGGATCATATCGCCGATGACGGCGCCCGCTATGCCCGTGACGACGACGAACACCGCCGTCAGATCGGGAACGCCGCCTATGTCGCCCGACACCTCCATCGCGAAGGGCGTGCTGATCGACCGAGGCAGAAGACTGAGCAGAAGCGTATGGTCGAGGCCGACCAGCCTCGCCAATGCCCAACTCGAGGCGACCGCCGTGACGCTGCCGGCGATCATGCCGATCAGGAGAACGGGCCAGTGCCGGCGGATCAGGGCACGCTGCTCATAGATCGGGATCGCGAAGGCGACGGTGGCGGGCCCGAGCAGCAGCACGAGCCATTTCGTTCCGCGAATATAGTCGTGATAGGTCGCATGCAGCGAAAGGACGACGGTCGCCACCAGAATCGGCGTCACAGCGAGAGGCATCAGCCACCAGCGCGGCCATTTGCGATAGACCCGCTTCGCAACCCAATAGAAGCCGATCGTCACGACCGACCAGAGCAGCGCCTGCAAGGCGGGCTCAGACAATATCTGCCGCAGACCCGCCATGGCGCGCCCTCCAGCGATAGCAGCGATCCACGGTGAACGCCGTCACCAGCATGACGGCGACCGTGCTGAGCAGGATGACGAACAGAACCTTGAGACCCGTCAGCCCCACGAACTCGCGGTGATCGAGCACGGCGAGCACCGCCGGCACGAAGAACAGCAGCATGTCGGCCAGGAACCAGTCCGCGCCGCGCCGGATGCTGAGTGCGCTCAACCGCCGGGTCGCCAGGAGCACGAAGAGCGCGGCGAGCCCCACCACCGCGCCGGGAAGCGGGAGCGCAAACAGACGGGAGACCGCCTCCCCCGCCAACCAGAAGACGACCACGATGGCGGCCTGCAGCAGCGAGCTGCGATGAACAAACCGGATTGCCCTGTAATGTGCGGTGTAATGTGCGGTCATCGACCCGTTCCCTGCAGCCTCCCCGAGCTGCAAGATATGCCGCACTGCAACATGATGGAAATGAATTGATTGACTAGATAATATTCTGATATGGACTAGCGCATGGAATTTCGACCGCTCCGCGCCTTCGTCGAGGTCGTCCGCCAGGGCGGCTTTTCGCAGGCCGCCAAGACGGTGTTCGCCACCCAGTCGACGATCAGCAAGGCGGTAAGGCAGCTGGAGGACGAAGTCGGCCTTCCGCTGCTGGACCGGACCGGACATCGGAGCGTTCTCACCGCGGCAGGAGAGGTGGTCTACCGCCGCGGCGTGAAGCTGCTCGCCGATCGCGACGACCTGCTGGCGGAGCTCGACGAGATTCGCGGCCTCCGGCGCGGCATATTGAGGCTGGGGCTGCCGCCGGTCGGAAGCAGCACGCTGTTCGCGCCGCTCTTCGCCGTCTATCGCCAGCGCTATCCGGGCATCGAGGTCCGGCTCACCGAGCATGGCAGCGATCAGCTCGAGGAGAGCCTCCGGGCGGGCGAAATCGATTTCGCGGGCGCCCTGCTTCCTACATCCGAAGATTTCGACTGGCAGACCGTCCGGCGCGAACCACTCGTGGCGCTGCTGCCGTCGGCCCATCCGCTGGCGGTCCGGCCTTCGATCTCCCTGGCCGAGATCAAGGCGACGCCCTTCATCCTCTTCGAGAGCGGCTTTACCCTGCACCGCGTGATCCTCCAGGCCTCCCGCCGCATCGGCTTCGAGCCGACCATCGCGGCCCGCAGCAGCCAGATCGACTTCATGGTCGAGCTGGTCGGCGCAGGCCTCGGCGTCGCATTCCTGCCGCGCATGATCGCGGCGCAAAGGAGCAACGCCGCGGTTCATCATGTGCTGCTCGACGAGCCGGATACGGAATGGATCATGGCCATGGTCTGGCGGCGCGGCGCCTATCTTTCGACCGCCGCACAGGCCTGGCTCGATCTCGTTCGCGAGATCCACGGGGGAAGCTGAGACCCATCCCATCCAAGTGCGGTTCCCCGGCCATGAGCCGAAAATGGCGACGGCCGAATCCATTCGGGCTCGCCGAGCCGGCGGCAGCGGAAGGATGCATGCCCGGGCGTTCAGCCGATTGCGCTCCATTCCGCTTTCCGGCCCGGGGTCGCCTCCGCCAGCGCGCGCCGCACCCCCGCAGCGTCGAGGTCCGTCGCATAGACCGGAGTGCCGGGCTGCTGGCGCCACGACTCGTCCAGGTCGCCGGCATCGACCGGATCGAATCCGAGCTCGTCGACGAGCTTCATGACCACCGCCCGGCTCTCGGCGTCATCTCCAGCGACCGGCAGCGCGATACGCCCGGCTGCGCCTTTGGGCCGCCCGAGATTCAGCAGGTGCTCGGCATAGATGTTGTTGAAGGCCTTCACCACCGGGCGGCCGAGCTGCTGCTCGACCCAGACGCTCTCCGGCAGGCCGCCCTCGATCGGCGCTATCAGCCCATCGCGCTGGCGCGGGTAGTAGTTGCCGGTGTCGATGACCACGACCGCGGACGGCACCCGGGCGAACAGGTCCTTCGGCAGCTTCGGGATATTCTTCTCCGGTATGGTCACCACGACCAGATCCGCCTCCACGGCCTCGTCCGGCCATACGGGCTTGGCGCCCGTTTCGGCGGCGAGGGCGGAGAGCGTCTTGGGATCGCGCGAGTTGGCGACGAAGACCGTGTGTCCGAGCGCCGTCAATCGACGGGTCAGGGTGCCTCCGATGTGGCCAGCGCCGATAATGCCGATCTTCATCATGTGTTCCTTTCGTTGCAGGATGCGGGGCATGCGCGCCAATGCGGCTGCGACCGGTGCTTGAGCTGCTTCAACACGGCCGGGATCGCCTCTGGAAGATCCTGGGAGATGAGCCCGGGCCCGACGAGCGCCGCGGCGGCGCCATGCATCCACGCCGCGGCGGATGCGGCATCGAACGGGCCAAGGCCCTGGGCCAGCAGGCCGGCGACGAGGCCCGTCAGAACATCGCCGCTGCCGGCGGTCGCCAGATCGGGCGGCGCATTCGAATTGATGACCGCCCGCCCGTCCGGAGCGGCGACGACGGTGTCGGCGCCCTTGAGAAGGATGACGGCGCCGCTCTTCGCGGCAGCGCTTCGGGCCCGGAACAGTTTGTCGCCCGCGACATCGAACAGCCGGGCGAACTCGCCCTCATGCGGCGTCAGCACGCACGGACCGTCGATCGCGGCGAAAAGCTCCTCCGGACCCTCGGAGAAGGATGTGATCGCGTCGGCATCGAGGACGACCGCGCGTCCGGTTGCGAGGGCCGCCAGGACGGATTGCCGCGTTGCCGGACCGACCCCCGCGCCGGGGCCGATCGCGACAGCGTTCTTGCGCTTGTCGCCGAGCAGTGCCGCGAATGCCGACGCATCCTCGATGGGCGAGACCATCACGCTGGTCAGCGCGGTCGCATAGACGCTCCAGACGGATGCCGGCGCCGCCAGCGTGGCGAGGCCGGCACCGACCCGCAGGGCCGCCGTCGCCGTCAGCCGGCTCGCACCGGTCATGGCGCTCCCGCCGAGGATCAGGGCGTGGCCACGCCCGTATTTGTGTCCACTGGCCTGCGGCCACGGATAGCGGGAAAGCCACAGGGCGGGATCGTTTTCGAATGTAGAAGGGGCGATCTTCTCGAGGACGTTCGCGGATATGCCGATATCGGCCACGACGACCTCGCCGCACAGGCCTCGGCCGGGAAAAAGCAGATGGCCCGGCTTCTTGCGGAAGAAGGTCACGGTGACCTCGGCACCCGCTGCCGTGCCCAGAACGGCTCCGGTCGCCCCATCGACGCCGCTCGGTATATCGACGGCGCAGATCGGCAAGCCTCGCCGCTGCAAATCCTCGAGGACCCGCCGCGCGACACCCTCGATCGGGCGGGACAATCCCGAGCCGAAAACCGCGTCGATCACCAGCTCGGCATCATCGAGAATAGCGGCCGAGAACGGTTCGATGCCGAGCCTCCAAAGTCCGGCATGATAGGCGGCATCCTTCGGCAGCCCCCGAGGGGAGGACAACAGGCCGACCCTCACCGGCCAGCCGGCAGCCTCGAGACGGCGAGCCGCGACGAAGCCGTCGCCACCATTGTTGCCGGGACCGCAGAGGACGACGACACGACGCCTCGACCAGCGGGTCTGCACCGCTTTGCCGACGGCGTTCCCGGCGGCCTCCATGAGATCGATCCCGAGCGCGCCCTCCCCCATTGCGAGCTTGTCCGCCTCGTCCGCCTCATGCGGCGTGAGGAGTTCCTTTCCAGCGCTCATTGGGCCCGTCGCACTTCTCAATTTCAGAACTGCCTCTCGACCGCGCCTTGCCGAAGGCGGCAAACAGAGAGATCGATCCTTTCGTCGCTTCCATCAGGAACGGAAGGACCCCTCGCCGGCTTCCCGCCGCGAGAAACTCAAATCGCCTCGTTCGAAGAGGCCATGCCGATGATCTGCAGGACGATTTATATGACACGCACGCGGCCCGTTCCTTGCGTGCGATCAATTCAATCCCGATGAACGGATGCTAGCGTTCACGCGTTCATGCCGTCTTACAGCTCGCTGGCCTCGTGATGACGCGGCCCGCCTCGACAAGGTCGGGTGATGATCCCGCCCTATTCCAATCGCGACTGGCTGGAATTCGGATAAATCATTTCCATCATGATGCAGTGCAGCATAGTCTTTAACGGCAATGCGATCGTCGGAAGGGATCCTCCCGCTATCGGATCGCCCATGGTCGGAAAGCAGGGCAGAGAAGGTCGATGACCGCGATCGAGACGGCATTCCATCATGCTGCAGCCATGCGAGGATCCTCCTCCCATCTGCCGCTTGCGTCGCTGGCGGCCCCGGCGCTTCCGCCGGCGGCGATCTCGCATCGCCGGGACGATGAACCTGCGCACGGGAGACCCGCAACATGAGCGAGCAGACGAATACCAGCGCGAAAGACCCGGCCGCCGCGAAGCGGGAGTTCGTGCTGCAGGAGATCCAGCCGGGGCTTCTCGGGCTGATGGATGGATCGGTTTCGACGCTGGCGCCGATCTTCGCCGCGGCGGGCCTGACGGGGCGGCCGCTCAACGCTTTTTTCGTCGGCCTCGCGGCATCGCTCGGCGCCGCCATCAGCATGGGATTGTCCGAAGCGCTGTCCGACGACGGCAGTGTGACGGGGCGCGGCGGTCCGCTGCGGCGCGGCACGATCACCGGCGTCGCGACCGGGATCGGCGGCATGCTGCACACCTTCCCGTTCCTGATCCCGAATCTGCAGACCGCGCTCAACGCCGCCTATGCCGTGGTGGCCTGCGAGCTCATCGCCATCGCTTTCATCCGCTACCGCTTCATGGGTGGCAAGCTCCTCAACACCATCGTCCAGGTCGTCATCGGCGGGGCCATCGTGTTCGGCATCGGCGTCTGGCTGGGCAAGATCGGCGCGAGCTGATCCTCGGAGCAACGCAGGGAAAGGAAGATCGACATGGAAGTCGGATTCATCGGATTGGGCCATATGGGGTCCGGCATGGCGGCCGATCTCATCCGGGCCGGCCATCAGGTGATCGTCTGGAATCGCACGGCATCGAAAGCCGAAGCGCTGAGAAAGCAGGGCGCGGCCGTCGCGACGACGATCGCCGCGGCGTGCGGGCGCGATGCCGTCGTGACCATGCTGGCCAATGACGAGGCGGTCGAGGCCGTCGTGTTCGGCACGGGCGGCATTCTCGCCTCCTTGCCGAAGGGCAAGCTGCATGTCTCCTCCAGCACCATCAGCCCGGCGCTCGCCGACCGGCTGGCCAAGGCTCATGCCGATGCAGGCCAACGCTTCGTCTCCGCGCCCGTGTTCGGTCGGCCCGACGTGGCGGCGGCCGGCAAGCTCTTCGTGATCGCGGCAGGGCCTGCCGAGGACATTCGCGACGCGGCCCCGCTCTTCGATGCCATCGGACAGCGGACATTCGAGATCTCGCAGACGCCGAGCCTTGCCAACCTCATCAAGCTCAGCGGCAACTTCCTGATCGCCTCGGTCTTCGAGACGCTCGGCGAGGCCATGGCCCTCGTCGGCAAGGCGGGGGTCGACCGGCATCGCTATCTCGAGATACTGACATCCACCCTGTTCGGCGCCCCGGTCTACAAGACCTATGGCGGCCTGGTCGCGGATCGAAAATTCGACCCCGCCGGCTTTGCCGCGCCGCTCGGGCACAAGGACATCCGCCTCCTCCTCGCGGCGGCGGATCGACTCGACGTGCCGATGCCGGTCGGCGGCCTGCTGCACGACCGCTTCCTCGCCCTGAGCGCCGCCGGCGGCGCGCATCTCGACTGGTCGGCCGTCGGCGCCCTGCCGGCCCGCGACGCCGGCACATATGCCTTCCCGGCGGCGAAGAGCGGAGAGGGCGTCCAATGAGGCTGGACAGGAGGCGTTTCAACGCCATGCTCGTCGGCCTCGGCACGGCCGAAATCGCAGGATCCGAGCCGGCGCATGCCGCCGCCGCGTCGAAGCCGGAGATCTTGCGGCTTGGTCCCCTCGGCTGGATGCCGAACAATCCGCACCTTCCGGTCCTGCTCTATCGTGGGGCGATCCCGCTCTCCGGCAGCGATCCGGCCGCGGCCTTCGAGGCCACCTTCGACCGCAATGGCTGGCCGTCGGCCTGGCGCAACGGCGTCTATCCGTTCCACCACTATCATTCGACCGCGCATGAGGTGCTCGGCTTCGCCGGCGGAACCGCGCGGCTGATGCTCGGGGGGCCGGACGGGCACGAGGTCACCGTCCAGGCCGGCGACGTGGCGCTTCTGCCGGTCGGCACGGGCCATTGCCGCCTGGAGGCGAGTTCCGACTTCCTCGTTGTCGGCGCCTATCCGCCGGACCAGAGCCCCGATCTGTGCCGCGAGGCGGCGACGCCCGAGATGCTGCGACGCATGGCGAGATTGCCGTTTCCGGCCACCGACCCCGTCGCCGGCGCGGACGGCCCGACCACCACGCTCTGGCATGCCGAGTGACGGCGGCGCCTCGCATTCGTTGGAGTTGACGGACCTCGTTGGAGTTGACGGACATGGAACAGATCGAAATCGGAAGTTCGGGGCTGAAGACCTCCCGCATCGGCCTCGGCACCTGGGCGATCGGAGGCTGGATGTGGGGCGGCACCGACGAGGCGCAATCCATCGCCACCATTCGCGCGGCCGTCGAACGCGGCATCACGCTGATCGATACCGCTCCGGTCTACGGCTTCGGCCGTTCCGAGGAAATCGTCGGTAAGGCCCTGAGCGAGGGAAAGCTCCGCGACAAGGTGCAGATCGCCACCAAGCTCGGCCTCGCCTGGAAGGACGGCAAGGTCTATCGCGACTCGCGGCCCGCCCATATCCGCAAGGAGATCGAGGATTCGCTGCGGCGGCTCAAGACCGACGTGATCGATCTCTATCAGGTCCACTGGCCCGATCTCGAGACCCCGATCGCGGAAACGGCGCGCGCGCTCGAGGACCTTCGCCGCGAAGGCAAGATCCGCGCGATCGGCGTCAGCAATTATTCGACCGCGCAGATGGAAGCATTCCGTGCCGTCGCCGGGCTCGATGCCGTCCAGCCTCCCTACAATCTCTTCGAGCGCGAGATCGAAGCCGACGTTCTTCCCTATGCAAAGGGCGCGGGCCTCACGGTGCTGAGCTATGGCGCGCTCTGCCGCGGCCTGCTGAGCGGCAAGATCACGGCCGCGACCCGGTTCGAAGGCGATGACCTGCGCAAGAGCGACCCCAAATTCCAGGCGCCGCGGCGCGCGCAATATCTCGCCGCCGTCGGCGAGCTCGATGCGCTGGCGCGCCAGCGTTTCGGCAAGACCGTGCTGGCTCTCGCATTGCGCTGGGTGCTCGATCAGGGGCCGACCATCGCGCTTTGGGGGGCGCGGCGCCCCGACCAGCTCGATCCGGTCGGCGACGTCGAGGGCTGGCACGTCGACGACGAGACCCGATCCGACATCGACGCGATCCTGAAGCGCACCATCATCGATCCGGTCTCGCCCGCCTTCATGGCGCCGCCCGAGAAGCGGCCCGCGACGGCCGCGTGACTGCCTGGATTTGCCGCGCGATACGCGCTTGCTGAATGAAAGAGGAATACGTCATGGCGACAGGCACGGTCCCCACCGTCACGCTGAACGACAATACCACTTTGCCGGCAATCGGTTTCGGTACCTACAAGCTGAACGGATCAACCGGCGTTGCGGCGATCGCGGACGCGATCACGAATGGCTATCGACTGCTCGACACCGCCTTCAATTACGAAAATGAAGGCGCTGTCGGCCAGGCCATTCGAAGATCTGGCGCGACGCGCGCCGATCTGCGCGTCAGCTCGAAGCTGCCCGGCCGTCATCATCGCTACGCCGAGGCCATCGCCACGATCGAGGAATCCCTCTATCGGGCGCAGCTCGACTATTACGATCTCTACCTCATCCACTGGCCCGATCCGAGCCAGGATCTCTATGTCGAGGCCTGGACGGCGTTGATCGAAGCCCGCAAGCGTGGCTTCGTCCGATCGATCGGCGTCTCCAATTTCCTGCCGGTTCATCTCGAGAGGATCATGAGCGCCACGGGCATAACGCCGTCGGTCAACCAGATCGAGCTGCACCCTTATTTTCCGCAGGCCGAGCAGCGTGCCTTCAACACGTCCCATGGAATCGTCACAGGCTCGTGGAGTCCGCTCGGTCGCGCGAACCATCTCCTCAAGGAGCCGCTGATCAAGGCGATCGCCGATCGAATCCGCCGGACGGTCGGACAGGTCATCCTCCGCTGGCACGTCCAGCTCGGCGCGATTCCGGTGCCGAAGGCTGCGAGCAAGGAGCGCCAGATCGAGAATCTGTCGGTTTTCGATTTCGAACTCTCGGCGGAGGACATGTCACGGATCGCCACGCTGGCGCGCCCGGACGGGCGGACCTTCGACCAGGACCCGTCGCGCTACGAGGAGTTCTGACCTCGTCGTGCGGCCGCGGCTTCCGGATCCGCCGGGGGTTTCCGGGCGAAGCGGATGCCGGCTCGCCTCGCCGCGACAGAAGAGGAAATGGCTCCCTCGGTGCCCGCGAAGCCCCGAAGGATGCATGGCCATCGTAAATTGACGCCGATCAAGGATCGATCTCCGGTTGTCATCTAGATGGAACAGTTCGAGCTCAGGCGGAGCATGTCCGCTCGCCTTTCGGAGATATCGCCTGCGGGGCAAAGATGCTTGCGGAACTTTGTGGGGTTTGAAGGGAGACGACCATGGCCCAAAACAGCTTCACCACGACGACGGCGGGCGTCCCTGTCGCGTCCGACGAACATTCCAGGACCATCGGACCGGACGGGCCTGTCGTATTGCACGATGTCTACCTGATCGAGAAACTGGCCCAGTTCAACCGGGAGCGGGTGCCGGAGCGGATCGTCCATGCCAAGGGTGGCGGCGCCTTCGGGACGCTCACCGTCACGGAAGACGTCAGCGCCTATACGCGGGCGGCCCTTTTCCAGCCCGGCGTGAAGACGGACATGCTGGCGCGGTTCTCCTCGGTCGCCGGGGAGCTGGGGTCTCCGGACACATGGCGCGACGTGCGCGGCTTCGCGCTGAAATTCTACACGTCGGAAGGCAATTACGACATCGTCGGCAACAACACCCCGGTCTTCTTCATCCGCGACGGCATCAAGTTTCCCGACTTCATCCGCTCGCAGAAGCGGCTGCCGGATACGCATCTGCGCGATCTGGATATGCAGTGGGATTTCTGGACGCTCTCGCCGGAGAGCGCTCACCAGGTCACCTATCTGATGGGAGATCGCGGGCTGCCGGCCGCCTGGCGCCATATGAACGGCTACGGGTCGCACACCTATCAATGGATCAATGCCGCCGGTGACAAGGTCTGGGTCAAGTACCACTTTCACAGCCAGCAGAGCGTGAAGGGCCTCACGAACGCGCAGGCCGCGCAGATTGTCGCCACCGATACGGACTTCTATCTGCGCGATCTTTTCGAGGCGATCGAGCGTGCCGAATTTCCGAAATGGACGGTGTCGATTCAGGTCATGCCCTATGAAGACGCCAAGAACTACCGCTTGAACCCGTTCGATCTGACGAAGATCTGGCCCCATACCGACTACCCGCTCATCAAGGTGGGCGAGTTCGAACTCAACCGAAATCCGGACAACTATTTCGCGCAGATCGAGCAGGCCGCGTTCGAGCCGTCCAATCTGGTGCCCGGCATCGATGTGAGCCCCGACAAGATGCTGCTGGCCAGGGTCTTCGCCTATGCGGATGCCCATCGGTACCGGATCGGATCGAACTACAACGAGCTTCCGGTAAACCGGCCGAAGGTCGACGTTCATTCCTATGCCAAGGACGGTCACCTGCGACATTTCTACAATGATGCGAAGGTGCCGGTCTACGCGCCGAATTCGTTCGATGGACCCAAGGCCGATCCCGTCCGTGCCGCCGAGGGCAAGGGCTGGCAGTCGGACGGCGAGATGGTCCGCGCCGCCTACACGCTGCGGAGCGACGACGACGACTTCAGCCAGCCGGGAAAGCTGGTGCGCGACGTATTTGACGATGCCCAGCGCGCCCGGCTCGTCGAGACGCTCGTCGGCCAGTATCACGGCCTGAAGCACCCGCTGGTTCGGGAAAGATTCCTCTGGTACTGGCGCAATATCGATCCGGGCACGGCGAACCGCATCGAGGCGAAAGTCCTTCAACCGACGGCGGCTGCCTAGCGCGGCCGAATCCGCATCCGGGCCGGCGGCACGCGGCGCCCTGGACGCGCCACGGCCGGGCACGGACGGACGCCGAAGCCCTTCGCAGAGGGGCGGCGAGCGCGCCGCGGACGGCCGTACCGATGGACCCGCCGGCGCCGCGCGAAGCGTTGCCGAGATGCCGACGCTATCGAAATCACCTGCGCCACATATTGGAATGATGCCCGCGACGGGACTAGTCAAAATATAGGACAGGCGGTGCGATGTCGTTCCTGGCGGGCGGATGGACAGCGACCCGAAGCATGGCGCCAGGATGTCCTTTGAGGAGCCATGGAGTTGTTCAAGCGCCTTCTCATCGGATTGGCAGTCGTCCTGGCCCTGGGGCTTCTCGGCTTTGCCGCCATCGCCTGGAAGCCGGCGATCGCGCCCATCGTGCCGCCCGCCGCGGCGGCCTTCGCGCCGGACATGGTGGCGAGGGGCGAGGTGCTGGCAGGCGCCGGCTATTGCGCGACCTGCCATACGGCGAAAGGCGGCGCGCCCTATGCCGGCGGCTACCCCATGGTGACCAGCTTCGGGACCATCTACTCGACCAACATCACGCCCGATCCGGAAACGGGGATCGGCGCATGGTCAAAGGACGCTTTCCGAAGAGCCATGCACGAGGGCGTGGCCCGGGATGGCTCGCATCTGTTCCCCGCCTTTCCCTATGACCATTTCAGCAAGCTGACGGACGGGGACGTCGAGGCGCTCTATGCCTATATGATGACCCGCGAGCCGGTGCGCGCATCGGCGCCGGCAAACACGATTCCCTTCCCTCTGAACATCCGCGCCCTGCAGGCCGGATGGAAATTGCTTTTCGTCCGGCTCGGTCGTTTCGAGCCGGATGCGGGACGCGGGCCGGAGTGGAATCGCGGCGCCTATCTGGCCGAAGGTATCAGCCATTGCGGCGCCTGCCATACGCCGCGCAATCTGCTCGGCGCGGAGGATCATTCACGGGACTATGCGGGCGCTGCGATCGACGGCGCCTACGATCGGCTCAAGCTCATGGACAAGGCCGCCTACCTCGATTTCGTGGTCGAGATCATCCGCCGATCAGACGACCAGAAGGGCTTCGAAGTCTTGCCCCGCCGCTGGGTCGT
>Ga0164243_10006495_pt1 | contig 17682 bp, 31 predicted proteins | sample OricompcompostOP_FD_108781 | JGI IMG/M metagenome (GOLD analysis project Ga0164243, IMG submission 108781) | Organic Plus compost microbial communities from Emeryville, California, USA - Original compost - Organic plus compost (OP) | ecosystem: Engineered > Solid waste > Mixed feedstock >... | reverse complement strand
AGCGTAGCGCCCCGCCTGCGGCGGGCGCAGCCGTTGCGAGCGCGCGAGCGCGAGCCCCCGGCCCCGCCCAGGCGCCGGCCCCCGGCCGCGAGCCGCGGAATGTGAGCCGTGCTCGCGTTCCGGCTCGATTGCGAGCAATTGCGAGCCGGGCTCATCTTTCCGTATGGTGGAAAAGACTTTCCGAACAGAGGAACGAGGTGACCCGGTGGGCGCAGTGGGTGAACTCCGGAGACTGCCGAGCGAGGTAGCCGGCCTTCGCGAGCGCGTGGCCGAGACGGCGGGCATGGTCGAGGAGGTGGCGCGCGTGGCGCTGATCGCCTTCGGGCTGGTGGCGATCGTGGCCGTGTCCGCGCTGATCCTCGCCGTGGGGCGTGCCGAGTGAACGGCGCACTTTCGGCCGTGGGCTTTCCGCCCGAAGCCATGCGGGCTTCAGAGGCGGTGACTAATGCCGTTCTCGCAGGTCAGGCGGGTTTCTGGGTCGCCATCAAACTTCACGATGGCACTTCAGACGGCACGGTCTACGAGACAAAGGCGGACGCCGTACGGCACCAGCTCCATGAGCACATGTGCATGTACGTGAAAGTTCCCCCGGACGGGATGCAGCCGAAAGAGGCGGCGGCGCTCCTACGCGTTCACCGGCAGCTCTACGCGGCCGGTCTCAGACTTTCGGACCCGGACCAGGTGCTCGGGCTCCCCATCGCACGAGAGGACGTGAACCGATGGCAGCGGTAGAGGACGAGAAGGCCCCGTTCGGCTTCGAGGATGACGGGGTGACCCCCAAGGCCCCGTACGGGCTGAAGGCGGACGGCACGCCGAAGAAGCTTCCCGGACGGCCGAGCAACCCCTTTCCGAAGGCCCCGGCCGCGAAGAAGTCCGGCGGCGGCGGCTCGAAGGCGAAGGCCCCGGACTACACCGAGGGGATTCTCGGACTTTTCCAGATCCCCGCCATGGGGCTCGCGCTCGCGGGCGGGAAAAACCCTGTCCTCGCGGCGGACGCGGCGGCGGTGACCGCCTACGCGCCGGGAATCGCCCAGGCCCTTAACCAGGTGGCCCAGGAGCAACCGGCCGTGGCCGCCGTGCTCGACCGCGTGCTTTCCGTGGGGCCGTACGGGGCCGTGCTCGCGGCTGCGCTCCCGCTCGGGCTTCAGCTCGCGGTGAATCACGGGCTCATGCCTGCGGGCCTGGGCGGCACCGTGCCGAAGGAAACGATCCTCGCGCACGCCGAGCACCAGGCCGCCCAGCTTCAGGAGCAGATGGCGGCGGCGGCGGCAAGTGCCGGCCCCGTGGGCGCGGCGGCGTAGCCGTGCGTATCGAGGTCATCCCACGGGACGAGTTTCTGACGAACCGGTGGGCGTACGAGCCGGGCGAGCATGTGACACTTCTCGCGCCCACGGGCGGCGGGAAAACTTACCTCGCGGCCCAACTTCTCGACCACGCACTTACCGGGAAAGTGCGTGCCGTCGCGCTGGTGATGAAACCGCGTGACCGCACGGCTTCCCGCTTCGCGAAGGCGCTGAAACTGCGCATCGTGCGGACGTGGCCGCCCTTCCCGAGCATCTGGCAACCCCAGCCACGCGGGTGGGTCCTGTGGCCGAAACACCGTTTCGACCCGGCCTATGACGACCTTCACCTTCACCGCGAGTTCCGAAAGGCACTTCTCGACTCGTACAAGAAGGGTGACAGGATCATCTTCGGTGACGAGGTGGCCGGTCTGGTGGACGATCTCGGGCTGGAACGCGAGCTGAAAGCCATCTGGTCCCGTGGGCGGTCCATGGGGGCCGGACTTTGGGCGGCCACGCAGCGGCCGAGCCACATCCCCCTTCTCGCGTACAACTCGGCCGAGCATCTTTTTCTCGCGTACGACCCGGACAAGCGGAACCAGGACCGGTTTTCCGAGATCGGCGGCGTGGACCCCGTGCTCGTTAAGTCCACGGTGCTCGGGCTTCGGAAGTATCAGTGGCTCTATATCCGCAGGTCAGATCGAGCAATGTGCATCGTGGACAAGTAAAAGTCCGTGATTGCGCCGGAAATTCGAAAAGGCTTACGGTTCGCGCATTGGTACAGACCCGTAGTCGAGAGAAGGGGAAGCCCATGGCGGCACCTTCGGCCCCGCCCAAGAGCGGTGGCAAGCAGGCGGCCCCGCCGCCGCGTCCGTTCATCATCGGTGTGCAGTCCGTCGAGTTCACGAACTACGACAGGACGGTGACGCTCGGGACGGGCACGCAGGACCTCCCGGCCTTCGAGATCCCGCCTCAGGGCTTCCTTCGCGGCATCTACCTCCTGGTCGAAGGCACCGCCACCAACGCGGCCACCACGGTCGCGTACGCGGACGCAGACGCCCCGTTCTCCGTCATCGATTCGATCACGGTGGAGGACACGAACTCGAAGCCGATCCTCGGCCCGCTGGGCGGCCACGATGTCTACTGCATCAACAAGTACGGCGGCTACACCTTCTACTCGGACCCGAAGGCGTCCCCGGTCTACAAGGCGGACACCGGCACCGGCGCGTCCATCGCTCTCGCCTTCGTGCTCCGTCTCCCGATCGAGCTGGTGGCCCGTGACGGCGTGGGCGCGCTGCCGAACAAGTCCGGCACGAACATGTTCCGCATCCGGATCAGGCTCGCGGCGGCGAGCACGGTCTACTCCACGCCCCCGTCCGGCGCGATGACCGTGCGCGTGCGCATGGTCCCCGAGAACTGGTGGCAGCCGAACGCAACGGACCTGAAGGGCCGGCCGCTGGCCCAGACCCCGCCCGCGATGAACACGACCCAGTACTGGACGCGCTCGGCAATCGCGGTCAACAGCGGTGCCCAGGCGATCCAGATTCAGGCCGGGCTCGGCTACCTGCTGCGGAACTACATCTTCCAGAACCGCACGGCGGGCGGCGCGAGGAACAGCACGAGCGAAGGCAACTGGCCGGACCCGGTGGCCCTTCAGTTCGAGGCCACGCCGCTCTTCGAGCGGATCAAGGGCCTGTGGCGTGACCGCATGGTCCGCGACTTCGGCTACTCGTCCACGGTCGAGACGGCGGACGGGCTCGACTACAGCACGTACGTCCTGCCCTTCAACAAGGACTTCGGGCTCAAGCCCGGTGCCGAGACGCGGCGCGGCTACCTCGCCACGGCGGACGGCTCGCGGATGGAGTTCCGGGGGAACTTCGGCGCGGCGGCCACCTTCGTGGTCCTGGCGAACTACGTGAACCCCGTGGGCGGCGATGACGCCCGGATCACGGGCTGAGGGGAGGGAAACCCATGGCGAAGATCGAGACGGCGGACAACACGCCTTCGTCCGCCCAGGCCGAGCAGGACGAGGCGGCCAAGGCCGAGCGGCGGCACGAGTACGCCGAAGAGCTTCGGAACGCGGCGGGGCCGGCCGAGGCCGAGAAGATCCGGCGCAAGTGGCGCGCGGACCTGGGCTCGGACGAGCAGATCGGGGACTTCGTGATGCGGCTCGCCACGGGCGAGCTGGTGCGAGTCGAGCGGCCGAGCACGAGCCACAACGGCTCGCGCGTGATCGAGGTCTACGAGGACCCGCAGTAGTGGGCACCGATGGCGGCTGCGGCTGCACCCAACGTCAGGACCGGCTCAACGCGTTGTGGCCGGGCCTGGGCGATCTGGTCGCGCGAGTGCTCGACCCGATCGCGAAGTTCCTCGGAATCGAGAAGGGATAAGGATCATGCCGAGCATTCTCAAGCCGGACATGAAGAGCCTCGTGTGGCTCGCCGTCGGCGCGCTGGTCGTGCCGAAGGTCCTCGCCATGGTGCGGGGCTGACCCATGGCTAAGGCGGTCGTGTGGATGCTGCTCGGGCTCTACGGCGTGCCGCTGGTGCTGAAGTACGCCCAATCGATCCGGGATCGGGACCTGAACCATGGCTAGTGGCGGAATCTCCGGACCGGCGCTCGCGGCAGCGGCGGCCGGTGGCGTGCTCATCTGGTCCGGCATCCAAAACCGGTCCGTGATCGAGTCTCTTCGCGCGCTCGCCATGGGGAAGCCGATCGAGCCGGGGCCGCAGAAGTCCACGCCCGTTCCCACGGGCGGCGCGGCCCCGGCCGGTCTGGTCGGCGGCTCGGGCATGGGCGCCAATCTGGTGAACCTCGCGGCGACCTACAAGGGCCGGTCCTACACCTTCGGCGGCGGCCACGGCGGCTTCTGCCCTTCGGGCGGTATGGACTGCTCGGGCTATGTCTCGTGCGTCCTGCACCGTGCCGGACTGCTCAACGGCCGGCCCCTGACCACGGACGGGCTCGCGAAGTGGGGCGCGTCCGTGCCCTTCAACCAGCGGCAGCCGGGGGACGTGCTCGTGTGGGTCGGCGGCCCCGGTGGCGGCCACTGCGGCATTGCGATCAACGCTGACACGATGTGGCACAACCCATGCACCGGATGCGGTGGCGTCCAAGTCGGCCGGTACGGCAAGAGCCGGTCCGGCCGTCCGACCATCGTCCGAAGGGCGGTCCTCAGTGTCTAAGAGCGCGGGGCCGATCCTCGCCGTGGGCGGGATCACGATCCTGAACCAGACGATCCTTCACGGGAAGCCGCTGGACTGGCGGGTGCCGGTCGCCACCGGCTTCGCGGCCGGGGCCTTCGCACTCCTGGAGAAGCCTCTCCCCACGCTGACGATCGGCGCGGCGTGGATCGCCCTGCTCGCGGTCCTGCTGACTCGCATCGACGGCAAGACTCCGAGCCCTACGGAGACCCTGTTGGCCTACTGGAACAAGGGGCGGTGACGGCCCATGTGGCTTACCCAGCTCGCGGACGTGGCGCGAAGAACGGGCTATCCGGTGATCGAGACGGCCGGATGGAAGACGCGCGGCCACGGCGGAATGGCGGCCATGTGGGGCGTGGTCTGCCACCACACGGCCGGGCGCGCGGACATGCACGTGGTCCGGGACGGTCGGCCGGGGCTCGACGGCCCCTTGTCTCAGTTCTGGCTTCGGCGCGATGGGGCGATCTTCGTGATCGCGGCCGGAAGGTGCTGGCACAACGCCCCGTCCACCAGCGCCCAGCACACGAATTCGGTCTCTGTCGGGATCGAGGCCGAGAACACGGGACACGAGCCGTGGCCGGCCGAACAGCTCGACGCGTACGCGCGGCTGTGCGCCGAGCTGTGCCGCGAGTTCGGTCTCTCGGCCGGTCGGGTGAAGGGTCACCGCGAGGTGAACCGGCAGAAGGTTGACCCGGCCGGGATCAACATGGACGACTTCCGCGCCACCGTGGCGCGGCTGCTGAAGGGGGAGGACGTGACCCCGGAAGAGATCAACAAGGCGGTTTGGCGGCGGGACACCGTGCCCGTGCCGGACGACTACAGCAAGCGGGACACCAACCCCACCTGGACGGCCGAGACCATGCTTCGGGACACCAACCTGAAGGTCCGGGCTCTGACCGCGCAGGTGGACCAGCTCGCCGCCCAGGTGGCCGAGCTGGTGGCGGCGCAGAAGGAGGCGGCGGCCAAGTGACGACGATCGAGAAGTTCATGGCGGGGCTGGTGGGCATCGCGCTCGTGACGACCCTGATCCTGCCGAAGCGGCAGACACCGCAGGTGATCAACGCGGCCACCGGCTTCGTGCGCGGCACGCTGTCCACGGCCATGGGCACCGGAAAGACGGTGTGACCGATGCGGTACGCGAAGGCCTGGACGGCCGGGCTCGGTGGCCTACTTCAGGCGGGCATGGCCGTAAGTGATCAGTTCTGCGGGACGTGGCTTCCCGCGATCGTGGGCCTTCTCACGGCCGTTGGCGTGTGGGGTGTGCCCAACGCCCCGGCCAAGCCGGGATCGGCCGAGAAGCGGTAACCGCAGGTTACCAGCCGAGTTTTCGCAGGTCAGCGCCATGGTAACCGCAGGTTACCGGCGAATCGATGAACGGAGGTGGGTCGGACAGTGGCGATCAGCGGCACATTCAAGGCGTCCACGGACGCGTACAGCGTGCGCGAGTCAACCCGCGGCCCCTACCGGGCGAACTGGGGAACCGGGGTGGACCCCGGCCACATGGGGACCGAGCCGCTTCCGGCCGAAGCTCGGCCGATCCCGGCCCCGGTGATGGACGTGGTGCCGGTCGAGATCGAGGACCCGTGGACGGTCCGCGACCCGGCACCGGGCGAGCCGTGGGACTACGAGCCGCCCGGCCACGAGGGCATCGGCACCGTGCCCGCGCTCGTGCCGGGGAAGGTGGCGGACGAACTCAACGGCGCGGCCCGCTCGATCGATCGGGGCGCGAACCACACGCGCCGGTATCCGGTCGTGGCTCGGGACGCGTCCGAGACGGTCACGAACGGTGTCTTCCACACCCCGGACCCGCGCATGGGTGACCGGGGCGATACGGGGATCAGCGGCCAGGCCCTTCGCGCGCTCACGGGGCGGAACTCGCTCGCGCCGAACAACCCTGGTAGCCCAGAGGTCAACTTCAGCGGCTCCTACCTTCGGCAGGGTGGCGAGCTGATCCGGTACAAGGATCGGCGGCTTCCCACGCACGGCTTCCTCGACCACACGAAGCGGCCCCTGCACAGCAACGAGGCCCAGGGCGCGAAGAACAGTCAGCCGGCCCCGTCCGCTGGACGGTACGGCCGGATGGCCGCGAACTTCGCGCGGCTGGACGTGGGGACCACGAAGCCACTCCAGAGGCGCGAGCCGCGTCCGTGGGATGAGGCGGACGTGGGAGACGGCTCGGATCAGACGTACGAGTCGGACGCGGCGCAGTACGAGACGTGGAGTCTGTGACGTGGCAGAGGTGAAGGTCCCCGGAATCGGGCCGGTCGATAAGAAGTGGGTCTACGCGGGCGGCGCGCTCGCGGCCGGGATCGCTGGCTACGCGTGGTGGCGCTACCTTCGCGGCGGCTCGGGCGGCGGGGAGGACTACGCGGCCGAGCCCGGCAGCGAGGACTACAGCGCGGACGGCGGGGCGTACGGCGAGGACGTGACGGGCGGCGGCGGCTACGGCGGCGGCTACGGCGGCGGCTCGGGCGGTGGGCTGTCGAGCTCGACCACGGACCCGGACGAGGTGATCACGAACAACGCCCAGTGGGCACAGCGCGCCATCGCGGCACTGTCGGACGTGGGCATAGAGACGACCGTGGCGAGCCTGGCAATCGGGCTCTACCTCGCGGGCGTCGAGCTGTCCACGACCCAGGCGGACATCGTGCGCCAGGCGCTCGCGCTCGTAGGTGATCCCCCGGTGGGCACGCATCCGATCAAGGTCAACACCGGCACCCCGCCGCCCAACAACAACCCGCCCGACACCAACCCGCCGCCCGCGAACAACGATGACGGCGCGTTGCACGGGAAGAAGGGCGCGGACCTCGCGGCCCCGACCGGTCTCCGGACGTGGGGCAACGGCCCCTCGAAGACGACCGTGCCGCTGGAGTGGAACCCCGTGCCCGGTGCCGTGGGCTACCGGGTCTACCGGTCCGACCTGACCTACAACGTGGGTCACTCGATCGATACGAAGATCACCATTCAGGGGCTCACCCCTGGCAAGTCGTACGGCTGGTTCGTGCGAGCGATGGGCGTAGACGGCAAATACGGCCCGAAGTCCTCCACGATCACGCTCAAGACCAAGAAGTGAGGTAGTCATGGCAGGACTCAAGCCCGAGATCAGCCTTCCCGTGGGGCTCGCCACGGCGGCGGTGGTCTACGGCATCTACCAGAACGGGCTTCCCCCGGTGGTGGACATCCGGACGGCCCCGCAGAACCACCCGGACGTGGAAGGGGCCGAGCGCGCGGCGGCGTGGACTTCGGCCGTCGTGGTGGCCGGCATTTCGCTCATCGCGAAGGACCCCACGGTGTTCGTGATCGGCGGGGCCATGGTGGTTGCGCTGTCCTGGTGGCACCGGCACGCGAACAACGTAAACCCGGAGTGGTCTCTGGCCGTCCCCCGTGGTGCGGATGAGAACGAGGTGACGGATCTGCCCGAGGACCAGGCGGCGAACTACGGCTACGAGGCGGCGTAGCCGTGGCGACCCTGAAGGCTCGCGATATCGCGCTGGTGGCCGCTCGGAACGGCTTCAAGGGCGCGTCCCTTGAGACTGCCGTGGCGGTGGCGCTCGCGGAGTCCTCGGGGCGCACGGACGTAGTGAACTCGATCGGGTGCTGTGTGGGCCTGTGGCAGATCAACGTGAAGGCTCACAAGCAGTACACCGCCGCCCAGATGAAGGACCCGGACGCGAACGCGAAGGCGGCCTACGCGATCTCCAGTGGCGGAACGAACTGGAAGCCGTGGGAGGCGTACACCAACGGGGCCTATCTGCTCTACAAGCCCACGGCGAAGGCGGCGGTCTCTTCGATCGGGGACCTCGCGGGCGGGACCACCGATTGGGGCGGCGGGGACTTCGAAGGTGCTCCCCCGGATAACCCGCTGATCCCGGACTCAATCGAGAACTTCGGCCGGGGGCTCGCGGACATCGCGGGATTCCCCGCGAAGGTGCTCGCGTGGATCTCGGACCGGAACAACATGATCAGGGTTGCGAAGGTGGCCGTGGGCGCGGGCGTGGTCCTGGTGGCGGTGTCCGCCTTGGCCCGTCCGGTGATCCAGCCGGTAGCCACGAAGGCGGCCAAGGCGGCGGCGAAGGTGATGTGACATGCACGCGTACGAGGACCCGGCCACGCCGGACATGGACGGGCTACAGCAGATGGACGGGGCCGGCCTGCGGGTGCCGGTCCGGCTCGATCAGAACGTGCCCGTGTACGTCCTGCCATCGCGCCGGGCGGTGTGCTTCCACGTGCTCTCGGCTTCGGACTCCGAGCCGGTGCCGCTGCTGTCGGCCGACCTTCGGCGGCGGCGCGCGGTGATCGTGGCGGATCTGCCCACGTGGATGGGCGAGAAGAGCATGGTTCGCGAGGCGCACGCGTTCCTGCTGCCCGCGAACGTCCCGATCGTGGTCGAGCACACGGAAGAGATCTACGTCCGGTGCTACAGCGTGGACGGCTCGCCGCACACGGCGATCGTGTCCGTCCTGGCCGAGAACTGGGCCGACTGATGGAGTTGAAGACGCTCGGGGACGCCGTGCTCTACCTGGGCGGGCTCGCCGCGGCCTTGACCGCCATCGGTGTGGTGGTGAAGTTCGCCGTGATCGGCCCCTTCCGGCGCTTCGTCGAGCGGTGCATTACGGCGGTGCTGGTCGAGATCCGGGACCGGCTCGCCGAGCTGGCGGACTTCGGCCGGCGCTTCGATCGGCACCTGGTCGAGCTGCACGGCCAGGACCTGAACGAGGTGGAGCGGCATGGCTGACGTTCGGCTTATGGACAACGCGCGAACGGTGCTGGACGAGACGGGGCGCGGCCACGTGCGCTTCGGCCCGACCCGGCCGGGCGAATCCTGGTCCGTCCAGGGCGTGAGCGTGACCGTAAGCGAGACGAACGGCGAGACCACGGCGAAGGTCTACCGGGGCTCGCCGGACCCCGGCACGTTCATCTCAGGGACGTATGACGGGGCCAACGATTCGGACAACGGGCTTAACGAACTGCTGTGGCCGGGCGAAGTCCTGACTGTCGAGTGGACAGGAGGAGTGCCGGGCGCGGTCGCCATCGCGGCGTATCGGGGCGTGCTTCACACGGGGAGGTGACTCGGGGTGTCCTTCCAAAACCCGGTGGTCGGCGGGACCACCCTCATACGCGAGTCCATCCATTCGCCGGACTACGAGCCGGGCGTGAAGGGGTGGACGATCAACCGTGACGGCACGGCCGAGTTCTCTGATGTGACGGTCCGGGGCGATATCGAGCTGGGGCCGGATTCGGTGCACCAGGACAACATCGCGCCGGGGGCCGTGGGCGCGGACGAGCTGGCGGACGGCGCGGTGGGCACGGACGAGCTGGCGGACGGCTCGGTGACGGGCGGGAAGCTGACGGCGGCTCTGGTCCTCTCGTCTCGGATCATCGCGGGTGACCCGGCCGGGGCACACGTCGAGCTGAACTCGGCCGGTATCGAGGCGGTGGACCCGTCCGGCACGCCGACCTTCACGGTGGACGCGGCCACGGGGGACGTGGCGCTCACGGGCTCGGCCCAGAGCGCGAACTTCAACCCGGACGCCGAAGACGGGGTGACGGGGTGGCAGATCACGAAGGACGGCAACGCCGTCTTCTCGGATGTGTCCGTGGGCGGCTCGGGCTACTTCATCGACCAGAACGGCAACGGCGCGATCAATGATCTTTCGGTCAATGGGGCTCTGACCTACGGCGGGACGCTGCTCGAAGATCTCTTCGCGGCTCGGCCGAAGGGAATTCTGTTCTGGGGCGCGGCCAACACGATCTCCGCTAGCGCGAACTCGTCAACTGAGACAATGTTCTTAGAAGTGGACACTGTCTTGGAAAACGGGCGTATGTACCGAATTGCCACAACGTCCCTGCTGATCAACGGCACGGTGGCCGGGGATGTGGCAACGGTCCGGCTTCGAGACGGTGGCGCGTCATCCCCCACGAACACCTCCAATCTGCTCACGCGGGTGAATTGCCGGATCAACTCGACCACGGCGGGACTTAACGACTGCCGTCTTGAGATCGTGGTGGCCGTGGACGATTCGCAGGCCCCTTCGGCTTCCGTGCTCAACTCGGGCGTCCACCGGCTCGCGCTCTCACTCGGCCGGCCTTCGGGCACGGGCTCGGTGTCCATGACCACCAGCAACGGCACCGTGAACCCCGTGACCTTGTACGTAGAGGACCTGGGGCCGCTGGTGGACAACGTGGGTCAGCAGTTCGCGAACAGTGGCGGCGGCGGCACGGTGGTCAAGCAGACGTACACCAAGACCTACAACGCCACCTGGTCCCGTTTCTGGGACAACGGCGGCGACTCGGTAAACACGACGAATGGCGAGATCGCGCAGGGACAATACAGCTCAACCTTCGGAAACCGCATTTCGTGGGTGGGATTCCCCTTTTCCACTATTCAAAGCGATTTGAGCGGCGCGACCGTGAAGAAGGTCGAGTTCTACCTCTATTTCGATCACTGGTATAACAACGCGGGCGGTACGGCGGTAATCGGGACACACAACTCCACGGCGACCAGTGCACCGGCCTATGATGGCTCGAAGGATGATCAGGACCGGAAACGCGTTTCGGGGTGGGCCATTAACGCGGGAAAGTGGGTGGACATGACTTCCGTTGTTGGAAGCGAGTTCAAGACCGGGGCGTCCACCGGGATCGTGATCGGTAAGGGGCCGAGCACGTCACACGAGTACTACGGGAAGGCCCGCGGCTTCGGCGAGTCCGGGGCACCCAAGATCAGGATCACGTATCTGAAGTGAGGTGGTCATGACCGTGATCGTGCCCGAGACGGGCGGAGACGAAGCGGCGGTAGCGGCCGGGGCGGCACTCGCCACGGCGGACCAGGCGGCGGAGGACGCAGAGGAGGCGGTGGCGGTGGCCGAGGCGGCGGGAGAGGTGGCGTCCATGGCGGCCGAACACGCGGTGGCGGCCGAGGCCGAGGCGTACGACGCTCGGGAACAGCTCGAAGCGTTCCGGGCTGAGGTCCGGGGCGCGCTGGACGATATCCGGGCGCTGGTGACGGCCCCGCCGCCGGCCCCGGCCGAGCCCGAGCCCGAGCCCGAGCCGGTGGCGACCGTGCCACCGAAAGACACGGGGGAAGACAAGGGTGGCGATTCGGACGGTCCGGAAGACTCGAAAAAGTCTTCGGACACGCCTACGGTTGACTCCCGCTACGGCTCGCGCAGGTGGTTTGGCTCGCGCTAAACCCGTGTTACGGGTGATACCGTTTAGCTCATGACGACCACCCAACGGCATAGTCAGCCGCTCAATCTGCGCATATCGCCTGACGTGCGCCGAAGGCTGGACAACCTGGTCAATCGGTTCGATCTCACGGTGACCAGTGTCAGCAGGATTGCTCTCGTGATCGGGATCGAGACCCTGGAAGGGCTGGAAGGCGAGGCCCCGAAGGCGTTCCCGAGCGATCCCGGCTCGACCTGATAGACGCGTAGACCCCGCCAAACGTCACTTGGCGGGGCCTACGGGAAGGGGTGCCCTTCCGGGTCAAGACGCTTCCCGGCGTCTGACCTGGCGAAATAAAGGCTCACCCTCTCGGGCGAGCCTTCGAACACACAGCACGAGGGTAGCAAATTGCACACGCTTTTCCAGCGCGGGGCCACATCTCGGCCGCCCGTTTTTCCCGTAGAGCAATCCCACCGTGTCCCCACGGTGACCTTCGGTGGTGACAGATGAGGGCCGTTCCGGGTAAGCCCGGATGGTTCTTCGAAGAGGGCACTGGCGTATTCCGATCGGTCTCGCGGGGCAAAGGCGAGGAACGATCGAGCGAACTCGTCGAAGTGATCGACTGGTGCCCGAAGGTCCTCCGCTACGTGGTGGGCCGCGACTCGGCCGGGAACGTCATCCGGACGCGGTACACGGTGCAGGTCGGCGCGCAGACGCACACCTTCAGTCAGGAGGACCTTCGCGAAGGTCGAGCCTGGGACAACTTCCACCACGCGACCGGCTACGGGGATCGTCAGGTGGCCGGGGCGCTCGCGGACATCGTGCGCCTTCAGGGGCGTGAGATGGCTCCGACGATCGATGTGCCGCTGTGGAACGGGGACCAGCTCGTGTTCCCCCCGGCCGACCTGTTGCCGGACGGCTATGAGATGACCGGCCGCGCGGTGCCGGTCGAGCTGGTGGACATCGCGAGCCGTAACCCGAAGCTCGCGCTCCAACTCGGCTTCGCGTACGCGGCCCCGTACGTGTCCCCGCTGCGTCGTCAGCCGTTCATCGTCCACCTGTCCGGCACGGCGGCCATGGGCAAGACCACGGGCCATTGGGCCGCGGCGAGCTTCTACGGTCGGCCGGACATTGACGGGCCGCTGACGCCGAGCTGGAACGCCACGACGAACGTGATCTACGCGCGGCTCGGGAAGCTCGCGGTCCTGCCCGCGTTCTATGACGATCTCCACGCCGCGAACTTCACGACCACCCAGCTTCGATCGCTGCTGTTCGGCATCACCCAAGGCGGCTCGCGCGGCCGAGCCGACCGGACCGGCGAGGAACGCCGCTCGCGCCACTGGGCGGGCGTGGTCTTCTCGACCGGGAACAAGAGCATCTTGGGCATGCTCGGGACGGCCCCGGAGGTCTCGCGGCGCGTGGTCGAGATCCCGGCCCCGATCGTGAGTGATGCCGAGTCGGCCGACCGTGTGCAAGAGCTGGCCCAAGAGGTCTACGGCACGTGGTCCCCGGTGCCGATCGCGGCCATGCAAGAGGCGGTGGCCTGGGCCGAGCGGATGCTTCGGCCGATCCTGGCTCACGCGGTGGACGGCGTGGCTCTCGGCATCATGCGGTGTGTGGCGCTGGGCGTGGCCGGGGCCTGGTGCGTGGGCGGGAAGGACCTAGCCGGCCCCGCGCTGGACGCGGCTCGGGAACTGCTCGCGGACCAGGTGATGGAGACTCGCGAGGCGGGCGGCTCGATCGGGGACAAGTTCCTGGAAGCGGCTCGCCAGATCGTCATCGCGAGCGCGGGCCACTTCCCCACTCGGGAGGAGTGGAAGAACTACCCGAGCGACCGGCCGAAGCCGATCATCCACGGCTTCCACGAATCGCCGGACCTCTACATCCTGACGAACTACGTGGGGACGATCGCCACGCTCGCCGGGCTCGATGACGCGACCGTGGCCCTTCGCGAGCTGAAGACGGCCGGGCGGCTGCGCACGGACCGGGGACGGCTCGCGAAGAAGGTCCGCGCCGGGGACAGCTCGCCGCGCGTCTACCACCTGGTCCTGTCCGAGGACGGCCCCGTGGACATCACTCTCTACGGTGACAACGCGACCGGGGACACCGGGGACACCGGGGACAGTGCAGGTCAGAGGCTATATGCGGGTGCGGGGACAGGTGGGGACACCGGGGACAGCGCAGGTCAGAGGGTCAATGGGGTGTCCCCGCTGCCTGGTGTGACACCGGGGACGGGTGCGGCACCCATGGCCGCGACCAGGGAAAACGCCACTGTCCCCGGTGTCCCCGCCCAGCGGGGACGCGGGGACGCGTCCCCGGTGTCCCCGGTGCAGCGGGGACAGCGGACGGCGGTCGTCGAGCAAGCCGAGCACCTTCGGCGGGCGCTCGCGAAGGTCGAGCTGGTGCCGGACGGGGCCACCGAAGCGGACTTCGAGACAGCGGCCAAGGTCTTCGGTGTGGCGCTGGACGGGCTCGCCTTCGCGGGGCCACCGGCTCGGGTGGGCCAACTGCTCTTTGAGAAGCTGACCGCGCAGTATGGCGCGGTGCCGGTCGTGGGCACGCCGCCCACGCAGCCGGTCAAGGCGGACCAGGTGGTGACCATGTTCAACCTCTTGGACCGGTCGGCCGAGCCGTCCGCGCACCGGTTCGTAGTGGGCCTGGACGTGAACGCGCAATTCCTGGCGGCGGCGGGCTCGGCCGAGCTGGGCACGGGCGAGCCGGTGGAAGGCGTCGAGCTGGCCCTTCCCGGCTATGTGCAGCTCGGGGAAGAGGTGACCGTGGGGCCGGGCTGTGTGCTCCGTCCGGGGACGTGGCTCGCGAACCCGATGGCGAACTACCTCGCGAGCGTGGTCGGTGATCTGCCGGTAACCGCTGGTTACCACTGGCCGAGCCATCGGCGGTGGCTTTCGCTGTGGGCGAGCAGGGTCCGGCGCGCTCGGGCGGACCTGCTCGGCCGTCCGGACATGCCGTCTCAGATCGCGCTTCGAGCCCTGAAGCTGACGTACGCGAGCTTCCTGGGCGGGTGGATGAACTCGGGGCCGGAGCGTGGCAACTGGAACCACACGGACACACTCCGGCCGGACTGGATGCACCACGTCCACTCACTCGCGCGGGCGAACATGCTGCGGGCGCTCGGGAAGGCGAAGCCGGGGCCGTTCGCCACGCTCGCGGACGCGGCTTACTTCCTGGTGGACGATCCGATGCAGCCGAAGGGGCTCACGCTCTCCGAGCAGCCGGGGAAGTGGAAGGCGGTCCGGATCGGTCACGCGGCCGAGCAAGCGGCGATCACGGTGGCCGGTCGGCTGAAGGTGACCACGCTCGCGGCCGAGATCGAGGCCGGACGCTTGGGCAACGTGGCGAAGGTGGTCAACGCGCTGCACGAGCAGCGGGCGAACGGAGGTAGCCGTGGCGGCCAGTGAGGGATACCTACGCGCCCAGGTGGCGCGGGCGGCCGGTGGAGACTGGGCGGCGGCGGTCCGCGACTACCGGGACTACTTCGGCTCGAAGGCGGCGGACCGGCTCGCGAGCGAAGCCGGGGTGTCTCGCCGTACGGCAGAGCGATGGATCGCGAAGGCCGAAGGCCGGCCGAACCAGGCGAGCACACCGAAGCCCATGGCCCAGGTGGGCATCGTCCAGCGCGCCCAGGCCGTCCGTGCGGCTCGCAGGCTGCGCCGGGCTCGCCGGGTCTGGGCTGGGGCCATTCAGGTGACGTACAGCCAAACGGGGCGCAATGAGGGCGTGCGCCGCGTTGACTGGCTGCCGGTGTCCGGCACGCTCGCCACGGCGGTGGAGCGCGCGGCGGACCGGCTCGAAGCCGGGGACATCGCGGGCGCGGCCGAAGCGCTGGACGCGGGCGTGCTCGACGCGTACGGGGTGCCGGAAGGGACGTTGGACATCGACCAGTACATAGACGGCTTCGACATAGACACCGGGGATTGAACCGGACACCTGGGCGAAACGCGAGCTAGTTGGTACCATTAAGCTCGCGTTTCGTTTTGGAAGGGGTGAGCCCATGGAACGCACAACGACCCTCGCGGCACTTCCCGCAGTGGTGGCGCTGGTGCCGGCACCGCGTCCGCCTGAGCCGCAGGACCACCAGGCCGAAGCCTTCGAGGATGGCTACCGGCGCGGCTATGACGCGGGCTACGAGATCGGCCGAGCCCACGCCGAAGCCGAGATGGCCGAACGCTGGCGGCTCGCGCACGCGGTCGTCCAGCGCCACGCGGCGCGGCCGACCTGGGCCGAGCTTCAGCGCATCCGGTACGGCGGTGATGCCGCATGAGCGCGAACCAGATCCCCGGGAAGTTCCCCACGGTCCGGCTCGGCCACTCGTGCCCGAAGTGCTTCAAGAACGGTGGCCCCGGCCACACCCTCGAAGAGATCGCGGCGATTACGGGAATGGTGGTGATCAAGCGTGGTGACGAAGCCCTTAGGCTGCGCGTGTGAGCCGTTTCCGCCCGAGCCCGGCCGCGCGTGCTTCGCGGGCGCGAACTGCGTGTGTGAGCTGCACTCGTGCGAGGAGGTATCCGTGGCCGGACGTGTCCGGGGAACGTCTGGGACGTTCATGGTCGAGGTAGACGGCCCGATGAAGATCGAAGACCTCGAAGAGTTCCTTCGGGAAGCCCAGGCGGCGAAGATCCCGGAAGGGGCCGTGATCACGGGCTGGATTCTCGACCACTGGTCAGCGAATGCCCGCGTTTCGCTCTCATGGGAGAAGCGAGGCGAGTAAGGTCCGAAACGGAAGCGCGGCCGGTGACCACCTTCACCCGGCCGCGCGACCGGATCAGAGTAATGACCGTTGGAGTTCGGTCGTGCACCACGAAGGCCCCGGACGCGCGCCGTCCGGGGCCTTCGTACGTCCGGTGTCAGGACGCCTTGCGGTGGCGGCCCCGAAGCGGGACCACGCGGTAGTCCTCCATCCCCACTTCCGCGAGGTGGGCCGCGCGCTGCTCGCGAAGCGCGGGGACGCTCGGCTTCTTCTGCTCGGCCAGCCGGACGACCCCGGCCGCTGCCTCGCGCGCCGCGATGACGATGCGGCCGAGCTTGACGCGCTTCAGGACGGCCACGTGGGAGATGCCCATGTAGCCGGCCATCTCGCGGAGAGACCAGCCGCCTTCGCGCTCCTGGGCCTGGGCCAAGCCTACGTTCACCGCGTCCGTGAGCCGCTGCTGAAGGTCGGGAAGGTAGCAGGCCGCGGCCGGGTCCTCCCCCACGCGGCGGCCGTAGCCATCGATCATGCGCGCGAGCGCGGCCACGTAGTCCTCCGTCTCGACCACGCGCTTCTTCTCGCGTCCGATGTCCTGGGTCATGTCTCGCCTCCATCTCGGATTGAGCGGTAACCCGAGGTTACCGCGATTGTGTGCTGTATGGTAGTAGGTAGCACACACACGGAAGGGGAAACGGAATGGCGATCGTAAACCCCCAGATCGAGAAGCGGGCGGCACGCCGCGCACACCTGAACGGGCTCGGGAAGGCGCGCGTGGTGCAGATCTGGTACCACGCCCGGCCGAACGCGTGGACCTCTCGGCCGGTCGGCACGTGGATGAAAGACGAGATCATCGCGGACATCCTCGAAGCCGAGTTCGGCGGCGTGTTCCTCTGTGGCGAGAAGGACCCGGAGACCGGGGCCTACTGCTCGATCACCGCGAACACGGACCACACGGACCACCGGTTCTCGATCCCGGCCGAGACCGAAGTCCAGCCCGCGCCGACCGGGCTCGCGGCCGAGACGGAGGCGTGATGGGGCCGAACGATCGGCCGGACCTCGCGGCAGAGGCGTACACGGCCCAGGCGAGCCGCTTCGCGGCCCAGAGCTACCACTTCGCGGCGGACGCGGCTCGGTACGCCGCGAAGGCCAAGCGGCTCGCGTACGTGGCCGTGGGCGCGGCCATGGCGTCCGGGGCGCTCACGCTCGGCCACTGGCTCGCGTGGTGGTGAGGATCGAGGGGCCGGCCGAAGGGCCGGCCCCGGCTCGGCAACCTACGGTGCCGTAGGTTTACAGAGCGCGAAGCGCTCGTGAGCGGAGCGTGACCGGT
>Ga0164243_10006494_pt1 | contig 17683 bp, 13 predicted proteins | sample OricompcompostOP_FD_108781 | JGI IMG/M metagenome (GOLD analysis project Ga0164243, IMG submission 108781) | Organic Plus compost microbial communities from Emeryville, California, USA - Original compost - Organic plus compost (OP) | ecosystem: Engineered > Solid waste > Mixed feedstock >... | reverse complement strand
GTCGGCCAGGTCGTAGCCGAAGGTGAAGGTCTTCGCCGCGCGGTCCTTCATGTTCGCCCCGCCCGCCGACCAGTAGACCGACCTGGCCTCCCGGGGGATCACCGTGCTCATGATCCCGCTGCCCATCCCGTAGAGCATGAACAGGTAGGTGTCCTTGCGCCGGTTGAAGTCGGCCGCGCGGCGCAGCTTGGTCATGTCGGCCCACTCCGGCAACCGGTTGACCTTCCGCAGCCACGTCGTGAGCTCGGCGGGAAGTCCCGCGGGCAGCGGGTCGCTGTTGTTCACCCACGTCCCGAGCGCGGTGTTGACCGCGGGGATCTTCCCGGCGCCGAGCAGGTCGGCCAGCAGCGCGTCCACCTCGTCGTCCCAGACGTCCCACGGGTCGGTGACCGATCCGCCGCCGGCCACCGAACCGGACGGCGACCACGCCCACGCGGGCGTGCCACCCGTGACACCCGCGGTGCCGGCCAGACCCAGTGCGGCCCCGAGCGACAGAGCCCTTCTCCTGCTGAGATTGCTCATTTACTTACCTAGCTTCCTTGGTAGGTTTCGGCGAGCAGCGAGGGAACACGTACGTGACTGGTGATTAACATATCGAGACCTTCGCCGCATCGGCAAGGGGCGCGGCGCGGTTCGTGGTTGACTGGCGCACATGGCCTTGTTCCCGCGCACGCCGGTCCGGTGGTCGCCATGACCGCCGAGCCCGCCGCGGCCCTCCGCCCGCGCAACCGCAGGCAGCTGATCATCGACGCGGCCGGGCGGGTGTTCAGCGAGCGCGGCTACCACGCGGCGTCGATGGAGGAGATCGCCTCGGGGGTGGGCATCACGGCGGCTGCGTTGTACCGGCACTTCCCGAACAAGTACGCGCTGTTCGCCGAGTGCGCGGACATCATGGCGCGCAGCCTCGTCACCGCGCTCGACGAGGTCCCGCCCGCGGCGCAGACCGCCGACGTGTTCACCGCCCTCGCGCGGGTGACCGTGGCCCACCGGGCGTCCGGTGGGCTGTACCGCTGGGAGTCGCGCTACCTCGACCGCGCGGACCGGCGCGCGCTGCGGGGCACGTTCGGCGAGGTCGTCGACCGCGTGACAACCGTCGTGCGACGGGAGTACCCCGGCGCCGGCGAGCACCTGCGGGCCACCGCCGCACTCGGCGCGATCGGGTCCATCACGATGCACCGGGTCTCGATCGCGCAGCGGCGCGCCGAGGACCTGCTGCGCGAGTCCGCACTCGGCGTCGTGGCGACCGATCCGGCCCACGCGCCCAGCCCGCACGTGGTCGAGCTGCCCGCGCAGCCGGTGCCGCGCACCCGCCGCGCGCAAATCCTCGCCGCCGCCATCCCGCTGTTCGAGCGGGACGGGTTCACCACCGTGACCAACGGCCGGATCGCGCACGCCGTGGGCCTGGTGCCGTCCGCGCTCTACCGCTACTTCCCCGGCAAGGCCGACATCCTCGCGGCGGCATGCCTGCAGGCGGCCGCGTTGCTGACCCAGGCGGTGGAGCACAACCTGCGCGACGTGACCGGCCCCCGGGAGGCCCTCGCCGCGCTGTCGGCCACCTACGTGGCCTACAGCTTCGAGCACCACGCGCTGACCACGGTGGCCAACGCCGAGATCGTCGGACTGCCCGAGGCGCTGCGCAGGCCCCTGATCGTGGCGCAACGCGAGCACATCGAGGTGTGGGAGCAGCAACTGCGCGCGGTGCGGCCCGAGCTCGACTCCCGGCAGGCCCGGGTGCTGGTGCACGCCGGGTTCGGCGTGGTGGTGGAGGCGGGCCGCCGGCTGCGGTGGCGCGACACCCCCGCCTCCCGCGACGCGGTGGCGGCGCTCATGCTGGGCGCGCTCGGGGTGTGATCGCGGCGGCCGCGCTCACCCGGACGGGTTCCCGGCCAGGGGCAGCGCGGGGTGGCTTTCCTCCTTGATGGCCCGCAGGTGCGTCCACGCCTCCACGGTGCGTACCCCCGGCAGGGCGCGCAGCCGCTCCAGCGTGGCGAGCACGTCGTCGAGCGATCCGGCGCGGACGGTGCCGATGCCGTTGCACCAGCCCACGCCGGTGGCGAAGCAGTCGATCTCGTCGAGGGCGGCGATCGTGCGCGCCACCGGATCGGAGTCGCCCTGGACGTCCACCGCGAACCCCGTCGTGTGCGTGCGGCGCAGCGGGGTCAGCCGCACCAGCGCGCCGACGTGGAGCACGCCCGAGTCCAGCAGGCGCAGCACTCGCGCGCGTGTCGCCCCCGGCGACAGGCCGGTGACACCGGCGAGGTCGGTGAACGAGGCGCGCCCGTCCACTCGCAGGTGCGCGAGCAGCGCGTGGTCGGCGGCGTCGAGCTCGGTGTGCGCGAGCGGACCGGGGCTGTCCAGCGGACCGGGGGGGAAGTACGGATCCTTCCAGATGCGCAGGTACGTCATCGTGCGCACCGCGCGGACCCCGGGCACCGCCTGCACGCGGGCCAGGCCGCGGGCGAAGGAGTCCATGTCGGCCGTGCGCAGCTCGGCGGTGACCGCGAACCGGCCCGCGGTGGTGGTCACGAACGACACCTCGGCCAGCGCCGCGATCCGGTCGGCCACTGGCAACGCGGGCCCATCGGTCTCGACGATCACGTGGCCGAGCTGGTGCAGTCCGAACACCGCGGGGTGGATCGCACCCACCAGCCGCAGGCCACCATCGGTGAGCAGGCGCTGTACTCGCGCCTGCGTGGTGGAGCGCGCGAGGCCGACGCGACGCGCCAACGTCTCGTAGGAGGCGCGGCCGTCCTCGTGGAGGGCGCGGACGAGTTGCTCGTCGATCTCGTCCAGGTTCGCGGGCACGGGGACAACCTAACGCACGGCCGACTGGATCGACGAATCGTGCACGTCTCCCCCGCGACAGATGCGGTATCCACACCTAGTTACGTCCACTGCCGACGATTCGTCCATTGCCCGGCCGCCGGTGCGGATGTATCGTCTGCGCCCACTGACACGGCGAGCGGTTCGAAGGGTGCGGTGAGCATGTCGGGTGCGGCTTCGGACCGGTTGTTCTTCGGCCAGCCACGCGGGCTGATCGGGCTGTTCTTCGCCGAGGCGTGGGAACGGTTCTCCTACTACGGCATGCGCGCGCTGTTGCTGTACTACATGACCGACCGCGTCCTGGACGGCGGACTCGGCGTCGACGCGGGGAGTGCGAAATCGCTGATCGCGGTGTACGGCTCGGCCACCTACATGGCGGCCATCCTGGGCGGCTGGATCAGCGATCGCCTGCTCGGCGACCGGCGCGCGACGCTGCTCGGCGGCGTGCTCATCATGCTCGGGCACATCAGTCTCGCGATCCCCGCCGGCGCCGGGGCGCTGTTCGCGTCGATGCTGTTCATCGCGAGCGGGACCGGCCTGCTCAAACCGACGATCTCGGCGTCGGTGGGCGATCTGTACACCAGGGACGATCCGCGACGTGACTCCGGGTTCAGCATCTACTACATGGGGATCAGCGTCGGCGCGGTCGCCGCACCCCTGGTCGTGGGCACCGTCGGGGAGAACTACGACTACCACCTCGGGTTCGGCATCGCGGCGGTCGGCATGGCGCTCGGTCTCGTCGTGTACGTGCGCACCCAGCGGCACCTCAGCCCGGCGAGCGGCGCACCGAAGAACCCCTTGCGGTGGAGCCGGTTCGCACCGTCGCGGGTGGTCGCGGTGGTGGTAAGCATTGCCGCCGTGGTGGCACTCGCGGCCGCGCTCATCGGTACCGGGACGCTGGGCCCCGAGGGCATCGTGGACGTCATCAGCGTGCTCGCGATCGCGCTGCCGGTCGGCTACTTCACGGTGATGTTGCGCAGTCCGCGGACCACCGCAGCCGAGCGGGCGCGGGTGCGCGGCTACATCCCGATGTTCGTCGCGGCGGTGGTGTTCTGGTGCATCCAGGAACAGGGCGCGACGGTGATCGCGCAGTACGCCGACGAGAGCACCGACACCGGCGCGTTCGGGTTCGACATCCCGGCGTCGTGGTTCCAGTCGGTCGGATCGCTGGTGCTGATCGTGCTGACGCCGGTGTTCGCGGTGCTGTGGCTGCGCTTGGACTCCTCCCGCCGCGCCCCCGCCACCGCGCACAAGTTCGCCGCCGGGATGGCCATCGCGGGGCTGTCCTACCTGCTGATGGTGGCCCCCGCGGCGTCGCCGGGGCTGAGCAACCCGTTGTGGCTGGCGGGCAGCCTCGCCGTGGTCACCATCGGCGAGATGTGCCTGTCCCCCATCGGTTTGTCGGCCACGGCGCGGCTGGCGCCCGCCGCGTTCGCGACCCAGACAATGGGGCTGTGGTTGTCGTCCAACGCGGCGGGCCAGGGTATCGGCGCGCAGCTGGTCAAGTTCTACGACGCGGAATCCGGCGCCGTCTACTTCGGACTTCTCGGCGCGGCGGCCGTGGTCGTCGCCGTGGCGCTGTTCGCGCTGGCGCCCCGGATCCGGCGCCTGTCCGAGCGCGGCGGGTCCACTGTGGAAGACCGAGCCGCGACGGCGAGCTGACCGACCGGGCGTGCGCTACCCTCGGCACAGGGCGACCAGCGGACGGCGGGCGGCCCGCGTCCAGGACCTGCACGACCCTCTACCAGGTCGCCGGCAGGTGGTTCGTGTTCTTCCGCAAGCGCGCCCGGACGCGGTGGACGCGGTGGACGCGGACGCCGGCTCGCCCTTTTCACCACACCCCATTTCCGTGGTCACCCGTCGGTGTTGCTGCGCGGGGCGCCCTCGGCCGGTCGGCGCGCGCCTCGCGGCGGCGGGCGCGGACCTGGCTCACCGACCACGGCCTGCCCGTCGAGCGGTGATCGGTCCCGGGGTTGCGCCCGCGCCGGGGAGCGGTAGAGTGACCGCAGAAATTTGAGTTGTTCCAGAGAAGTCCCGCGTAAGGATCTCGTGATGTCCGACTTCGAGGCGCAGCTGCGGTCGGTCTCGTTGCGCGTGACCAGGCCCCGGCTGGCGGTGCTGGCCGTGCTGCGCGACCACCCGCACGTCGACACCGAGACGGTGATCTCCCTGGTGCGCGACCAGCTCCCGACGGTCTCCCACCAGGCGGTCTACGACGTGCTGCGTGCTCTCACCGACGCGGGACTGGTGCGGCGCATCCAGCCCGCGGGCGCGACTGCCCGCTACGAGTCGCGCGTCGGGGACAACCACCACCACGTCGTGTGCCGCTCGTGCGGGACGATCGCCGACGTGGACTGCGCGGTCGGGCACACCCCCTGTCTCACCGCCTCGGACGACCACGGTTTCGTGATCGACCAGGCGGAGGTCGTCTTTTGGGGCACCTGCCCCGACTGCACGGCCGAACGCAATCCGGAAGAACCGCGAGCTCGGAAGGTAACCAGATGAGCGACACCCAGGACAACACGCCCTCGAGCGCGCAGGGGGTGGACAAGAAGGCCGCGGCGGGCTGCCCGATCGCACACGACTCCGTGACCTCGCAGGGCAGCGAAAGCGAGAACCCGGCCATCGACTCCCCGAAGCCGAAGACGGGCGGCCGTCCGCGCACCAACCAGGACTGGTGGCCCAACCAGCTCGACCTGTCGGTGCTGCACGCGCACGACTCGAAGAGCAACCCGCTCGGCAAGGACTTCGACTACGCCAAGGAGTTCGCCAAGCTCGACGTCGAGGCCCTCAAGCGGGACATCACCGAGGTCCTCACCACCTCGCAGGACTGGTGGCCCGCCGACTTCGGCCACTACGGCGGCCTGATCATCCGCATGAGCTGGCACTCCGCGGGCACCTACCGCATTTTCGACGGCCGCGGTGGCGCCGGTGACGGCGCGCAGCGCTTCGCCCCGCTGAACAGCTGGCCGGACAACGCCAACCTGGACAAGGCGCGCCGCCTGCTGTGGCCGGTCAAGCAGAAGTACGGCCAGAAGCTCTCCTGGGCCGACCTGCTCGTGTTCGCCGGCAACGTCGCGCTGGAGTCGATGGGCTTCAAGACCTTCGGTTTCGGCTTCGGCCGCGAGGACACCTGGGAGCCCGAGGAGATCTACTGGGGCCCCGAGGACGACTGGCTGGGCGACGAGCGCTACGCGGGCGACAGCGAGATGGTGCCCGAGCTGGGCGCCACCGAGATGGGCCTCATCTACGTCAATCCGGAGGGCCCGCGCGGCAGCGCCGACTACATGGCGGCGGCGCACTTCATCCGCGAGACCTTCGGCCGCATGGCGATGAACGACGAGGAGACCGTCGCGCTGATCGCCGGTGGCCACACCTTCGGCAAGACCCACGGCGCCGGCCCCGCCGACGAGCACGTGGGCCCCGAGCCGGAGGCCGCCCCGCTGGAGGCCCAGGGTCTGGGCTGGCTGAGCACCTACGGCAGCGGCAAGGGCCCGGACGCGATCACCAGCGGTCTCGAGGTCACCTGGACCGACAAGCCGACCGAGTGGAGCAACCGCTTCTTCGAGATCCTGTTCGGCTACGAGTGGGAGCTCACGACGAGCCCGGCCGGCGCGAAGCAGTACGTCGCCAAGGACGCGCCGGAGATCATCCCGGACCCGTTCGACCCGAACAAGAAGCACAAGCCCACCATGCTGACCACGGACCTGGCGCTGCGCTTCGACCCGATCTACGGGCCGATCTCGCGCCGGTTCATGGAGAACCCGGACGAGTTCGCCGAGGCCTTCGCGAAGGCCTGGTACAAGCTGCTGCACCGCGACATGGGCCCGGTCAGCCGCTACCTCGGCCCGTGGGTCCCGGAGCCGCAGCTGTGGCAGGACCCGGTGCCCGCCGTCGACCACGAGCTGGTGGACGACGCCGACATCACCGCCCTCAAGGCGAAGGTGCTGGAGTCCGGTCTGTCGACCGCCGAGCTGATCTCCACGGCGTGGGCCTCGGCCGCGAGCTTCCGCTCCACCGACAAGCGCGGTGGCGCCAACGGTGCCCGCATCCGCCTCGAGCCGCAGCGCAACTGGGAGGTCAACCAGCCCGAGCAGCTCGCGGCGGTGCTCGCCAAGCTGGAGGAGATCCAGCGCGAGTTCAACGAGGCCGGCGGCGCGACGAAGATCTCGCTGGCCGACCTGATCGTGCTGGCCGGCTCGGCCGCGGTCGAGAAGGCCGCGCGCGACGCGGGCGTCGAGGTGACCGTGCCGTTCCACCCGGGCCGCACGGACGCCAGCCAGGAGCAGACCGACGTCGAGACCTTCAAGGTCCTCGAACCGCGCGCCGACGGGTTCCGCAACTACCTGCGCTCCGGCGAGAAGCTGCAGCCCGAGACGCTGCTCGTCGACCGCGCCTACATGCTGAGCCTGACGGCGCCGGAGATGACGGTCCTGGTCGGCGGCCTGCGCGCGCTGGGTGCCAACTTCGGCGGCAGCAAGCACGGTGTGTTCACCGACCGGCCGGGCGTGCTCACCAACGACTTCTTCACCAACCTCCTCGCCCCGGGCACCCGGTGGAAGGCGTCGGAGTCGGCGGAGAACGTCTACGAGATCCGCGACGTCGCGACCGACGAGCTGAAGTGGACGGCCACCCCGGTCGACCTCGTGTTCGGCTCCAACTCGCAGCTGCGGGCCCTGTCCGAGGTGTACGCCAGCGACGACGCTCGCGAGAAGTTCGTGAACGACTTCGTCGCCGCGTGGACCAAGGTCATGGAGCTGGACCGGTTCGACCTGGCCTGATCCCGCGTTTCCCGGTGCCGAGCCCGGCCGATCCCCGTGATCGGCCGGGCTCGTCCCGTGTCGGGTCGCGCACAGGTCCTCAGGGGAAGTCCCAGCGGGTCGCGCCGTGCGGCTCGGCGGTGGCGACGCCGAACGCGGTCCGCGGGCGCAGGCGGTAGAGGTGCCACGGCGGCGGGCCCGCGCTGGGCGCGGTGAAGGCGCCCTCCACCACCGTGGCGGGCCAGCCGGTCCGCCGGTAGTAGGCGGCCACGTGCTCGAGCTCCCCGCTGGAGGTGACCCGGCGGGCCTCGCCCTCGAACACCAGGTCCAGGCCGGGCAGGCGCACCGACACGGTGCAGGCCGGGTTGGTCGCGAGGTTGCGTGACCGGCGGGTGCCCGGCCCGCCGGCGAACCAGAGGGAGTCGTCGAGCCACACCGCGCCGACGGGGGCGGTGTGCGGTCGCCCGTCCGGGCGCGTCGTGCTGACGAAGAACGTCAGGTCCATCGTGCCGGAGCCGGCGGTGAGGAGGTCACGAGCGCGGCTCCACGGCAGCTCGGCGTGACCGTACTGGTCGAGGTTGCGGGATCGGGCTGGTGCGTTGCGTGTCTCGGTCATACCCGGACGTCGAACGGACGTGCCCGGGTTCGACATCCGAGCGGAAGATATCCGGCGCTAGGCCGCGGACGTACGGGCCGCGGAGGTCCCGCGGGCGTTGCGCCGCCGGAGGTGGCGGGTCACCGCCGCGTCCGCGAGCAGGAACACCACCAGGCTCGCCCCGAACACCGGCAGCACCCAGGCCAACGCGGCCACCCCGAGCAGCACCGCGGTCAGCCACCGCCCCGGCAGCTGCCGCCACAGCGGGCGCGGCAGGGAGGCCCACCGGCCGCGGTAGGGGTTGTGGATCCACCACATCCGGTACCCGAGCGCGAGCAGCACCAGGGTGGCGAGCGCGACCGCGGCGAGCACGATCTGGTTGGCCAGGCCGAACAGGCTGCCGGTGTGGAACTCGGTGCCCAGCGCGGTCAGTTTCGCCGTCCACGGGTAGTCGGCCCAGCCCAGTTGCTCGGTGACGGTGGCCGTGTACGGGTCGATCGCGACGACGCCCCGGTGCACCGGGAGCCCCTCGGTGGTCTCGGCGACCACGTACGGCGCGTCCGCGCCGGAGGGCGGCGTCACGGACAGCTCCCCGCTCAGCCCGGCGGCGCGGGCCGCGGCCACCGCCTCGTCGACGTCGATCGGCCGGCCCCCGGCGGGCACCGGCACCGGCGCGGCGGCGAGCACCGGGGCGCGCAGGTGAACCGGATCGACCGACTGGTCGGCGCGGCCGCCCGCGAACTGGCTCATCGCCAACCCGGTGACGCCGACGACGAGCAACCCGGCGGTGAGCCACAGCCCGGCCGAGCCGTGCACCGACCGCAACCGCTGCCAGCCCTTCTTTCCCGCGACCGCGGGCAGGAGGACCTCCCGCGCCGCGCGCTTGCGGCGCGTGCGCGCGAACCACAACGCCAGGCCGCCCACCACGATGAGCGGCAGCCAGCTCGCGGCGACCTCGGCGTAGAGCCGCCCCGGTTCCCCCAGCTGCAGGTTGCTGTGCAGCCGGCGCAGCCACGTGTTCGCGGGCAGCCGGTTGTCCACGGTGGCCAGTTCACCGTTGATCCAGCCGTGGTAGGGGTCGACGTAGACGGTGCGGTCCGGGGTACCCGCGGGACCGGGCACGCGCAGCACCACGCGGGTGGTGCGGTCGGCCGACGGTGGCGTGAGCACCTCCTTCAGTTCGGCTTCCGGGTGCGCGGCCAGCGCCGCGCCGACCTGTGCGGACAGCGGCAGCGCGGCGTCACCGACCTGGCTCACGTGCAGGTCGGAGTGGTAGAGGCTGTCGTGGACCTGCGGGCTGAACACGTAGACCAGCCCGGTCAGGCACAGCACCGCGAGGAACGGGGCCACCACGATGCCCGCCAGGAAGTGCACCCGCCGTGCGACGATCTGGACGGCGGCGCCCGGCCGCGGCGCGGGCGGGGCCGCCCGGCGCCGTCGGCCGGGGGCCGGGGGGACGGTGTGCGTTGGGGTCACGGCAACTCCCGGGCGTGCTCGCTCATCTCACGTCGATGGGCTGCGTGACCGTGTACGCGCCGCCGTCGGCCGCGTGCACCGTCATCGCCAGCTCCCACCGGCCGTGTCCGGACAGGGTCGCCGAACCGGTCGAACGTAAGGCTCCGGCGCGGCTCAGCTCCAGCGGCACCCGCTGGTCGCCGCGGGTGAACACCGCGGTCAGCGCGAGGTCGTCCCTGGGCGCGCGCCCCGGTCCGAGCACGGTCACGTGGGTGTTCACCCGGACGGCCCGCGGGCCTGCCGACGCGGGGACCAGGACCAGGTCCAGCACCCCGCGTCCCCCTGCCGTGCCGGTGTCGTACTCGAGCGCGGACGGCGCCACCTGATCGCGCAGCGCCGCCGGTACCGGGCCGGTGCCCTGCGCGTGCGCGGCCTGCGCCGGTTCGAGAGCGAACACCGCGACCGTGCCCGCCACGAGCACCACCGCCGCCCCGGTGGCCACCACCGCCCGCCGCCCGGCGCGGCGCGCCCGCTGCGTCCTGCTCACGGCGGTGTCCCGGAAGTCTCGCGAGTCGAGGGTGGTCCGAGCGCGCCCGGACCACGCGTAGCCGAGCAGCACGAGCGCGAGCGCCAACGCGCCCGAGGGCAGCAGCCCCAGCCGCTGGGCGGACAGCGCGTGCGCCGCGGCGGTGACCGCGAGCAGCGCCGCGTACCCGGGGGCGAGCCTGCGCAACCTCGGCAGCGCCGCACCCGCGGTGCGGTGCAGCAGGAGCCCGCCGACGGGCAACGCGATCGCCAGCAGCACGGCGACGTCCACGGCGAGCGCGTCCGGTGACGGCCCGCCGGGCGGGCGGGGGTCGGCGTAGGTCCAGGTCGCCAGCAGCGCCGCGCCGCAACCCAGCACCCCGGCGCCGCGCAGGCGCCGCTCGCGCGCGGTGTCGGCGGGCAGGCTGGTCATCAATTCGGCGAGCGCGAGCGTGGCCGGGATCAGCACGAGACCACGCGCGAGCAACGCCGAACCGGCGTCGGACTCGAACGTTCCGGCGAGCAGCGCGGGGTCGAACGCCTCCCCCAGCGGCACCCACGCCGCGTACGGGCCGAACGACAGCAACGTGACCACTGTGGACGCGGTCAGGGCCCACCAACTGCTCGTGACGACGCGGCGCGCGAGACCGGAGCGGGCGGAACCGACGGTCGCGACGAAGAACGCCGCCCCGGTCAGCAGCAGCATCGCCGCCACCGCGAGCGTGCGCGCGGTCAGGTACACGCCCGAGACCACCGCGTCGCGCGTGGTGTCGATCTCCGGTACACCGAGGGGATCCAGGTGGTAGGACAGGTCGAAGGTGAAGCTGCCGCTGATGGGCTCGAGACCGCCGGAGGGCAGCGTCCACCCGACGGTGTAGGTGCCTTCGTGTCGTTCCTTCGGCAGGGGCACCGACAGGGTGTCCGTCCTGCCGTCCGGGTGGACCGGCCGGTCGAACACCACCTGGCTGCCGTCCGCGGGGTCGAGGACGCGCACGGTCGCCAGGCCCGCGGGCACCGGCCGGTCGAACGTCAGCAGCACGTGGTCGGGCGACTTCGCGGTCTCGCCGCCGCCGGGCGCGGTGGTGACCAGCACCGGGTGGCCGGATGCGGGGTGGACGGTGGCCAGCAGCGCGCCCCAGCACGCCGCGATGAGCAACAGGACCGCGACGATGCGGCGGGTGCCGCGCCGTCGCGAGCCGTGCGCGGTGGGCGCGCCGCGGGGTCGCCGGCGAACGGTGGTCATGTCGCGCTCACCTCCGGTTCCCCGGCACGGTCCACGGTGTCCACGGTGTCCTCGGTGTCCTCAAGGTCGTCGAGCAGGTCGTCGCCGGCGGGCGCGGTGGTGACCTTGCGCCGGTGCGCCTGGAACCCGACGAGCGCGATCACGACGAAGGCGAGCGCGAGCGCGGTCCACAGCACCGCGAACGGGGGGCCCGCGGCGGAGCCGCCCGGGGCCGGTGCCGCGTCGTCGCCGGCGATGGTGGCCTCGCGCGCCCCCGCCGGATCCGCCGCGTCGGAAGCGACCGCGGGAGTGGGCAGGGTCCCGGTGCCGACGGCGATCGCCGGCGCGGGCGAGGTGGTGCTGTTCCAGCGCGACACGGCACCGTCGGCGTAGGTCTGCGTGGCCTCGAACGCCAGCCGGCCGTCGGCGGGCAGCGGACCCATGGTGACGAGGAAGGTCTCGAACTGGCGCGGCGCGACGACACCGCCTTCGAACACGAGCGAGGCGGCCACCTCGCGCACCACCTCGCCGTCGGCCTGGATCGGCGGATCCACCGGACGGGGCACGACCCGGGCGGACCACCCGGGCACCGGAGCGACGTCGACGTAGGCGATGGGGTTCTCCTGCGGGAAGACGAGCTCCAGCCGGGTGGCCTCGGTGTCGGTCCGCTCATTGGCCACCCGGAAGGCGAAGGTCCGCGTGCCACCACCGTCGACGTGATCGGGCACGATGGACACCTGTGCCTGCGCGGGGGACGCAGGCATCGCGAGCACGCCGAACACGGCCGCGAGCACCGCGAGCAGGACGCGGGAAGGGGCTTTCTGACGGTGGGACATGGCGATCTCCTGAACACCGTGGTCCGGGACCGGACGAATCCGGCCCCGGACCACGGTCTGGTGGTGGATCAGCAGGCGGACGGGGTGATCGGGTTGAGCTGCCGGCAGGTGAGTTTGTCCCGCCAGACACCCTGGTTCTGCTGGGCCCACCCGTTGTAGACGAGCGGGATCGGCAGCACGCCCTGGCCGCCGTAGCCGGCCTTGGCCTTGATGGAACCGTCCATCTTGGTCTCCGGGCCGCCGTCCAGCATCACCTGGCCGGCCACCTTCGCGTCGCTGATGTCACCGTCGTTGTTCGGGTCGATGTCGATGACCTGCATGACGTTGGAGAACTTGTTGGACACGTAGCCGTAGTAGCCGCCGCCCTTCTTGGCCCCGAAGTTGATGCCGTGGCAGCCACCCGTGCAGGGCAGGTCCTTGACCACCTTGTCGGTCTTCGGGTCGACGACCGTGACCGTCGTGGACAGCACGTTCGCCGCCAGCAGAGCCTTGCCGTCCGGGCTCACCGGGAGCTGGATCGTCAGACCGCCGAACGGCTTGCCCGCCACCGGACCGTCCTGCGGGCTGTAGTTCTCCCACAGGTCGATCGTCGAGCTGTGCACCTTCGTGCCGTCGTTGTTGCAGGCGTCCTCGGCGAGCGAGATGCACGTGAGCGTCTCACCCAGGAAGTCCGCCGTGTAGAACTTCGACGAGTCCGGTGTCATGCTGGTGGCGATCGGCAGCTGACCCGCGGGCTCGGTCTTGCCCGTGCCGGTCGGCATGTCGATCACCGTGGCGTTGTTGGTGAGCACGTTCGGCGTGACCACCGTCTTGCCGTCCGCGCTCGTCCAGTGCGCGTGCGGGTGCCGCACCTCACCGGTGGGGCTGACGCTGATCTTGCGCAGCACGTGGGTGCCGCCCGGCGCGAGTTCGACGATCTCGTTGCCCGCGTTCAGGCCGATGATCAGGTTGTCGCTGCCCGTCGCCGTCATGACGTGCGCCGGGTTCTGTCCGACCTGCGTCTGGCGGACGAACTCGCCGGTCTCCCGGTCGAACACGTCCACCTTGTCGTCGAACCACTCGGTCTGGTAGAGGTACTTGTAGTCCTTGTCGGTCCACATGTTGTGCGGGTTGTTCATGTTGATCGACGGGGCACCGATCTTGCGGTCGATGGTCCAGTTCTCCGCGTTCACCTTCGTCGTGGAGCCGACGGCCTCCTTGCCCGCCCACTCCTCGACCTCGGTGTCGATCCACACCTCACCGACGCCCGGCGTCGCGGGCAGCTGGTTGCCCTTGGACAGCGTCTTCGGGTACCCGAACTTCGTGTCGTAGTACGCGTCGAGGTTCGGGATCAGCACCGGGTTGCCCGCGGCGTCGTGCTGCAGGATCGGCACCGGCGGCTGGATCGGATCGAAGGAGTTCTCCGAGTCCGCCTTGAACTGCTGCCAGTTGTTCGGGTTGGTGATGTTGAAGAACGTGTTCACCAGCCCGTTGACGATGTCGGAGTTCGTCGGCACCACCAGGTCACGCGAGTTGACCATGGAGTTCCTGCCGAAGTCCAGACCGATGGTGAGCGGATCGTCGACGACGACCGCACCGAGCATGTACGGCGTCACCATGTCGGCGAAGGCGTACAGGCCGGGCTCGGTCAGCTGGATCGAGCGCTCACCGAAGTACGCACCCTGCGGGTTGCCCCAGGGGAAGCCCTGCGCGCCCTCGGGAGCGATCAGCCCGAACGGGTTGCGAGCGCCGGTCGACTCGTTCGGGTCGACCACGAAGTTGACCGTCACGGGCGGGCCCTTGACCGCGAACTTGCCCAGGTCGTCGAGCGCCCCCTGCAGGTCGAGACCCACCGGCAGCGCGGTGAGGTCGATCGGCGCGTCGATCGGCAGACCGGCCAGCTGCCGGGCGAACTGTCCGAGCAGGTCCGCAGCCCTGGCCGCCGTGGGCGCCGCCTCCGGGTTGCCCGTCCCGATCGACTGCACCGCCGACAGCGTGCTGTCGAGGTTGAGCGCCTTCCACAGCTGCTGGCCGAGGTCACCCAGCAGCGGCACCTGGCCGACCACGTTCTGCACGAGGTTGTCCACCGCTCCGACGATGTCGGAGTTGAGCAGGCTGGCCACCTCGCCACCGGTCTGCAGTCCACCCACCGTGCCCAGCCGCGGCATCTCCGCCACGGCCAGCGATTGGTCGCCGAACAGGTTGAGCCCGGAGTCGAACCACTTGCCGTTGTCATCCCGGATGTGGAACGAGATCGGTACCGGGCCGACCCCCACCGGTTGTTGCGCCGCGGCCGGGAGCGCGGCGACGGCCGTCGCGCCGACGGCGGTGGCGGTGGCCGCCACCACGAGTGTGGCTCGCCACCGCTTCCCGCGGGCTCCTGGCGGAGCTTCTGAAGGCATGGTGTTCCTTTCTGTCATCCGTCCAACCGGACGGATGAAAGTGAATCACGGACAGGCGTTTCAACAGGCCGACATTCCGTTAACAGGAGATCAACTATTCTCCCGGAAAATAATGTTCCCGCCGTGCGAAAAGGGGCCGACAAAAGCACTTGGAATGACTTCGTTGAATGGTTCCCGAAAATGGAGGGTATTTGCTCAGCCCAGCCCGAGCACGGTGCACAGCAACGGGCCGAGCGGCACGTCGCCGTCGCACCGCGCCTCCGGCTCCCCCGGCCGGACCGGCACCACACCGGGTCCGGGGTCCACCGGCGGCGTCGTCGTGGACGGCGGCGCCGTGGTGGGCGCCACGGTCGCCGTGGGCGGCGCCGGGGCCGGGGACGGCACCGGCGCGACGGGGGTGCCGGCAGGGGGAACGCGCGTGACGGGCCCGCCCGGCCCAGGTCGCGCGGTGACGGTGACGACCGTGACCTGCCGCCCCACCGGCGGCGCGGGCGCGACGGGGGCCGCGCCCGGCGGCACCGGGGTCGGCGGCCGTTCCACCGGCCCGGCAGGCGGCGCCGGCGCGAGCTCGTCGGCCGCGGGACGCGGCGCGGCCATCGCGCTGCCCCGGGGCGGCGGGGCGTGCGCCACATCCGCGGCCACCGTCCACACCGACCACACGCAGGACGCGGCGGCCGCCAGGGCCGCCGCGCACGTACCGAGTTTCGCCACTGCTCCGGGCATCAGAGGTCCAGCACCAGCTTCCGGCCGCAGGCCCGCGACACGCAGATCATCATCGTGTCCCCGGCAACCTGTTCGTCGCCGGTCAGCAGCGAGTCGCGGTGGTCGGGAACGCCGTCCAGCACCGGGGTTTCGCACGTCCCGCAGGTCCCTTCGCGGCACGAGGACAGCACCGGGACACCGGCGTCCTCGGCCACCTCGAGGATCGACCGGTCGGCGGGCACGTCCAGCCGGACCCCCGAGCGCGCCAGCTCCACCTCGAACCCGCTCGACGCACCGGCGAACTCCTTGGGCGCGAACCGTTCCACGTGCAGTTCGAGGTCGGCGAGCCCGGCGCAGGCCTGCTCGGCCGCGGTGAGCAGCGGCGCGGGCCCGCAGCAGTACACCGCCGTGTCCGCGTAGGCACCGGACATCAGCCCCGCCACGTCGACGAGCCCGGTCTCCTCCTTCGGCCACAGCACCACGCGATCGCCGTACTTCTGCGCCAGGTCCGCGGCGAACGCCATCGTCGAACGCGCGCGGCCGCCGTAGTGCAGTTCCCAGTCCGCGCCGCTTTCGTCGACGGCGGCGATCATCGGGACGAACGGCGTGATGCCGATGCCGCCGGCGAGGAACAGGTACTGCGGCGCGTGCACCAGCGGGAAGTTGTTGCGCGGTCCGCGGATGCGCACGCGGTCGCCGGATCGCAGCTCGTCGTGCACGAACGCCGACCCGCCCCGGCCCTCGCGTTCGCGCAGGACCGCGACCTCCAGCAGCGAGTCGTCGGCGGGGTCGCCGCACAACGAGTACTGGCGTACCAGGCCGTGCGCGAGCAGCAGATCCACGTGCGCACCGGGCGCCCAGCGCGGCAACGACTCCCCCGAGGGATGGCGGAACGTCAGCCGGACGACGCCGTCGGCGATCGTTTCCTTGTGCGCGAGCCGCACCTCGAGGTCGATGTCGGCCGAGGGAAGGGTGTTGACGGTCATGACTCTCCCATGTGTCCGCGTCGGATCAGGTCGAGTCAAACCGCCCCGGCGAACGGCGGAAGAGCCGAGGAATGAATTTCGTGTATCGCGGTGCGCACCGGGCGCGATCGGGCCGGTGAAAATGCCGGGGTACCCGCGCTGGCACAGGCAAATACTACCCGTCGCCGATCGGTAGCGCAAAACGAAACCGGCCCGCGCGCGGACCGGTTTTCCCGAGCAGTTTCGTCAGCGCAGCGCGAAGCGCACCGAAACACGACCGGACGCCGCTCGCGGCCATTCCCGCAACATCGGGCGGTACCGGTCGGGCCACGCGCAGACGACCACGTTGAGGCCGCGGCCGACGTGCGCCGCCAGCCGGTCGACGAACTCGTCGGCCTGCCGCGGCGTGAACGGCCCGCGGGCGGCCTGGAAGTACACCACGCCCCGGTTGGTGAGAGCGAGCAGCACGTTGACGTCGCCGAAGTGGTCGCGGAACCCGGTGAGCAGGTTGTGCCCACCGCGGACCGCGGCGTGTGGGGAGTCGGCCGGTGCGTGCGGGCGGATCCAGGCCAGCCACAGCACCTCGGCGTCGTCGATCCACTCGTGGTGCGCACCGTGCCCGGTGTCGACGCCCGGGCCGGCCAGGATGCGCCCGCGCCGCATCCCCAGCACCCGGTCCTCCTCGATGATCCCCCACCGGTCCAGGTACTGCGACACCGTGGGCGAGCTGATCAGGATGCCGAACTCGCGGCGGATCAGTTCCGCGATCGCCTGACGGGTCCACAGCCGGTGTGGCAGCCGGTGGGCGTCCGGGGTGCCGTTCAGCAGCGCCCGGATCACCTCCGCCTGCTGGGCGGGCGCGAGGGCGAACTGCTCGCCCGGCCTGCGGCCGCGGCGCCGGGGCCGCAGCGCGTCGTCACCCGCGCGCCGGTAGGCCGCGACCCACGCGCCGACCGTCTTGCGGGACACCCCGAACAGACGCGCGACCTCGACACGGGTCACCCCGGCCTCGACGGCGGCGACCGCGCGGCGGCGGAGCGCTTCGAGCGCATCGGCGGAGAGGCTGCGCGCGTCAGGACCGGGCACGGTCGCGTCCACGAGAGATGCGGTTGTGCTGTTCATGGCGAGGTTCCTTCGGTTGGCGGGTGGTCACCGATCGCTCCTGGCGCGCGGGTCTGCGTGGTCGTCTGTGCCGCACCGGCTCAGCGGGAGCCGCGCAACACCCACCGGCGGACCAGCGCCGCGCTGACCGCCGCCAGCAGCAGCACCGCCGCCAGCACGGGCACCGACAGCTCGTCGCGCCGCGCGGGCAGCGCGTCCGCCGATCCGGTGGATCTCGCCTGGGCCAGCACGGGCGCGTCGGCTCCTGGTTCCGCCGCCGCGCCGGGTCCTGGCACCCCGGCGGTGGCCGACGGGGGG
>Ga0164243_10006493_pt1 | contig 17685 bp, 10 predicted proteins | sample OricompcompostOP_FD_108781 | JGI IMG/M metagenome (GOLD analysis project Ga0164243, IMG submission 108781) | Organic Plus compost microbial communities from Emeryville, California, USA - Original compost - Organic plus compost (OP) | ecosystem: Engineered > Solid waste > Mixed feedstock >... | reverse complement strand
GCCGCGGCGCTCGTTCCGGCCCCGACGCCCCACTTGCCGTTCAGGCACACGCGATAGCCGGTGAGCGGATCGGCGTTCGCGGCGACGTCGGGGACGCCGCGGCCGGCGAATCCCTTCGCGGTCGTCGGCACGCGCGATCCGTGCTGCCAGACGGGGCGCTTGAACACCCCACTCACGCCGCCGCCGGTCGCTCCCGTCTCGTTCGACCAGACGCGCTCCACCTCGATCGCGCGACGCTTGCCGATCAGCGTGGTGCCGCCGCAGGCCAACGCGTACGGGCTCGAGGCGGGGAAGTTCACATGCGGCGTGCGATCGTGCGCGTCGCCGAACGCACCGTGGTCGCCCGACGAACAACAGACCGTGATCCCGAGCGCCGCCGCCTCGAGCAGGACGTGGTTGAAGGCCTCGAGCATGCCGCGCCGCCAGTGCTGCTCCGACTGCCCCCAACTGATCGAGATCACGGTGTTGCCGGCGCGAGGGTCGTGGATCGCTTCGGAGACCGCCTCGAAGAACCCGCGCCTGGTGTTCGGCGCGAAGTAGACGACGATGCGGGCGCCCGGGGCAATCGCGCCCACGGTCTGCACGTCACCCGTCACTTCGCCGTCGAACGCCTTCGTCTCGCCGTCAGGGTCGTTGCGCGCGCCGTGCACCGAGCGCGCGCGGATGTCAGGCATAGGAACGCCCAGCTCGCGGAAGTAGGCGCGCATGTCGCTTCGCCGATAGCCGCCGCCGAGGGCGATCACGGCCACCGATTGGCCTCGGCCGTCGAGGCGACCAGGGAATCGATAGAGGGTCGCGACCTGCGGAGCCGTATACGAGATCTTTGGTTTCGGCGGCGCGGCGGCCATCGCACTCACGCGGTGCCGACTGAGATCCGGCCGGTCGTCGAAGCCGAACACGCCGAGGACGCGGGTATCGAGCTCGCGCGGAAGGTAGATCGGGCCGGTGAAGCTGTTCCACGACGTGCCCTCGAAGGAGTATCGCACCGTATCGACGGCGAAGGCCTTCCCCAGCTGCCCGCGCGTGCCCGTGAGCCGGATGATGCGCCGAGCCGCGCTCACGTGCGACACGTGAACGTCGTTCGCGCTCGCGAAAGCGCGCACGGCGGCGACGTCATCGCGCCTCGCGCCGAATTCAGCGGCGAAGGCTTTCCGGTCGAGGACTGGCCGGCGCCCCGCGACGATGTCATCGACCGCCTGCTCGAGAGCATTCGGATCGGTCGCGCGCGAGCGAAGGCGCAGCGTGATGGTCAATGCGTCGGTCGACTGCCACGTTCGCACGCGGCGAACGCCGGGCAGCGGTGCGATGTCGGTTCCGGCGAGGGCGGTCATGCCGCGGTGAGGTCGTGCCGTCATGGAGAGATGGTCGTCCTATGTGCGACGTCCCTTGGTCGCGGGTTGATATTCGTGAAGCAGTTCATCATCACCCCATTTTCACAGGAGTCATCGATGGCCGCGAAGAAAGCAGCGAAGAAGAAGTCCACGCAGTCGAAGAAGTCGAATGCCGCGCGCGACAAGGCGGTGAACAAGTCGGCGAAGGAAGTGGCAAAGGCGCACAAGAATCTCGAGCTGGCGCTGAAGAAGCACAAGCAAGTCCTCACGGCGATGTTCTTCATCAGCTGATCGCTACCGTGGCAAGACTCCGGCGAGCACGTTCGCTCACGGCGTACTGGCGAGACGGCGACTTCGTCATCGAGAACTTCGTGACGAAGGTCGCCGTCTCGGCTGCCCCGGTCACCGTCCAGGTCCTCGCGCTGTTCGACGACTGGCGCGCGCGCGGGACGATCGCCGCTGACCTCCCCGAGTTCAGCCGCGCGAGCGTGACTCGCGCGGTGCGTGACCTGGTGGACCATTCGCTCCTGGTCTCGGAGGGATCGCCCGCGGCCCGCGTCGACGAGGAGGTCGCCCAGACCTGGCAGAAGTGGCTTCCGCACGGAAGCTTCCACTTCGCGACGAAGGACGCGCCGTTCGCCAATCCACGCCAGTGGAAGCGCATGGCCCGGGAGATCAAGGCGTCGGGTCCGCAGCCCTCGCTCGTGAAGACCTATCCCGGCCGGCCCACGAAAGCACTGCCGCCGGCCCGCACCGACGCCGACGAATTCCTGCGCGTGCTGCTCGCGCGCAAAACGCATCGCGAGTTCTCCGGCGATCCGGTGCCGCTCGATTCACTCGCGACGCTGCTCCGCTACACCTGGGGGAGCATCGGCACCTTCGAGTCGCCGAACTTCGGGACGCTGTTTCACAAGACGAGTCCCTCGGGCGGCGCGCGCCACCCCGCCGAGGTCTACGTGGCCGCGCTCGACGTCGAGGGGCTGACGCCGGGCCTCTATCACTACAATCACGTCGATCACACGCTCGAGCAGCTGCGCACCGGCAACCTTCGCGACGAAGTGCTGCGGAACACGCTCGGGCAGGCGCACGTGGGCAAGGCGGCCGCGGTCTGTTTCATGACCGCGGTGTTTCCGCGCTCGAGCTACAAGTATCACACGGCTCGCGCGTACCGCGTCGTCACCCTCGACGCGGGGCACGTGGGGCAGACGTTCTGCCTCGTCGCGACGTGGCTCGGACTCGCGCCGTTCACCACGGCGGCCGTCGCCGATACCGCGATCGAACGCGCGTTGGGCATCGACGGTGTGAACGAATCGGTGTTGTACGTGGCGGGCGTGGGAATGCCGAAGCTTCCCAAGCGCGCGAAGCGACCGGCGGGGCGCGCCCGGGCGGCGACTACCTGAGTCGCCGCCTCGCGTCGTCGAGCATCGGCTGGCCGGTCGCACCGGTCCACGCCGTGACAAAACGCTGAAGCAGAGGCACCGCGCCGGCGTGATCGCCGGTGTCGTCCTTGAGACTTCCCAGCCAGTACAGCGCCTCGGTCGCGCGATAGCACGCTGGCGAATCGTACGACTCGCACCGCTCGTTCGGGCGACGAACCACCTGCTCGTATGCCGCCGCGGCCTCGTTGGGCCGCTTCGCCGCGACGTTGGCGCGGCCGAGCGTCTCGTACGCGACCGTCGACGGCTCGAAGCGCACCGCCGCTTCTGCCTCGGCCACTGCGCGGTCGGGGTGCTCCGTCGCGAGCGCGATCTCGGCGCGCAGCAGCGATTTCAGCGCGTCGTACTGCGGCGACGGTCCGATGCTCAACGAATCCAGCGCCCGGATCGACGACGCGACTTCGGCCTCGTTGCCCGAGCGCGCCCAGGCCCGGCCGACGCGATAAACCACCCACGGGTCCGGCGAACGCGGGCCCACGAGCGCCATCGCGCTCTCGAAACCGGAGCGCTGTCCCTGCTCGAGCGCGAGCTCGGCGAGACTCGCGGCGTCGCTCGTCGCCACGGCGCTGTTCCCGCGCGCGACCGCCTCGCGACGCGCGGCCTCGAGATGATTGCGCGCCTCGTCCAACCGGCCCATGCTCCGCGCCACGTCCGCGAGACCATCGTGACCGGCGACGGCCATGTCGCCGCCCTTCGGCACCATCTGCTCGTAGAGCGTCCTGGCACCAGCGATGTTGCCCGACGCCAGCAGGGCCTTCGCCTCGACGTACCACGCCTGCATCGCGTCGGGGAACTGGAGGCGTACCACGTGGGCCTCGTCGCGCGCCTTCGTCAGATCGCCCGCGTAGAACGCGACCATCGCGCGGTTGATGCGCGTACGCGGCGTCTCGAGCATCGCGAAGCCGCGCTCGGTGGCCGAAACCGCCGTCTTGAAATCGAGCTTCTGCGCGGCGCACCAGCCGAAGTTCATCGGCGCGGTGTAGTCGCGCGGACGCAGCGCCATCAGCACCTCGAAGTGCGGACACGCGGCGTTGAAGTCGCGCCGGCTCATCGCGTAGTAGCCGAGGATCTGCTCGCGCTCCGCCTGCGGTGCCTGCGACGCGAGTCGCGCCGCGATCTCCAGGTGGCGCGTCGCGTTCACCATGTCGAGCATGTTGGTGTACGCGATGCCGAGCGACCCGTGCGCCATCGCGAACCCCGAGTCGAGATCGATGGCGCGCTCCAGCAGCGCGATCGCGCCGACGGGGTCGGGAACGTTGAGCCGCTCGCGGCCGAGCGAGTAGAGACGCACGGCGTCGAGCGACCGCGACGTGACCTGCTCGAGCGGCCGCGACGCGCGGACCAGGTCCGCCGATTCGCCGAACGCCTTGCGCAGCGCATTGCCGACCGAATCGACTCGGGCCGGCAGCTCGCGCAGGTCGGCGAAGCTCTGACGCGCCGACACCATCTGGCGCCCGTCGGGGAGCACCGCGGAGGCGAGGAGCAGGTAGGTCGAGCTGCTGCCGACGTCGAGTTTCGTGATCGACGGCTCGATGACCGCGGTCAGCCCCTCACGCGTCACGATCTCGCGCCCGACGGCGTCATCGATCGGCGTCTGTGGCTGGCGCTTCATCCGCTGCAGCACGAAGGGCACGCTGGAGTGCGGATAGACGCCGACCGTGTGCGACTGCTCGAGCGACGTCGCGAGCAGCTCCGGCAGGAGCGTGTCGAAGGTCGAGTCGCCGGTGCGGTTGGTCACGGTGCCGATGAGCACCGTAGCAGTCGGCGCCGGCATCGCCCCGGCGCTGCGGTTCGCGTCGTGGACGCCCACCCAGATCGCCGCGGCCGAGATGGCGAAGGCTGCGGCGACCCATTTCGCGCGGCGGTGCAGCGGGACCGTCAGGGTGATGTACTTCGGCGTCTCGCCCGTGGTGCGAATCGGCTCCGTCGGCACCGTCGCGGCGTCGACCGACGGGACCCCGCCGCTCGACGTCCGCCCGGATTCGGGGAGCGAGCTGACGTAGCTGAACGCCGGCTCGCGAAGCGCGGTCGCGAAGTCGCGCGCGGTCGCGAAGCGATCGGCGGGCAACTTCTCCAACCCGCGGAGGATCGCGGCCTCCACGTGGGCGGGCACGCGCACCCGACGCGATGCGAGCCCCGCGGGTTCGTCGACGAGAAGCTTGCCGAGCATCGCCTGAACGCTGCCGGCGTTGAACGGCGGTTCTCCGACGAGCATCTCGTACATCACCGCGGCGAGCGCATAGACGTCAGAGCGCGCGTCGAGCGCGCGCTCGCCTGCCGCCTGCTCGGGGCTCATGTAGCTGGGCGTGCCCATGCTGACGCCGATCTCCGTCAGCCGAACGTCGCCGCCCGTCGACGACGAGAGCGCGATCCCGAAATCGGCGACGAGTGCGTGCCCTTCGCGGAGGAGAATGTTCTCCGGCTTGATGTCCCGATGGATGACGCCCTGCCGGTGCGCATAGTGCAGCGCATCGGCGACTTCCGTCGTTATCCGGACCGCGTCCTCGATCGGCAGTTGCTGCTCGCGCATGAGCCGGTCGCGCAGCGACTCGCCGTCGATGTACGGCATGACGTAGTAGACGGTGCCGTCGGCTTCACCCGAATCGTGGAGCGGGAGAATGTGCGGGTGCTGCAGATTGGCCGTCGTGCGGATCTCGCCGAGGAAACGCGCAGTGCCGACCAGCGCGGCGAGCTCCCAGCGCAGGACCTTGATGGCGACACGGCGATCGTGCTTGAGGTCACGCGCGGCGTAGACCGTCGCCATGCCACCGGCGCCGATCTTCCGTTCTATGGTGTAGCGCCCGCGCAACGCCTCAGCGATGCGACGAACGTCGTCGCCCACGCCTCGGAAGGCCTGGGTGCGAGAAGGGGAGGGCATCGGCTACGGATTCAATGCGCGAGAGGCAAAGGCGGGACTCCATACCATAATGTGGTGACCGCCGCCTTGTCATCTAACACGGCATCTCTTCGGGACAAGATGTTCCAGCCAGATTTCTCGCTGGCCGCCGCACAGGCTGGTGTGGTTCGCGAACGTACGCGAACGATCGCGTCCGGCGTCGGGCGCGAGGGCAGAAATGTCCGGTGGGGACGATATCTGAACCCGGTGTTGTCAGACGACCATGTCGGCGAGCCCGCATCGCCGCGGTACTCGCCGTTTCCGCTCGCACAATCAGGTCGCTGGGGCGCGACCGCGTGCGTTTCGCCGGCTATTCCGACTGCAGGGCGCTCGCTGGACTCAATCGCGACGCGCGCGACGCCGGAATCGTCGTCGCGAGGAAGGTAATCGCGCCGATCAACACCGTCGCGATGCCGAGGATCAACGGGTCGGACGCCTTGACCGCGTAGAGCCGGCTGGCAACGATCTGCCCGGACGCAAACGCGAGCGCGAGTCCCGCCGCGGCGCCGATGAGCCCGAGCGTCGCCCCCTGGCGGATCATGAGCAGGAAGACGTCGCGCGGCGTCGCGCCGAGGGCCAGGCGGGTCGCCATCTCCTCTCGCCTGAGCGAGCCGGCATACGACACCACGCCATAGATCCCGACCGCTGCCAGAATGATGGCGATCCCTCCGAAGACCAGCATCAGCACCATCCCCAGCTCCTGGCGCCGCACGGTACCGCCGACCACTTCGGAGGCGAGCTCGAAATCGACCGCCATCGCGGGGTTGAGCTTCCTCACCTCCGCGCGAATGGCGGCCTCGATCGGCGCCGGATCCGTCGCCGTCGTCGACACCACGGCGACCGTGCGTCGCACCGGAGACTGCGTCAACGGCACGTAGTAGGCGGGCTCCCCGGGTTCTGACAGCGATTTCTGACGCACATCGTCCACGACGCCGACGATCGTCAGCTCGTTGGCCGGGTTCGGCTCCGGATAACCTGCCGAGAACTGCACGCCGATCGGCTCACGTCCGCCGAGGTTGCGTTCCACGAACGCGCGATTGACGACGGCGACTGGAATGTTGGTGGGGAGGTCGCCGGTGTTGAAATCGCGCCCTTTGACGACCGCGGTGCCCATGGCCTCGAAAAGCCCGGACCCCACGGCCCGCTGTCGTGTGACCGGCGCGTTGGTCGGGTCGAAGGGCTCGCCGTGAAAGCGCGTGAGCAGAGAGCTTTCCAGGCGTCCGCGCATCGGATACGTCGTGATCAGGCCCATGCCCTTCACGCCGCGCACGTTCCGCACGGCGGTCGCGAGGTCGAGCTGGGCCTGTCGCACCGCGTCGCCGTTGGGATAGCGCGCCCCGAGGAACGACACGTCGAAGAGCAGCCGGTTTTCCGTCACGAAGCCGGCGTTGCTGTTGCGGAGGTTCGCGAAGCTGCGCACCAGCCACCCGGCGCCTGCCACCAACACGATCGCCAGCGCCACCTCGGCGACGGTCATGGTCATGAGCCAGCGTGCCGTGCCGCGTCCGGCGCTCGACGAGCGGGAGCTGTCGTTCATGAGCGTCTTCATATCGCTGCGCAGCAGGCGGACGGCCGGCGCGAGGCCGATGACGACGCCGGTGAGCAGCAGCACGATGAAGGAGAAAGCAAGTACCCGGAGATCGAAGGGCACGTGGTCGAGGCGCGGCAGCTCCGAGGCGCCGATGGCGAGCAGGGCACGCAGCGCGCCCGCTCCAAGCGCGACGCCGGCGATGGTTCCGGCGACCGCGAGCAGCATCGATTCCGTGAGAAGCTGGCGAATGAGACGTCCCCAGCCCGCGCCGAGTGCCGCGCGGACGGCCATCTCGCGGGCGCGCGCGGCGCCGCGGGCGAGCAGCAGGTTGGCGACGTTCACGCAGGCGAGCAGCAGCAGCAAGCCCGTCGCCGACATCACGATGATCAGGATCGGCCCGAGGTCGCCGACGATCGAGTCGACGAGCGGCTTGGTGACGTAGACGCGGCTGCGATCGGCGGCCGGAAAGTCCTTGGCGAGGCCGGCCATGACGGTCGCCATCTCGCTCTTCGCGCGGTCGATCGTCGCGCCAGGGCGCAGGCGAAGGAACGCCTCCTGGCCGTGATTGACGTCGTCCGTCGGCGTGCGCTGCGCGATGAACACGTCGGCGCCGTGCGGAATGTCGAGATCGCGCGGCGCGACGCCGGAGATCGTCGAGTTGAATTCGGCGAAATGAATCGGTTTGCCGACGACGGCCGGGTCGCTGTTGTAGACCTGCTTCCAGAGCCGCGGCGAGATGACGACCGCGGGGAGCGGGCCAGGTTGCGGGGCCGTGCCGGGCGGCGGCGGCTGGAACGGAGCGAAGTCGTCGCGCCTGAAGCCGCCGATGGTCATCGGAAGGCCGAAGAGCTCGAAGAAGCCGTCGCCCACCGCGTAGAACTGAACGTGCGACGGCGTTCCGTCCGCCGCTAGCAGTGTGAGATCGCCCGAGGTGTATCCCGCCGCGCGCTCGATCGACAGCGCCGGATCGTTGAGCCGGTAGATCTCGCCGCCGGAAAGGAGTCCGGTCGTGACGCGTCCGTCGGTGAGCGCCGTTCGCAGACTATAAAGATTCTGCGGATTCGGGTACGGCAACGGCTGGAGCAGGACGGCGCTCAGCGCCGTGAAGATTGCGGTCGTGGCACCGATGCCGAGAGCGAGCGTCGCGATGGCGGTGGCGACGAACCCCGGTGACCGGCGAAAGGACCGGAGCGAAACACGGACGTCCTGCAGAATGGTATCCATTCGTGGACTCCTGGCGGCACGGCGAGGATTTGGCGCCCTTCGGTCGGTGCTGATAGTACCGCCCTGGGACCGGACCGCAATTCCCCTGGGACAGAGCGGCCCCGTCCGGTGGGGACGGGGCCGCCCGACTCTCCAGCCGCGTGCGGTCAGGGAAGCGAGAATTCCATGCTGCGCAGGCGATCGGGATCGGAGATCACTTCGACGCCGGCGATGCGGTCGCCGACGAACGAGAACGCGATCGCGCGCGCCAGCCGCCCGCGCGGCGCCATGACCAGCCCCGGCGCGCCGTCGAGCAGAGCGGCTCGGCAGAAGCGCGCCGCCCGCGTGAACTCGCGGCTCCGTTCGATGAGCTTCTGCGCACCGCGGAACTCGAGTCGTTGGACCGGCCGTTCGCGATTGTCCTCGACGCGCAGCACGACGTCCGGGTCGAGCAGCTGGAGCAGCGTCGTGAAATCGCCCTCGCGCGACGCGGCGAGAAATGCGTCGATCACCTCTCGGCGGCGTCGCAGGTCGGCCTCCGATGCGGCGCTTGCGCCGCCCCCACGTACTCGCCGGCGTGCGCGACTCGCCAGCTGGCGTGCCGTCGTCGGCGTTCGGCCCACGATCGGCGCGATCTCCTCGAAGGGCAGATCGAACATGTCGTGCAGCACGAACGCGAGGCGCTCGGCGGGCGTGAGCCGCTCGAGCACCACGAGCAGCGCGAGCCCGACCGAGTCGGCCAGCACCGCTTCATGCGCGCTATCGGTCGAGTCGTCGCGGACGAGCCGGAAGAATTCGTCGTTGTCGACGAGATCCTGACGTCGGGCGTTCCGGGCGCGCAGCATGTTGAGGCTCACGCGCGCGACGACGGTCGTGAGCCATGCGCGAAGATTGACGACATCCGTGGCGTCGGCGCGACTCGCGCGAAGCCACGCGTCCTGAAGCGCGTCGTCCGCGTCGCTCGCCGACCCGAGAAGGCGGTACGCGACGCCGCGCAGATGCTCGCGATTCAGCTCGAACTGCTCGGTGATCCACTCTCGTTCATCGGTCACTGCCGTCACCTCTCGGTCACATGTCGGTCCCGCGTCGTGTCATACAAAAAGACACCGATCGATCGGCAAGTGTGACAGCCTCAACCATCAAATCCTCATGACCATGCGAACCACGATCACCGTCAGTCTGCGGCTGCTTCGCGTCGCGGCCATCGTACAACTCGTTTCGGGAGTGCTGTTCTGGACCGGCCATGCGTTCACGTTCGTTCCCTTTCACATGCTGATCGGCGCCCTGGTGGTGCTGATGCTCTGGACGATCGCGGTGCTCGCCCTGGTGGCGGGGGTGCGGCGGCCGCTGGCCGTCTTCGAGCTGTTCTGGGGGCTCGCGCTCGCCGTGTTCGGAGCGACTCAGGGCCTGCTCCTCATCGGGTCGTTGCACTGGATCATTCGCGTCATCCATCTGTTGATGGCGTTCTCCGCGATGCAACTCGGCGGCATGCTGGCGAAGGCCGTTCTCCAGTCGCGAGCCGGCGCAACACCGGAGCCGCAGCGCGAGGTGCGGACCGCCACCAGCGAGGCGTCGTGATGCTCGGCGGCGACGGTGCGCCGTCGACGACGACGGTGGCGGTGATCTCCGCGGCGGACGGCGTGCGTTGCGTCGCGTCGGGCGAGTGGAATGAGGACGTCCTCCCGGCGCTCGTGTGCTACGTGAAACAGCGCGCCGACGATGTGCTCTGGCCCGAGTCGGCGTCTCGAGTCCGGGCCTCGATCGCCGAAGGCCGGTCGCATGCCGCCGTCGTCGAATACTTCGAGACCGTCGGCGCGCGGTGGGACGATGAGTGTCTCGCTATTTACGTTGTCAGAAGGGACGACGCCGATCCAGTCGCGACCGCCGCGGTCGGCGACGTGCGGCCGCGGCGGTCGCGCGCACCGGCCGCGCGGGCCTGACCCGGACACACGTGGTCGGCGAGGCCACGCATGCCGTAGATTTGCGCAGCCTGGATCGATCGACGACCGTCACCAGGCCGTGCGAACCGTGTTTCCCTCCCGCTCGAGGCGTTTATGTCGCGTGTTGCCCTCTTCGCCGGCGGCTTGCTCGCCGCCGGTCTCCCGCTTGTCGCGCAGCCGTCGGCGGCCCCGCCGCCGCATGCCCTCCCGACGCTCACCTCCGCCGACTACGCCAGGTGGGAGACGCTGGGCAACGGCGCCCTTTCGCCGGACGGCAAGTGGATCGCATACGACTTCCGCCGCGGGGACGGGACGGTCGAGCTTCGCTACCGCGGCGCCGACGACGACAAGGAGACCGCAGCCCGCTCGGCGAATACCCCCCAGTTCACGAAGAACAGTCGATGGTTGCTGTACACGATCGTCCCGGACACCGCGGGCGGCCGCGGCCGGGGCGCTCGCGGCGCCGGGCGCGGGAACGCGGCCGGCAGTCCAGCGGCACCGCCACCGCGCAATAGCGTCGGGATCGTCGATCTGCAGCGGGGCACGACGACGGTGGTCGCCGACGTCCAATCCTATTCGCTCAGCGACGACGGGCGGCACGTCGCCTTCCGGCGCTATCCCGCCACCGGACGCCGCACGGCCGATCTGATCGTTCGCAACCTCGAGTCCGTCGAGGAGCTCACGTTCGGGAACATCAGCGAATTCTCATGGAGCGACGACGGTGCGGTGCTCGCGATGGCCGTCGACGTCGACGGCGGAACGGGCAACGGCGTGCAGGTGCTCGACGTGACGCGGGGCACGCTGAAGTCGCTCGACGCCACGAGCAGCCGGTACACCGGCCTGGCCTGGCGCGAGAAGAGCCACGCGCTCGCGGCGCTGCGTGCCCGCGCGGACAGCGCGTACGCCGACACCGGCTACGTGGTGCTCGCCTGGACGGACGTCGCGAACAGCGCCACGAAGTCGGTCTACGACTTCTCGGCGGACACGAATTTCCCGAAGACTCTGCGCGTGGCAGACGGCCGCGCGCCTCAATGGTCGGAGGACGGCTCGACGGTGTTCATCGGCGTCGGCACCCGCGAGCCGGTCCCGGAGCTCAGAAGTCCCGATGCCCCCGCTCCCGCTCGCGTCCAGGTCTGGCACTGGAAGGACCTGCGGCAGTTCCATCAACAAGAGGTGCAGGCTGCACAGGACCGCGCTCGCACGACCCTCGCGGCGTGGCGCGTCGGCGCGAGCGGCATCGTGCGCCTCTCCGAGGATCCGTACGAGACGGTGCAGCTGGCCGACAACCAGAAAGTCGCGATCGCGTCGGATGAATCGCCGTATGTGCGAGAGGCGCTGTCGGGGCGCGCCGTGCGCGACGTGTACGCGGTCGATCCCGCGACGGGCAAGCGCACGAAGCTTCTGACGAGATCGGCCTTCGGCGCCACGCTGAGCCCCAGCGGGCAGCTCGCCGTCTATCAGAGCGAGGGACAGTGGTGGTCCGTCGACCTCTCGACCGGAGCGCGCACGAACCTCACCGCGAAGGCCAGGAGCGTGTTCGTCAACGAGGAAGACGATCATCCCGTTCCCGAGCGCCGCGCGTACGGCATCGCGGGCTTCACGACGGGCGAACGGAGCGTCATCGTCTACGATCGATTCGACCTGTGGGAGTTGGCCATCGACGGTTCCCGCGCGACGCGGCTGACCCGCGGTAAGGAGGATTCCACCGTCTACCGCTGTGTGACCGAGACGGGCGGCGGGCGGGGCGGCGGTCGCGGCGGCCCCGCCGCCGCGCCACGCTCGGCGCCATGCGCGCTGGCCGGCGAAAGCCGGACGATCGACACCGCCAGGCCGCTCCTCCTCACGGCGACGGGCGAGTACAACAAGAAGAGCGGGTATGCGTCGCTGGCGATCGGCCAGCCCGTGCAGCGGCTGATCTGGGCCGACAAATCGGTGACCGGCCTCCGCAAGGCGGAGAGCGCCGATGCGTACCTCATGATCCAGCAGTCGTACGTCGAATCGCCCAACTTCTACTATGCTCGGGGAACGCCGGCCGACGCGAAACGCGTCACCAACACGAACGCGTCGCAGCGCGACTACGCCTGGGGCAAGCAGGAGCTCCTCACCTACACCAACGGGCGCGGCCAGAAGCTCCAGATGATGCTGACCTACCCGGCGAACTACGAGCCCGGGAAGAAGTATCCGATGGTCGTGTACTACTACGAGAAGCTCTCACAGGGTTTCCACTCGTACGTCACACCGAGCGATCGGTCGCCGTACAACACGACGGTGTTCAGTCAGAACGGCTACTTCGTGCTTCGCCCGGACATCGTCTTCCAGCCGCGGAACCCCGGCTACTCGGGGCTCGACTGCGTGGTCGCCGCCGTGAAGACCACCCTTGCGCGAGTTCCGGACATCGATCCCAAGCGCGTCGGCAACTTCGGGCACTCGTGGGGCGGGTACCAATCGGCGTTCTACGCCGTTCACAACCCCGGCATCTTCGCCGCGTCGATCGCCGGCGCGCCGTTGACGGACCTCGTCAGCTTCTACGGATATACGTCGGGCAACTCCGGCCTTTCGGAGACGGGGCACTTCGAGACGGGGCAGGAGCGCATGCAAGTTTCCTTATGGGAGGATCCGCAGGCGTACATCCGCAACTCGACGGTCTTCGCGCTGGATTCGCTCAAAACGCCTCTTCTTCTCGAGGAGGGCGACGCCGACGGCAACGTGAACCCGTTCCAGAGCCAGGAGGTCTACAACTTCGCGCGTCGGCTGGGGAAGAACGTGGTGTACCTCGTGTACGAGCAGGAGAACCACAACGTCGCGCGGGCCGAGAGTCAGATCGACTACGCCCGCCGGCAGCTCGAGTGGTTCGGTCACTACCTCAAGGGCGAGCCGGCACCGAAATGGATCACCGAGGGGGAGACGTATGCCGAGCGTCAACGACTGCTGAAGGCCGGAGTCGCTCCGGCGAGTGCGATTCAGGCAGGAACGCCAACGGCGCCGTCCGGATGGCCCTAGGCCGCGCGATCACACGGGAGTCGGCAGCTTCCGGTCCGGCCGCGGTCGCGCCGCATCGCCGGCGATCTCCCGCTGCGCCTCGTCGAGACGCCGCACGTCGTCGCCGACGGCGCGCGCGGCGTCCAGGAGGGTCGTCAACGGCGCGAGGTCGCCGGCACCCGCGTGTAGCCGCAAAAGGTCGAGTCGAACGCCCTCGAGCGCCGCGACACTCTCCGCCAGGTTCGACTCAGCGCGTTCGCGGCGGTGCTGCAACACCTCCGCGTCGCCGCCGGCCGACGGGGCGAGGCGGGCGAGCATCTCCAACTCCGCTCTCGCCTCCGCCGCTCGTGCCTCGAGCGACGCCACGATCGCCGGCAACTCCGCGAGCTGTTCGCGATAGGCGTTGGGGAGCGCCGCGAACAGCTCCGAGGCTGCGACGCCCAATGCCGCTTCGGTCGGGCGAAACACGCCGCCGCCGATCGCGCGCGTCCGCTCCGGCGCGCCGAGCCGTTTCGCGAGCCACTCGCCCGCACGGCTCTTCCACAGACGGCCGCGCACTCCCGTCTGCCACCAGTTGCGAATCGCCCGCGGAATGAACTGCACGCCGAGTGCATTGCTCGTCGCGCCGAGGGCGAGTGTGCTGAATACCGGCGTGAGGATCCACACGATCGGCGTCCGGTTCTCGTGGATCACATTCGCCATGAGCAGCCCCACCGTCACGCCTAGCCAGGTCGTCGATGCGGTGGTCGCGAGTCGCAGCACGCGATGGAGCGCCGGCTCTTCCCGCTCCTCGGTGACCGCCTCCGTCTCGGCACGCTCGCGACGGGCGACGTCGAGGGCCGCTCGGAGATCGGCCAGCGTGTGGCCAGCGCGGAACTGCCGCCGCGCCTGATCGAGATGGAACCCCACCACGGGCACGAGCGGGGCGGCCGTGATCGCGGCGAGCATCACGATGTCGGCCGGGCCGTCGGGACGGTTGCCCGTCACCCAGGCGATGAGATTCGCGAGCGTCAGCGCGCCAAAGACCCCAGACCAGCCGAGGTACGGCACGAGCAGCGGGTTGCGCGCGTTGAGCCAGGCCCGAAGCGTGGCCGGCAGCACCGGCCGATTCTCCGCGGACGGAACGAGGGCTTCGGCCAGCGCCTCGCCATCAGGAAATCGTGCTTCGGGTTCTCTCGCGAGACAACGATCGATGACGGACCCTAGCGCCGCCGGAACGCCGGGTGCGACCTGCGCGACGCTCGGCGGCCGCTCGGTCGCCTGCCGAACGAGCAGCGCGGGAACGTTGGCTGACTCGAACGGCAGCCGTCCGCTCACGGCCAGATAGCCGACGACTCCGAGTGCGTAGAGATCGCTGCGACCGTCGATCGGCTCGCTCGCGGCCTGCTCGGGGCTCATGAAGTGCGCGGTCCCCACGATCCGACCGGGTTCGGTGGAACCGCTGGAGTGCGCGCCGCCGAAGGCGATCCCGAAATCGGTGACCAGCGCCCGACCCGTGCCCGCTTCGATGAGGATGTTGTCCGGCTTCACGTCGCGATGGACGATGCCGCGCCCGTGTGCATATGCGAGCGCCCACGCGACCTCGCGAAGCAGGCGCGTCGCTTCGGCGGCGGACAGCGGCCCGCGCGCTCGAAGCCGCTCGCCGAGCGTTTCGCCTTCGACGTAGCTCATGACGAAGAAGACGAAGCCGCCCGCTTCGCCGACGCGGTGAATCGGCACGATGTGCGGGTGCGACAGGCTCGCGGCGGTACGCGCCTCGCGAAGGAAGCGATCGCGCGCGTCAGGCATGTCGGCGAGGTGCGAGGGAAGCACCTTGATGGCGACGTCGCGGTCGAGCCGAACATCCCGCGCGAGATAGACGATGCCCATTCCGCCACGGCCGAGCTCGCGTTCGAGCGAGTATTCACCAGCGAGCGCGGCCTGCAGGTCGAGGAATTCGGCGGACGGATGCGTCATGGGCTGATTACGTCGGGTGGGAATCGGGTGTTCCCGGGAGGGGGATGCCTCCCAAACGATTCGACGAGCCGAAGGATACTGCACGGAAGGCGCGACCGGCTGCTTTCACCCGCTGTTGCCGGATTCTTTAGCTTCCGATGGTGAGACTGAAAACTTCCAAGTTCATAGAGGTCTGACATGACCGCGAACGACAAGACTGAGATCGCCGTGCTCGCCGGGGGGTGCTTCTGGGGGGTCGAGGACATCCTGCGCGGTGTTCCCGGCGTCATCGATACGGATGTCGGCTATACGGGCGGGTGGCTGGAGAATCCCACGTATCACGACACACACGACAGCAAGTCGGGGCACGCCGAGGCGGTGCGAATCGAGTTCGATCCGTCCGTGCTGAGCTACGAGTCGCTGCTGGAGGATTGGTTCTTCCGGCTGCACGACCCCACGACGCTCAACCGCCAGGGGAACGACATCGGCACGCAGTACCGCTCGGCGATCTTTCCGCAGTCGGAGGAACAACGGGCGACCGCCGAGAAGGTGATCGCGCGGGTGAATGCGTCGGGGAAGTGGAAGGGGAAGGTGACCACGTCGATCGAGCCGCCGTCGACCTGGTATTCCGCCGAGGCGTACCATCAGGATTATCTGAAGAAGAATCCGGGCGGATATACCTGTCACTATCTGCGCGACTGACGCGCGCGGCGTGCCGCAGGAAAAAGCAGAAGGCGTGGGAGCGAGCTCCCACGCCTTCTGCTTTGACGGTGTGTGAGGTACGACTCAGGCGAGATCGAAGCGGTCGAGCATCATCACCTTGTCCCACGCCTTGACGAAGTCCCGCACGAACTTCTCCTTCGCATCGTCGGCGGCGTAGACCTCCGAGAGCGCGCGGAGCTGGGAGTTCGACCCGAAGATCAGGTCGCAGCGCGTGGCCGTCCACTTCACGTCGTCGGTGGCGCGGTCGCGCCCCTCGAACAGGTTGTCGCTGCCCGGCATCGGCGCCCACTTGGTGTCCATGCCCAGGAGGTTGACGAAGAAATCATTCGTCAGCGTTTCCGGACGGTCGGTGAACACGCCGTGCTTCGACTGCCCGTAGTTCGCGTTCAGCGCGCGCAGCCCGCCGACCAGCACGGTCATCTCGGGCGCCGTCAGCGTGAGCAGTTGGGCGCGATCGACCATCAGCTCTTCGGGCGACTTGCTGAACGCCCGCTGCTGATAGTTGCGGAAGCCGTCGGACAGCGGTTCGAGCACCGAGAACGACTCGGCGTCGGTCTGTTCGGCCGTCGCGTCCGTGCGTCCCGGCGTGAAGGGCACTTCGACGTCGAAGCCCGCCTTCTTCGCGGCCGCTTCCACGGCGGCACAGCCGCCGAGCACGATCAGATCCGCCAGCGAGACCTTCTTGCCGGTGGTCTGCGCGGTGTTGAACGCCTTCTGGATCGTCTCGTACACCTCGAGGGCGCGCGCGAGCTTGGCCGGCTGGTTCACCTCCCACTTGCTCTGCGGGGCGAGCCGGATGCGCGCGCCATTCGCGCCGCCGCGCTTGTCCGAGATGCGGAACGTCGAGGCCGAGGCCCAGGCCGTGGACACCAGCTGGGAGATGCCGAGCCCTGACTCGAGAATCTTCTTCTTCAGCGCGGCGATGTCCGCCGCGTCGATGAGCGCGTGATCGACGGCGGGAACGGGATCCTGCCAGATGAGCTCTTCCTGCGGCACGAGCTTGCCGAGGTAGCAGGCACGCGGCCCCATGTCGCGGTGGGTGAGCTTGAACCACGCGCGCGCGAACGCGTCGGCGAACTTGTCAGGATTCTCATGAAAGTACTTCGAGATCGGCGCGTAGATCGGGTCGTAGCGCAGCGCGAGATCCGAGGTCAGCATCATCGGCGCGTGACGCGTGGCCGGGTCGTGCGCGTCGGGAACGAGCGTCGCGGCGGCGGGGTCCGTCGGCTTCCACTGTTTGGCGCCGGCGGGGCTCGTCGTGAGCTCCCACTCGTAGCCGAACAGCGTGTCGAAGAACGAGTTGTCCCACTTGATCGGCGTCGGCGTCCAGGCACCCTCGAGACCACTGGTGGTCGTGTGGCCGGCGATGCCGCTCTCGTAGCTGTTCTTCCAGCCCAGTCCGAGCTCCTCGATGTTCGCGCCTTCCGGCTCGGCGCCCACGAGCTTCGGGTCACCCGCGCCGTGCGCCTTGCCGAACGTGTGGCCGCCGGCGATCAACGCGACGGTCTCTTCGTCGTTCATCGCCATGCGCGCGAAGGTCTCGCGAATGTCCTTTGCCGACTGGAGCGGATCGGGGTTGCCGTCCGGGCCTTCGGGGTTGACGTAAATGAGGCCCATCTGCACCGCGGCCAGCGTGGGCTCGAGCTCACGCTCTCCCGAATACCGCGCGTTGCCGAGCCACTCGGCCTCAACGCCCCAATAGATGTCCTGC
>Ga0164243_10006492_pt1 | contig 17685 bp, 18 predicted proteins | sample OricompcompostOP_FD_108781 | JGI IMG/M metagenome (GOLD analysis project Ga0164243, IMG submission 108781) | Organic Plus compost microbial communities from Emeryville, California, USA - Original compost - Organic plus compost (OP) | ecosystem: Engineered > Solid waste > Mixed feedstock >... | reverse complement strand
CTCCCCTCGATGGGGAGGGTGGCATCGCGCGCAGCGAGAGGCCGGGTGGGGTGAAGAGCCAGGGAATATCGCTTGGTAGGTTTCTCCAAGCTCGATCCCCACCCCTGACCCCTCCCACAAGGGGGAGGGACCAGGGAGTGCGATTCCAGGCATAGGAAAATGCTCTAGGCCTCGAGGATGCGGGAGGCAATCTCTTGCACGTCGGGTGACAGCCGTTTGGCGCGGATGATGCGCTGCAGGGCCTTCTTGGCCTTGGCGCGGCGACCGCTCTCCAGCGAGCGCCAGGAGCGCATGGTGCCGAGCATGCGGGCGGCGATCTGCGGATTGAGGCGGTCGAGCGCCAGCACCTGATCGGCGAGGAAAGCGTATCCCGCGCCATCGGGGCGGTTGAACTGGACAGGGTTCGAAGCGGCGAACGTGCCGATGAGTGCACGCACCTTGTTCGGTGCAGTCAACGCGAACAGAGGATGCTTGGTGAGCGCCTTGACGCGGCTCAGCGTGCTGGCTAGCGGCGACTGCGCCTGGGCCGCGAACCAGGTATCGATGACGACGTGGTCCTTGCGCCAAGCTTCATAGAAATTGGCCAGCGCCGCCTTGGCCTCCGGGCCGCCGCGGGCGGCAAGCAGGAACAGGGCGTGCGCGCGGTCGGTCATGTTGGTCGCCTTGGCGTAGTGCTTGGCGAGACGGCCGATATCGGCGGGCGTGCCGCGCGCCGTCAGCAAGGTGAGCGCGGCGTTGCGCAGGGCGCGACGGCCGGCGCTCGCAGCATCGGGGGAGAACGGTCCTTTGTCGTCCACCGCGCGATAGAGCGCTTCGAGTTGAGGCCCGAGCGTCTTGCCGATCAGCTTCGCAAGCTGGCGGTGGGCGCGATGCACCAGCGCGGGGTCGACGTTCTTCCCGATGATGCGCGCGATGTCGGCCTGCGTCGGCAGCTTCAGGAGCTCGGCACGGTAGGCCGGCTCAAGGTTGTCGCCCGAGACTGCGGCGCCGAGCGCGCGGACGTAACGCAGGGCACGGCTCGAGCGCTTGTTGCTGCCACGTCCGGAGACGGCTTCGATCAGCGTGCGCGTGGCGTAGTCGTTGGCCGCCTGCCAGCGGTTGAAGAGGTCGCTGTCGGAAGCCATCAGCAACTCGACGTCCTCGTCGGGGAGGTCAAGCGTCAGGTTTACGGGGGCCGAGAAGCCGCGCAACAGCGATGGTACGGGGCGCGACGGGATATCGACGAAGCGGAAGCTCTGCCGGCGCCTGGTGAGCGAGACGACGCCGTCGGCGATCTCCTCCCCGTTCGACAGCTTGAGGTCGAGATCGTGGCCGTTGCCACCCAGCAGCCCGAGGCGGATGGGCAGATGCATCGGCTTCTTGCTCGGCTGGCCGGGCGTTGGCGGGACGATCTGCTCCAGCTCGAGGTCGGCGGTCTTCTTGTCCTTGTCGTAACGCAGGTTGGCGATGATCTGTGGCGTGCCGGCCTGCGCGTACCAAAGCTTGAACTGGGAAAGATCGGTGCCGGTCGCGTCCTCGAAGCAGGACACGAACTCATCCACGGTCGCCGCTTCGCCGTCATGGCGCTCGAAGTAGAGATCCATGCCCTTGCGGAAGCCGTCGCGGCCCAGGATCGTGGCGATCATGCGCACCACCTCGGCACCTTTCTCGTAGACCGTCGAGGTGTAGAAGTTGTTGATCTCGATGTAGCTCTCGGGACGCACGGGATGCGCCAAGGGGCCGGCATCCTCGGCAAACTGATGCGTCTTGAGCTGGCGCACGTCGATGATGCGCTGCACCGTCGCCGAGCGCTCGTCGGCGGAGAACTCCTGGTCGCGGTAGACCGTCAGGCCTTCCTTGAGGCAGAGCTGGAACCAGTCGCGGCAGGTGATGCGGTTGCCGGTCCAGTTGTGGAAATACTCGTGGGCGACGACGCTTTCGATGGCCTCGAAGATGGTGTCGGTCGCCGTCTCGGGCGAGGCGAGGATCAGCCGGTCGTTGAAGATGTTGAGGCCCTTGTTCTCCATCGCGCCCATGTTGAAGTCGGACACGGCGACGATGTTGAAGACGTCGAGATCGTATTCGCGGCCGAAGCGCACCTCGTCCCACCGCATGGCGCGCTTCAGCGAGTCCATGGCCCAGGCGGCGCGCGCCTCCTTGCCGTGCTCGACGTAGATGGCAAGGTCCACCTTGCGGCCCGACTTGGTGCGGAAGGTCGAGCTGATCGGGGCGAGATCGCCGCCGACAAGGGCGAAGAGATAGCTCGGCTTGGGATGCGGATCGTGCCAGACGGCGTAGTGGCGCTTGCCGCCGTCAAGCGTGCCGCGCTCCTTGAGGTTGCCGTTGGAAAGCAGGATCGGTGCGGCGTGCGGGTCGGCGTCGATACGCACCGTGTAGGTGGCGAGCACGTCCGGCCGGTCGAGGAAATAGGTGATGCGGCGGAAGCCCTGCGCCTCGCACTGGCTGCAGTAGACGTTGTTGGAGCGATAGATGCCCTGCAGCGCCTTGTTGGCCTCCGGATTGACGAAGGTTGTGATGTCGAGCGTGAAAGGCGCACTCGGCGTCTTGACCAAGGTCAGCGACGTGTCGGTGAGCTTATAGTCCTTCTTGCCGAGCGGCTTGCCATCGAGGGCGATCTCGGCAAGCTCCAGGTGCTCGCCGTCGAGGCGCAGCGGCTCGCGTCGGCCGGCCGCCTTAGTGTTGGGCTTTATCGACAACTTGGAGTGCACGCGGGTGCGCGTCGGCTCCAACGAGACGTCGAGATGCACGCGATCGATGAGGTAGGCGGGCGGGCGATAGTCCTTGAGATGGACTGGGCGGGGTGTCTCGAGCTTCATGGCATCACCGTAGCGCCGGCGCCCCGGCAAAGTCGCGGGCCGCGATGAATGTGAGCGACGACTATAGGGGCGGGGGCTTAGCGCGTCATGACCGGGAATGGCTTTTGCTGGGTCTCAAGATATTTATCTAGTTATTTCAGTGCATTAGTCTACGAGCGGGAGGCCTCGAGCGCGGCTGCGCGCAGGGTCTTGCGCAGCAGGTCGGCGGAGACAGGCTTCGACAGGACCCTCTGCTGCTGGTCGCTGCGCACCAGCACGCGGGGATAGCCGGTCAGTATCACGAAGGGGATGTGCCGCTTTCTGAGTGCGTCCTGCAACTCTTGCGAGTTGCGGTCGGCGAGGGCATGGTCGATGAGGGCTACGTCGAAGGGCTCCTTTTCGACCGCCTCGAGCGCTTCCGACAGGGATCCGTAGGGCCCGACCACTTCGGCGCCGGCCTCCAGCAGGCGGTCGTAGTAGTCGAGCGCTTCCAGCGGCTCGTCCTCGACCACCAGTATCTTCCAGCCCTGCAGCTCGGCTGAGCTCTCCATTATAGTCACTCCGCGACAACTGATTTCCGCCAACGGCGGCGGTGCGCGTTTGTTCCATGGATGGCCGCGGCCCGACGGTCTACCAGCTAGGAAAGTCGGAACCGTTGCCGGTCGCGGGGCATTCCAGTCAGGCGGATTTGCACCTACCTTTCCAGCAAAGAGATTCCAGCGCGAGGTAGGGCCAAGGTGGCCGCCAAGGGACGAGCCTCTCTCTATCTGCGCAGCGCCATGATCTTCCTGGCGCTGCTGCTTCCAATGGCATCGCTGTTGCCGCTCGGCTGGCTGTGGCTGTGGGAGCGTGGGTGGGCCCTCTATTGGGTCGCGGCAGCGTTGGCCGTCGGTGTGCTCGGCTACATCGTGCAGTTCCTCGCGCTGCGCCGGTCGCTGCGGCAAGCTCCGGAGCCGGTCGAGGTGGGCGACAAGGTGGCGCCTGATCCCTCGTGGACGGCGCGCGAGCAGGCCGCATGGACGGCCGTCGAGGCGATTGCCGCCAACGTGCAGCCGTCGGCGCTCACCGATCGCGATCGCTTTCTCAATCTCGGCCTCAAGACCATCGAGGCGGTCGCGCGCCAGATCCACCCGCAGGATCGCGATCCGCTGTGGAAGTTCACCGTCCCAGAGGCGCTTGCGCTCGTCGAGCGCGTCAGCGCCGACTTGCGACCGTTCGTGGTCGAGAACATCCCGCTTGGCGACCAGCTTACGGTCGGGCAGGTGCTGAAGATCTACGGTTGGCGGTCGGCGATCGGCATGGCGGAAAAAGCCTACGACATCTGGCGGCTGGTACGGCTCGTCAATCCGGTCACTGCCGCGGCGCAGGAGGCGCGTGAGCAGATCACCAAACACCTCTATGCCAACGTACGCGATCAGCTCGCGCGGCAGCTCGCGCGCGCCTACGTGCGCGAGGTCGGGCGAGCCGCCATCGATCTCTACGGCGGTCGTCTCAAGGTATCCGAGGCCGAGCTTGCCACCCATGTCAGCGCCTCGACGCTCCGCGACCGTGGTCAGGTCATCGGGCGCGCCGAGCCGTTGCGCCTGCTCGTCGCCGGCCAGGCGGGTGCCGGCAAGTCGAGCCTCGTCAACGCGCTGTCGCGGGAGGTGCGTGCCGTCGTCGATGCGCCGGGCGGTACGCGTGACTATCAGGCATACGAGGTCGAGCTCGAAGGCCTCACCGGTGCGATGGTGATCGACAGCCCGCGTGTCGGGGCTACAGCCAAAGATCAGCGGGCGTTCGCCGAGCGGGCCGGCGAGAGCGACCTCGTGATCTGGGCGCTCGACGCGCATCGAGATGATGCGCGCGTCGACCTTGCCGCCATTACCGCCATCCGCACCTACTTCACCAAACGGGCGAACCGGCGTGCGCCGCCGATCATCGTAGCGCTGACGCACATCGACAAGCTGACGCGTCGCGTGCCGGGGCCGCATGGTGAGATCGACCTTGGCGAGACAGCGATCGTCGAGACGGTGCGTGAGGTGGCCGACGGGCTCGGCGTGCCGAAGAACGATGTGGTGCCGGTGAGCCTGATGGCGGGGCGCGCCCCGTTCAACATCGAGGAGCTATCGCGGCGCATTGCGGCGCGGGTGCCGGAGGCACGCCAGGCGCAGCTCCTGCGCTTGATGGAGGATGCCGCGCCGCGCTGGAGCGTGCGCCGGATCATCGGCCAGGCGAGCAATGCCGCCTTGTCAGCGGCGCGCTCGATGACGCCGACGATCTTCAAGAGCTGAAGTTCCGCAGCCGAGCGCAGGCTCGGGAAGCGCCGGCTGGCTCTATTGCCGCAGGCGCCGGGCCGCGCCGAGGCCGAACAGGAAAGCGGTGGCGACGACCTGGATTGGGCCGAAATGGTCGACGACCTCCTTGGCCTCCTCGTCGACTGCCACCACGGCATTGGCTACCGGCGAGCCCCGCTCGTGCCTCTTTGCCTCGATGCGCTCGATGAACCACGGCATCGAGAGACTGACGATGCCCAGGATCGCGCAGCCGGCGGCTATAGCGCCGACCGCGTAGAGCGCGCCCAGCCGCGGCGCGATCAGGAGGTAGAGCGCAGCGAGGGCAAGCACGAAGGCGGCGAGCAGGAATGCCAGCGCAATCGCGGTCCACGTCAGCCGTCGCGAGACGTTTTCGATGGCGGTGTGCGTGGCGCGGCTCGCGGCGTAGAGGACAGCATCCCCGATCATGCGGCCTCGCTCAGCGGCGTGCTAACAGCGCGACCACGAAGCCGATGCCCGCCGCAATGCCGGCGGCCTGCAACGGATTGCGGCGGATGTTGGCGAGCAGTCTGTCGTACTCGACCTGGGCGAGCTCCTGGACCTGATCGACGGTTTGCTCGAACTGGTCGCCGGTGTAGCCCGTCGATGTGGCGACGGCTCCGGAGCGTTGTGGGGGAGACTTCGAGGCCATGGTCATACCTCCTCAGCGGGACAGGATGAGGCCGACGAGGAAGCCGACGCCGGCAGCAATAAGCGCGGCCTGGCTCGGATTGCGGCGGATCGCAGCTTCGATGTCGCCGACCTTCTCCTTGGCTTTGTCCTGGATGTCCTCGACGCTGGAGCCTAGCTGCTCGGACGCGAGCCGCTTTACCGACTCGGCAAGGCTGGCGATGTCATCGCGCAGCGCCTGAACGTTGTCGCCCACGTCCGACGCGGTGGAGCGTGAGCCGGGTGCGTTGGGGTCGGAAGCGCGATTGCCGGATGAGAATTGCATTGGGGTCCTCCTCGAGCCGCTATTGCGTGAAGGATGCAGAAAGCGGAAATCAATCACTTGCGTAGAACGTCAGGGTCGATGGACGAGTTCCGCGCCATTCTTAGCAGGCAGCATACTACGCGGGGTAGGAACGGATCATTCAAGCAAAACGTTCAAATGCCCACAGATGTACAGAATAGACCGCTTCAGGTCAGCGTCGGATCGCGGCCGGAGGCATCGCGGAGGAGAGGTAAATGGTCAGTCCAGTGACGGAAGTCGGCGCGGCGCCGCGCCCCTCGCCCAATAGTGAAGAGCCTACGCTCGCCGAGCTGCGGGAGAGTGTCACCGCCATCGCCAAGGAGGTGGCGGCTATCGCCGAGCAGCGGGCGAAGGCGGCCGGTGCGGCTGCTGCGGATGCGGCCACGGCTGGCACCGAGGAGCTGCGCCGGACCATTCGTCAGCAACCGGTAGCGGCCGTCGCCATTGCTGCCGCGGCTGGCGCGCTGTTGGCTGTCGTCGCCATGCCGCGCTCGCAGCGCCGCACGCCGCGTTGGGAGAGATGGACGCCGAACGTTACGCGCGCCGATCTCTACGATCTCGCCGACAACATACAGCGTTCGGTGTCGCGGGCGGCGAGCGCGACGGCAGCGCCGGTTGCGCCCGCCTTCGAACGCATGGCCGAGGCGCTGTCGCGCGCCGATGCATCATCGATGAACACCATCATCGAGAAGCTCGGTGGCTGGTTCCAGAAGGCGCAGGACAAGGCCAAAGAAAAGACGCGCTGAGCGTCGTCTCTTGGCGCCGCCGCTTCCCACAGGCGCCGTTGAGCGGAAGCTATGCCTGGTCCTCGGGGAGCGGGATGAACTCTTCGATGTCACCCGGCACAGAGGCGAAGCGCCTGGCCTTCCAATCAGCCTTGGCCGCGTTGATGCGGTCCTTCGACGAGGAAACGAAGTTCCACCAGATGTGGCGCGGGCCGTCCATGGGCTCGCCGCCGAGCAGCATGAGGCGCGATTGGGAGATCGCGAGCACCGAGATCCGGTCTCCGGGCCGGAAGATCAACAGGCGGCCAGCGCCGAACGTCTCACCGGCAATGTCGATCTCGCCGGAGGCAATATAGATGGCACGCTCATCGTAATCCGGATCGAGCGGCAACACGGCGCCGGGGGCCATCACTGCTTCGGCGTAGAAGCTCGGGTGCGGAAACGCTGCCGGCGATGTCTTTCCGAACAATGCCCCCATGATGAGCCGCACCGTCTTGCCCTCGCCGGCGATGCGCGGGAGATCCGCGGCCTCATAGTGCGCGAAGCTGGGTGCCGTCTCCTCGTGCGAGGCGGGAAGCGCGGCCCAGGCCTGTATCCCGAAGAGCCGCGGGCCGAGGGCGCGCTGCTCGGGGGAGGTGCGCTCCGAATGCACGACGCCGGAGCCGGCCGACATGAGGTTCAATTCGCCGGGCTTGATCGGCATGGCGCTGCCGAGGCTGTCGCGGTGCATGATCTCGCCGTCGAACAGATAGGTGACGGTGGCGAGACCGATGTGCGGATGTGGGCGCACGTCGATGCCGGTGCCGATGAGGAATTCGGCAGGGCCCATCTGGTCAAAGAAGATGAAGGGACCGACCATCTGCTTCCCGGCTGCGGGCAGCGCGCGGCGTACCGAGAAGCCGCCGAGATCGCGGGCGCGCGGCACGATCACGTGCTCGATCGCATCGCATGCTCGCACGTCGCCTGGTTGCGGGTCTGGGCACGGACTCCAGCTCATGTTTTTCGATCCCTTCCGCTTGCTGTATACGTCGCGCGGCCAAGCAGCGATGACAAGGAGAGCCCAATGACTGCAAGTCTCCACGGCAAGGTCGCTATCGTAACGGGTGTTAGCCACGACGGACAGGTCGGCCAGGCGGTCGCACAGGCGCTTGCGACGAAAGGCGCCTCGCTGGCAATTGCCGCACGCACCAAGGACAACGTCGTAGCGCGCGCCGCCGAGCTGAAGGCCGACGGCGCCAACGTTGTCCCTGTCGTCGCTTCGCTCACCGACGAGGCCGACGTGAAACGTCTTGTCGCCGAGACGGTGTCGGCTTTCGGGCGTCTCGATATCGTCGTCAATCTTGCGGGAGGTCTCACCGTCTACAAGCCTTCGGCGGAGGTCAGCCTCGATGAGTGGACGCGCGAGGTGAACAACAATGTGCTCAGCGCCTTTCTCGTCACGCGTGAGGCGTTCCCGCAGCTCGCAAAGGCGGGCGGCGGCTCGGTGGTCAATTTCGCCCGCGCCGGCAACGCGCAGGCGAACATGTTGCCATACAACGTCGCCAAGGCTGGCGTCGCGGCGTTGACGCGCACCTTTGCTCTCGAGGGCAAGGACGCGCATATCCGGGTCAACGCGGTAGCGCCCGGGCTCGTCGACACTGCATCGAATGTCGCCATGATGAAGCCGACGGACACCGAGAAGTGGGCCAAGCGCGACGAGATCGCCAATGTCGTGACGTTTCTAGCTTCGCCTGCTTCGCTCGGCATCACCGGGCAGATTCTCGACGTGACCGGCTGGGGCCTCGCGTAGCGTCCGCGGCGGCTACCTCGGGAAGTCGCTAGCGCCACATCTCGCGCATCTTGGCGCCGACATTGATGCGCACGCTGCTTTTGGCGCCGGCCGTACGGCTGGCGCCTGGAGTGGCGACAGGCCAGCTCGTGCTTTCGAAATGCTTGACGAGCGCATTGGGAATGAAGCGCGTGCGCGACGCGTAGACGTGTCGGTCGCCGTTGCTGGCCTGGCCGTGGGTGAAGAAGCGCTGTGGCACGATAAGGTGCAAGTCGTCCTTGGCGCGAGTCATGGCGACGTAGAGCAGGCGTCGCTCCTCCTCGAGCTCCGCGGTCGTCCCGACGCCGAGGTCGGAAGGGATGCAGCCGTCGACGACGTTGAGGACGAACACCGATTTCCATTCCTGGCCCTTGGCGGAGTGAATGGTGGATAGGATGAGGTAGTCTTCATCCTTGGTCGGCGGGCCGGACTCGTCGCTGGTGGCATCGGGCGGGTCGAGCGTCAGCTCGGTGAGGAAGCGCTGGCGGGAGGGATAGCCGGAGGCGATCTGCTCGAGCTGAACGAGATCGGCGCGACGCGGTGCGGCATCCTCCTCGTGCAGCCGTTCAAGGTGCGGATCATACCAGGTTCGGGCGCTGGCGATCTCGGCTGGCCAGCCGGCGTCACCCGCGTGCACGGTGGCGATAGCGTCGACGAAGCTGCGCCATTCGGCATCGAGCACGCGCGCCGGCGTTGGCACATGCGATAGGACCTCGATGGGCGCAGGGGACTCCAGCATGGCATCGAGGACGCGCTGGGCAGTGGTCGGGCCGACGCCTTGAAGGAGCTGCAGCAGCCGGAAGCCGGCGACGCGGTCGCGCGGGTTCTCGGCAAAGCGCAGGAGCGCGAGCAGATCCTTGACGTGCGCGGCGTCGAGGAACTTCAGGCCGCCGAACTTGACGAAAGGGATGTTGTGCCGGGCGAGCTCGACCTCCAGCGGGCCGGAGTGGTGCGAGGCACGGAAGAGCACCGCCTGATGCTTCAGCCGCGCGCCGGCCTCCCGGTTCTCGAGCACACGTTCGACGATGTAGCGTGCCTGGTCCGTCTCATCGCGCACGGCGATAAGGCGCGGGCGCTCGGCTGCCTCGCGGTCGGTCCACAGGTTCTTGGTGAAGCGCTCAGTGGCAAGGTCGATGACGGCATTGGCAGCGGCGAGGACCGGTTGCGTCGACCGGTAGTTGCGATCGAGGGTGATGATCTCGGCTGGCGGATCGAAGTGCCGTGGAAAATCGAGGATGTTGCGCACCGTCGCGGCACGGAAGGAATAGATCGCCTGCGCGTCGTCGCCGACGACGGTGAGCCCATGCCCGTCGCGCTTCAAGCCGAGCAGGATCGATGCCTGAAGACGGTTGGTATCCTGATACTCGTCGACGAGCACGTGATCGAAGCGGGCGCCGATGTCGTCGGCGATGGCCGCCTCGGCCATCATCTGCGCCCAGTAGAGCAGCAAGTCATCGTAGTCGAGGACGTTCTGGCGCTGCTTGGCCTCGACATAGGCGGCGAACAGCTCCTTGAGCGCTTGGCCCCAGTTGGCGCACCACTTGAACGACGTGGCCAGCACGTCATCGACCGCCATCTCGGCGTTGACGCAACGCGAGTAGATGGCGAGGCACGTGCCCTTGGTGGGGAAGCGGGTCTCGGTCTTGGAGAACCCGAGGTTGTGGCGCACGAGGTTCATCAGGTCGGCGCTGTCCTCACGATCGTGGATCGTGAAGGCGGGATCGAGACCGATTTGCTCCGCGTGCTCGCGCAACAGACGTGCGCCGATGCCGTGGAAGGTTCCTGCCCAGGCGAGGGCGTCACTGGCGACGGCGCCTTTGCCGCCCAGCACATTGCGGGTGATGCGCTCGACGCGGCGCCCCATCTCGACAGAGGCGCGACGAGAAAACGTCATCAAGAGGATGCGCCGCGGGTCGGCTCCGTTGAGAATGAGATGTGCAACACGATGCGCGAGCGTGTTTGTCTTGCCTGAGCCGGCCCCCGCGATGACGAGCAATGGCGGCGCCGGCGGGGCATGGCCTGGAACGATGCCGTGCTCGACGGCGCGCCGCTGCTCGGCGTTCAGCGTTTCGAGGTGGGCGTGGGCAGCCATCCCAGCACTGATGGCTGATTCTGGTTTTGTTCACAAACACCGTAAACGAGATTTGCCCAGTGAGTTTCGCCTCCCCGCAAACCCGGGAACAGGGGAGGAGCGCAGCCGTTCTGCCTCGAACGTCAGGAGGACGTCATGGGCAATAAAACCGTAGATTTCGACGAAAAGACCGAGGTTGGCGGGTTCAATCCCGAGCGTCGTCGCGAAAAGAAGAAGGAGCAAGTCGGGCCGGCACCCACCGATGATCCGAGGCACAAGGCGACTCCGGACCTCAAGCGCTGCATCAAGGAACGAAGCGCGAGGGTGCGCGATTACCGGTGAAGCGCTGCAATTGATTAAGGCGCGCGGAGCTAGCATGAAGGCCAGCAGGCTCCGATTGTGGTCATGCGCCGATGGCGAGCAAACTCTCGACGTACCGCGCAAAGCGCGATTTCAAGAAGACGCGGGAGCCGAGCGGAAAGGCCAAGGTCCGCAAGGCCGAGTACCCGCGCTTCGTCATTCAGAAGCACGACGCGACGCGCCTGCACTATGATCTGCGGCTCGAGCACGACGGCGTATTCAAGTCGTGGGCGGTGACGAAAGGCCCCTCGCTCAATCCGAAGGACAAGCGTCTCGCCGTCGAGGTGGAGGATCACCCGCTCGACTACGGCGATTTCGAAGGCACGATCCCCGAAGGCGAGTACGGCGGCGGCACGGTCATGCTGTGGGACCGCGGCTACTGGCTGCCCGAGGGCGATGAGGACGTCGATGCCGCCCTGAGGAAGGGCGAGCTCAAGTTCGTGCTCGCCGGCGACAAGCTCAAGGGGAGCTATGTGCTGGTGCGCATGAAAGGCGACAAGTTCGGCGGCAAGCGCAACAACTGGCTGCTCATCAAGCACAAGGACGAGTGGGCGTCGAGCGACGGCGATGCGGCGCTGCACCGGGACAAGTCGGTTGCCTCCGGACGGACGATGGCGCAGATCGCGGCGGGAAAGGGCAAGGCGCCGACACCGTTCATGCTGGCGCACAAGCAGAATGCGTTTGCGCCCGATGCGGTGTGGCACTCAGCGAAGCCAGAGGCGCCTGCCGATCCGCCGCGACGCTCCTCGCGTGCGGTGGCCAAGAAGCGTGCGGTGCGCAAGCGTGCCGCTAGCGCCGACGAGGACGGTCCCGATACGATCCTTGGCATCATGATCTCGAAGCCTGACAAGGCGCTGTGGCCCGCGGACGGGAGCACCGTACCGGTCACCAAGCTTGATCTTGCGCGCTATCTCGATGAGGTGAGCGATTGGATGCTCGCCCATATCGAGGGTCGGCCATGCTCGGTCATCCGGGCGCCTGACGGCATCGACGGTGAACGATTCTTTCAGCGGCATGCCATGCGCGGTATCTCCGACGCCATCGACCTCGTGCGCGTATCGGGGGATCGTGAGCCCTACATCGAGATCGATCGCCCGGAGGGCCTGATCGCGATGGCGCAGGTGGCGGCACTCGAATATCACCCGTGGAACTGCGCTCCATTCGAGCCCGATGTGCCTGGGCGTCTCGTGTTCGATCTCGACCCGGCGCCTGACGTTGCTTTCGGCGAGGTGGTCGATGCCGCCAAGGAGCTGCGTGCGCGGCTGGAGGAACTCGGCCTCATTGCCTTCTGCAAGACGACGGGTGGCAAAGGGCTGCACGTGGTCACGCCGTTGAAGGTCGGCGGAAGAGATCGTCTTGGCTGGGAGGAAGCGAAGACGTTCGCGCACACTGTCTGCGCGCAGATGGCCGGAGACAGCCCCGACCGGTATCTCATCAAGATGACGAAGAAGCTGCGGCGTGGGCGCATTTTCCTCGACTATTTGCGCAACGATCGCTTTTCGACCGCGGTGGCGCCGTTGTCACCGCGTGCGCGACCTGGCGCGCCGGTTTCTATGCCGCTGACATGGGCACAGGTGCGCATCGGCCTTGATCCGCGTCGCTTCGATGTCCGCTCGGCACCGGCCCTCATTGCCAAGAGCAAGGCGTGGGAGGACTACCGTGCCGCCGAGCGGCCGCTGCAGCGGGCCATCGAGCGCCTGGTTGGCGCGCGCCCGCATGCGGCTTGAGCGGCGCGGCGTGCACTTTCCGGTGCCAAGCAATCTTGCCCCCATGGAGGCGCGTCTCGTCGACAAGCTTCCGCGCGAGCCCGGTTGGCAGTATGAGCCGAAGTGGGATGGCTTCCGGTGCCTCGTCTTTCGCGACGGAAGCGAGGTCGAGCTCAAGGCGAAGTCCGGCAAGACGCTCAACCGCTTCTTCCCCGACGTGGTGGAGGCGGTCGCGAGCCTGCCGGTGCGCAAGCTCGTGCTCGATGGGGAGTTGCTGATCGCCGTCGACGGCGCGTTCAGCTTCGAAGCGTTGCAGATGCGGCTACACCCTGCGCAATCGCGCGTCGCCAAGCTTGCCCGTGAGCAGCCCGCAACGTTCGTCGCCTTCGACTGTCTCCTCGGTGTCAAGGGACGCGCGCTACTGGCTGCGCCGTTCGAGGAACGGCGGGAAGCGCTGGAAGCGCTGTTCGCGCGCATCGGCGGGCGGGACGACATTGCTTTGACGCCCTACACGCGCGATGTGAGGGCCGCCGGCCGGTGGTTGACGAGCCGCAACGTGCAGACCGACGGTGTCGTCGCCAAGCGCCTCGATCTGCCTTATGAGCCGGGCGAGCGGACGATGCTGAAGGTAAAGCGGCTGCACACGGCGGACTGCGTCGTCGGCGGGTTCCGCTATGAGAGTAGCAGCCGGCTCGTCGGCTCGCTCTTGCTTGGGCTCTATGACGATGCCGGCCTTTTGCATCACGTCGGCTTCACGTCGGCCATTCCTGCCGCGGAGAAGCCGGAGCTGACGAAGCGGCTCGAAAAGCTGATTGCGCCGCCCGGGTTCACGGGAGACGCTCCCGGTGCGCCAAGTCGCTGGTCGACGGAGCGCTCAGCGCAGTGGGAGCCGCTAAAGCCGAAGCTTGTCGTCGAGGTACGCTACGATCACGTCAGTGGGGATCGCTTCCGCCATGGCACCAAGCTTATCCGCTGGCGGCCCGACAAGTCACCGCGCCAGTGCACGCTGGAGCAACTTGCGCCCATGGCAAAGGATGGGCGTCGGGCCGCGACCGGCATTAGGATGTGATCGGCGACTCAACAGAGGGGGCGCGCCATGCATCTGGTCGAGATCCTGCTGCCGCTGCGCGATGAGGCGGGCACGCCGTTTCCGGCGGAATACTACGACGACCTCGCCCAGCACCTGACCAACACCTTCGGCGGGGTGACCAGCTTTCTGCGTGCACCTGCGGAGGGGCGCTGGCACGGGCGAGGGGCGATGCAACGGGAGGACATAGCCGTCATAGAGGTCATGACGCGCAGCTTCGACCGCGAATGGTGGACAGCCTTGAAGAGCGAGTTGCAGGCGAAGTTCCAGCAGGACGAGCTGATCATTCGCTGCCAAATGGTCGACCTGATATAGCCGCGAGCTGACATCTGCTGCGGCTATAGGCTATGGTCCGGCGCTCCATGCGCCAGCAGCCCCTAAGAAACACTGTATCTTTGCCTCTGCGTCCGCTCGCGCGCGGCGAGCTTCCGCGCGGTACGATCGCGCTTGCCAAGTTCCTCGTCGGCAAGGTGCTGGTGCGCGAGGACGAGAATGGCGTGCTCACCGGGCGCATCGTCGAGACGGAGGCCTATCCGCCGGGCGATGATGCCTGCCATGCGCGCAGCGGGCGCACGGCGCGCAATGCCTCGCTGTTTCTCGCGCACGGGCATGTCTACGTCTACCGGGCGTATGGCACGGCGATGATGCTCAATATGTCGAGCGAGGAGGAGGGCATCGGTGCCGGCGTTCTGATCCGGGCGGCAGAGCCGTTGACGGGGATCGACGTGATGCGCCAGCGGCGCGGGGTCGAGGATGTTCACAGGCTGGCGAAAGGGCCTGGCTGTCTTGCTCAGGCCTTCGATATCGGCTTCGGTCTCGACGGCAGCGCCTACGGTGCTGGCAACGCTCTGTGGCTTGCAGACGACGGCGCGAAAGCCCCGCGGATCGGGTGCTCGGTGCGCATCGGTATCACGCGCAATGCGGACAAGCCGTGGCGCTTCTTCGTGCGCGGCAGTCGCTTCGTCTCGGGACCCGCAAAGCTCAACGGGCAGGTCAGGCGGCCGGCGCAAGCTCGAGGATGAGCCAGGGAGCTCCCCTGGCAGGCTCGATATCGGGCCGTTCGTAGATGGCGGCGATGGCGAGGCCGGCCCGCGTGATCTGCTTTGACATGGCCTCGAGGTTCCAATGTGTGTCGCGCAAGGTGACGGACGCATCGGCATCGAAGATGGTCACGTCGAATTCCGATCCGGGCGCGAGATAGCGCTGCATATCGAAGTCGGTCTTGAAGGTGCTGAATACTTCGTCGCGAAAGCACGGGTGCGTGACGGCGGCGATCAGGCGGCCATCGGCCTTGAGCAGGCGGCGCAGGGTCGCCAGCTCGGCGATGCACTGGGCCTCGGTCCTGAAGTGCATCCATACGCCGAGCATGGTGATGGCATCGAGCGAGGCCGGCTGCAGGGCGTCGAGACCGGCGAGGAACCGTGGCTGCAAGGCATACTGGCGTGCTCTAGCAGCGGCGGCGATGCCGGCATCGATGTCGTAGTAGTAGGCCTCGCGTACGCAGCTCGGCAGGTAACCGGCGAGGAAGACGCCGTCGCCGCCGCCGAAGTCGAGAAGGCGCCGGCAGTCGATATCGGCGAGCCGCTGCGCAACGAACGGAAACACGCTGGCGTGGCGCGACTCTCGGATGCTCGCGTAAAGCGGCGGGAGACCTGAGGTGTTCGGCATTGTCTGGTGACGGTGCACGATTGATCGCGGCACCATTGGCCCCATGTCTCGCGCTTGGCAAGCTCTAACGCCAAGGGCCAGACTTAGCTATGCCGGAACGTTCTGCAGCGGCGCAGCCGATAGCGGATCTGCGCCGCTGAGGCGGCGGTAGACGAACGGCGGTGGCGGCGCATGCGCCTCGCGTTCGGCGATCGCTGCGAACTCGGCGTGCCAGGGCGACTTCGAACATGCGGGATCGGCGTTGGCGGCGTCGCCGGTCATGGCGAGCGCCTGGCAGCGACAGCCGCCCCAATCGATCTCGCGCCGCTCGCAGGAGCGGCACGGTTCCTTCATCCACGACGTGCCGCGGTACTTCTCGAACGCTGCGCCGTGGAACCAGATGTCGGCGAGCGGCCTGTCGCGCACGCTGTCGATGGTGAGCCCAGGGATGTCCTGGCACGCATGGCAGGGCAGCACCTTGCCGGTGGGTGTGATGTCGATGAAGTTGCGTCCCCAGCCGCCCATGCACGGTTTCGGGCGGACGGCATAGTGATCATGGGCGACGACGTCGAAGACGAGGATTCCCTTGAGGCGTTCCTTGGCGGCGTTGGTGATCTCGACCGATTTCAAGAATTGCTCGCGGGTCGGGATGAGCGCGGCGCGGTTCCTCAAAGCCCAGGCATAATATTGCGTATGTGCAACCTCGATGCGCCCGGCGCCGATCTCGACGGCATAGTCGATCATCTCCGGCAAGCGCTCGATGTTCTGTCGGTGCACGACGACGTTGAGCGTCAGCGGCAGGTCGATCTCGCCGATCCAGCGCGCCACCTGGCGTTTCTTTGCGGCGCCGCCCCTGTAGCCGCAGATGCGCTCGGCGTTGTCGGGATCGACGTCCTGGATCGAAAGCTGGACATGATCGAGCCCGATTGTCTTGAGGCGTGCCAGCCGCTCGCGCGTCAGCGTCACGCCAGAGGTGATGAGGTTGGTGTAGAGCCCGGCGGCGACGGCACCCTCGAGGATGTCCTCGAGATCCGACCTCAACGCAGGCTCGCCGCCGGATAGGTGCAGTTGAAGGACGCCGAGCTCGCCTGCCTGGCGAAAGACCTCCCGCCACTCGGCCGCCGTCAGCTCGTTGCCGCGCTCCATTTGCAGCGGGTTGGAGCAGTAGGGGCACTGCAGCGGGCAACGATAGGTGAGCTCGGCAAGGAGCCCGAGCGGCGCCCGCGTGCAGGCAGGCGCCGCGCCATCGAGGTTGTCGAGTGGCTTCAGCTCGGTCATCGCTTGCTTACTCGGGCCGGTACGCGCCGGGTGGGATCATGCCGTTGACGTAGGCGAGTTGGAGTGCGTCGAGCTGTGCCCACAGGACGTTACACTTGAAGCGCACGGCATCGACGCATGCCTCCTGCATGTCGCGCGTGCGCGCGTTGGTCTTGACGAACTCGAGCGCGAAGGTGGCGTCGCGCGGCGCCTGGGTGAGGCGACGCTTGAAGTAGGCCATGACGTCGTCGTTGACGAAGTTGTAGTTGGCAAGCATGCCGGCGATGCGCTCGCGGTGGATCGAGGGTGCGAACAGCTCCGTAAGCGACGAGGCGACGGCGATGACGAGCGGCTGCTCGACGACGAAGCGCACGTAGGCTTCAACGGCAAAGCGCGTGGCGGGCAGCGCGCCGCGCATGCTCGTCACGTACTCGCGGTCGAGACCGAGGCAGTCGGTGAGGACGAGCCAGCGCTCGAGGCCGCCCTGCTCCTCGGGGAGCTGGCCGTCGTGGTCGTGGATGCGGTGGATCCACTCGCGGCGGAACTCGCGGTCGTAGACGCGGCTCATCAGAGCGGCGTCCTTGCGCGGCACGGCCTCCTGGTAGCAGTAGCGGTTGAGCGCCCAGGCGGCGACCTGGGCCTTGCTCAGCTTGCCGCCGTGCAGCAGCTTATGGAACTCGTGCTTGTCGTGGTAGCGCTCGTCGCCGACGGCGCGGATGTTGGCCTCGAACTCCTGCGGGCTCCAGGGCTGCTCCAGCGTCTCGAACGTCCTGACGAACTCATTCATGGGTAGACTCCTCGGCGATCCTCCATCCGGTCGCTGCCACGCGCTGGCGCGCCGGATCGGTATTTGCTTGGTTGGAACGTGGAGGCAGAGTGCGGGCAACGGCCGGTCGGCGCTTGATCCACATCAAGATCGCGATCACGCAGTGGTCAACGAGGCGTGACGAATCGTGGCGTTAG
>Ga0164243_10006491_pt1 | contig 17688 bp, 14 predicted proteins | sample OricompcompostOP_FD_108781 | JGI IMG/M metagenome (GOLD analysis project Ga0164243, IMG submission 108781) | Organic Plus compost microbial communities from Emeryville, California, USA - Original compost - Organic plus compost (OP) | ecosystem: Engineered > Solid waste > Mixed feedstock >... | reverse complement strand
CGCGTGATCACCTGATACGTGGCGATCGTGACCGGCCGGATCTCCTTCTTCTCCCCGGAGTACTCGCCGATCTCGTCCTCGGTCAGCGACGTGCGCGCGACCAGTTCGCGTTTCCACTGCCGCCCGGCGACGGTGTTGGTCACCAGGATCAGCGTGGTGGCCTTCGCCTGCGCCATCGCGGCCGCCCCGACGAGCGTTTTGCCCGCGCCACAAGGAAGAACGACCACACCCGAGCCACCGGCCCAGAACGTGTCCGCCGCCTGCCGCTGGTAGTCCCGCAGCGCCCAGCCGTTCTCCTCCAGCGAGATCGGATGCGCTTCGCCGTCGACGTAACCCGCCAGGTCCTCGGCCGGCCAGCCGACCTTGAGCAGCGCCTGCTTGAGCCGCCCGCGTTCCGACGGGTGCACCAGCACGGTGTCCTCGTCGATGCGCGCGCCCAGCATCGGGTTGATCTTCTTGTTGCGCAGCACCTCTTCCAGCACCGCGCGGTCGGTCGTCGTCATCACCAGCCCGTGCGCCGGGTGGTTGGTGATCTGCAGCCGCCCGAAGCGGCCCATCGTGTCCACGATGTCGATCAGCAGCGGCTGCGGGACCGGGAACCGCGAGTACGTGGTGAGCGCGTCCACCACCTGCTCGGCGTCGTGGCCCGCCGAACGGGCGTTCCACAACGCGAGCGGCGTCACGCGGTAGGTGTGCACATGCTCGGGCGCGCGCTCGAGCTCGGCGAACGGCGCGATCGCGATCCGCGCGTCCTCCGCCTGCGCGTGATCGACCTCGAGCAGCACGGTCTTGTCGGACTGGACGATCAGCGGGCCATCGGTCACGTCTTCCTTTATACGGCGTCCCCGAACCAGGTACGCAGGGCGGCGGTGACGTCCCCCACGCCCGACCAGCACACCTGGCCGTCGGGACGGAGCAGCAGCGCGTCGTGCTCCTCGTCCGGCTTGACCCGCACCACGTCGACGCGATCGGCCCAGCCGTCCGGCCAGTCCCGCGAGCCGAAGTCGAGCAGCAGGCCGCGGCCGGTGCGCAGCAGCGCGGACAAGTGGACCGGTCCGTCGCCGGTGACCAGATCGAGGTCCGGGACACGACCCGGCGCGTCGAGGCCGGACATCATCCCGGCGAGATAGCGGTTGGTGTCGGGCAGGCGCATCAGGTCGGTGAAGATGTCGCGCAGCGCGATCACGTCCTCGCTCGGACCCGGCAGCGCGAACACGCGCTGCGCGGCCGTGTGGTGCAGTACGCGCGCGGCCGGCCCGTGACGTTCCGCCTGGTAGGTGTCCAGCAGATCCACCCGGCCGTGCAAGGCGGCCGCCAGCTTCCAGCCGAGATTGAACGCGTCCTGCACGCCGAGATTGAGGCCCTGGCCGCCGAACGGCGGATGGATGTGCGCCGCGTCGCCCGCGAAGAACACCCGGCCGTGCCGGTAGGACTCGAGCTGACGGGTCGCGTCGCCGAACTCCGACGAGCTGATCACCTCGGCGAGCCGCGTCGGCTCGCCGTAGATCGCGGTGAGCGCGGGCTGGATCTCGTCTTCGCTCGCCACGCCGTCCCGGCCGAAGGTGAAGCGGTACTTGCCCTCGCCGACGGGCATGAGCATGCCCCAGTACCCGCCGCCCTGGTGGGTCATGGCGCCGAAGTCACCGATCGTCCTGGGCACCTCGGCGGACACCGAGGACAGCCGGACGTCGGCGAGGATCGCGCGGAAAGTGCCTGGCCGCCCGGGAAACGGCAGGTCGAGGAGTTTGCGGACGGTGCTGTGCGCACCGTCGCACGCGACGAGGTAGCGGGCTCGCAGGGGTCGCCCGCCGACCGTCACGGTGACGCCGTCCTCGTCCTGGTCGACGGTCGTGACGGGTGCGCCGCGCAGCACGTGGGCACCGCGTGTGACGGCGGCGGCCTCCAGCTCCTCCTCGACGACCCACTGCGGGACCGAGACGGGATACGGGTGCCGGGTGTTCCATGGCGTCGCGTCCAGCCGCACCGGCAGCCCCGCGAAATGGCCGCCGATCTTCTCGCGCTCCAGCTGACGGGCCTCGATCGGGCCGAGCAGCCCGCGCATCTCCAGCAGCTCGGACGTCCTCGCCTGCAGGGTGCCGCCCTTGACCTGCTCGATCCGCTCCGTCAGCTGTTCGACGACGGTGACCTCGACCCCGGCCAGTGCCAGTTCACAGGCCAGCGTCAGCCCGGTTGGTCCCGCTCCCGCCACCACCACGTCCATCGGAAACCCCTCTCAGTGCAAAAATAGACTAAGTGCAGATTAGCACTGAGTGTTAGAATGCCAAGCGTGACTTTGCGCGAGCGGAAGAAGCTGCGGACGCGTGCGGCGATCTCGGAGGCGGCGGTCGGGCTGTTCCTGGAGCACGGGTTCGACCAGGTGTCGATCAGCCGGATCGCCGAGGAGGCCGAGGTTTCGCGGCGCACCCTGTTCGCCTACTTCCCGACCAAGGAAGACCTGGTCGTGCAGGTCTTCGCCGATCACGAGACGGAGAGCGCCCGCGTGGTACGCGCGCGTCCCGAGGGGCGGACGCCGCTGGCCGCGTTGCGCGCGCACTTCCTGGACGGGCTGCGCGACCGCGATCCGATCACCGGCCTGTGTGACCGCCGGGAAGTGCTCGGGCTGTTCCGCCTGATGCGGGAAACCCCGTCGCTGATGGCGCGGTTCCTGCGCTTCCGGGACGGCGCGGAGCGCTCGCTCGCGGCCGCGCTGCACGAGACGGCCGACACGCCCGCGCTGGTTTCGCGGCTCGCCGCCGCGCAGATCGCCTCGGTCCAGTGGGCACTCGCGCTGGCCAACAACAACCTGCTGAGCGGGGGCGTGTCCGCCGACCAGGTCTATCCGCGCGCGGTCGAGGCCGCCGAGCAGGGCTTCGCGCTGCTCGCCGACGGGCTAGGAAGTCTTTGGTAGCAGCGAAGGCACGTCGAGCCGCTCGGCGAGCATGCCCGTGTTGTGCATCAGATCCGCGACCCGCTGCAGCCGCACGCCGTTGAGCGAGGTCGGGTACTCGCCGAGCGTCACCAGCGACGCGGTCGTCTGGTCGATCCCGGTGAACTTGGGCAGCGCCTGCCGCACCTCGGACTGATCCGCCGCCGCACGCTGCTGCGCCTCGGCCAGTACGCGGCGAAAGACTTCGAGCGTGCGCGGGTTGGCCCTGGCGAACTGCCCGTTCGACGCGTAGGACGACACCGGGAAGTTCGTGGTGGCGCCCCGGCAGGAGTCCGCGAGTATCTCCGCGCCGAGGTTCTGCTGCGCCGCGGTCAGGTACGGCTCGACCAGCAATGCCGCGTCCGCGCTGCCGTCGCGCAGCGCGTCGGCCATACGGTCGTAGGAGCGTGTGACGAATTTGGCCGTGCTGGGATCGCCGCCCGCGGTGGTCATCATGGAGTCGACGGCGAGCTTGCCGAGCCCGTTGCCGTCGTCGACCGCGATCCTCGGGGTCTTCTTGGCGGCGAGGTCGGTGTAGTGCGAACTGGGGAGGGTGACGAGCGACATTGTGTATGGAGCCGAGGTGTAAGCCTCACCTTGAAACTCCAGCGCCGTCCCCGCGGCCGCGGCGTTGAGGAACGCGACGTCAGTGGCGAACGCCACATCGAGGCTGCCGGAGGACAGACCGGTCAGGCCGTCCTGCACGGTCGGTTCCTCCACCAGCGTGACGTCCAGCCCCGCACGGGTGAAAGAGCCGTCGGCCACCGCGAGCCGTAACGGCGCGGTGTCCACGGGGTTCCCGACGCCCACCCGCAACTGGCTCCGTTCGGGGGTCTGCCCGGACGGCGATTGCCGTGAGTCACCAGGGCTACTGCAGCCGCTGATCACGCAGAGAGCCGCGGCCAGCATGATCGCTACTCGCCGCATTCGACCCCCCTGCCGAGCGAAAGAATCTCGGGACGTGGGTGGAGCTTAGGATGTCCGGCCAATACCATCGCCGACGGACGGCACCGAGAGTAGAGCGGCACCTGGCCGGTGCCACGAACATGGCTCGCTCTTGTAGGTTAGCGGCCTCAAGTTGGTGACAGTCCGTGTTCAATTCGTGGAGCGAGGCGAAGGAAGTCGATGGCCGGTCGCAAGCGTCCCGGAGCCGGTGACGCCATGGACCGGCGGTCGGACCTCCCCGCCGGCGGCCGGTGGCGGCTTCGTAACTGGCGGCTGCGCACGAAGCTGATCGTCGTACTGCTCATCCCGGCGTTGAGTGTGCTCGCGCTGGCCGGTCTGCACGTGTGGCAGGACCTCGACCATGCCGAGGAACTCGCCGAGCTGTCCGCGCACGGCCGTGTCGACTCGGCGGTCAACGAGGTCGTGCACCAGCTGCAGCGGGAACGGGACCTCAGCGTGCGGTTCGTGGCGAGCGGGCGCACCGGTGACCTGAGCGAACTGCGCGACCAGCGCAACAAGGTGGACGCGGCGATCGGTGCCGCGAGCAAGGAGTACGACGCCGAGCGCCCGAAGCTGTCCGCGAACGGGCAGAGCGAGCTCGAGGCGACGCTGGCCAGGCTCGGTGTGCTGACCGGGGTGCGCTTCGCCGCCGAGAACTCGAACCTCCCCGCGGGCGCCACGCTCCGCTCCTACAGCGAGCTGATCTCCGGCATGCTCGACCTGTCCGACCAGGCGGTCGCCGACGTGAGCGACCCGGTACTGGTGCGGCAGCGGCTGGCCAGCAGCGCGCTCGCGCGCGTGAAGGACCAGATGTCGGTCAAGCGTGCGTTGCTCGCGCAGGCGCTGCAGGAGGGCAGGCTCTCCAGCGACGAACTGCGCTCGCTGCTCGGCGCCGACGCCGAACTCGACGCCGCGCGCAGTGACTTCCGCAAGTTCGCCACGCCTGCCGAGCAGCGGATGTACGACGACACCGTGATCGGCCTGATCGTCGACACCGGCAACAACATGGTCGAATCGGCCATCACCCGCGCCGAGATGGGCCAGAACCTCGCCGGGCTGGCTCCCGCGCAGTGGGAAACCTCGGCCACCTACACCGTCAACCTCGCCTACAAGGTGCAGCAGGCACTGCAGGCCGAGGCACAGTCCACGATCGACTCGCTGGCCTCCGGCGCGCGGCGTTCGGTGATCGTCAACGCGGGCATCGTGCTCGGCGTGCTGCTGCTGTGCGTGGTGCTCGCGGTGATCATCGCGAGGTCGCTCCTGCGTCCGCTGCGCGCGCTGCGGCACACCGCGCTCGACGTGGCCGAGAATCGGCTGCCCGCGGCCGTCGCGGACATCCTCGCCGACCCGAAACCGGAAAGCGCCGCCCGTCGGCGTGGCGTGGAGCCGGTGCCGGTGTTCAGCCGTGAGGAGCTCGGCCAGGTGGCGCGTGCCTTCGACGCGGTGCACGGGCAGGCGGTGCGGCTCGCGGGTGAGCAGGCGCTGCTGCGCGAGAACATCAACAACATGTTCGTCAACCTGTCCAAGCGCAGCCAGGATCTCGTCGAGCGGCAGCTCGCGGTGCTGGACCGGATGGAGGCGGGTGAACAGGATCCGGAGACGCTCGGCGGACTGTTCGAACTGGACCATCTCGCCACCCGGATGCGCCGCAACAGTGAGAACCTATTAGTCCTTTCCGGACACGACCTCGGCGACGAGCGGCCGGAACCCGTTGCGGCGGAAGAGATCATCGGCGCCTCACTGTCCGAAGTGGAGCATTACCAGCGCATCGAGCTGACCGCGACGCCGGATCTGTCGATCGTCGGCGAGGCGTGCAGCGACCTCGTGCACGTGATCTCCGAACTGCTGGAGAACGCGACCCTGTACTCGCCGGAGTCCACGACCGTCACCGTGGTCAGCTCGATCGCCGATGACGGGGCGTGGGAGGTGCACATCACCGACCAGGGCGCCGGTATGCCGGAGCCGGAGATCCAGCGCGCCAACGCGCGGCTCGCGAACCCGCCCGAGGTGGACGTCGAGGTGTCGAGGCGGATGGGCCTGTTCGTGGTGGCGACGCTGGCGAAGCGGCACGACATCCGGGTCCGGCTCCGCGCGGCCGACGGCGGCGGGCTCGTCGCGACCGTCGTGGTGCCGGCGCGGCTTGTCGTGGAGTCCGCCCGGCCTGAGCCGCTGCCCGAGCCGGCGGCGAGCCTGCCCGAGATACTGCCCGAGATCGTCACGCCGCCCGAGGACGCGCCCGAGGTGACGCTCGCGCTGCCCGCGATCCCGGAGAGCACGCGGCGGGCGCCCGTCGAGGACGAGCAGACGCCGGACTGGCCGTCGGAGGACGACGACGACCGGCACTACCTCGACGACGACGAGCCGACCGAGCGCATGCCCGCGTACCAGGCGGTGCTGACGCAGTGGTTCCGGACCGGGGAGCACCGGCCGGTGCGCCCGCCGGAGCCGGAGGCCGAGCCGAGGCCCGCCGCGGAGGAGCCCGCGTGGCCGGAGTCGGACGATCTGGAACTCGCTTCGATGAACGGGACCGCGGCGCTGCCGGAGCAGGTCCAGTGGGACCGGGCCGAGTGGCAGCCGCCGTCGGGCCGTCCGCCCGCGCCGAGGGAGCAGGCCGACCCGCCGACGCTGAGCCTGGACCCGGACGCGGTCCGCGGCCGGATGGCGCGGTTGCAGACCGGATTCGCGCGGGCCAGGGAAGCGCGCGTTTCTCATCGCGACAGCGGCGAATAGCCGCGCGGCGATTACTCCTTTTGGTCCGGTTTATTGGACCGTAAATGTGATCGCAATTTCACCCGTGCGGGTTAATTTCCATTGCTTCCAATTCTTGGTGCGTTCAATGGTCGGCGGTTGCCATGATCGTCGGTACGCGAGACACTTCCGCAGCCACACAGGGCCGTGTCGCGGGAGGTTTCGTGTTCCGTTCGCTGCTGGCGCTCGTCGTATTCGCGGGTGCCCTGTTGTCGCCCGCCACGGCCAGTGCGGACGGGTCTCCGCCGCTGAGCGTGCCGGATGCCCAGCTCAACGCGGCACTGCGGTGCTCGCCGAACGTCGGGGACGCCGACCGCGATCCGGTGCTGCTGGTGCCGGGCACCACGCTCACGCCGGAGGAGTTCCGCTGGAACTACGTGCGCGCGTTCGCGGCCAAGGACTGGCCGTACTGCACGGTTACCTTGCCGCACAACGGAATGGACGACATCCAGACCGCGGCCGAGTACGTGGTCTATGCCATTCGGCAGGTGTCCGCGCAGGCCGATCGCAAGGTTGACGTGGTCGGGCACAGTCAGGGCGGGATGATCGGCCGCTGGGCACTGAAGTACTGGCCGGACACCCGCGCCGACGTCGACGACCTGGTCGGACTCGCCCCGTCGAACCACGGCACGTTGCTCGCGAACGCCGTCTGCGTGCCCGGTTGCGCGCCCGCGTTCTGGCAGCAGCGCGCGGGTTCGGCGTTCATGACCGCGCTGAACAGCGGTCCGGAGACCTGGGCGGGCATCGACTACACCAGCGTCTACACCGCGCTCGACGAGGTCGTGACGCCGAATCTCGACGACAACGGCAGTTCCTCGCTGCACACGGGTGCGGGCCGGATCAGCAACGTCGGGCTGCAGGAGGTCTGCCCGCTGCGGGTCGCCGACCATCTCACCACCGGCACCACCGACGCGGTCGCGTACGCGCTGGTCGTGGACGCGCTCACGCACGACGGGCCCGCCGAGCCGGCCCGGATTCCGCGCTCGAGCTGCGCGCGGTTGCTGATGCCCTACGTCGATCCGGCGACCGTCGCGCTGGACGAGGCGAATATGGCCACGACGGTAGCGGCTCAGGTCGCGCTTTATCCACATACGGCCGAGGAGCCGCCTTTACGGGGGTATACCGAATCATGATCAAGACCGGGTGTTGCGCGAACGCGGAATTGCGATAGGTTGCGCGCGGGTTTGATCTCCGTCGGGTAATCACCCATTCGTGAGTAGGATGGTTGAGCAATTGCTACGTGGGGTAATCAAACAGCCACCTACCGTGTTCATGCGCCGCGTCAGGAGCGTCGTAAGAAAATGACCATGATCACTAGTTCCATCACCAGCCGCCGTAGATTCGTCCGGCTCGCGCTCGGCACGACCGTCGCCGCGCCGCTGGCCGCCTCCGCGGGGTGCAGCGCGCTCAATGGTGACGACTCCAGCTCGTCGGACAACTCCTCCGGCGGGGGGCTGGAGAAGACCAAGCTGAATGTGGGCATCCTCACCGGCCAGCAGGGTGTCTCGACCAAGCTCGCCGAGAAGTACGGCTACTTCAAACAGCAGGGCCTCGACGTCACCAGCAAGATGTTCACCGCGGGGCCGGCCGCGGTGCCGGCGTTGATCAATGGCGAGATGGACTTCGTCATCATCAACTACGTGTCGTTCTTCCAGGCGATCGCCCAGAAGACCCTCGACGCGAAGGTCGTGGTCGACGTCGACCAGCTGTCGGAGAACGGCCTCGTGGTGATCGCCAAGCCCGAGTCCGGCATCACCCAGCCCAAGGACCTCGTCGGCAAGAAGGTCTCGATCCACCAGGCGGGCTCGATCGCCGAGGTGCTGCTTCGCGCGACCCTCAAGGACAACGACGTCGACCCGAACCTGGTCAAGTTCCAGCAGGTCAAGTTCCCCGACATCCCGGCGGCGCTGGCCAGCGGGCAGATCGACGCCGGCGTCGAGCTCGAGCCCTACATCACGCAGGCCGAGCGCACCACCGGCGCGCAGCCAGTGCTGAAGATCGTCACCGGCTCGACGGCCAACATCACCTCGGCCGGGTTCATCGCGACCAGCCAGTTCATCGAGAAGAACCCCAAGACGGTGGCCGCCTTCCAGAAGGCGATGGTCGAGGGCCAGAAGGCGGCGGCGGACCGGTCGAAGCTGCTCGAGGTGCTGCCCGACCTCAACGGTGTGGACAAGGACACGGCTTCGCTGCTCAACGTCGACGTGTTCCCGACCTCGGTCAGCGCCAGCCAGCTGCAGCGCGTCATCACGCTCATGCAGAACTACGGTGGCCTGACCGCGCAGCTGGACGCCAACGCCTACATCGTGCCGACCCCGCAGGTCTGACCGGAGAACGACGATCGTGCGAGTCGCATTACGCAGGCTGGCCGGCCTGGCCGGTTTCCTGGTGCTGTGGGAGGTGATCGCCAGGCTGCACCTGCTCTCCGGCGATGTGCTCCCACCGGTTTCCACCGTGCTGGGCCGGTTCTTCGGGTTGTTCGGTGACGCCAAGTTCGTGCCCGACGCGGTGTCCACGCTGCTGTCCTGGGCGATCGCGCTCGGTATCGCGGTGGCGATCGCGGTGCCACTCGGGGTGTTGCTGGGCAGTGTGCGCTGGCTGCGGCTGAGCGTGAGCCCGATCGTCGAGTTCCTGCGGCCGCTGCCCGCGGTGGCGCTGATCCCGCTGGTGATCCTGGTGCTCGGCAGCGGTGCCCAGACCAAGATCACCCTGGCGGCGTTCGCCTCGGTGTGGCCGGTGCTGTTCAACACCATCTACGCGGTGAGCGAGATCGACCGTCAGTTGCTGGACACCGCGCGGGTGTTCCGCACGCCTGCGGTGCGGCGGCTGTTCACGGTGATGCTGCCCAGCATCGCGCCGTTCACGATGACCGGGGTACGCCTGTCCGCGGCGATTTCCCTTGTGGTGCTGGTGAGTACCGAGTACCTCACGGGCGGCACGATCGGCATCGGACAGTTCGTGTACGTCTGGGGAACCAGCGCCGGGCGGATGGACATGGTGCTGGCGGCGGTGGTGTTCATCGGGCTGGTGGGGTATCTGGTCAACCTCGCCCTGCTCGGCAGCCAGCGGCGCTGGCTCGGCTGGGCCGCGAGCGGGGGTGCGGTATGAGTGGCGGCAGGCGCTGGCTGGACTTTCTGCGGCGGTGGCTGGTTTTTCTCGTATTCCTGGGAATCTGGGAACTGGCGACGCGGGCGATCGGTGATCCGTATTTTCCGCCGCCGTCGCAGATCGTCTCCTCGGCGATTGACGCGTGGTTCGGTGGGACCGCGTTCGGTGACGACATCCTGCCCAGCCTCGGCAGACTGCTGGCAGGCTGGGGAATCGCGGTCGTCGCCGGCGTCGTGCTCGGTGTGGCGCTGGGCCGTTCGCCGATCGTGACAGACTATTTGTCGCCGGTGTTCTTCTTCGCCAGGTCGGTGCCCGCCACCCTGCTGGTGCCGGTTTTCCTTGTAGCATTTGGGATCGGCCCGAAAATGGAGATCGTCACGGTTCTCTTCGGCGCCATCTGGCCGGTCCTGCTGAACACGATTGACGGTGCCCGTGCGGTCGACGAGGTGAAGACCGAGACCGTACGTGCCTTCAGAATCCCGCGCGCACAATGGGTTCTGGGCGTCGTGCTGCCGACGGCGCTGCCGAAGATCTTCGCGGGCATGCGCCTGGCCCTCTCGCTGGCGATCATCCTGATGGTGGTCTCGGAGCTGATGGGCGGCAGTTCCAGTGGAATCGGCTACCAGCTCATCACGGCGCAGGGGAACTTCCAATTGCCGCAGATGTGGGCCTGGATCGTCCTGGTCAGCCTGCTGGGCTACCTGGCGAACCTGGTACTGACCGCAGCGGAGCGACGCGCCCTGGCCTGGCACCCAGGCTTCCGCACCGAACTCATTGAGGCGTAGGAGAAAGCGCCAGCGAAGTAAGCCGGCCAGGTGTGGTCAACCCGTCGCCTTGTGCTCGCCTGCGCCTTTTCTAAGATCCGTCCCCGCCCCTGATCCGAATGTGCACCAGGGTCGGCACGGTCGCCGCCAGGGCCTTGCGCACGGCCGGTTCCAGTTCCTCGGGCAGCTCGACATAAAGCGCGTCGCAGCCCATGCTCCTTGCCAGGGAACAGAAATCGATGCCGCCGAGGTCCGCGCCCGGGACCTTGCCCCGGCCGGTCACGCTCGCATGTTCGCGCACCGCACCGTATTCCGCGTTGTCCAGGATCAGGAACGTCACCGGGGTCTGGTGCTGCGCGGCCGTCCACAGCGCCTGAATCCCATACATACTCGAACCGTCCCCGATGACCGCGACCACCGGGCGGCCCGGCTGCGCCATCGACGCGCCCACCGCCGCGGGCAGGCCGTAGCCGAGTACGCCACTGGCCATCGTCAGGAAACCCGCGCCGGCAACGGTGATCGGCAGGTGTTCCTGGATCTTCGGGCGCTGACTCGGGGCCTCCTCGACCACCAGGACATCGTCCGGCAGCAGTGGCGTGATCGTGTCGTAGACGTACGCACCGCTCATCAGCTCACCCGGACCGGGCGCGGCCGCGCGAGGGGCGCGTTTCCGGGGCGCGGGCGCCGGGCGGCCGTGGTCGGTGCGCACCAAGCCGCTCAACGCCGTGATTGCGGCGCGTGGTGTCGAGGCCACGCCCGTCGCGTGCGGGGCTCGTGACAGTACCGCGGGATCGTCGCTGACAAGGAAAATCGGGGGCGGTTCGGGCAAATCGCCGTCGGAGGGGACGTGGTAGGTGAACGCTGGGGCGCCGATCACCACGACAAGGTCGTAATCCCGCAGCCGTTCGTACACCGCGCGCTGGCTCGGCTTGAGGAAACCGGCGAAGTGCGAATGGTTCTCCGGGAACGAGCAGCGCGCGGAGAACGGCGCGGCCAGCACGGCGGCGTTGGTCTTCTCGGCCAGCTCGATCATGTCCGGCACGGCGTGGTCACCGTCGACCGCGGCACCCACCACGATCGCCGGGTGAGTACTCGCGTCCAGGGCGGCGGCCACCTCGGCGATCGCCTCGGGGTCGGGCTGGAAACCGCGGACACGGGGCTTCGCGGTGAGCGGTTTGGCCGGTTTGCTCCAGTCGTCAGCCGGAATGGACAGGAAAACCGGGCCGGCGGGCGCCTGCGTGGCCATCTGGTACGCACGCGCGAACGCGGCGGGTACGTCCTCGGCCCGCGCCGGCTGGCAGCTCCACTTGACGTAGGGCTTGGGGAACTCCGCCGCGTCGATCGCGCCGAGGAACGGGTCCGCGGGCAGCATCGAACGCTCCTGCTGCCCCGCGATCACGATGAGCGGTGTCCGGTTCTGGTGTGCCGTAACCATGTTGCCGAGCGCGTGGCCTAGACCACCCGCCGAATGCAGGCTCAGCACCGCGGGCCGCCCGGTCAGCTGCGCGTGCCCGTCGGCCATCGCGATGACGGCGGACTCGTGCAGTCCCAGCACGTAGGTGAAATCGTCCGGCCAGTCGGCGAGGAACGGGACCTCGGTGGTGCCCGGATTGCCGAACACCGTGGTGATGTCCCATTCCCGCATCAGGCCGCGAACGACGTCGAGGACGGTCGGCATCAGGCTTTCCTCTCCGCTGCGTCGACAGGCTGCTGTTGCTCGGCGAGCTCCCACTCCGCGAGATCGGTCCTTGCCTCGGCTTCGGCACCCTTGCCGTGCAGCAGCCGCGCGACCTCGGCCCGCAACGCGACGAATTCGGCCGATTCGCGGGTGGTGATCTGGTCCCGGTCCGCGGGCAGCTCGACGGGCAGGTCGGCGACGATACTGGCAGGCGACTTCGACAGCACGAGCACGCGATCACCAAGGTAGACGCTCTCGTCGATGTCATGTGTGACAAGCAGGACCGTACTGCCCTGTTCGCGCTGCACCCTGCGGAGCAGATCTTCCAATTCGAAACGTGTTTGTGCGTCAACCGACGCAAACGGTTCGTCCATAAGCAGCAAGGCGGGCCTGCTGGCCAATGCGCGGGCGATGGAGACGCGTTGTTGCATACCACCGGAAAGCTGCCACGGATATTTCCGGTGCGCGTCGGACAATCCGACCCACTCCAGTGCCTCACGCGCCCGGGTGCGGCGTTCCTCGCGGCTCATCTTCAATGAGCGCAGGGGGAATTCCACGTTGCCGAGAACGGACAGCCACGGAAACAGTGAGCGGCTGTAGTCCTGGAACACGACCGCGAGATCGGCGGGCACCCCGCTCACCACGTCGCCGTGCAGCCGCACCGTGCCACCGGACGGTTTGATCAGTCCCGCGATGCACCTGAGCAGCGTGGACTTGCCGCAGCCGGACGGGCCGACGATGCAGGCCAGCTGGCCGGCCTCGACCGTGAAGGACAACTCGCGTACTGCGGTGTGCGCGCTTTCCCCGCCGCCGAAGCGGTGATTGAGCCCGCTCACCTGGAGCATGGTGGGCACTGAAGTCTCCTCATTCTTATGATTCGGGACCGGCCCCGGTGCCGGTGAGCCAGATCACCAGATCTAGCTCATAAAGCCTACGGGCCACTACTGAGAGTGGTTATACCGCGTTCAACCACGGAGAGTTCTCTCTGATGGCGGTGTGACAACAGAGATCCGCTCACCTGTCGTTGCCCAGGAAGGGTTACATCTTCACTTACTCTTCGCTACCCTCTGCACCTGCAAAAGAGGTTTTGGATTATTCGCTGGCGGGATTGACGGTGGTACAGCGGTGCCGAGAGACGACACCCCAGATGTAGCGCGAAACCCTGCGCAGCAGCAGGACATTTCGCGCTCTCGCGGGTCACGGTTGAGCCTACGGAACTGGAAACTGCGCTCCAAACTGGCTCTCGTGCTCGCGATTCCCACAGCGACGGCGCTGGTGCTGGGCGGACTGCGCGCGTACGACGAGTTGCATCAGGCGAGTCAGTTCGACCAGACGACCAAGCAGGTCGAGCTGGCCGGCAAGGTCACCGACGTGGTGCACCAGCTACAGGCTGAACGGATGCTCGCTGTGGCGAAGATCATTGCCCCCGGCGATGTCGACCTGCAAAGTGCGCTGAACAGTCAAATCCGGCAAGTCGACACAAGCGTTGGCACGCTTCGCGAAGCGGCGCAAGCGGTCGAGGTCGACGACCCGTCGAGCAAGCAACGTTACGAACAAGGCCTGCAACGTCTCGACACGCTGCAAGCGCTGCGCACCACCGTGAACACGCCGCCCTATTCGGAGCAGGCCGCGCTCACCACCTACACCTCGATCATCGATTCGCTCGTGCAGCTCGGCCGTGAGGTCACGGTGGCGGTCAACGACCGCGATCTGCTCCGGCTCGGCACCACCGTCCAGGCCATCAGCGAGGCGAAGGAGACCGCGTCACTGCAGGACGCGTCGCTCGAAATCGCCGTGATGCGCAACGGTTTCTCCAGCATCACGCTGGACCAGACCCGGGCCGCCCAGTCGAGCACACTGGCCAGTATCGCGTTGTTCAAGGCGAACGCGACGTCGGAACAGCTCGATCTCTACAACGACACGGTCAGTGGTCCAGACGTCGACGGTCGCGAACGTCTGGCCGCGACGGCACTCGCGCGTGGCTCGGCCGGTTCCCCGCCGGGTATCAACCGCGACGAGCTCGTCAGCTACAGCACCGGCACCGCCAGCAAGATGCGCACGATGGAAAGCGACCTGCTGACCAATCTGCGCGACAGCTCCCGGGTGCTGGCCGACGGTGCGAACGCCGCCGCGTGGCGGTCCATCGGCATCGTGCTCGCCGCGCTCGTCGCCGCGCTGCTGCTGACCCTGCTGATCGCGCGGATCATGCTGCGGCCGCTGCGGGTGCTGCGCACCAACGCGCTCGACATCGCCTACACCCGGCTGCCGGAGACGGTCACCAAGATCCTGGACGACCCGGACCCGGTCGCCGCGTCGAGCAACGCTGTCGAGCGGTGCCCATCCACACCAAGGAAGAGGTCGGCGAACTCGCCCGCTCGTTCGACGCGGTGCACGAACAGGCCATCAAGATGGCGGCCGAGCAGGCCCTGCTGCGCGAGAACGTCAACGGCATCTTCGTCAACCTCTCCCGCCGTTCGCAGCGACTGGTGGAACGCCAGCTCGGCGTGATCGACCGGCTGGAGGCCGACGAGCAGGATCCGGACCATCTCGCGAGCCTGTTCGAACTCGACCACCTCGCGACCCGGTTGCGGCGCAACGGTGAAAGCCTGCTGGTGCTCTCGGGCGCCGGTCTCGCGAAGTCGGTGCCGAAGCCGGTTCCGGCAGGCGACGTCATCGGCGCCGCGGTGTCGGAGATCGAGCAGTACGCGCGCGTCGAGGTCGGGGTCATCCCCGACGTCGCGGTGCGCGGGCTGACCGTGCACGACCTCGTGCACCTGCTCGCCGAACTGCTTGACAACGCCACCTACTTCTCCGAGCCGGAGACGAAGGTGAGCGTGCGCGCCGTCATCACCCGCCGCAAATCGCTGGCCGTCCAGATCACCGACCGCGGTGTCGGGATGTCGGAGGAGCAGATCCACGAGGCGAACAAGCGGCTCGCCGATCCGCCGGACCTCGACGTGTCGGTGACCAGGCGGATGGGGCTGTACGTGGTCGCCCGGCTGGCCAAGCGGCACGGCATCGAGGTGCGGGTGCGGGAGAACGAGGACATCGAGGGCGGCGTGATCGCCCGCGTCGTCGTGCCCGCCGAACTGCTCGGCCCGGTGCCGGCCGATTCGGGACAGCTCCCGCCGCCCAGCGCGGGGGAGACGTCGATGCCGCAGATCCCGCACGTGCCCGTGCAGCGGCCGCGGCCCGCGTCGGTGGAGGCGGAGCAGACCCCGCCACCGCCGCCACAGCAGACCCCGGGCACCGGGCCCGGCGGGCTCAAGCCGCTCGACCAGCCGATCAGCCTCGACGATCTCGTCGCGGGCTCGTCGAAGGCCGCGTATATGAGCCGCGGTTCCGGCTCGAACGGCAACGGATCGACGGCCGCGGAGACCGGTCGGATCGCGCCGCTGCAACTGCCCAAACGTGAACCGAAGTACGTCCCGGTCGCCCCGGAGCCGCCGAAGGAGGAACCGCCGGCGCGGGACAACGGCGTGCTCGAGGACGACGTGCCGACCAAGCGGCTGCCGATCTACCAGTCGGTCGTGTCACGGTGGTTCGCGGCGGAAGACGAAGCGCCCCAACAGGACAACTCCGACGAAGAGGAAATCGAGCGCTCGATGACGGGGGATCTCGAGGAACCCTACGCGCCGCCCGCCGAGCCGGAGCGAGCCGAGGCGACGCCGATGCTGGACGAGGTCTGGCACAGCGCGGCGGACGAGGGCTGGCAGGCCGCGCAGGCGTTGCTGGAGCCGAAGGGTGAGGAGATCACCACGGCGGGCCTTCCCAAGCGCGTGCCCAACGCCTACCTGGTGCCGGGCTCGGTGACCTCGGGCGAGTCGGGCGCGTTCACCGACACCACGTCCGGGAAGCCGAGCCACAGCGCGATCACCAGATCGGCCTCGGCCGCGCGGGCGCGCATGGCGAGCTTCCAGCAAGGGTACAAGTCCGGCCGGCACGCGTTGCGGGACAATCCCGGTGCCGAGGAAAGTGTTTCGGTGCGGGGTGGGGAGTTTTCCTCATCCGATTACGGCAGTGAGGAGTAGCGAGTGACGCGGGCGGGTTCCCTGCAGCCGGGTGGCTCGAAGTCGCCAAGCGGACCGAACGGTTTCGCCTGGCTCATCACCGACTTCGTGCACCGTGTCCCTGGCGCGGCGCATGCGGTGGTGGTTTCCGCGGACGGGCTGATGCTGGCTTCGTCACGCGGGTTGCCCAAGGACAGGGCGGACCAGCTGGCCGCCGTCGCGTCCGGGCTGACCAGCCTGGCGCGCGGTGCGGCGAAGGTCTTCGAAGGCGGTCCGGTCGCGCAGACCGTGGTCGAGATGGCGAACGGTTTTCTGTTCCTGATGTCGGTTTCCGACGGCTCGTGCCTGGCGGTGCTGGGCTCGCCGGACAGCGACATCGGCCTTGTGGTGTACGAGATGACGCTCCTGGTGGACCGGGTCGGCCAGCAACTGACGCCCGAACTGCGGGCCCAGTTGCAGGGCTCGGCGCGCGGCTGACGGGCCAGGGGACGGACGGCGGATGCGGACTTGGACGGGGCTGGAATGGGGATGAGCTCCACGATTTCCGGGTCGGATCCCGAAGACCCGCGGGAATCGAACACGGGTGAGGACTGGCGGCAGTTCCGGGCGCGCGTGGACCGCGAATGGCGGCAGCGCCGGAGCGGGCATCCCGCGGAGGGTGATCCCGGCGAGCCGCCGGAGTGGCATTCGGGCGAGTACCGGATGCCCGATTTCAACGACCGGCTGCTGTCCGGTCCCGGTTCCGAACTGTTCGGCAGGGGCCCCGACCAAGGTGGCTCGCCCAGCGGCGAGTTCGCGCCCTTCTCGGGGATGGCGCCGGGGCCGGGCCCCAATCCGGCGAGCCACCCGAACCATCCGAGCCTGCCCGGCATCCAGCCGGTGCCCGCGGCCACGCCCGCCGAGACCTCCGGGCTGGTGCGCCCGTACTTCCGCACCGGTGGCCGGACGAAGCCGACCTACGATCTCGCGATCGAGGCGCTGGTGTCCACCAGTGAACGCGGCCGCGTGCTCGACCGCGTCAAGGTGCCCGAGCACCGCTCCATCTGCGGTCTGTGCCTGGACACCCGTTCGGTGGCGGAGGTCGCCGCGTACCTGCGCCTGCCGCTGGGCGTGGTGCGGGTGCTCATCGGCGACGTCGCCGGGCTCGGCCTTGTCCTGGTGCACACCGCGACCGTCGCGGTCGGCGATCGCCCCAGTATCGAATTCATGGAGAGGGTGCTCAGTGGCCTTCGGAGAATTTGACTCCGATCCGAACGTCCCGGCGGCGCAGGGCCCGACACAGTCGGCCAAGATCGTTGTCGCCGGCGGTTTCGGCGCGGGCAAGACCACGCTCGTCGGGGCGGTGTCGGAGATCGACCCGCTCACCACGGAAGCGCAGATGACCGAGGCGAGCGTGTCGGTCGACGACGTTTCCGCGACCCCGTTCAAGACCACCACCACGGTGGCCATGGACTTCGGCCGGATCTCGCTGGACTCCGACACGGTGCTGTACGTGTTCGGCACGCCGGG
>Ga0164243_10006490_pt1 | contig 17691 bp, 12 predicted proteins | sample OricompcompostOP_FD_108781 | JGI IMG/M metagenome (GOLD analysis project Ga0164243, IMG submission 108781) | Organic Plus compost microbial communities from Emeryville, California, USA - Original compost - Organic plus compost (OP) | ecosystem: Engineered > Solid waste > Mixed feedstock >... | reverse complement strand
GCCCTGGTGGGCAGGAGGGAGCTCCTGCCGGTCGACACGGACATCTCCACCCGGGTGCACGTCGCCGTGATCCATGCTGACGAGGACCAGGCCGTCGTGTACGGCAGCGCGTTCCCGGACGGCAAGAAGATCGAGCCGGCTGAGCTGCCGGAGTATGTCGACGAGACCGCCGCGGTGGATCCGAAGACCGGGCAGGACCGGCATCCCGGCGTCGAACGAGTCGAGCTGGGCGTCGCGTCGCCGCTGCTGTCCGAGGGGCTGGTGCTGGTGGACACGCCCGGCGTGGGCGGGCTCATCGCCGGGCACGCCGACATCACGCTGGCCACGCTGAACCGCGCCGACGCGCTGATCTTCGTGGTGAACGGCACCGGCGAACTGCACGCGTCGGAGCTCGCGTTCCTGGAACGCGCGACAGAGCGCATTCACACGGTCCTGTTCGTGCTGACCGGGATCGACAAGGCCCATGACGGCTGGCGCGCCGTGCTCGCGGAGAACCACCGCCTGCTCCGCGGTTCGCGGTTCGCCACAGCGCCGTGGTATCCGGTGAGCAGCCGCACCAAGCAGGAGGCCGACCGCGCCGCCGCGCAGGGCCGGGACGAACGTGCGGCGGTCCTCATGGAGCGCAGCGGATTCGCACCACTGCTCGCCGAGCTGCGTGACAACGTGATGCTGCGCATCATGGCCGACCGGCTCAAGGCGGTGCTCGGCTCCGCCGACGCGATCATCGCCACGCTCGACGAACAACTGGAACTGCGCCTGCGCTCGCTGGGGCTCGACCCCGGGCTGGCCGCCGCGGTGCGCGCACGTCAAGCCGAGCTGGCCGAGCTGCGCGGCAGAGGCGCTCAGTGGCGGACCGAGCTCGGTGAAGGCTTTCGCAAGCTGGAGTCGACGCTCCGGCGCGAACTGGAGGAGGGACTCAGCCGGCTCGGCGACCAGGCCCGGCAGGCGATCGACTCGGGTGGCCGGGAGTCGCTCAAGGATGTGCCGCGCAGCCTGGAAGACGGGATCCGCGGCCTCGTCCTCGACCTCCAGGGCGGCGTCCACTCCGGCGCGGAGAGGCTCGTCGGGGAGCTCGCCGGCCGCTTCGGGGTGCACGGCGTCTACGTCCCCAGGGCGGAGATCCTGCTCGACCGGTGGGATTCGACATATCGGGGGACCGGCCCCGGAGGGCCCATCGACTGGCCCGCGCCGGTCGCCGGCGCCGCCCGGGGAGCTCTGTCGGCCGAGCAGATCAAGGAGAAGCTCACGGAGTGGGCGCCGACCGTCGGCAGCGTCGGCGGAGTCTTCACAGGCATCGGCAGCCGGGTCGGGAAGATGTCCAAGTATGGCAAGCTCGGCCTCGCTCTCGGCGTCGTCGCCGGTGTCGGCGCGGCGATCGCGGGCCTCTTCATCACCCGGATCACCAAGACGAAGGAGGAGCTGAGGCGGATGACCAGCGACGCGCTGTTCCGGGCCCGCGAGACGCTGCCTTCCGCGCTGCAGGACATGCTGACCGGGGTGTTGCAGGAGGTGGAGGCGGCCGTCACGGAGCGGATCTCCGTCCGTGAGGCCGAGCTCGAAGAGGCGCTGGCCAGATCCGAGCGGGATCGCGAGGCCGCCGAGATCGAGCGGGAGGCCCCGCGCGCCGAGGCCAGGGCGCAGCGGGAGAACCTGGCCCAGCTCCGCACCAGGATCGCCGACCTCCGCCGCCGTCTCACCTCGGACGGGGTGTGACGCGATGGATGTAGCCGGGCGAAGAGGGCAGCGGCCGGCGGCGCCGCCACCCTCACGGCGTTCCGAGCGGGTCAGGCTCCCGAGGTCAGTTGCCGCTTGAGCTCGGTGACGTCGGTGCGCAGGGCGGCGAGGTGGGCGCGCTGGGCCCGGACCTTCTCGCGGGGGGCCTCGCGTTCCGCCTCGGCCGTCTCCCGGTCGTGCTCCGCCTCCGCGAGCGCCCGTTCCAACTCGTCGGCGCGCACGGAGATGCGCTCCGCGGCCCGCGACTCGACCTGGGTCATCAGCTCGGCGATCGACTCCTGAAGGGCGCCGGGGAGCGTCCTGCGGGCACGGTCGATGGCCTCGCCCACGGCCCGGCGAAGCTCGTTCTTGGTCCGATTGCTGGCGTAGGCGATGAGGCCGCCGATGACCGCGCCGATCGCGCTGACCACGACCAGGATCAGCGCGGCCTTGCCGCCCTTGGGCATCGCCTTCCACCCCGCGCGACCCGACCGGTAGACGTTTCCGGCGCCCTTCGCGTAGCTCACCAGCTTGTCCTGGACGTGCTGGGGCACCATTTCGCCGCTTCGCTGCTCCTCGGCGGGTGCGGGCCAGGCCACGGCCTGACCGACGTCGGCCGGCGTCGCACCGTCGTCGTACGGCTCCGCCTGCTGCCAGCGGTCCAGCAGAATCTCCGGCGGGGGCACGTAGACGCCGTGCACGCCGAATCTCTCCCCGAGGCGGGCGACCATCTGGTCGGCGGTGGCGTGCAGCGTGCCCTGCACGTCCAGGGCGAGGCCGCGGACGGCGTCCTCGAGGTCGCGCGGGACGGTGAACCGGATGTCCCTGCCGCCGGCGTCGATCGCCGCGTAGGCGTTCCGCTCGATCTCGCGCAACCCGGCTTCGATGTCGGTGCGCAGCTCCGCCTCCACATGCCGGAAGCCGTCGGCGAGCTCCGCCCGCCAGGAGGCGCCGGAGCCGCGCAGCTCCGTGAGCTCGGCCTGCCGGGCCCGGATGGACTCCATCAGCCGCGGGTCGAGGTCCAGCGAGCGGAGCCGCTGCTCGGCGTCGGCGTCCAGCAGGTCGATCACGCGGTCGGCGTTGTTCAGGAGCGCGATCAGCCGGTCCGCCGCGATCCGCAGCATGATGTTCTCGCGCAGCTCGGTCAGTAGCGGGACGAACCGGCTGTCCGCCAGCAGTGTCTCCGATCGGGCCTGGTTCCCGGCGGCGGCCGCGGAGTCGGCGTCGATCTTGAAGCGGTTGCTCACCGGGAACCAGGGCGCGGCCGCGAAGCGCGGCGCGTGCTCGCGCAGGAGCTTCTGGTTGAGCTTCAGCGTCTCCAGCCACGCCGAGTTCTTGTCGATCTGGGTGAGGGCGAACAGCACCGTGGGGATCCGCTCCGCCGCCTTTGTCAGGAAGGCGAGCTCCGACGCGTGGAATTCGCTCGTCGCGTCGACGACGAACAGGAGCGCGTCGGCGCCCTTCAGCGTGGCGAGAGTGATCGCGGTGTGCCCGGCGACGAGGCCGCCGACGCCCGGCGTGTCGATCAGGACGAGCCCCTCGGACAGCAGGGGAGAGGCGACCCCGATGTCGACCCGCTCCACCCCGGGGTGTCGTTCCTCGCCGGTCGCCGGGTCGATCGCCCGGGCCTCGTCGACGTACTCGGGGATCTCCGTGAGGGGGATGCTCATGCCGTCGGGATGCTCGGCGAGGCCGTGTACGGTTGCCTGATCGGTCTCGGCATAGCGCACCGCGACGTGGACGCGGGTCGCGACGTCGGCGTTCACGGGCAGCAGGCCACGTCGGCCCACGAGGGCGTTGATGAGCGAGCTCTTCCCCCGTTTCTTCTCACCGACCACCACGACGGCCGACCCGGGCATGCCTGCCAGCAGGCACTCCTGGGCGAGCATGGCCGCGCTGTCGGTGTCGCCCGACTCGTGTGCCGCATCCGTGATCTGCTCGACGGTCCGTACGACCTGTCCCGCCAGCGGGTGCCGCGTTGCGAATGTCATCTGCGCTCCTCACTCCGATGCCCCCGTTGGACGACGGCCCCCGGCCCGATGTTCCTGGGCCACTTGTTCACACGAGCGAGAGGTAGAGGTGCTCGAAGATCTCCCGGACGAGCGTGGCGTGCAGACCGGCCCGGCGTGGCAGCCGGGTCTCCAGCACCCGCCATTTGCCCACGCGCTCCGCGGCCACCCGCCGGAGCTCCTCCCGCGACGACTCGTCCGGAACGCCCAGACGCTGTGCCGTCGTCGTCCCGGTCATCAGGGCCTGCAACTGCCCGGCCTGCTCCGGGTTGAGGGGAAGATCGCCCGTGGCGTGGGCCTGCGAGACCTCGGCGAGCTCCACCCGGCGCAGCTCCGGCTCCCGCCTGAGGCGGCTGAGCTGCTCGCGCAGCCGTTCGGCGACGTCTTGCTCGTCCGGCTCCGCACTGTCGAGCGCCTGTTCCAGCAGTGCGGCGGCGGAGTCGGCCCGCAGCGCGTCCGCGCTGCCGAGGAAACGCTCGCGCAGGCAGTCGAGCAGGCGGTTGATCCCCGATCTCTCCCGCAGCGCCTCCAGCAGGTGGGGCAGGTCCCGGGCGCCGGCGTCGATGGCGGCTAGCGCTTCCCTGATGCCGTGGAAGCCCAGCAGGTCCAGCAGCTCACGCCGAGTCGCCGGATCCACCGGTACGGTGTCGAGCGCGACGGTGAGGAGGTAGTTCTCGGAGTAGAGCATGTCCTCCAGGGTCTGCGCATCGGCCGTGGCCAGCGTCCGCAGTGCCCGTTCGTGCTTGTCGGTGAATGCCTGGCATCGGGCCGCCTGGGCGAGTTTGGTGGCCACCGGCACGACCTCGCACACCAGGCCCTTCAATCGTTCCGCGCCCCGTGAGGCGACCTCGGCGCCGATGCGCCGCTGCTCGTCGGGAGGTGCGGTGCCGTCACCCAGGCGGTCGATCTGGCTGAGCACGCCGATCACGTTCGCCGCCGACAGCCGCGAGCCCGCCATGACCAGCCGGAACTCCTCCAGCGCCTTCTCCTCATCGGCGCCGGGGTGCGGCATGACGAGGATCAGGGCGTCGGCGCGGCGGATCGAGGCCATCGCATAGTCGTCAAGGGCGCTGAGCGCGTCCCGGCCAGGGGTGTCCACGAGAACGAACTCGCTGCCGAGCCGTTCGTTGGTCACGCCGACGGTGATGTGGCTGATGCTCTCCCTCGGGTGGCCCAGGGTTTCGGGGACGCCGCCACCTGGGCGGGCCGGGACCTCCGCGTCCGGCCGCCCGTCGTTGAAGTGCACCAGGATCCGGTTCTGGTGGTGGTGCCTGAACCACGCCGAGACCATCGTCGTCTCGGTGGCACCGGTCGGCGCGAGCCGCTGCCCGAGCAGCGCGTTGACCAACGTCGACTTGCCCGCGTTCAGGCGACCTCCCACCGCGACACTGAGCGTGTCGCGGGCGAGTCGCTCCCGGACCTCGAGCACGGCCGTCAGGAACGGCCCCGGCCGCAGGGACGCCTCGGCCTCGGCGCACATGGCCCGGACCCGGTCGCACAGGCTGTGGTCTGTCATCGCCCTCCTCCGACGAACACTGATCGCCCGTTGTTGGACGACCGGCGGCCCGCGTATGTGCCCGTGGACATGTGCATTCCAAGAACTTCGGGGGGTTCGGAACATTCGCCTCCCAGGCCACGTCAAACGCGCGATCCAGGAGGGGAGGACGCGATGGACGGCTGGCGGCTGTCGATCGACTTCGGTACGAGTTTCACCACCGCCGCCATGGAGGTGGCGGGCACGATCAGCACGCTGGAAATCGGCAACAGCCGTTATCTGCCGTCCCTCGTCGCGCTGGGGACGTCGGGCGAGCTGGTCACCGGCGGGGAGGCCGCGCATCTGGCCGCGCTGATGCCCGATCGCGTCGAGCGGCTGCCCAAGCGTGCGCTGGTGCGCTCGGACCACGTGCTCCTGGGCGGCGCCACCGTCGCCACCGTCGACCTGGTGGCCGCCGTGCTCGCGCGGGTGTACGGCGAGGCGCTGCCGTTCCACCGCGGACGGACGCCCGAGGAGGTCGTGCTGACCCACCCCGCCAAGTGGGGGAGGGAGGACCTCGGAAAGCTCGGGCAGGCGGCCGAGGTCGCCGGCCTGCGTGGCGTGCGCTTCATGCCCGAACCGGTCGCGGCGGTGCTGCACCACGCGGCCGGTTGCCCGGTGCCGCAATGCGCCACCGGGGGCGCCGGGCGGGACATCCCCGTGGGGGGATGCGTGGCGGTCTACGACCTCGGCGGCGGTACGTTCGACACGGCCGTGCTTCGCCGTACCGAGCGGGGGTTCGAGACGGTGGGCAAGGTCGGCGGCGACCCGTTCCTCGGCGGCGAGGACTTCAACGAGAGGCTGCGCGATCTCCTCGGAGCGTCCGCCCGCGTGGTCGACCCGGGGCCGTGGGACGACCTGTGGGAGTCGGAGGACAGGGCGTCCGTGAGCGGCCGTGCCCAGGTGATCCGCGATGTCGTCACGGCCAAGGAGGCGCTGTCGTCCCTGCCCGAGATCGCCATGGATGTGCCGGGGTATGACGTGCGGTTCCTCATCCGCAGGCGCCAGTTCGAGGAGGCCGTTTCGGAGGATCTGGAGCGCAGCGTCAAGCAACTCCTGGACACGATCGGTTCCGCGGGCCTCGCCCCGGCCGATCTGGACGGGCTGGTGCTGGCAGGCGGCGCCAGCCGGATGCCGCGCGTGTCCGATCTCCTCGCCGAACGGCTGGGCCTGCTCCCGCACGTCACCCCCGACCCGAAGAGCGTGGTCGCGCACGGGGCGCTGCTCGCCCTGGCCGACCCACCCTCGCCCCCACCCAGCCCCGACCCCTCGCCGGAGCCGCCGACGTGGCACAGCGGCGGGCCGCCACCGCAGCACCCCAATCTGCCGCCATGGGACTGATCCTGAAGGAGCGAGATGAACATCGTGATGCTCGGCCATAATGCCGCGGGCAAGACCACATACGTCTCCCTGATGTACGCGAGGATGTACGAGGGCATCGAAGGCTTCGGCCTGCGCGCGTCAGCCGTTGACGACCACCGTGTCTTCATCGCGGCGGCGGAGGGCATTCGGTGGGGACGATATCCGCAGCCGAGCGACCATCGCGCGGTCTTCGACCTCGTGCTGCAGCACGGGGGCAGGGACGTCTACCCCTTCACCTGGCGGGACTACCGGGGTGGCGCGCTGAACGAGCACGTCCGCGACAGCCCGCAGGCGGCTGAGCTGCACGAGGATCTCAAGGCGGCCGACGCGATCCTGGTGTTCGCCGACGCGCACCGACTGGCGACCGATGCTCGCGGGGACAGGGAGGCACGAAGGATCATCTCCCATGTGCAGCGTGCGCTCGATGCGCCGCGTACGGGCAACGCGGTGGTGCTGGTTCTCCTCACCAAATGCGATCTTGTCGACTTCGGCAGGGCCTCGGTCGGTGAGCGCGTGACCGCGCCCTTCGGCGAGTTGCTCAACGCGACCGACTCCGACGAGAAGGTGGTCGGAGGGCTGATCCCCGTCGCGTGCGGGCCTCGGCCGCGCAACATCGAGCTTCCGGTGTTGCTGTGCCTCTACTACGGCCTGACGAACAGGGTGACGGCCCTGCAGTCGATGATCGACAACCACATGCGGGACGCCCGGGATCGGGCCGAGCACGACACCCTGCTCAACCGCTGGATCAGCCGGGCGGTGGGGGAGCAGTCCCACGCCGACCGGGTGAACGCCCTGTGGCACGCCGCCAAGCAGGAGTACGACCGGCTGACGCCGCTGCTCGACCCGGCCAGGCAACTCAAGCGCTATCTCGACCGCGCGATGGGCGCGGTCTCCTGACGTCGTGAAAGGGGTTTCAACGTGGGCGTCTCGAAGATCACGGTGACGATGCTCGGCCCAAGCCACTCGGGCAAGACCACGTTCATGTACGGCATGTACGCCACGCTCTCCGCGGGCATCGAGGGGTACTTCCTCAATGCCAAGGACCCCGACAAGGACCTGGATCTGATGGACAACTGGGACCTGCTGTGCGACGAGGGACAACTGCCTCCGCCGACGGCGGATGTGCCGATTTCTTATGAGTTCGTCTTCAAGCACGGCGTGCGGTCGCTGGTGGACATCGACTGGATGGACTTCCGCGGGGGCGCCACGGTGGAGCGTGCGGGCGCTCCCGAGTCATTGTCTGACGTGGTGAAGCTGCGGGAGCGGCTGAAGGAGTCGGACAGCATCTACCTCGTGCTCGATGGGCGGTACGTCGGCGAATGGATCAAAGACGGCGCTCCGGCGACCGTCACCCGTGGCCCCATGAAGGTGAGCCACCTGTCCAACCACATCAGCAGGACCGTGGAGGAGCGGATCAACGCCGGGCTGCCCGCACCCTCACTGGTCGTGCTGATCACGAAGATCGACGTGCTCGCCGAAATCACCGGCATGCCGAAGAAGGATGCGATCTTCAGGGCCATGGACAATCTTCAGAACCTGGTGCCGATCGCGTTTTCCGAGGGCGTGACCACGCTGATCTGCCCGGTCCAGTTGGGAGACTTCGGCATCGGGGACCACCGGAAGGTGGATCCGGCCAAGCTCGATGTGCGCTACATGCACAAGCCGATCATCTTCTCGCTGCTGTACGACATCAACTGTCGGATAGCGCGCGACTCACGCAGGCTCGAAGAGCTCCGGGCACGCGGGCAGGCCACCGAAGGTGAGCTGGAGCAGTTGCGGGCAGGTTTCTGGAACGGCTTCTTCAAGCGAAGCCAGATAGCCGAGCGGATCGACGGCCTCGGCGGCATTCGGGCGGCGGTAGAAGAGGTCAGTCAGGAACTGGAGACCGCCCGCACCCGGGTGGACCAGCTCTGGAAGGAGCTCAACACCCTGCGGATCGTCGAGGACGGGAAAATCCGGGAGAACGGAAAGAGCCGATGACGATGTGGACCCCGGTCGTCTACGGCCGCACCCACCGGGCCGACAGATGGTGGCGCGCCCTGCCCGCGGGGATCTCGCCGAACGGCTGGATTGCGGATGCGGTGAATGCGGCGGTGGCGGGCGGCCGCGGTCTGAGGTGGCCCGAGGCCGTCAGTGAGGCCGCCGGTGAGACCTCCCGGCCTGAGGGTTCACGCCTGGAGGGCCGCTATCTCCTCGCCCGCAGGGTAAACGGTGGGGACGGCATGAATCGGGCGAACGGCGTGCTCATGGGCGTCGCCTGCTACGCCCGCGCGCTCAGCCAGGAGATGCACACCGATGAGGCTTCCCGCGAGCTCTACTGCTTCGTCGGCTGGTGGGGCACTCCGCAGACGCCGTCCGACATTCCGAGTTTCGCGGCGTTGACGGAGAACTGCGAGCGCTGGGCCGGCGACGTCTATCAGACGTATTTCGAGCAGGTGTGGAAGGAGCACCCCGCCCGGGTCCACACCCAGGAGAGCGTCCCCGAGACCGCGCCCTGGGCCCAGGATGACCCGGTGGCCGACGGCCTCGTGGAGAGCCCGGCCTCGGCCCCGGAGGTGACGCCGCCGCCGCTTCTCGGTGTCGGGCCCGCGGGGTTCACCTCGCGAAAGGACGAGGTCCTGCTCTATCCGGCCTCCCACGCCGAACGTCTCTGGGACGAGGGCAGAAGAACGAAAGTCCCCTTCACACTGGTGACCGGATGGGACGCCTCGGCGCAGGCCCTCCTGAGGCCGGTGACTCACCTGTGCGCGGCGGACATTCACGAGCCCCGGACCGTACCGGCGCCTGTCATCGCTCAGCCTCCCCCGCCGTCTCCGAAGCCCGGTGGCAGGAAGCCCGAGGACAAGAAGCCCGATGCTGATCTCCTCGGCCAGTTCCTGACCGAGGTCGGCAAGGTCATCCGCTCGTTGCGGTCGCCTGCACCGGAGAAGAACCAGAAGCCGGGTCGCTCGCAGGGCCCCGCCGGTCACGGCTCCGAGGGCAGGCCGGGCCGTACGGGTGACCTGGGCACGGGCAAGAGCCGGCACGTTTCCTCCCAGGGCAAGGAAGAGAGCTCTGGCCAGAACTTCTTCTCCTCGCAGAAGAAGGCATCACCTCCGGTGAAGGCGAAGTTCCCGGAGAAGACGGGGGACGTGAACGAGCTGGATGACCTGTAGCCGCGAATACGCCGGGCGCGGTTCCGCGGGTCGTCATCCGTCCTGCCGAAAAACAGGAACCGGCCGGAAACATCCGGCCCCATGGGCGTCGTCCAACGGTAGACGAGGAATCCGACCAGGCAGAGAGGTAAGGGTTATGAACGCGCAGAACCCGCAGAACTTGCCGATGCGGTTGAGCCCGGTGCCGGAACCGCCGCAGGCACAGGAGCCCGAGCGTGTCCACAGCCAGCCCGACCCGACGTCGGCCATCACGGGAGGGATCGTGGCGGCCCTGGCCGCCGCCGGGGCCATCGCCGCCCTGATAGCGAGGAGCAGGAGCACCGAGCGGCTCTGATACGGAGACCGACAGCGCTTCGCGGCGGCCCGGGACCATCGCGCTCCCGGGCCGCCGCGGGCCTTCAGCCTCGCCTCGAACCCCGTTTTCAGTCTCAAGGCCATCGCCGGGCCGGAACACTCGTTCCGACCCGGCGATGGCCTTGTCGTGTCTTTTCGTACGGCCGGGCGGTCAGGCGTCGGGGGCCATGCCGTTGTCGCCGTGGACATAGTCGTCCATGGACAGGTAACCGGTGTGATCCGCCGCCTCGATCACGTCGTCGCTCGTGTAGTGGCCGTCGTCCCAGGTCATCTCGGACATGTTCTCTCCCGTCCAATAGTTGGGGTCACCGGCGGTGAGCCGGCTGTCGTGGAGCATCCCCTGCAAGGTGTCCTCGCGGATGGACTCGACCGGGGCGGACCTGATCGCCGCCCGGAGGGCGTCGAGGTCGTCCGGCCCGATCGCCTGATCGGGGTCGGTCTCCGGGAACTGCGACATCGACCACCAGCCGTCGTCGCCGGACTCGGTCATGTCGCGGTCAGGCCGGCGGCCAGCGTGGCGCACCGGTCACGCAGACCGGCCAGTTCGTCCACGCCCGACTGGATGAGCGCCCGCTTCCCGGCGACCTCCTCCTCGGCCGCCGCGGCCATGCGCTCATACTCGGCAAGGACCTCCTGCGCGGCACGGACACGGTCGGCCAGTTGCGCCGAGATCCCCTCTTCGATCCGGCGCCGGAGGTCGCGCAGCGCCCCCTTGATCGCGGCGGGCACCTCGGTCTGGATCTCGCGGAGCACCATCTGCAGGTGGAGGCTGGCGTTCCTGCGGCCGGCCGCAGCCTCCTCGCGCTTCTTACGGACGCGCTGGAGGTAGACGGTGGCTCCGACGCCCGCGAGCGCCGCCACGCCCGGGGCGACGATGTTCCCGAGGATGCCGAAGGTCATGAGGCCGGGTCCGATCGTGGTGAGCATGCGCTCGGCCGTACTGCCCTGCACCGGATCCTCCACCTCCGTAATGCCGGCGGCGGGCAGCCGCAGCCGGTCGGGCAGCGGGTTGCGTTCGGACACCGAGGCGACCTCGGCGTCGACGGCCCCGGCGATCTCCGTGGCGATGGCGTTCACGCCCTTGCGCAGCCGATTGTCAAGGTCCAGCCACATGGCCTCGACCGTCGCCTCGATCTCCCGGGGGAAGGCGCGGAGCTCCTCCGGGGTCCCGGTGGCGATCTTGTTGTTCGCCTCCGTGGTCAGGTCGTTGCGCAGCCGCCCGAACTGGTGGTGGAGCTCCCGCTCCAGATCCCCCATCGTGGTCTGCAGACGAGACCGCCACGACGCGTCGGTGCTCTGCACCCGCTTGAGCCGGTCTCTGCGCTCCGCCACCGCCCGCGCCAACTCGGGATCTCCGCGCAGGGACTCCAGCAGCGTGAGCTGCGCGGCGTGGATGTCCTCGACCGTCGTCTTGGCCACCTTGAGGGCGTTGCCGTTCCGTACGGCCTCTGCCCGGGCGATCACGCTTCCACGTAGCCCGTCGATGAGGTTCCGTACCCCGCTGCTCGCCCGGCGATCGGCGGCGATGTCCGGCCTGCCGTCGGCCTCGGCCTCGGCGGCCTCCTCATACCGCAGCGCGCTGACCGGATGCCAGGGAGCGTCCGCGAAGCGCGGGGCGTGGTGCGCGAGCAGCTCACGGTTGCGGTCCAGGATCTTCTGCCATTCGGCGTACTTGTCGATCTGGGTCAGCGCGAAGATCACCGTCGCGGTCCGGTCGGTGATCCGGGCGAGGAACTGGAGCTCCGACTCGGTGAACTCGCTCGATCCGTTCACCACGAACAGCAGGGCGTCCGCCCGGTCGATGACCGCCAGAGTGAGCGCGGTGTGACCAGCCACGAGCCCGCCGACACCCGGGGTGTCGATCAGGACCAGGCCCTCGGCCAGCAGCGGGCTCGGCAGCCCCACCTCCACATGCCGGACGCCGGGGTGACGCGCGGCCTGGGTCAGCGGATCGAGCGCGCCATACTCGGCGATGTCGTCGATCGAGATCAGCCGCTCCGCCTCTTCCGGGCCCTCGAAAACCCGGGCCACCGGCTCTTCCGCGTGCCGTACGGTCAGGTGCACGTTGGTGGCCACGTCGGCGTCGACCGGGAGCAGGCCGGGCCGCTCGACGATCGCGTTGATGAGCGAGCTCTTGCCGCGCTTCTTCTCGCCCACCACGACGACGGTCGCGGCGCCCGCGCCGAGCCGCGCCTGCTCGGCGCGCACCGCCTGCGCCGCATCTTCCCGCCCGAACTCCTCGGCGGCGTCGGCCACCTCGCCCAGCAGCCGGCGAACCTCGGCCGTGCCGGTCATTTCGCCGCGTCCTCGTTGACGTACACGATGACCTCGGGCCTGCGCACCCACGTGCCGCGGTCGCGGTAACCGGCGAACAACGTCGCGGCGACGGTCATGTGCCGCGCCGGGTCATCGGTCAGCTGCCGATCCACCGCGTCGTACGCCTCCGCGTCGAAAGGCTCTCCGTCGGGGACGACCACGTCGACACCCACCTTCGCGAGCCCTTCGTTGAGCCGCTCCCACAGCGCGGGCTTGGCGTCCCGAAGCCGGTGCGCCATGTCGATGCAGATGCCGAGCAGCTCCTCCTCCCTGGACGGGTGGGCGGCAGGTTCTTCCGCCGATCGCCGGGCGAGCTCGTCGTAGTCGATGTCGGCCCACGGGCCGGCCTCGGCCTCAGGCCGGGCCGGCGGCGGCTCCGGAGCACTCCGCCTCGCGTATACGACACCGGACGCGTAGCCCGCGGCGAACCCGGCGACCGCCGAACCTATCGCCCATCTGTTCATCGAATCTCCTTCGGTATGGCGATTCCCCCTTCGGCTTCGGAGAGGAGGAGGTCGATACCCGGTCCCTTCCTGCTGCTGAAGTCGGAGTTCGGTCTTTAGACCACGCGCGTGCCGTGGATGTTCCAGCCGGTTTCACGATCGGCGGGAGCGGTACAACTCCGCCTCGCACATCTCGCGGGCGAGCCGCGCGAGCCGTACGGTCGACCGGGAGAAGGAGGCCTCCGCCCGTTTGAGGCGGGCGATCCTGGCGGGGGTCGCCACGTCGCCCTTGCCCGTGTCGTCGAGCAAGACGAGCACGTCCCCTTCCAGTTCGGCGGGAACGGCGGCCCCGGCCGCCACGACCGAGCTGAGGGTCGCGGCCAGCTCCGCGCGGCGCATCGCGGGCTCGGCGCGCACCCGGGACAGGCCCGCGCGCAGCGTGGCCACGGCCATGCGCTCCGCCGGCGACACGGCGCCCCAGCCGATCCGATCCAGCGCCGCCACGGCTGCGCTCGCCCGAAGGCCGTCCGCGCCGTCGACGAACCGCTGCCGGACCACGTCGAACAGGCCCTCCACACCCGAGCGCCGCCACAGCGCTGCGGCGAGCTCCGCCCGGCCCGCCGTACCGGTGTCGATCAGGGCCAGGCTCTCGCGCAGGCCGTAGCCCCCAAGCAGCCGCCACAGCCGGCGGCGTCCTTCGGGCGAGACCGGGCAGTCCCGCCACGCGAGCAGGTCGTCAAGCGAGGAGATCAGGTATTTGCGCTCGACCGCGGGAGCCGCCCCCGCCAGGTCGCGCAGCCAGCGCGCGTCCTGGTCGGTCAGCCCGTCGGCCAGCGTCGCCTGCGCGAGCATCCCCACCACCGGCACGACGCCGGACAGCAGGGCGCGCAGCCGTGCCTCGTAGCCCGCCGCGATCCGGGTGGCCTCCGGCCATGGGTCGCCCTTCCCGGTGCCGAGCTCGTCGATCCGGCTCAGCACGCCGACCGCGTTGACGATCGACAGGCCCGACCCCGACAGCGCGGCGCGGAACGCCGCCAGCGCCTCCTCGTCCCCCTTCCCGGGCAGCGGCATCACGTAGACGAGCGCATCCGCCTGCCGCAGCGCCACCAGCGAGTCGCCGTCCAGCCCGGTCGGCGAGTCGAGGCCCGGCGTGTCCACCACCGTGTGCCGCCCGCGCAGCACGTCGTTGCGGGCGTGCACGGTCACCGACGAGATCTGCCCGTGCGGCAGACCGAGATCGGCCGGGATGCCGCCCGGACCCATCGGGATCTCGTACGGCCGGCCGTCGCGCGGCGTGACCTCGATCCGGTCCCGGTCGCCGTGCCGGAACCAGGTGACGACCCTGGTGCACTCGGTGGCGTCGGTCGCCGCCAGGCGCCGGCCGAGCAGCACGTTGACGAGGGTGGACTTCCCGGCGTTGAGCCGCCCGCCGACCGCCACGCGCAGCGTCGGCTCCGAGAGCCGTGCCGCCACCTCCCGCACCGCCGTACGCGCCGGGCCGTCCGGGAAGCGCCCCTCCGCCTCCTCGCACAGCCGCGCCACCGCCGCGCACAGCGGCCCCCCACCCGCCGCCGCCCCCATCACAGCCTCCCCTCGGCCACAGCCCGGCGCACCCGCTCGTCGATTACTCGCAGAGCGTTCCGGAGCCCGTCCAACAGGGCGTTCAGATGCGCAAGCTTGGCCCTGAGCGGCAGGCTCCCTTCGTTCACTTCCTTCAACGTGTGCGTACGGAGACTGCTCGCGTGCTCGATGGGCCCATGTAATTCCGGCACCGCTTCTCCGAGCTGGTTGACCTTGACAGGTGGATCGAAGAAGGCGGCGAGCTCCTGAAGGTAGGTGTAGTAGAGGCCCCAACGCTCCTCCACCTTCCATTTGATCCTCAAGCCGATCAGGGGGGGCGCGATGGGCTCGATGACAGGAACGTGAGGAAGCACCCGGTAGTTCTGGCGGACGAACGCGGAGATGTCTCCGGTCAGTGCCGCATATTCCGCTGCCGACTTCGCGAGCCGGCACCTGTCCAGCAGTGGGAGCCAGTCCGCGTGCTGTTTGATCAATGCGTCCCGCTGGGAGGTGAAAAGATCCGTCCCGTGCGCCGACCCCAGACAGAAGAGTGCCATTTGATCGCAGTAAGTCTCGAAAAGAATTTCGGCGTCCAGTCTCAGTCTCTCCTGCTGGTTCTGCGGACTGTGGTTCGGTGACTTTTCAGACAACGACATGATCATCAGCGTGGAGGATGGTTCGGGAACTACCGACACGGACTGGCGCAGCGGCCCCAAAGCCAGCGGGCGACGGCTGGGCTTCGGTGCATCGGTGCGGCGGGCGTCGATGGGCCGAGTCCATTCCCGCTCCGGGTTCGGGCGAGGCGGTGGTATCGGGATGCGAGGTTCACCGGGTCGGGCAGCCTCAGGCTTGGTTTGAAGCGCACCGAGGGTGACGACGGCTTTGGGGTCGGCTGCGAGGTCGGGGGTGCGGCCGAGGAGTTGGCTGAGCAGGTCGCTGACGAGGGGGATGCGGCTGGAGCCGCCGGTGAGGTAGACGGCGGTCAGGTCGTGTGGTGTCAGGCCCGCATTGGTCAGCACCTCTTGGAATGTGGTGATCGTCGTACGTAGGTCCTCCGTGATTGCTGCTTCGAACTCGGTGCGTGTCACACTCACCGGTAGGTCTCCGACTATGACCTGCCGGGTGGTGGTGTCGGAGAGCAGTTCCTTGGCCTCGGTGATCTCCCGTCGTAGTAGTGCCCGGTCGCGGACGGCGCGTGGCACGGTGGCCTGGGTGAAGTCCTGCCATGCGGTCGGGTCGAGCGTCATGGCGTGGTCGGCGATCAGTTCGTAGAGGGCTTCGTCGAAGTCCTCGCCGCCGATGCGGTCGCTGCCGCCTTGGGCGATGACGTCGAATCCCGCCCGGGTGCGGCGGAGGACTGCGATGTCGAAGGTCCCGCCGCCGAGGTCGTAGACGGCGACGTGGGCCCCGACGGGAAGACCCCCGGTCTGGGTGTAGAACGCGGCGGCGGCGACTGGTTCGGGGACGAACCTGACGGGAGTGAGTTCGGCTCGCTTGGCGGCCTCGCCCAGGGCGGCGATTTGCTGGGCGTCCCAGGCGGCCGGGTGGGTGAGCACAACCTCGTTGGGCGGTTGGCCGCCTGCTCTGCGAATGGCTTCGGCCGCCATCGTGGACAGGACGGCGGCGACCAGATCTTCCGACGCCACCGGCGCACCGCCGAGCAGCAGGGGAGCGCCTTGGGCGAGGGTGCGTTTGGGCGTCCGTGCCACGTTCGCCGGCGAGACGGCGGCTTGGCTGGTGGCCAGCCGTCCGGTCAGCAGTGCGCCGTGCTCATCCCGGTACACCACGGACGGCAAGTATCTGCCGCCGTCCACCTCAAGGACCTCGGCCCGGCCATCGCCCGTGATCGCCGCGCACGTGAAACACGTACCGAAGTCAATCGCCAGCGTCCAACCACTCATGTCCGTCTCTCCCATTTCAGATGCGTCCAGTGGTCTGCGGCAGTCACCAGGAGTGTCGAACCCCGAACCGATGACCGAATCACCCATGTCCAGCGGCGACCCATAGTCGAGCCGTCTTGTCGTCGCTGGCGGTGGCGAGGGTGACCCCGTCGGGGCTGAACGCCACGTCGTGGACCGGACCGGTATGGCCTTTAAGAACGATCGTCGGCAAAGGTTGATCTAAGTTGTGGATGTCCCATAGCCGGGCGGTCCCGTCGTTGTTGGCAATGGCGAGGGTGGTTCCGTCGGGGCTGAAGACAACGTGCGAGATCGAGTTGCGGACGCCGCCGCCGCGAGGGCCTCCGCCGGGGTTGAAGCCGCCCGCGACCCAGCTGTGGTGGCGTTTGAGGGTATTGAGAGGCATGGGTTGGCTGGGATCGCGGAGGTCCCACAGCCGGATGGCGCTGCTGGTAGTGGCGAGGGTTGCGCCATCGGGGCTGAACGCTACACCTGTGACTGATGAGCGGTGGCCATCGAGGGTATTGAGGGGCACGGGTTGGCTGGGATCGCGGACGTCCCATAGGCCGACGGTCCCGCTGGGGTAGCCAGCGGTGGCGAGGGTTGTGCCGTCGGGGCTGAACACTACCCACCAGACCCAGTTGTGGTGGCCTTTGAGGATGCTCAGTGGTTGGGGCTGATGCAGGTTGCTGATGTCCCAGAGCCGGGCGGTCCCGTCGTTGCTGGCGGTGGCGAGAATGGTGCCGTCAGGACTGAACGTCACGCCTTCGATCCAGTCAGTGTGAGCTCGAAGGGTGGTCAGCAGGTGGGGTCGGTCTGGGTTGCGGATGTCCCACAATCTGGCGGTCGCTTCTCGGCCGGTGGTAGCAAAGGTGGTTCCATCGGGGCTGAACGCGATATGCCTGAATGAAACTCCGTGGCCATTGAGGATGGTCAGCAGGTGGGGTCGGTCTGGGTTGCGGATATCCCACAATCTGGCGGTCTCGTCATAGCTGGCGGTGGCGAGGATGGTTCCGTCGGGACTGAACCTCACTGCGTCCACCCCTTTGGCGTGGCCGACCAAGGTAGCGCGATGGCTCATGGCGGATACCGGCTTGGGCTTGGACCTGTGAGGCGGATCTGTCCTGCTCTCTTCGTGATCCTCTGAGGGGCGCGGCTTTCTGGGGCGGGTGAGGGCGCCGAGGGTGACGACGGCTTTGGGGTCGGCTGCGAGGTCGGGGGTGCGTCCGAGGTGGTGGCTGAGTAGGTCGCTGACGAGGGGGATGCGGCTGGAGCCGCCGGTGAGGTAGACGGCGGTCAGGTCGTTGAGCGTGAAGCCCGCTCTGGTCACCACATCTTGGAATGTGG